>JGI12053J15887_10001772_pt1 | contig 10238 bp, 4 predicted proteins | sample MedBloCAOM1_O3_FD_15887 | JGI IMG/M metagenome (IMG submission 15887) | reverse complement strand
GACTACAACGGCCCGGTCAGCTTCAGCTATACGGCCTCGGACGGGATGCTGACGGCGGGTTCGACCGCAAGCCTGAATCTTGCAGCCGTGAACGATGCACCGGTCGCGACGGCCGGAACGGTTGCGACTGGTTCGATCGACGTTCCCGTTACGGCGACAGCTCATAATAGCGTGAGCGCGGCTCTCGCCTCGCAGCTTGGCACTTCCGGACTGATCGGCGGCCTTCCGGGCGCATCAGGCTTCGGAATCCTGGCGCTTGCTGCCGGCGACGACAATTCGTCGGGCGCGATCAATATCACGTCCGTGTTCGGGTCGAACGGAGTCAATTTCTTCGGCCATAACTATACGTCGCTATACATCAACAATAACGGCAACATCACCTTCAACGCACCTATCGGTACTTACACGCCGAGCGCGATCAACGCCGGTTTCAACAATCCGATCATCGCGGCGTTCTGGGCCGACGTCGATACTCGTAGCCATGGCCATGTCTACTACGATCTCGACACCGCCGACGGCGTCATGACCATCACCTGGGACCAGGTCGGTTATTACTCCTTTGGCACCGACAAGCTGGACTCCTTCCAACTGGTGCTGATCAACGAAGGCAACGGCAATTTCGATATCGAATACCGGTTTGGAAACATTCAGTGGACGACGGGTAGTGCAAGCGGCGGATCGGGCGGTCTCGGTGGCACGCCGGCGCGCGTGGGTTATTCGGCCGGTGATGGCACGCATTATTTCGAGCTTCCGCAGTCCGGAAACCAATCCGCGCTGCTCGGCCTTCCCGGCATAAACGGGAATACCGGAATCGCCGGCGTCGATCATCTCGAGGTACGCAATGGTGAAGTCGGCCCGTCTACCCTGACGTCCACCGGCACGATCAATTTCTCGGATCCGGACCTCAGCGACAGCCACGCCATCCAGAGCTTGACCTATACGGGCGGCGGCAATGAGTTGGGGACGTTGTTGCTGACCAAGGCGGCGGATACCACCGGTACGGGAACGGGTGGCCAATTCGTCTGGACCTACACCGCCAGTGCCGAGACCGTCAGAAACGCGCTGGACAGCATGATCACACACACCAAGGTCGAAACCTTCGACGTGGTGATAAGCGATGGTCACGGCGGGACTCTCAGCCAAACCGTGTCCGTGACCTTGAACGGGACTGGCGCCCCATTTAGCAACGCTGCGCCGGTCATCGCAACCGACCATTTCACCGTTACTCAGAATCCCGATGGGACGACGACGGTCGCCGGACTTTCGGTGTCTGATGCAAACGCCTCGCCCACCGAAACGTTCACGATCAATGCGGTAACTGCCGGTGCCGGTTCTGGAAGCAGCATTACACCCTCGACGGACTCCGGTCACCTGACCGACATCAATGCAGCTTTGGCCACCGGCGTAGTCTATCATCCGGGGCCGACGCCGCCGCAGACCGACAAGGTCACCCTTACCGCCGCCGACAGCTTCGGCGCCACCGACACTGTGAATTTCATCTTCAACGAGGCGGGAACAGGTCCGGCTACCACTCTAGTGGGCACAGGCGGCAAGGACGTGATATTCGCGACCGGCCATCAGGATATCCTGACTGGCGGCGGCGGCCAGGACCAGTTCGTGTTCAAGCCGAGTTCTGGAACGACGGATGTCCAGCACACAATTACCGACTTTGTTGCCGGACTGGACAAGATCGATGTCCGGCAATTCAGCAACATTTCGTCCTTGGCTGACGCACCTGAAACCCAGCAAGGGAACGACACGCTGATCACGCTCGATAGTCACGAAACCCTTCTGTTGAAGAACGTGATCGCCACCAACCTCCATTCCAGCGATTTTATCATCTCCCCGCATGTGGCTTAGAGTCCGCCCGCCAACATAGTGCGCTAGTTGTATCTCTGGTGGTACGGTCAGCCTGTCTGATTCAGCGCAGGGTAATCGTGGACGATGTGACCGGATCCGGGCGCTTTTGCTGTGATTGACGAGACATCCGGAAGTGATATCGGAAGCGCGGATGGCAACACTTGGGTCGACAGCGGGAGCCGCAACCTTGCATCGGGTTGTTTTTCTAAAAAAACTTTCGCGCCCACGCCCTTAGGGTGTGAAGTTAGCCTAGGAGAGGCACAATTGGGATTTGCAAAACGAACCAAATGTCGCCCCGACCATCGGGGACTTGATGTTCGAACGCTCAATCGGCGAACGTGATCAATCCGCGCGAGCGTGATACCCAAGCAGCATGAAACGGCTGAGGATATTGCGACGCTGGTTCGCGCGTAAGTTCGGGTATGCGAGGCTGGTGTGCCTGGCGCTCCTGATAGGGCTCGCGTCGTTGCGCGTTGCCGATCCGGCTCCGATCGAGGAGCTTCGGGTCAGGACCCTCGATACCTTCCAGCGCATCGACTATCGGGTGAAGACCGCAAGGCCGGTCACCATTGTCGATATTGACGAAAAGAGCCTGGCGAAACTCGGCCAGTGGCCGTGGCCGCGGACACGGATCGCGGACATGGTCGCCAATCTCACGAAACTCGGGGCCGTCGCGATCGGTTTCGACATCATGTTTGCAGAGCCTGATCGGCTCAATCCCGACGTCGCGGCCGACACCTTTCGCAATCTCGACGAGGCTACTCGAGATAAGTTGCGGGCGCTGCCGAGCAACGATCAGATTTTTGCCGATGCGATGCGGCACTCGCGCGTGGTGCTGGGCGAAACCGGGCTTCCCGAGATCCTCTCGGAACTCGACAACACGCTTCCGGTGACCGGGCTGGCGACGCTGGGCGATGACCCTCAGCGGTTCATGTACAAATTTCCGGGTCTGCTGCGCAACACGCCGGTCCTGGAAAAGGCGGCCGGCGGGCGCGGCATGCTCACGATCAATCCCGAACGCGACGGCATTATCCGGCGAGTGCCGATGATCATGCAGGCCCAAGGCACGATCATGCCGTCATTAAGTTTCGAAATGTTACGCGTAGTGACAGGCACCGACACGATCCTCATCAAGACCGATCAGGCCGGTATCAAGAGTCTCGGCGTCAAAGGGTTCCAGATTCCGACCGACCTCAACGGCCAGCTTTGGGTTCATTTTGCGCATGGCGATCCTTCGATCTATGTTTCGGCAGCCGATGTGCTTGAAGGGGCGGTCCCGCCCGAAAAGATCAAGGGCAAGCTGGTGCTGCTCGGAACGTCAGCGGCGGGGCTTAACGACATCAAGACCACGCCGGTCGACCCCGCGATGCCCGGTGTCGAGATTCACGCGCAAGTGCTGGAGAGCGCGCTGACCCGCGCTGTGCTGTCGCAGCCATACTACGGCCCTGCTCTGGAATTTCTTGCCGCGCTGCTGCTCGGACTTCTGGTGATCGCCTTCGCGCCGATGTTCGGCCCGATCACCCTCGTTGCGGTCGGCGGGCTGTTCGCAACGCTATTGGTCGGAACCTCCTGGTACTTCTACACCCAGCACCGGCTGCTGATCGATTTTACCTATCCGTTGCTGTCGACCACATCGATCTACCTCACCCTGATTTTCACCAGCTTCGTCAGGGAGCAGAAGCAGCGGCGGCAGATTCGCTCGGCATTTGGCCAGTATCTGTCGCCCGCGCTGATCGAGCAGCTCGCTCAGTCGCCGGAAAAGCTCGTGCTCGGCGGCGAGGAGCGCGAGATGACCATCATGTTCTCGGACGTCAGAGGCTTCACCACCATATCGGAGTCCTACAAGCACGATCCGCAGGGCCTGACGACGCTGATGAACCGGTTCCTGACGCCCCTGACCAACGCTATCCTGGCGCGAAAGGGCACCATCGACAAATATATGGGCGACGCGATCATGGCGTTCTGGAACGCGCCGCTCGACGACAAGGAACATCAGCTTCATGCGTGCGAAGCCGCGGTCGACATGCTGGAGCGGATCGATGAACTCAACAAGCAGCGCGAACTGGAGGCGAAAGAGGGCGGTCACCGCTACATTCCGCTCAACGTCGGCGTCGGGCTGAATACCGGCACCTGCGTGGTCGGCAATATGGGTTCCGACCTGCGCTTCGATTATTCCGTGCTCGGCGACAGCGTCAATCTTGCGTCGCGCCTTGAAGGGCAATCCAAGGAATATGGATTCCCGATCATCGTCGGCTCCAAGACCGCGCTCGCGGCCAAGGACAAGTTCGCGATTCTCGAACTCGATTTCATCATGGTCAAAGGCAAGACAGAGCCCGAGGTCATCTATGCCATTGCCGGGCGCGAGGACGTCGCCCAATCCGGCCGCTTCCAGCGCTTACGCAACCTGACCATCGAAATGCTGGCATGCTACCGCAGCCGCGACTGGGAGGGCGCGCTGGGGGCGATCGAGCGGGGACGCCGGACCGACGACGCCCACGCGCTGGAACTACTTTACAATCTCTACGAGGCGCGAATCCAGGGATATCAGAAGAACCCGCCGCCGGAAGACTGGAACGGGGCCTTCGCGCTGTTGACAAAATAGGCGCCGCAATCTTGCGCGGCATGCCGAAGCTGCCGCGCGGGAATCGGGGATCGGGTTGTTGGTTTCAGAACGAAATCTTCAGGCCACCCGCGCCGTAGAAATCGTCGCCGCCCTGATGGCCCACCGTTCGCGCAACGTTCGCCGTCAGCGCCACGTTGTTCGTCACCGGCGCCACGACGCCAGCCGCTACGCGCCCGTAGACATGCTGCGAAGTCCCGTTCGGGATCGCCCAGTTGTTGATGATCAGCGGCGCGGATGTCGCGCCGAACTGGATGATGCGGCCGTTTCCAATCAGATCGTCATCAACCGTCAGATTGAGATAGGGGCTGATGATCCGTCCATTGACCGTGAACGGGGCGCGGAACTGCACGCCGACACTTCCGATCAGCGCTTCGGCGGTCTGCTGGCCGACCATCAATGTCAGCACCGGATCGCCGGATTCGGTGAAGCCGTTCACCCTCACCCGGGCGTAGGTCAGGCCGCCGATCGGACCGATCTGGGACGTGCCGGCATCGAACAGGTAACCGACCTTGCCGGCGGCAACGAAGCTCGTTCCGTCGGGGTTCGAAGTGATGGTGTCGACGACGCCGGGGCGGGTGTTGCGGTAGTTCTGCCAGCCGTAAGTGGCGAGCCCCTGCGCGAAGAAATGCGGATTAGCCCAGGCACCGTACACGCCGAGCTGATAGGAATTCACGTCCGTCGTCCCGGCATTGTTGAACAGGCGCGCCTTGGGGTTGGAGTAATCGAATGCAGCGCCGACGAAAGCGTTGTTGTTGATGCGATACTCGGTTCCAATCGTTCCGCCCACGCTTTCGAGATTGAAGCCGTTCGATGCCACGGTGCTTTGCCGATCGCTGATGCCGCCATTGGCCTGCATGTAGAACGACCACGGATTGACCGGGGGCGGCGGCGGCGCCTTCAGATACGGCGCCTTGGTGTACGCCGCGTAGGCGTTCATCGCCGACGGTACGAAACCGTAGGTCTCGCGGAACATGTCGAGTTTGCCGAACAGCGTCGAGGCGAAGCCCATGGCCGAGTTGATGGCCAGGTCGCCCTGCGGCGCGAAGGTGAGCGGCGCTTCGAGGCGGTTGACGATGTACTGGCCGAGAATTGCAAAACCATGCGACGTCAGATGCAGTTGGTCGAAGTAGAACAGGAATTGATTTTGCAGTGCTGGATTTCCGATGCAGGCGAGAGGACATGCGCCGGCGCTTGTTAGCCCGTAGAGCCCCGGATTGGCCTTGATCAGATTTCCGAGCAATGAGATGTCGACCAGTTCGACACGCACACCGGATTGGGCAATCGCGGCAAGCGCCACCTGCATCTGGGCGTTATAATTCTGGCTGTAAGCCGAGCCGATAAAGGCGTTCGGGTTGGCCGCGGCTTCCGGCAATTGGCCGACATCGCCGGTTGTGAAGACGATGGTCTTGGCACCGACGCCGACCAGGGCATTGATGCCGGCCAGCGCCTGGGTGGCGCTGACGGTGGCCGCCGCGGGAACGCCGGCCAGCGTCCCGCCGCCCTGATAATAGGCTCGGGCGTCATTGCCGCCGATGCTTATCTCAACAAGGTCGCTCGGCGCGATCTTCATTCCCGAACCGACGAACTGCACCCACTCCTGGGTAAAACCGGGAAGCCCCGGGGCAACGGTGTTGGTCGTCCCCGTCTTGGCGCCGCCGATGGCAAAATTGTTCTGCGGAATTCCCAGCAGCGCCGACGTCGTATCGACGAAGTTCGTGCCGCCGCTAAACCGGCCTGTCGGATACTGCGGCGGATTGGGCACGTGTAATATCTTGAACAGATTTCCCGTATCCGCGTAGCTGTCGCCGAAGGCCTGGATCGTCGTGAAAACAGTCTGTGCCCTCGCTTCGCCGATCATCGGCAAAAGAGTTGCGCCGGCGACCATGATCGACGCGCAAACGAATCCTGTGCTTCTCGCTGATTTCATTGCCCCATCCCCCGATGTCTTGCTTATTATTGGGGCAATGCTTCCATATATGCCTAGACCTCACAAGCGGTTGTGGCATCCGGCACGCACAATTTAAGCGTAGTGTCTTTATGACCACAGTTTGCCGCCGCAAAAACATGCGCTTTCAGCAAGTGCGGGTGCGCAAATCCGCCCCGCGATGCGCTGAGATCGCGGGCTCATTTCGCCGCCGGTTTGCCGCAAGCGCGTCGCAGCCTAACCGGATAAGTTCTCGGGATACTTATTCCAAACCGATCGTCGTCAGATCCTGAAACCAGTGCTGCGCCTGTACGAATTTCTTTATTCTAGGCGATAGCGCATGCGGGTTGGTGTCGTGCACCACCCACACCAGCACGGCATCGTCGACGATTAGCGCATGCGCCTGCGCCAGCAACTCGTCCTGCTTGGCGATGTCGAAATTCTGCTTGGCTTCGTCGATCAGCGCATCGACTTTCGGATTCTTGTAGCCGCCCCAGTTGACGCCCACCGGCGCGATCTGGCCCGAGTGGAAGAAGCGAACGATGGCGTAAAGCGGGTCCGAGGTCACATAGGCGATATTGTTGGCGGTGATGCCGACGTTCATTTCGTCCGCCGCGCCTTTGCGCCAGTGCGTATATAATGTCTCCAGTTCGACCACCTTGAAGTCGATATCGATGCCGATTTCCTTAAAACTCTGCTGCAGGAATTCGTTCATCGGCAGCGACAGCATTTGCCCGGTGCCGCCTTGCGCGATGATGAAGGTCGTCTTCAGCGGCTTTTGCTTCGAATAGCCGGCTTCCTGGACCAGCTTCGTCGCCGCGGCGAGATCGTATTTGAGCTCGAAGGCCGGCTTGCCGAACCAGGGGCTCGACGGGTCGACCTGACCCCTGGCGGGTTTGGCCAGGCCGTTCATCAGTCCGACCACCGCGTCGCGATCGATGGCGAGATTGAGCGCCTTGCGTAAGCGCACGTCGGTCCATGGCGATCCCGGCAACACGCTCAGATGATAATTCCACACATGCGGCGTGATGTTATCGACGATCCGCATACCAGCGGATTTAAGCTGCGGCACCGCGTCCGGCGCCGGCGTTTCGATCAGATCGACTTGCCCCGCCAGCAGCGCATTGGTTCGCGTCAGCGCCTCCGGCATCGGAATCAGGATCAGCTTGTCGACTTTCGGAATCCGCTTCTTGTTCCAGTAATCCTCGTTCTTCGAAAGTTCGGCGAGTTCGCGCGGCACCAGTTTTGTCAATTTGAACGGTCCGGTGCCCGAAGGCTGGCTTGCGAATTTGTCCCAGTCCTTGCCGAGCTTTTCGTATTGCACTGGGCTGGAGACCAGGAACCAGAGCATCTGGTAGGGGAAGAACGAGTCGACCGTCTTGGTGGTGATTTCGACCGTGGAGTCGTCGATCTTGGCGTAGCTCGCAACCGACGGCAGGCGGGTTTTCACCTGCGCGCTCTGGCGCTTGTCGAATTGCGGCGCCTTGTCGTTGAGGACCTTGTCGAGATTCCAGATCACCGCGTCGGCATTGAAGTCGCTGCCGTCATGGAATTTCACTCCCTTTCGAAGGGTGAAGCGCCATTTGGTCTTGTCGGCATCATCGACCTTCCATTCGGTGGCGAGGCCCGGCACCAGTTTGCCGGGCCGATCCGACACGTCCATTTCCCACGCGACCAGCGGATCGTAAATCGTATAGGCGGTGAACTGATAGGCGCCGGCGCCACGATCCGGCTGGCCAGTGGTCAGCGGAATATCCGCCATTGAAATGCCGTACCGCACCACGGATTCGGCTTGCGCGGGAAGCGCGGGCAGGCNCAGGCCGAGGGTGACGGCCAAGGCCGCAAGAAGCATCGAATTTCGGGCGCGCATGAACTAAGCTCCATTGGACAGAAAACTGGAACATAACGTGCAAGGTTGATGCCAGATTAGGCATCGTGTCTGTTCTTCGTGCGAAGCCACAAGGAGTTGTATCGCCTATGGCAACTTGGCGAACAAGTCTCGCCATTGGCACAGCCGTTGCATATGATTGCATAAGAAATAGTCACCGAAAGTTGAAAAGGGATTGCTGCGATGCGTACCGAAGAGTCTGGAAAAAGCCGCGCAATAGCGGCGGCTGTCATGCTGGGGATTGCCTCGGTGGCAGGGCTGCCGCAGATCGCCGGCGCCGAAACGACCTTACGCATCGGCATGACCGCCGCCGACATTCCGCGCACGCTGGGCCAGCCGGATCAAGGTTTTGAGGGTAACCGCTTCACCGGTCTGACCATGTATGACGCGCTGACGATGTGGGACCTCTCCTCCGCGGACAAGCCGAGCGTCGTGATCCCCGGGCTCGCGACCGAATGGAAAGTCGACGATGCCGACAAGAAGAAGTGGACGTTCAAGCTTCGCCCCGGCGTCACCTTCCATGACGGCTCGCCGTTCAATGCCGACGCCGTGGTCTGGAATGTCGAAAAGGTGCTCAAGCAGGATGCACCGCAGTTCGATCCGAGCCAGGTCGGCGTGACCGCCTCGCGCATGCCGACCTTGGCCTCGGCCCGCAAGATCGACGACATGACGGTGGAATTGACNACCAAGGAGCCGGATAGCTTCNTGCCGATCAATCTCACCAACCTGTTCATGGCGAGCCCGGCGAAATGGCAGAAGCTGTTCGACGCCGCCGAAGGCGCGGACGCCAAGGCGAAATCGCAAGCCGCCTGGGCCGCATTCGCGAAGGCTGCCTCGGGCACCGGGCCGTGGAAAATGTCGAGCTTCACGCCGCGCGAGCGGCTGGAGGTCGCTAAGAACGAGAACTATTGGGACAAGGCACGCGTTCCCAAGGTCGACAAGATGCTGCTGCTGCCGATGCCCGAGGCGAATGCCCGCACCGCGGCATTGCTTTCCGGCCAGGTCGACTGGATCGAAGCGCCCGCGCCGGATGCGGTCGCGGAAATCAAGCAGCGCGGGTTCCTGCTGCAGACCAACGAGGAGCCGCATGTCTGGCCGTGGCAGTTCTCGCGCGTCGAAGGCTCCCCCTGGAACGACATCCGCGTCCGCAAGGCGGCCAATCTCTGCGTCGATCGCGAGGGCCTGAAGGACGGCTTGCTTGCCGGGCTGATGGTGCCGGCGACCGGCACCTTCGAGCCCGGTCATCCCTGGCGCGGCAAGCCCACCTTCGAGATCAAATACGACAAGCCCGCCGCGCAAAAACTGATGCAGGAGGCCGGCTATGGTCCGGGCAAGAAATTGACGGTCAAGATCCAGACCTCGGCCTCGGGCTCCGGCCAGATGCTGCCATTGCCGATGAACGAGTATCTGCAGCAGGCGCTGGCCGAATGTTACTTCGACGTCCAACTCGACGTCATCGAATGGAATACCCTGTTCACCAATTGGCGGCGCGGCGCCAAGGATCCGTCCGCCAACGGCGCCAACGCCACCAACGTGACCTATGCGGCGATGGATCCGTTCTTCGCGCTGGTGCGCTTTCTGCAATCGTCGATGGCGCCGCCAGTGTCGAACAATTGGGGTTTTATCAATAATCCGAAATTCGACGAGCTCGTCACCAAGGCGCGCCAGACCTTCGATCCGGCCGCGCGCGACGAGGCGCTGGCCGAACTGCATGCGGCTTCCGTCGACGACGCGGCGTTCCTCTATGTCGCCCATGACGTCGCGCCCCGCGCCATGAGCCCCAGGATCAAGGGGTTTGTGCAACCCAAGAGCTGGTTCGTGGACTTTTCGCCGATTTCCGTGACGCCGTAGCGCTCGTTCGGCGCGACGGCGTCGCCCCATCTCAGCCGTCATGGCCGGGCCTGTCCCGGCCATCCACGCCTTGGCCAAGGCAAGAAAGGACG
>JGI12053J15887_10001770_pt1 | contig 10245 bp, 8 predicted proteins | sample MedBloCAOM1_O3_FD_15887 | JGI IMG/M metagenome (IMG submission 15887) | reverse complement strand
CCACGGGACGCCTCAAAAAGCGAGTTCCGTTGATTGTTCGATGCTGGTGGTGTCCAGGCGTCTGCCGTAATTAACGCTGATGATGCTAATCGAGTGTGGCGGGTTAAATGTTCTTTATACAATAGCTCGCGTTGCATTGAGGTCGCGTTTGTTCGGTGGAGTGTATGAGCGTGTGCATATCTTTGGCTAGTTTCAACGGGTGCTGCTTTGACGTCCAGCCACGTCAGCTACCAACTCTGCCTCCCCGTCGCGTTCAGCGAAAGACGGCCTTAGATCGTTCCCGGTACTTGGGGCGAATCTTGTGATGTCTGGAGAGCAATTACGCTCACTAGGCAAACCTCAACGCAAAGGCCCGTTAAGCGATGAGGCGCAGGGTGAATGGCCAACGGTCGCCAGATATTTTTTAGTTTGCCTCGCGACCGTGGTGGGCTGTTTCACTCTTGTGGCTGTTGGTTTCGCTGGCCTCCGAATTGCCGGAGATCTGCCACCTCCGATTGTTACGAATAATTTGTGCTTCGACGAAAAGCTTCATTGGATGAGCCATCAGCTTCCGACAAAAGATGCCGACTTGTTGGTCTTTGGTTCGTCGGTAGCTTGGCGGCATTTCGATGGCGAGAAGGCTGTCGAATTGGGTTTCGCAAAAAGTCCGTTTAATCTCGGGTTTTGCGGCCTCCGGATGAGTCAAACCGCCTTCGTTACCAAATACTTTCTGAACAAGGAAAAATTTCGATCGCCGCTTCAAGTCATCATCATTGCATCTCCCCAGGATTTTGAAGGCTGCAACGATCGCGAAGAGCGGGTTTTTTTAGAATCTGACGTCGACAAAACAGTCTTCTCTTCCAGTCGAAGTCTCGCAGCATATCTAAGAAATGTCGATGCCCTGGCATTTGTCAGAAATGCGATATTCGTCAAAGCAATGAGAAGTGGCACAATCGCCCTGGATCCGCTGGTATTCACCAATTACGGAGATGGTCCTTTAGATACCGGCCAGAGTCGAGGCCTGACATATGGTCACATCCAGAATCTCCATCAGCCTTGCTTTTCTGCGCTTACAGACATCGCAAAACGACTCACTGATCAAAATATCAAAACTATATTTGTGCTCAACCCAGTCAATCCTCGGTGGATTTCAGAATACGATCCGGACCGCCGAATTCTAAATGATGTCCGAGTTCGAAGCGCGAGAGCCTTAAGGGGATTCGACGTGCTGATATGGGATGCGAGCGAGAGCTCATTGTTTTCCGAATCGGACTTTGTGGACGCCTTTCACTTGCGCTGGTCTGCGGTAAGACGTTTCACCGCCGCAATGGCTGCCTTCGCAACTGGAGGTTAGGCCAATGCTGTTCAACTCACCCGAATTTCTGCTTGGTCTTTTGCCGGTTTCTTTGTTCGGTTTTTTCTGCTTTGGCGCGATGGGATTTCACCGCGCCGCCATCTTGTGGCTAACGATCGTTTCGCTCTTCTTCTATGGTTGGTGGAATGTTTCATATGTTCCACTTCTGTTTGGTTCGATCTTAGTCAATTTTTTTATTGGCGAAAAACTTCGTGCAGGTGGGTCCCGGGGCTGGATTATCGCGGGCATTTCCGGAAACGTCATTGTGCTCGGGTACTACAAATATGTCGGCTTCTTGACCGAGGTCATATCGGACACGGCAGGTCTTAACTGGACCGTTCCTCACGTCATACTTCCGTTGGCGATATCGTTTTTCACTTTCCAGCAGATTGCCTATCTCGTGGATTGTCGTGCCGGGCTCGTAAAGGAAAGCAGCTTTTTGAACTATGCCGCATTCGTGACATTCTTTCCACATCTGATTGCGGGACCTATCACTCACCATAAAGAGATCATTCCGCAATTCCAGTCTATGCGAATATTCAAACCGCAGCCGCTTCCACTCGCTCTCGGCGCTACGATATTTCTTGTTGGGCTTTTTAAGAAGGTTGCCATAGCCGACTTCGTCGCGCGGTTTGCAAACCCAGTTTTCGACGCGGCGGCGAACAATCAACCGCTGACTGCGATTGATTCATGGATAGGAGCGGTTGCTTATACGCTTCAGCTTTACTTTGATTTTTCCGGTTATTCCGACATGGCAATCGGCATCGGGTTGCTATTTGGCATACGTTTGCCGCAAAATTTTTCGTCACCGCTGAAAGCAGCAAATATAGTTGAATTTTGGCAGCGTTGGCACATGACCTTAACGCGCTTTATTACGTCGTATATTTACAATCCTATTGTTTTGTCCTGGAGTCGATGGCGCGCGAGTCGAAAATTATCATTGGTTCAACCCGGCCGNACCACCGCAGTCGCATTCATCGTCCTGCTTGCGATTCCAAGCATACTCACAATGACCATTTCGGGCATCTGGCANGGGGCAGGTTATCAATTCATCATGTTCGGACTACTGCATGGCGTATATGTGGTGAGCTATTACTTATGGCGGGAAATAAAGATGAGGCGTCGGCCTCTACTTCAACTTTCCTTTGGGCGGTCGCTTGGTGTTTTGTTGACATTCATCTGCGTCGTCTTAAGCATGGTGTTGTTCAGATCGGTCAGCCTCACGGCCGCCCTAAATATGTTTTCGTGCATGTTCGGAGCAAATGGAATAGTTATTCCTCAGGGAGTGGCGAATTTTCCGGTGGTCGGTGCTCTAGTTCACTTTTTCGATTTGAAAATTGGAAAGCAGATGTTTCTCTACTCTGAGCCGCTGATGTTGATCGGACCGTTGCTGGTGCTCGTCTTGGGTGCACCAAACATTTACGAACTAATGAAAGAGTACGAGACTGCTATTGCGATAAAGTCGACGAAGGCGCGGGCGGCTACTGATCGTGGCGGCTTTTCATTGCCGGAATTTCGATGGCGCCCAAGCGTGGGGTACTCGTTCTCCATCGGCGTGCTAGCGTTCGTTGTTTTGACAAAGATGATGTCGAACGCGCCTTCAGAGTTCATCTACTTTCGGTTCTGAAGGTCTGCGCCATGGAATATCATCGATGGCTCCCGGTCTGCGAGACCTTCAGTGCGCAACTCAAGGAACTGGATGCAGCGCCGCCGGACCAGCAACTCGCTGGCCTCAAGCGGCTTGCTCAACAGCGGCTGGATTTCATTAAGACCAATGCGCTGGCGGCCAAGCTAGCATCCATTATGCCCGCACTTCCGCCGGACTGCGTTGCGCAACTTGGTCCGAGGCTTAACGTTGCCCTGTTGTCGTCGCATACTGTTTCTCATTTGACGTCAGGCATTGTTGTGGGGTCAATCAGAAGAGGATTCAACGCAAACTTGTTTGTCGGTCAATATGGGCTCTACCGAAACGAACTTCTCGGCGCCGATCCGAGTTTGAAGCTGTTTGATCCTAACGTCATTGTAATCGCGGTCGACGACCATGAGGCGATCTTAGACCTCCCGCTGGATTCAAGCCGCGAGGACGTTGTGTCCGCCATTGCCGAGCAGATTTCTCAGATGGTTGAATTGTGGCGGCGGGCACGGCAGAACTTCAATGCCACGATTGTACAGCAGACCCTGCTCAATACCAAAAATCCTCTCTTTGGTTCGTATGAAGGACTGGTGCCTGCCACGCCGTATTATGCAGTGGAAATGTTCAACGCACGGCTGCGCGAAGCTGCTGCGCAGGAAAGAGTCCTGATTCTTGATATCGATTTGCATGCGGCCTTGAAAGGCCGTGAAAACATTGTCGATCCGGTGCGTTGGCATCAGGCAAAGCAGCTTGTGAGCCCAGCGCTTTCCCCATGGTATGGGGACTTACTTGCAAGAGTACTAGCTGCTGCTTGTGGATTGGCAAAGAAAGCGGTGGTGCTTGACCTGGACAATACCCTATGGGGCGGCGTCGTTGGCGATGATGGTATTGAAGGCATCGTACTCGGGCAGGGAAGCGCAGCAGGCGAGTCATATACCGCGTTCCAGAAATTTCTACTGTTGCTCAGTCAACGTGGGATTATTTTGGCGGTTTGTTCGAAGAACGATTCTGCCGTTGCTGAGAATGTCTTCATCAACCATCCCGACATGGTGCTACGGCGTCAGCATATTGCTTCCTTTGTCGCGAACTGGAAAGACAAAGCAACTAATATTCGGCAGATCGCTTCGGAGTTGAACATTGGCCTCGATAGCCTGGTCTTCGTTGATGATAACCCGGCCGAGCGCGACATTGTTCGACGGGAACTGCCGATGGTATCGGTGCCAGAGCTTCCGAAGGACATAGCTCACTATGCGACCTATTTGAGTGAGGCGGGATATTTCGAAGCGGCGAACTTCTCCAGAGAGGACATGGAGCGCACGGGCCTGTACACCGCAAATGTCTCCCGGGAGCGCGAGCTAAGCCAAGCTACCGACCTCGAAGGGTTCCTTGAAAGCTTGCAAATGCAGCTCGACGTCGGCCCTGTTTCAAAGATGAACGTTGGCCGCGTGACACAGCTCACGAATAAGACTAATCAATTCAATCTCCGCGCTTTGAAATATACCGAGTCAGAAATTCAACATCTGATGCAGGATGACGGGACACTGGCGCTTCAATTGCGTTTGAAGGACAAATTTGGCGATAATGGCATCATTGCGGTTATTATCGCGCGCCCTGACCAGCGATGGCCCAGCGATACGCTTTTCATTGAGACGTGGTTGATGAGCTGTCGGGTGCTGGGCCGTGGAGTCGAATCGGCATCGCTAGAGGCATTGAGCAAACGTGCTACGCGCATGGGAATAAAAAGATTAATCGGGGAATATCGTGCAACGAGCAAGAATAAAATGGTTTCCAATCACTACGAAAAACTCGGTTTCGTACCGATAGCCAACGTTGCCAACGCGGATACGTCGACGGTTTGGACTATTGATTTACCTCAACCCGAGGTGCACCGACATCATATCGAGGTAAATATCGCTGATGAACCAGGACCAAGTCTACGCCGAACTCACGAAGATATTTCGTGATGTCTTCCAAGATGACAGCATTTTTGTTATTGCATCGACGACCGCAGAGGACGTGACCGGATGGGATAGCTCTGCGCACGTCAATTTGATTTTGGCAATTGAGATGCAACTTGGCGTCGTTTTCAATACCAGCGAAATCGACGAGATGCAAAGCGTCGGAGACCTTGCCGAGGCCATTGAGAGAAAGCTAAAATGACGCATCCCACCAAAGCGCTCCAGTTCTGATCGAAAACCCGTCGCTGTCGTGGAGCCCAAGGGCTTGTCACCAACAACGGCGATTGATGAATCGATGCTTCAAGATCGCATGCGCGGCTGCGTGACAAGGAGCTAACTGCTCTGGACGTCACGAATAATGGGCAGCATGACGGTGGTCGGGTCGGCGCACTCTTTCTGGTTCAGCGATGCAGTCTGGTCAGTTGGAAGCCGGGGCAATCGACGCATAACAACGCGAACGTTTCTCACGTGTTTGTCGATATCTGCACAAAGAACTTCCCCGGCTGCTTTCGACATCGTGTACTCGGTCATATTTCCAGGTCTTTGATCGAGCGCAGTGGAAGACGGATAGAAAAACGTAACCGGTCCCCAATTTCGAGCTCCAAACTCGACGAGACTGAAGAATCCTTGAATATAATATAAATTAAATTCTTCAAACCGATTGGCCGAAAAAATGCTCGATCCCCGCCGGAATATCGACGGCGTTGCAAAATAATACAAGTGCGTGGGCCGCTCTGCTAGCCCTTCTAATTGAGCCTCGGGTGCTCGGCGGACATCATATGCGATTGCTCGGCTATCTCCGCCTCCCTTGTTTAATTCGGTCACAACTGCTTCGGCATCATCTCGGCCGACTGCATAGGTTAAGATGACTTTGGCCCCGCCAGCGGCGATCATTTTCGCCGTCAATTCCCCAAGCCCGCGCGATCCCCCAACGATCAATGCGGTGCTGCCGCTAAACTCATTCTGCGATACCGATCCGCGAATGGTTTCCATTTTCGCCTGTGCCGTTGGAGGTGGACGATTAAAAGCCTCTAACGATCCGGATAGTCCGGCTCCGAAAATTGCAAGGCGCGCGAGCCTAAAACGCGGGTCAACATTGTCAGTTCGAAAAATGATTGCGTTGTCGATTTCGCCCCCTTCCACAATTCTGACGTTCAACTTGCTGTAAATCGAGTGCAAACCAGGAAGTACCATGCCGACCAGGCGCGTCGTACATCCGATTGCTGCGACGCGTCGCGCTTCGATCAATCGCGATGCGTGAGGAAACTTTTGTGCCAAATCCATCGAATTGGTGGCAAATGCCAATCTTCCGAATTGGCCTACCATCTCATCAACGCTGAGCTCAATGGGCGCGGTAGGTTGCAAGGCCGGTGAATCAGGCAGCTCGTTAAGGGGTGGCTGCGACGAAGGCGCACCAAAAAACAGTGTGACGTGCAAGACGTCAACATTGCCAACGGAAACTTTAGCGCGCAGCAGTTTGTCGTTCAATTGTGAAATCGTTGCCGTTGCGATTTCGCCGACGTAGAGCATCCTGATAAAGTTGACCTGTAGGGCTGCAATCGGCTTTAGATCGCTGTGATGGAAGGCGATGATATCGAGCAGCCACAGGAAGTTATGAATTCCATGAACTACCGGCGAACCCGCTAGCGTCCGCCTTGCCGCGACCGGATCGATGTGCATCGGGTTGAGGTCACCGGTCAGCTGCGCAAACAGGACTTGATCGTCCTCGTTAAACGTTCGAGATTCACGCAAGTCTTGACCTCCAAAATTCGCCGCAGATCTAAATCGACATTCGACGTCAATTATGATCGCCAAATCGGTAATCGGACTTAATTAGGGCCCCTTTTTAGATCGTTAAGACGTGCACTTATTTTGATTATCCATCGTAGCTAGTCGCCAGCAGTCTTGGGTGGATGATTGGGATTTCAACCTACAACAGCTCGTTCGAAAAATCGACAGTCCCCTGAGCAATTGCAAGCCATATGGTTGGCGAAGCTGTCGCGGTTCCCTCGATTATCCGTCCAGCCGCACAGACGTTTCCACGAGGCGTGCGCTTCGAGCAAGCTTCGTTTGCACTGTTGAGGTCCGAACCGGCATCGCCATTGTCATTTTATCTTTTTAAAAAGGCCCACCATTGGGCGGAGCGCTCATTCCTCATTCTCAGTGCTCCCGGTTACGTCTGGGTCCGCCGGCTGCGGAAGAGCTTCCTTCTTGCGCTGGCGGACCTTGGCCAATCGTCCGTTAATAAGCTGGATTGAGCGCGGATGTCCTGATGAAGAGGCACAGGATCGCGATCAGGAAGAGGCGCAAACGAACCTCAGCCATGCGAGGATGCGGCGGAAGTTGTAACCGACTGCAGAGAGGATGGCGTTGATGGAGCTGCACCGGCTATGATGATTTGGCAACGGGCGCTGCGAAGCGATACTGTGCCATTCCAGAAGGCTCGAACGTCTGCAAGAATGGAGGCAATGTGGTGCTACGAAAGCTGATCTGGCTCGCGTCGATCCTAGTTGTCTCTGCGGCTGTGGTTATCGGCGTCCGCTTCGATCGCACGTTTCGCGTGGTGACGGGCGTTGTTGCCCACGACATATGCTCGAAAACGTTCATATCAGGATTCGATCCCCAAGTTGTTTTTGCGGAAACCGTGACACGTGAGGGCGTCCGCAGGTTCAGTTCGGTATTGAAGTACGACATGGACAGGTCCAGCAAGGTGGTCCGAGCGTCGTTAGCGGGTTGGGCCGGCAGCCGCGCGGCTTTTCATGACGGACTCGGCTGCATCATTCTGCACGGTTCTGCTGAACCGTATCTACCCAAAACAGATGTTGCCGAGTTGAAGGCGACAAGGACAACGCCGTTGCTGGCGGAGATTGGCGGCCCAACCGCTGTTGAACCGTCCAACGTCAAATTGAGGGCCGCGCTCGATCACGCCTTTGAGGAGCCTCCGGCGCCACCCTACCGAAGAACCAAAGCCGTTGTTGTTGTGCTGGATGGGACCATAGTTGCCGAGCGATATGCACCCGGCGTCGGCGTCGATACGTCCTTACTCGGTTTCTCCATGACCAAATCGGTAGTCAGCGCGATGATTGGCATTCTTGTGCAACAGGGACGTCTCTCGACATCGCAGCCAGCACCGATCGCAGAATGGCGCGAAGAAACGAACCCGCGCCACGCGATTACGATTGAGCATTTGATGCGGATGACGAGCGGCCTCGCGTTGGATGAAGCTAGACTCGGCTTCGACACTTCCAGCCAAATGGTCTATTTGCATAACGACATGGCCGGATTTGCCGCAAACGCGGTCGTCGTCGCCGCACCAGGAACGCGATGGGCCTATAGCAGCCCGAGCACACAATTGCTGGCGCGGGTTATCCGTAACACCGTCGGCGGCCCCGAGCAGGCACTGGAATTTGCGTGGCATGAGCTTTTCAACCCGCTTGGAATGCGAAATGTGACTTTGGAATTTGACGCAACCGGCACGCTGCAGGGTTCGTCCTATATGTTTGCAAGCGCAAGAGACTGGGCGCGGTTCGGGCTACTCTATCTCTACGATGGAATGGTTGGTGGCCGCCGCATCTTGCCGGAGGGCTGGGTCGAGTTCTCGGCGAAGCGGACGCTTGATACCGACTATGGCGCTGGTTTCTGGACCAACCGCATCGATCACGAGCAAACCCAGAATCTGGTTAGCTTGGGCATGCCGCGTGACGCGTTTTTTGCGTTCGGCAATCTTGGCCAAATCATTGCGATCTTACCATCTCAGCGACTTGTCATTGTACGTCTTGGCGACGCCGTCGATCCAATCGGTGAAATGCGCGGTCTCGCGCGATTGGTCAGCGAAGTCGTTTCAGCGACCCAGCGTTGAAATTGAGATCTCTTATAGTGTCGATCGAGGCCGCNCNGGACAACGAGCTATCGCTGAAAGTTGGTGACGGCGGGAATCGGGAAGGCGGCATATCNTGGGGGTGCTTGACGCCTCCACTTCTCCACNGAAGGAGCGATATGCCGTGTCCAAATATAACATCATCAAGCTGATTCAGCCAGGAACCGTCGAGGATCCACTCACCGAAATCTTGCGTACTGGAGCGCGTGCCCTGTTGGCCCAGGCGGTCGAGGCCGAGGTCGCGGACTTTATCGGCAAGCATGCCGATTTGAAGACCGCGGACGGCCACCAGCGCCTTGTCCGCCACGGTCACCTGCCCGAGCGCGAGGTGATGACCGGTATCGGTCCGGTCGCCGTCCGCCAGCCGCGTGTGCGTGATCGCGAGGCGGACGCTGCCGATCCTGGCCGCATCCGGTTCTCTCCGTCGATTCTGCCGCCCTACCTGCGCCGGTCGAAGTCGATCGAGACGCTGCTGCCGATCCTATATCTGAAGGGGATCTCCACTGGCGACTTCTCGGAGGCGCTTGCGGCTTTGCTCGGCAAGGATGCCGCTGGGTTATCGGCATCCGCGATCGGCCGGTTGAAGGACGGCTGGCTCGACGAGCACACCACATGGCAGAAGCGCGATCTGTCGGCGAAGCGCTATGTCTACATCTGGGCCGATGGCATCCATCTCCAGGCACGGCTCGAAGACGAAAAGCAGTGCATCCTGGTGCTGATCGGCGCGACGCCGGAGGGCCGCAAGGAACTGGTCGGCTTCACCGATGGCGCCCGCGAGAGCGCGCAGGACTGGCGTGATCTGCTGCTCGACCTGAAGCGGCGTGGGCTCGACGTGCCGCCGCAGCTTACCATCGCCGATGGTGCGCTCGGGTTCTGGAAGGCCGCCGGTGAGGTCTGGCCGAAAACGCGCGAGCAGCGCTGCTGGGTGCACAAGACCGCGAACGTGCTCGCCAAGCTGCCGAAGAGCCAGCAGCCGAAAGCCAAACGCGCGTTGCAGGAAATCTGGATGGCCGAAACCAAGGCCATCGCCGAGTTGGCGTTCGACGCCTTCATCGAGAGCTACACGCCCAAATACGAGAAGGCCGCCGACTGCCTGAGCAAGGATCGGGACATGCTACTGGCGTTCTACGACTTCCCGGCCGAGCACTGGAAACACCTGCGGACCACCAATCCTATTGAAAGCACCTTCGCCACCGTGCGCCATCGCACGATCCGGTCGAAGGGCTGTCTGTCCAACAGAACCGCGCTCGCAATGGTCTTCAAACTGCTTGAGGGCGCACAGAAAAGCTGGCGACGTCTCGACGGACACAACCAGTTGCCAAAACTCGTTCTTGGTGTGACATTCAACGACGGGATCGAGGTCATCGCCAAGCCGGCCGACCGTCAGCCCACAACCGCCGCCGCCTGACCGGCAACCGCCGTCACCAAAATTTGGCGATAGCTC
>JGI12053J15887_10001769_pt1 | contig 10246 bp, 8 predicted proteins | sample MedBloCAOM1_O3_FD_15887 | JGI IMG/M metagenome (IMG submission 15887) | reverse complement strand
AACAGACCGATCCGCTCGACCTGCACCAGCCAGAAGACGGGGTTGATCTGGCTCACGACGTCCCAGACTCCTGGCAGCTGCCGGACGGAGTAGAAGATGCCACCAAGGAATCCGAGCGGCAGCAGGATGATCGACTCCATCGCGTAAACGTGGTCCAAGGATTTGGCCAGACTGCCCGCAATCACGCCGGTCTGCGCCGCCACCACGAGCACGCCGAGGGTGCCGAACACGAACACGAACGGCCGGGCAACTCCGCCGTGCGTCAGCGGCACACCGATCGCAAGGACACCGGCACCGACGATCACTCCGCGGGCGATCCCGCCGGTCACGAGGGCCGCGTTGATTTCCCACCATCGCAGCGGACTCGCGAAGACATCGTTGATGTAGCCGTCGCGGCGGGCCTCGAACAGACTCGTTGTCCCGTTGAAGAATCCGACGTTCAGGATCGCCTGGGCGAACAGGCCGCCGACGATGAACTGGCCGTAGGGAACGCTGCCCGTCGTGTCGACATGACGCCCCAATACCGAGCCGAAGACGACGACGAACAGGATGGTGGACAGCACGGGACCAGCGATCGAGTACACCCAGATGTTGAGGAATCGCAACACCTCTCGCTCGGCTAGCCAGAGGAATGGGGGGCGCTCGGCGCGGAACGGTTGGTCGTATGGTCGGACCGCAGGGGCCTCGACGCCGCTCATGGGGCGGCTTCCGCAATGACCCGGGCATAGACCTCGGAGATGTCACGCGCCTCATAGCGGTCGCGCAAGGACGCCGCCGATCCGCGGTCCACGATCCGCCCGGCCGCGATGAGCGCGATCTCGTCGCACAACGTCTCGGCTTCCTGAAGGTAGTGGGTGGTCAGCAGTATCGTCGTGCCCGCAGCGTTGAGCCCCTTGAGCAATCTCCAAATCTCCGAACGCAATTCGACGTCGACGCCCGCAGTCGGTTCGTCGAGGATCAACAGCCGCGGTCGGTGCGTCATGGCGCGGGCGATGACGAGACGGCGCTGCATGCCGCCGGACAATTCGTAGGCCCGCCCGTGAGCCTTCGCATCGAGCCCGAACAGCTCAAGGAGTTCATCGGCACGGCGCACCGCTTCCCTGCGCCCGATCCCGTGATAGCCGGCGTGGTAGATCAGGAGTTGGCGAACCGAGAGGAATCGGTCGACGTTGATCTCCTGCTCGGCCAGGCCGATGAGGCGCCGGGCCTCCCTGGTCCGGTAGTCATGACCGAAGACCGACAGCTCCCCCGCCGTCGGCGCGACGATGTTGCACACCGAACCGATGAGGGTGGTCTTGCCCGCCCCGTTGGGGCCGAGCAGACCGAAGAATGCGCCGTCGTCGAGTTGCAGATCTAGGTCCGACACCGCGGTGAATCCGCCGCGGTAGACCTTGCGCAGGCCCTTGATCGAGAGCGCTGGCGGACCCCCCTCGCCCAGGGAGGCGGCGATGGCCTCGCCGGAATCAGGAAATCCCACACCGGAAGTCTGCATCGTCGGCGTGGAACATGTTGGCTGGGACGGGCAGGCCGTAGTGGTCACGCAGGGTGGCACCGCGGTACTCCTCGCGGAACAGCCCCTTGCTCCGCAGGATCGGCAGCACCTGTTCGATGAACGTCTCCAGCGCCGACGGCAGCGCAGGGGCCATGATATTGAAACCGTCGGCGGCACCACCCTCGAACCATGCGATGATCGTGTCGGCGATCTGCTCCGGTGTACCGACGAAGGTGAAGTGCCCGCGGCCGCCGCCGAGACGGGACAGTATCTCTCGAACTGTGAGGTTCTCGCGCCGGGCTAGTTCGATGACGAGGTCCGAGCGGCTCTGAGTGCCTTGCAGTTTCGGCCGGGCCAGGATGACGTCGGGCAGCGCCTTGTCGAGCTGGAACACCGATGGATCCGTCTCGAAGATGTTCGCCAGCTGCCACAGGCCGTATTCCGGGACTCGAAGATCGTCGAAACGCTGCGCCAGCTCGGCGGCCTCGGCTTCGGTCGAGCCGATGAACGGCACGATGCCGGGAAGCACGAGCACACGGTCGGGGTCGCGACCGACCGCCTTGGTACGGGCCTTGATGTCACCGTAGAAGTCAGTGGCGTGCTCATAGGTCTGGTGGGCGGTGAAGATGGCCTCCGCGTGGCGGGCGGCGAAGCTCTTGCCGTCCTCCGAGGATCCGGCCTGCACCAACAGCGGGTATCCCTGCGGCGGGCGCTGGACGTTGAGCGGTCCCGCGACCTTGAAGTGGCTGCCGGTGTAATCAATGGCGTGCAGGCGTGACGGGTCGGCGTAACGACCCGATGCCTTGTCGGCAAGAACGGCCTCGGTCTCCCAGCTGTCCCAGAGAGCCTTTGCGACGCTGAGGAACTCGCCGGCGCGCACGTAGCGCACCGCGTGGTCGGGGCGGTCGTCGAGTCCAAAGTTCGCGGCCTCGTCGACGCCCGCGGAGGTGACGATGTTCCATCCGGCCCGCCCGCCGCTGACATGATCCACCGAGGCGAGCCGGCGTGCCAGGTTGTAGGGCTCGTTGTAGGTCGACGACACGGTGGCGATCAGGCCGATGCGGCTGGTGTGCTGCGACAGCGCAGTCAACAGGGTCAGGGGTTCCAGCTGGCCCGGCGGGCGGAACTGACCGTCGCCGGTGAGCGCAGGGCCGTCGGCGAGGAACAGCGAGTCGAACTTGGCGTTCTCCGCCAGCTGGGCCAGCTCGATCCAGTGCTGCAGGTCGAAGTCGGCACGCGGGTTGCTCTCCGGCAGGCGCCAAGCCGCCTCGTGGTGGCCCGCCTCCATCAGGAAGGCGTTGAGATGCAGTTCACGCGGTGTCGCGCTCATCAGGTCAGCTTCGAGCTGTCGAAGCCGTCGGGCAGGAGGTTGTCATAGATGGTGGTGACGTCGACCTTCTTGGTGATCTCGCCGGCCTCAAAGAAGGCGTCGCCGAGCGCCTGCTCAGCCTTGAGGTCTTCGGGGAGAAACTGGGTGATCTTGAACGGGTAGGCGTCCACGGTCGTTCTGGCGTCCTCGAGGGACACACCTGTCTCCTTCGCGATGGCCTTGGCGTACTCGTCGGGGTGCTGCTGGGCCCAATTGAATTCCCTGGCGACGCGGGTCAGCAGATCGGCCAAAGCGGCGCGTCGGCTCGGGTCGTTGAGCGACTTCTCGCTCGCCACGTAGTAATTGTTGACCTGGTCGATCGGCGGAAGACCCTTGGCGATGATGCGGGCGCCGTCCTTGACGGCGAGCGCGGACTGCGGGTTCCAGATGGACCAGGCGTCCACCTTGCCGGTGTTGAACGCCGTCCCGCCGGCCGCCGGGCTGAGGTAGACGAGCTGCACGTCCTTGGGGGTCAGGCCCGCGCTCTTGAGAGCGAGCAGCGCCAAGCCGTGCGCAGAGCTGCCCTGCGGGACCGCGATCCTCTTGCCCTTGAGGTCGGCCGGCGTCTGGATCGGTGAATCCTTAGCCACGATGATGTTCTCGGCAGCCTTGGTCGCATCGGCGCCGCGCTGGACGGCGATGATCTTGAAGCCGAACTGTTTTGCGGCCCCGGTGATTGGCGGGACGTCACCGACAGACCCGAGGTCGATGTCGCCGGAGGCGGCAGCCTGCACAAGCGGCGGACCGTAGTCGAACCTGGCGAACTTGACCTTGTAGGCGGCATCGTCGAATGCACCCGTGATCTTCGCCAGTTCCTCGTTGCCGTCGCCGCCGTTGTCACCGATGGTGAAGGTGTACTGGCTCCACTCCGGGTGGCTGGCTGCCGTCGAGCCACCCGCACCGGTCAGCGGGGCGTCGGGGCCCTTCGATGAGGAGCAGGCGGCAAGGATGCTCGTTACCGTGAGTAGCACCGCCGCGAATGTGAGGCGAAAAGATTTCTTGGACATGACTTCTCCTGTGCGAAGTGTGCGGTGAGCTGACAAGTTCAGTGCTGGCTGGCGAGCCCGAGGTCTGACAACAGGGCGGCCCGCAGTTCCTCGCGGGCTAGGCTCGCTTCCCGATCAGCAGGCGAAAGCTGAACTCGGTGCGCGTTGCCGATCCGCCCATTGCTCATGACGACGACGCGATCGGCCAGTGCGATTGCTTCGTCGACATCGTGGGTGACCAGCAGCATGGACGCGTGATGCTTGCGGCGGAGCTCGCGAACCAGGTCGTGCATTCGTAGCCGGGTGATTGCGTCCAGCGCCGCGAACGGCTCGTCAAGCAGGATCAGCTCAGGCTCAGAGACCAAAGCGCGCGCCAGTGCGACACGTTGGGCCTCGCCACCGGAAAGTTCTTTAGGCCAAGCTTTTTCGCGCCCCGCGAGATTCACTTCACGTAACGCCTTGCGTGCTCTTTGGTCGGCGTCGGGGCCGCGCAGGCCCAAGGTGACGTTGCGAAGAACGCGCTGCCACGGCAACAGCCGGTCGGCTTGAAAGACAATGGCCCGCTGTGCGGGAACCTCGATGCGTCCGCCATCCGGCCTGTCCAATCCCGCCAGTAGCCGCAGCAGGGTGCTCTTACCGCAGCCGGAGGGGCCCAACAGGACCACGAGTTCCTCTTCTTCGATCGTGAGATCGAGGTGGTCCAGCACAGCCCGGTCACCGAACCTGCGGACGACCTGCTCGACCCGCGCACCGGTCCGTTGACGTGGCGCCGTCGCGGCAGGGCTGCTCATGCCGCCTCGTAACCGGGTCGCCACCGCAACAACACGCGCTCGAGAATGCGGACGAACTGATCGGCGAACAGGCCAAGGATGGAATAGATCACCAAGCCGACGAAGACCTTGTTGGTCTGGAGGTAGGTCTGGGCCTGGGTGATCAAGAATCCGAGCCCCGAATCGGCGTTGACAGTCTCCGCGGCGACCAGGCCAAGGATGCTGTACGCAAGCGAAAAGCGAAGGCCGACAAGAAAACCAGGAAGCGCACCCGGCACGAGCACGCGGGTGACCACTCGCACCGAACCAGCACCCGTGGTGCGGGCCATCTCGATCAGGCGCTGGTCAAGCCCGCGGATCGCCGAAAAAAGATTGAGGTACATCGGCACGCCAGCACCGAAGGCGATCAATAGCACCTTGGTCAGCTCGTCGATGCCGAACCACACGACCATCAGCGGCAGCACCGCCAGCAGCGGGATCGTGTTCAGTATCTGCGCAAGACCGTTGAACAGATACTCCCCACTGCGCAGGAAACCCCCGAGGACTCCCGCCACGATGCCGACGGTCAACCCGATCGCAAGACCAATCCCCGCTCGCTGCAACGAGATCGCGAGATCGGGACCGAGAACCCCGGCCCTGAACAACTCCACTGTCGTGCCGAGGATGTCGGTGGGCGCCGGTGCATATGCCGGCTTGAGGGTGCCCGCGAGGGCGAGGATTTCCCACACCACGAGGATCACCAGCGGGGTCGTGTAGATACCAAGCGGCCAGCGCAGCCGCCGGCGGAAAGTGCCGATTAGCGACTGCCGCCGGGAATCGCCAGGTAGAAATACCTCGCGAGGCCGCGGCGTCGGTGTCGCCGTGACGGGAACGAACGGCAGGGCGGCGGGCTTCCCGGCCAGCGCGATATCACTCATGCCGGCCCGCTATCGGCGCGGTCGGTTGAGCCGGCGCTGCAGGTCTGAACATGGGTGCCTTCCGGGCCGGCGTCCATCGGCCGGTGCGTGCTGTCACGTTGCGCGCCCGGATGATTCGCGTGTCACTGGTGTCGTTGACACCGTGTCACTGGTGTCGTTGCCACAATGCCGCAACGAGATAGGCCGCGGGACCCATCAAATCGACGCGATTCTTTCTCCGGCCACGAGGGATCGAAAATCCGGTGGGCCAGGATCGCCGAAAAACGATTTTCACAAGTCTTGACTGATTCCAGAAAAGGGGCCATATTGGTCCCGTGACTCCGGCACCGGATTACCCGGATCAGCTCCGTGCAGCTGACCTTCGCGTGACTCGCCCTCGTTTGGCGGTGCTGGAGGCCGTCTGCGCCCGTCCGCATGCCGACACCGAGACGATCTTCGGGGCCGTCCGTGCCGGCCTGCCCGAGGTGTCGCGGCAAGCGGTGTATGACGTACTCGCCGCCCTGACCACTGTGGGTCTGGTTCGGCGGATCCAGCCGTCCGGCTCCGTCGCTCGCTACGAGTCGCGGGTCGGTGACAACCACCACCATGTCGTCTGCCGGTCCTGCGGGGTCATCGCGGACGTCGACTGTGCCGTCGGTGAGGCACCCTGCCTGACCCCGTCGGACGGCGAAGGCGACCTTGACGGCTTCGTGCTCGACGAGGCGGAGGTCATCTACTGGGGTCTATGCCCCGACTGCTCGGCATTGCAAGCTTCGCGATCACACCCGTGATCACAGCCCGATTCACCCACCGCAAGTAGTAAGGAAGGACCTCGTGTCTGACAGCGAAAACCCGGCAATCCCCGCTCCCGAACCGAAGGCGCACGCCCCCATGACCAACCAGGATTGGTGGCCAGAGCAGATCGACGTGTCGAAGCTGCACGCGCACTCGCCCAAGTCCAACCCGCTGGGTGAGGACTTCGACTACGCGGAAGAGTTCAAGAAGCTCGACGTCGAGGCACTCAAGGCCGACGTCGTCGCAATGATGACGCAGTCGCAGGATTGGTGGCCCGCCGATTACGGCCACTACGGCGGCCTGTTCATCCGCATGAGCTGGCATGCGGCGGGCACGTACCGCATTTTCGACGGCCGCGGTGGCGGCGGCCAGGGCGCCCAGCGTTTCGCGCCGCTCAACAGCTGGCCGGACAACGCAAACCTGGACAAGGCGCGCCGNCTGTTGTGGCCGGTGAAGCAGAAGTACGGCAACAAGATCTCGTGGGCCGACCTGCTGGTGTTCGCCGGTAACTGCGCGCTGGAGTCGATGGGGTTCAAGACCTTTGGCTTCGGCTTCGGTCGCCCGGATATCTGGGAGGCTGAGGAAATCTTCTTCGGCGAAGAGGACGAGTGGTTGGGCACCGGCAAGCGTTATTCCGGCGAGCGCGATCTCGCGCAGCCCTTCGGCGCGACGACGATGGGCCTGATCTACGTGAATCCGGAAGGCCCCGAGGGCAAGCCGGATCCCCTTGCCGCCGCAACCGACATTCGCGAAACGTTCGGCCGCATGGCGATGAACGACGAGGAGACGGCCGCGTTGATCGTCGGCGGCCACAGCTTCGGCAAGACGCACGGCGCAGGCGACGACGACCTGGTCGGGCCCGAGCCCGAAGCCGCCCCGATCGAGCAGCAGGGTCTTGGCTGGAAGTGTGCCTTCGCCTCCGGCAAGGCCGGTGATTCCGTCACCAGCGGACTCGAGGTGGTCTGGACGGCGACACCGACCAAGTGGGGCAACGGCTTCTTGGAGAACCTGTATGGCTACGAGTGGGAGCTGACCAAGAGCCCCGCCGGTGCCTGGCAGTTCGTCGCGAAGGACGGCGCTGGCGCGGGTACCATCCCCGATCCGTTCGGCGGGCCGGGGCGTGCCCCGACAATGCTCGTCACGGACATCTCGCTGCGTGTGGACCCGATCTACGGACAGCTCACGCGTCGCTGGCTCGACCATCCGGAGGAACTGTCCGAGGCCTTCGCCAAGGCGTGGTACAAGCTGCTTCACCGCGACCTCGGCCCGATCTCGCGGTACCTGGGACCGTGGATCGCAGAGCCGCAGCTGTGGCAGGACCCGGTTCCGGCCGTCGACCACAAGCTGATCGACGAGCAGGACATCGCGGCCCTGAAGAGCAAGGTGGCCGAGTCCGGCCTTTCCGTCACGCAACTGGTCAACACAGCATGGTCGTCGGCGGCGAGCTTCCGCAGCACCGACAAGCGCGGCGGCGCGAACGGGGCACGGATTAGCCTTGAGCCACAGAAGAACTGGGAAGTCAACGAGCCTGCCGAACTGGCCAAGGTGCTGCCCGCCCTCGCGAAGATCCAGCAGGACTTCAACGGCTCGGCCTCAGGCGGCAAGAAGGTGTCGCTGGCCGACCTGATCGTGCTGGCCGGCTCCGCGGCCGTCGAGAAGGCAGCCAAGGATGCCGGCGTCGAGATCACGGTGCCGTTCACGCCGGGGCGGACGGACGCCTCGCAGGACAACACCGATGTGGAGTCGTTCGCGGTGCTCGAACCGCGGGCCGACGGCTTCCGCAACTACGTCAGGGCGGGCGAGAAGGCTCCGCTGGAGCAGCTGTTGCTCGAGCGGGCGTACCTGCTGGGCACGACCGCTCCTGAACTGACTGTGTTGGTCGGCGGCCTTCGTGCCCTTGGTGCCAACCACGGTGGCAGCAAGCACGGTGTGTTCACCGACAAGCCCGGGGTGCTGACCAACGACTTCTTCGTCAACCTGCTCGACATGAGCACGGACTGGAAGCCGTCGGAGTCGGCGGAGAACGTCTACGAGGGCGTCGACCGTGCCTCGGGCAAGGCCAAGTGGACAGCGACCGCCAACGACCTCGTGTTCGGTTCGCANTCGGTGCTGCGGGCAGTTGCCGAGGTGTATGCNCAAGCCGACGCCAAGGAGAAGTTCGTCAAGGACTTCGCCGCCGCGTGGGCCAAGGTGATGAACAACGACAGGTTCGATTTAGCCTGATCTATTGCGACACCCCGCGAGCTGACACGGCTCGCGGGGTGTCGTGCATGTAGCCCCATCGAGGCTCGGCGCCGGCTCAGATTCGGCGAGACAGCTGTGCGCCGATCAATGGCGCAATCTTCTGCGCCATGTACGCATGGCCCGCGTCGGTCGGATGGATACCGTCCTTGCCGATCAACTCGGGCCTGCCGACGAACCAGCCGGCAGCGATCGGATCGATGAAGGTTGCGCCGGCGACCCCGGCCTGATACTTCAGGGCGTCGCGGATCCGGAGTACGGCATCGGGCGGATCGGCGGTTGGCCATGGCGGTCCGATCACCAGGAATCTCGCGGATGGCGCTGTGCGACGCGCCAATTGGAAGGTGCCCCACGCCAGAATCGACAGCTGCGTCGGGTCGACCTCTTGGTCGTTACGGGAGCCGAAGTACACCACCAGCACATCGCTCGGCTTGACCGCGTCGGCCGTAAGGTCCTCGAACACGCTGCCGTGGTCGCCGCGCGTGCCGTACCCGGAGCCGCCCTCGGCGGCCACATCGGCCGTGACGGGTATTCCTTGCTGAGCCAGCAACCGCCAGGCTTGCGAGGTCCATCCCCTTGAGCCCAGACCACCGAGGTCGCCACCGGTCGTGTACGAGTCCCCGACCACAGCGATTTGGTTCACCGAATAATCCAACGTCAGTATCTCGTTGTGCCTCACCGGTGTTGATCGCGCGCTCAGCAGGTCGACCAGCAGAGCGATCGCGACGACGAGTGTGATCAGCCGACTCACTGCCACAGCTTATGGTCCAACCCTGGGAAAAGTCGGTGCCGACGCGCTTGTGCACGGTGCGTTACAGAACTGCTGCTTTCTCGTCGGGCGCAGCATGATTCGGTTTTCTGGCAACGATCAGCCTGCGCGGGCGGCGGCGACGTTCGCCTGCACTTGCCGGGGGCCATGCAGAGACTGGAGCTTGCCGTGCGCCGGGTCGGCGGCGTCGGCTTGAGATTCTTTGACCTCGACCATTCTGCGCATCCAGCGCCGGGCGGGCTCCTCGACCAAGTGGTACAGCAGCACCGCACCCACGACGGCGATCGCCACCACGCCGGCCACCGCCAGCTTCGCTACCCAGCCGGGCACGAGCATGATCTCGAACTGCGCCACAGTCCAGTTCCATGCCGTGTGCACCAACTCGTGCACCATGTACAGGCTGAACGAGATGTGCCCGCAATACACCATTACTCGGGTGGACAGCAGCCTCGGCAGGGTGCCGAATCCGATCGCCAACGTCACGACCAGCGGCACGAACAGCACGTCGACGAACCCGCTCGAGTCATAGATCTTGGCAAGGGGATGCGCATCCAAGAGGTAGAGAATTCCGACGATGGCGACGAACAGCACCGCGGACAGGTAGCCGACGCCGCGGCGCGCTCCGTCGGATAGCTGCAACTTGCGAACCGCGGCGCAGGCCAGTGCACCCGCGGTGAATTGCATGACGATCCGCGGAAGCCAACTCCACGGTGTGTAGAACTGACCGGTCGTGAGCAGGAGCAGCGTCGGTGGAAGCGACGCAGCGAACGCCAGCCACAGCAGGCCACGGACCCTCGTCGCACGGGCCACCCGGAAGATCACCAGCACCAACAGGCCGAACAACAGATACGCCAGCCATTCTGCGCTGATCGACCAGGCGGGTCCGTCCCAGCTCGACCCATCGAAGAACGGCTGGAACCACAGCTGC
>JGI12053J15887_10001768_pt1 | contig 10246 bp, 8 predicted proteins | sample MedBloCAOM1_O3_FD_15887 | JGI IMG/M metagenome (IMG submission 15887) | reverse complement strand
CAAGGCCGGTGCGGGGCAGACCTACGCCGACGCGCTACGAGAGCTCTTCGAACTCGATCCGCAGACCGCTGCCGCCATCACCGCGCCGGTCCGGAGCGCGTCCAGGGTTGCTCCGTCCGCTCCGGACGGGAAAACAGGGTGATGTCGGTGTCATACCGGTCTGTTTAGCCCAGCTAGGACACGATCTTCTTCCGCAGTGGCGATTTGGGGGCTAGCCGGGCGGCAGCGACCAAACCGATGCCCACCACGGCCGTGGCTGCTGACGGCTTCGGCAGCCACCGCATCGCATCGACGGCCAGGCCGGGGGGTGCGCTGCGCTGCGGATCGGACTCGCGACCCGGCGCTGTCGTCCTCGGCTCCGGCGAGGTCTTGGCGAAGGCATCGAGCATTGCGGGAACGAAGGCCGTCATGTCCTGGGGCCCTCTGCTCGTGACGAGGTTCCCGTCCCGGACGACGTCCTCATCAAGCCAGGTGGCATCGGCGTTCACCAAGTCGTCCCGGATGCCGGGCCAGGAGGTGAGAGTCCGTCCATTGAGGAGTCCCGCGGATGCAAGCACCCACGGCCCATGACACAGCGTGACGATGGGCTTGTCACTCGCAGCGAACGCGCGTACGAACTCTCGTGCCTCGGCGGACTGCCGGAGCAGGTCAGGATTGATGAACCCGCCAGGCAGCAGCAGGCCATCGTAGTCGTCAGGATCGGCTTCGCTGACCGTCTTGTCCACGCCGACCCAGCTGGCGGCATGTGCAGGTTCACCCCGCGGATACGTCCGCGCCGTAGAGACACGACGTCAACCTTCGCACCGGCCAACTTCAGGGCTCGCAGCGGAATGACGAGCTCAACCTTTTCGAAGCCGTCGGCCGCCAGGACGGCAATCTTGCGGCCCTTGAGCCGGCGTCTGTAGGGCATGTTGTCCTCCCGTCGCTCGATGGCGCCGCAGAGGTGGCGTCACTCCCGCCCGGCGGAAGCTTCAGCCGAGGCGCCAGAAGTTGTTCGTCACGGTGGCTGGCTGCTGAACCGATAGGTGGATACCCGTACCCGACCTACCCGACCTACCCGACACCTTGGTGGACAAGTCGGAGGCCACGCCCCGGGCCTACTCCTCTTTGGCAAGGTTTGCCAGACCGTGCAACGGCAAGACCCAATTAAGGGCTGTCCCGCGGATGCCCTGCTCTGCGAGTACAGCGAGTGCTCAGTGCAACTCCCCGGTCAGGAATTGAGCGCGGCCAAATCCGAAGGACCAATCTTCGTCATCGTTCTCGGACACCGAGACGACCAGATCAGCCGGGTCAAGACCGCAGTCGCGTTTCAACCGCTCGGCCAGCAGTGCGTAAAGCTTCTCCTTCTGCGCGCGGGTGCGCCTGCGGCTGACCACGTGGATGATGACCAGCTGGTCGGACCGATTAATGTCCAGACCGGTGTCGAGTGCGACGATCTCGCCAGCGGGATGGCTGTTCACGACTTGGTACCGGTCCCGCTCGGGCACTCCGAGCGAGTCCACCATGGCCGCGTGCGCTGTGTCGAGCAACGCTTTGATTTCACCAGATTTTCGGCCTTCGATGACATCGAAGTACAGCAGGGGCATGACTTTTCCTTCCGGGGCCCTAACACCGGCACCCGATTCGGCGCTTACCCCACGGGGGGCCAGCGGTGCGTCGGGAAGCGGCGCCGTTTTGTGGCCGATGCGGTGGTGCGGGTCATCTCGACCACCGTGGAGGCCTGACTATTCGGGCCAGGCGTTGCTCTGGATGACCTCGACGAAATCGGTACGGACGAAACCGGGCACGAAATGAGCGAGGACGTCGGCGTTGACCGTGCCGAAGGTGGTGTCCGGGCGATCCTTGAAGCCGTTTGTGAACGCCTGCAGGATCTGCCGTTTGAAGTCCGGCCGCGGGTGCGCGCTGACGACGGCGTCGATGAGGGTGCTGTCGAGGTCGGCGTAGCCGATGCCGAGCACGTCGGTTTCCACGCCGGCGGTGACCAGAGCAACCTCGGGTTCTAGGTGGTAGGGGGTTTCCGGAGTGGTGTGCAGCGCGATGCCCAGCCACGCAAGACGAATGCGGTCCTCAGGCAGGCCGTGCGCGGTGAGGAAGCGGCGGGCCTCGTCCGCACCGTCGAGCTCGAAACGCTGGTCGGTGCTCCGGTACTTCTCCGTCAGGCCAAGGTCGTGGAACATCGCGCCGACGTAGAGCAGCTCCGGGTCGGCGGTCAGGCCGAGTCGGTTGCCCTGGAGCGAACCGAAGAGGAACACCCGGCGTGAGTGATTGAACAACAGCGGGCTGGCGACGTCGCGAACCAGTTCGGTCGCCTCGCTGGCCAGCCGGCTGTCCGGGATGTCGATGCCGGCGATGCGTTCAGACATGGTGGTCTCCTGGTCTGGTAGTTACGCAGGCTGAGGTGGTAAGGGCCCGGCGCCTCCGGCGCCGGGCCCTGGTCAGACGGGCGCGGTCAGTGCTGTCCGGCGCGGACGCCCTGCTCGACCCGGTCGCCCAAGTCCTTGTCCACGTTGCGCCAGTACTCGAAGGCACGCAGGAGTACGGGCTCGGTCACGCCATCGAGCAGGTGCCCGACGATGTTGCTGACCAGCCGCGCGCGGGCGGCGTCGTCAAACACGTCGCGGACCATGGTGCCGGCCTGGCCCCAGTCGTCGTCATCGGCGTGCAGGGTTTGGGCGGCGTGCACCATCTCTCCGTCGGTGTGCCAGCCCGCCGGCTCGCCGTAGTGCACGGTGTCGGCTTTCGGGCCGCCCTTGGAGTTCGGTGCGTACACCGGGTCGGAGACGTTGCGGAAGCGCATCGCGCCGTCCTTGCTGTAGCTGTGCACGGGCGACTTAGGGGCGTTCACCGGCAGCAGGTTGTAGTTCGCCCCGATGCGGGCACGGTGGGCATCTGGGTAGGAGAACATCCGGCCCAGCAGCATCTTGTCCGGGCTCGGGCCGATACCCGGCACGAGATTGCTGGGCTCGAAGGCCGCCTGCTCGATCTCGGTGTGATTGTCGGTCGGGTTGCGGTCCAGCGTCATCTTCCCGACCTCAATGAGCGGGTAGTCGCCGTGCGGCAACACCTTGGTCATGTCGAACGGGTTGAACCGGTAGGTCTTGGCCTCCTCGAACGGCATGATCTGGACCTTGAGCGTCCAGCTCGGGTACTCACCGCGGTCGATCGCCTGGTACAGGTCGCGCATGTGGTAATCGCTGTCCGCGCCCGCGAGGTGGTCGGCCTCATCCTGGGTGAGGAAATCGACACCCTGGTCTGAAATGAAGTGATATTTCAGCCAGAACTTCTCGCCGGCCGTGTTGATCCACATGTAGGTGTGACTGGAATAACCGTTCATTAGCCGCCAGCTGCGCGGGATGCCCCGGTCACCCATCAGGTACGTGACCTGGTGGGCCGATTCCGGCGACAGCGTCCAGAAATCCCACTGCATGTCATGGTCGCGCAGGTTGCTGTCCGCACGGCGCTTCTGGGAGCGGATGAAGTGCTGGAACTTCATCGGGTCGCGGATGAAGAAGATCGGCGTGTTGTTGCCGACCATGTCGTAGTTGCCCTCGGTGGTGTAGAACTTCAGCGCAAAGCCGCGGGGATCACGCCAGGTGTCGGGGCTGCCCCGCTCGCCGGCCACCGTGGAGAACCGGGCCAGCATGTCGGTCTTGGTGCCCGGCTGGAACACCGCGGCCTTGGTATAGGCACTGACATCGTGGGTCACTTCGAAGCGACCGAACGCGCCGCTACCCTTGGCATGCGGCTGACGCTCTGGAGTGCGCTCGCGGTTCCACTGAGCCATCTGCTCGATGAGATAATGATCCTGCAAAAGGATCGGACCGTCCGGACCGACCGTGAGCGAATGCTCGTCGCTCTCGACCGGGATACCGGCATCCGTCGTTGTCGGCTTGGGCCGGGTGCTGGTCACGGTGTTGCCTCCTCGTAGGAATGAAATGGGCTGTGGTAGCGGCGCGGGAAGGGAAGAAGGGCGCGCCAGACCGCGGATGCCGGACGTTCGTTCACACTCGGCCGATGCGTGCGATCACGGTAGCGATCGGCTGGGCGTTGCATGCACGGCAAGCTCATGCCTTCCAAACTGGCCCTCGAGCGCTCGTTCGTCTTCGACACCAGCGCCCATTTGGCATTCCCGACGGCGGTAACCTGGAGGTACCTGCTAGCTGCCATCGACAGCGGTACGAACCCGGCGCGGTCACCGCGGGGTGGTGGCGCTCACTCAGAAGGACTAGCCGGGCCGGTCCGGCCGGGCGCAGGCTCAGGACCCGAGCAGCCATCCGATGGGCTTGGCGAGCCCATCCGCCCCGGCTGGCCCCCACGAACCCTTCGGATAGATCACCGGCTCTGGCTTGTTTGCGAGCAGCGCGCCAGCCACCTGCCAGACGTGTTCCAGACCGTCGGGACGGGTGAACAACGAACGGTCACCAAGCAACACGTCGTGGATCAGCCGGACGTAGGGGGGTAGCGGATGCGCTCCGGGCACTGTCCTCAGCGGCAGCGCAGTGTGCGCTGTGCTCAGAGTCAGAGCAGGCCCAGGCTCCTTGACGACAAGCGACAGGTCCAGCTCACCGTCACCGGCAAGGTCGAACGTCAAGACGTTGCCCAACGCCGGCAGCTTGTGCACCGGAGCGTCGGGCTGGCGGAACACCAGGCTCACCTGCTGGCGCGACGCCGCCAACTGCTTACCGGTACGCAGCAAGAACGGGACCCCGCGCCAGCGCTCGGTGTCGACCCACAACCGGGCCGCGACGAACGTCTCGGTGCGGGAGTCGTCGGCGACACCGTCGATGTCGCGGTAGCCCTCGAACTGGCCGAGCACCACGTCGTCCGGCTCCAGTGGGCGGAATGCACCGATCACCGCCTCTCGGGCTGCCGCCAGATCGTCGGCGCCGAAGCTGGCCGGCGGTTCCATGGCGACCTCGGCAGCCACCTGAAACAGGTGGGTGACGAGCATGTCGAGGACCGCCCCCGTGCTGTCGTAGAACGCGGCACGGTCCGCCACATCGAGCACCTCGGGCACGTCGACCTGCACTGCAGCGACGTGGGAGCGGTCCCATGCCCCGCTGAACAGCCCGTTGCCAAAGCGCACGGCGTAGAGGTCCTGGGCCGCCTCCTTGCCCAGAAAGTGGTCGATCCGGAACACCTGGGACTCGTCGAGAACCTCATGAACCACCCNGTCGAGTGCGCGGAAGGAGCCCATGGATGTGCCGAACGGCTTCTCGAAGACCACCCGTGACCGCGCGGCGAGCCCGTGCCGCCCGAGGCCCCGGGTGAGGGGCTCGAAAGCTGTGGGTGGCACGGCGAAGTAGTGCACCCGCTGTGGCCGTCCTCCGAGCTCGCGTTCCGCCTCGCTGAAGACTTCGAGAAGGCTCCCCGGGTTGTCCGCCGAGAAGCCGCCGCCGGCGAAGCGCAGCCGGGTGCGGAACTCCTCCCACGGGCCCTCATCGGGCTGTGGGCCGAACTCGGTCAACGCGTCGTGCACGCGGGCCTGAAAGTCCTCGTGGCTCACGTCGCCCCGGCCGTTGCCGATCAGCCGCCAATTATCAGGCAGCAACTCCGCCTGCGCCAAGCGGAAAAAGGCCGGTAGCACCATCCGGCGAGCGAGATCCCCAGTAGCGCCGTAGAGCACGAAGACGGTGGGAACGGACACGCGGCCAAGGTCATACACGGCACAACCTCCCTGACGACGGCTCCAGCAAGTGTGCACCGTCTGCCTGGCGCGGCCGGCTGGTCCTCACCGGCTCGATGACCCGGGCGGCCGGTCGTGCGGTAGTAGTTCCAGCCGGATGACAGAGGGACCAAGCGGCGCTACCCGGACCTCCGCCATACCGAGGTCGTAGGCGATCGCCGCAGCGTGTGCGGAAAANTCGTCGGGCGACTGGCCCGGAAGTATGTGGATGTCCAGCCCCACGGGTGGGCCGNGGTCCACCGAGANNACCTGCGGAACATGGAAGACGCGGCCGCTGGCGATGCTGNAGTCGCTTTGGATCAACTCGAGCCCNGCGATGATTTCCTCCACCCGCTGGGCAAGCAGCTCATACCCAACCTGTTGCCGTCGCTCCAGGTCTCGATTGTGACGCCACTCCAGAGGATGCCGAAACCTCGACAGCCACGGGGCNTCGCCTCCGGTGACCGCCTCAGNGCCGCGCGCGTGCCGGTGTTTGACCACCACGTGCGGCCCGTGCGGCAGTAGGCTCTCCTGACCGGTGTCAGACCATTGGACGAGATATACGACGCCATCGGGGTCGTTACGGATTTCCCGGATCTGGCCCTCACGCGCTGGCTCGTGCAGCTCCTGAGGCAGGATCATGATCTCGTCGCCGACCCGGGCGGTCATCGGTGCCTCCTTCGGTGTGGGACCGGCGCTGCGCGTCCCCGGAGGTGTGAAATGGATCCCGGGTTGATGAATGGCCCCGCCTACACCGCGGGACCACCCTGCGTGCGTCGAGTTCGAACAAGGGAGCTGTGCTGGCGGCGGCGGACCGGGCGGACCGCTCTAGTGTCGCATTCGGCAACCGGTCTTAACTATATTTCGAAGCAGACGGTGGATGACCCCACAACGTCGAGATTCGTCTCGCGGCCGGCATGTGTCGTCAGGGCCACCACCCATCTGCCCACCTGGTCAGCTGGGCTCTTCGCATACCCTGCTAGCTGCAATATCGCTCCGCGCTGCCCACGCCGTCGAGGTCGAGAGCGCCGTCACGTCGACAGCGGCGCGAGCGAGGACGTAGACTGTGTGCCGTTCGTCAAAGCGCCCGGTTGCGCCTCAGCGACGTGCGGGATGGAATCGGGCGACACCAGCCGGTCCGCCGGACTACAACGCTCTCTCTGCGTGAAGGTGAGAATATGGACACCACCGCGCAATCCCAGCAGTTTAACGCGGGTACTTTCGGCCAGCATCGTCATGTTTGTGCGTTTTTCAACAGCATCGACGAGCAACATCGCGTGCTTCGCCCGTTCATCACGGATGGTTTCGACCAGGGGGACAAAGTTTACCATTACGTTGACCCCGAGCGACGGGAAGAACAGCTCAGGTGGTTGGCCGGGGCAGGTATCAATGTGCCGGAGGCGATGGGCACCGGCCAATTGGAAGTGCGGCCGTGGCAAGACAGCACGCTGCGCGGAGACCGTTTCGACCTGGATTCCTGGCTGGCATCATTCGAGGAAGTACTCCAGTCCGGAACGGCAGCAGGGTACGCGCAAACGAGAGTTCTCGGTCACATGGAATGGGCACTCCTCGACTTGCCAGGCGTCGACGATCTCATCGAGTACGAGACGCGGCTCAACTACCTGATTCCCAAGTACGACGATCCAGTGATCTGCACGTATGATCTGACCAAGTTCGGCGCGAGCGTGGTAATGGACGCCTTGCGGACGCATCCAGTCGTGATTATCGGCGGGCTGCTTCAGGAGAATCCGTTCTTCGTTCCTCCTGACCAGTTGCTACTCGAGATCCGGGAGCGGCGGTCGGTCGGCAAGAGCGTAACCACGGCGCGCTGAATGCCCAGCGATACCGATGCTGAAATCCTCGCGCTGCGAGCCGTGCTCAGGGATCTCGTAGCGCTTTCTGCTATTCCGACGGCGTGGGTCGGTAGAGAACCCGCTGCTGTGGCTGCTGGATTTGCCGACGCGCTGATCGGATTGTTGCCGCTTAATTTTGTTTTCGTCCGTTTGTGCGTTCCCGGTGTCGCTGGCGGAGTCGATGTCACGCGGGGGAACGCATGGAAAACGTTCCCGGAATGGCTGGACAACCATCTCGCTAAGAACGGGCGACTCTCAAGCAAGGGGATCATTTTCGACGTCGACGGTGGCGTCGAGCCGTGCCGTGGTGTTGCCCTTCCCATCGGTGTCAATGGCGAGGGCGGTGTGGTCGCTGCGGCCTGTGATCGCATCGACTTTCCCACCGAGATTGACCATCTTCTGCTGTGCCTTGCGGCGAATCACGCAGCGACAGCATTTCAGAGCGCACGCCTTATCCACGAGCGCATGAGGGCCGAAGAAGAGCTTCGCAAAGCCCGAGACGAGCTCGAGCTGAAAGTGGTTGAGCGGACGGCCGAGTTGCGAAGAAGTGAAGCCTACCTGTCCTTGGCGCAGACGCTGACCCATACCGGCACGGCTGCTCTGCGTCCCAGTGGAGAGGTAACCCACTCTTCCGATGAACACTCCCGCTTGTACGGCTTCGATCCTGAACAAGGAATTCCCTCATTAAAAGAGTTTGGCCAGCGGGTTCATCCGGAGGACCGAGCGGCGTGGACCGAAGCGCTTGAAAAAGGATTTAGTGAAGGTACCAGCGTCGAAGGGGAGTTCCGTGTCGTTCCTCCGCAGGGCCCGCTGAAACACCTCCAAGCAATCGTGCATCCCGTCTTCACTGCGTGCGGCGAGCTTGAGGAATTCGTCGGCACCGTCGTGGATGTGACCGAGCGCAAGCGTGCCGAGGAAGAGCACCAGGCGCAGCTGTGGTTCCTCGAAAGCATGGACAGTATCGACCGCGCCATCCAAGGGACCAGCGACCTCCAGCAGATGATGAGCGATGTTCTCGATGTCGTGCTGGTGACCTTTAGATGTGATCGCGCGTGGCTGGTGTACCCCTGTGACCCGGACGTCCCCTCGCATCAAGTGCGAATGGAGCGTACGCGACCGGAATACATCGGCGCCTCCGGCGTCGGCGTGGACATCGCGAATGAACCGGGGGTCGCCAGCGTCTTCCGGAGCGTGCTGGCCTCGAGCGGTCCGATGCGATTCGATCCCGAATCAGACGGTGCGCCTCCGGTGCAGTCGGCGGAGCGTTTCAGGATCAGATCGATGATCGCCATGGCTGTTTATCCCAAGGTAGACAAACCTTATATGTTCGGGCTGCACCAGTGCTCTCACCCACGGGTCTGGACGCCGCAGGAGGAGCGGCTGTTCCATGAGATCGGACGGCGCCTGGCCGACGCGCTGGACACGCTGTTGATGTTTCGTAACCTGCGCGAAAGCGAACGCAAGCTCGGGGGGAGCCGGGCCGAGCTCGCCGCCTCGCGGGCGCGAATCGTCACGGCCGCAGACGAGACGCGGCGCCAGATCGAGCGGGATCTGCACGATGGGGTGCAACAGCGGCTCGTCTCGCTCATGCTCGAACAGCGGAGTGCTCAGGAGATGGTCTCGCCCGAGCTGCACGAGTTGCAGGCGCAGTTGTCCCGAGTGGTGGACGGGCTGGCCGGCGCACTTGAGGAGCTGCAGGAGATCTCGCGCGGTATACACCCGGCCATCCTCGCCCGGGGCGGCCTCGCGCCGGCCCTCAACACACTTGCCCGACGGTCAGCTGTCCCCGTCGAGCTTGAGGTGCACGCCGAGACGCGGCTGCCTGAGCCGGTGGAAGTCGCCGTCTATTACGTCGTGTCAGAAGCGCTCACGAATACCGCGAAGCATGCGCACGCTTCCGCCGTGCGCGTCGCCGTCGAAGCGCGCGACGGTGTCCTTGAGCTCTCGATCCGCGACGATGGCGCCGGAGGCGCCGATCCGACACGCGGTTCCGGACTCATAGGCCTCACCGACCGCGTCGACGCGCTCGGCGGGACGATCGAAGTAGAGAGCCCCGTCGGACAGGGAACGACGCTGCTCATCACGCTTCCCCTCCGAGAGGGATGATCGCGCGTTGCCGGTCGGAGCTCTGCGCCTGTTCGCCGCGGCGTCGCCGCCAGCGGCCGTCGTCGTGTGATACTCGCCGGAGTCCTCAGATTTCCCGCTAGCGGGTAGTCGAATTGGGCGCTCGCGGTAAAGACGAAGCGAGCGCTCTAGGCGATCGTGGACCCTATCGGAGCGTGCACCGTCCAGTCATACGGCGTCAATCTTTGATTGATCACCGACAACAACAAGCGCTTTGGAGACTGCGGTGCGTATCGCCTGCGATGACGGGGACCCTGAGGTGTTCTTCGGTCCCATAGACTCTCCTGTCAACGGAAAGTTGCACGCCTGGGAGACGAAGGCGTTGGCAATCTGCGCCAGATGTCTCATACAAAGGCGGTGCCTGGCTGAGGCCCTTCGGTATCCCGTATCCCAGCAGTACGGCGTGGTCGGCGGTATGACCGCGGGTCAGCGTCGGGCCTTGATGCTCGCCGGTCGGCAAAAGGCCAGCCTGGCTGCCTGAATATCAAGTCACCTCGATACCTCCCTCACGAATGCGAGGGAGCGCTCTGCGCAGGCCGTCGCTGCCCGCGGTGGTTTTCCCGCTGGAGCGGATGTCGTCGACCAGATTCGTCGTGCCGGGGGC
>JGI12053J15887_10001767_pt1 | contig 10250 bp, 11 predicted proteins | sample MedBloCAOM1_O3_FD_15887 | JGI IMG/M metagenome (IMG submission 15887) | reverse complement strand
GACGCGCTTCGCGCGTCGACCTCTCCCCGCAAGCGGGGCGAGGTAAAGTTTAAGCCTGTTCGGCCGGCGCGGCTTTCGCGCCGCCTTTGGAGACCGCGACCAGGGCGGGCCGCAGCACGCGGTCGCCGATCATGTAGCCGGCCTGCACGACCTGCACCACGGTTCCCGCGGGCACCGACGGATCGGGAACCTCATACATCGCCTGCTGGAAATTCGGATCGAACTTCTCGCCCGCCGGATCGAATTTCTTGACGCCGTTTTTCTCCAGCGTGTTGAGCAGCGACCGCTCGGTCAACTCGACGCCTTCGATCAGCGCCTTCAGGCCGGGATCGGCATTGGCCTTGGCCTCGGCCGGAACCGCATCGAGCGCGCGCTGCAGATTGTCGGCGATATCGAGCACGTCGCGTGCGAAACCGGTGATGCCATAGGCGCGCGCGTCGGCAACCTCGCGCGCGGTGCGCTTGCGCAGGTTTTCCATTTCCGCCAGCGTGCGCAGCATCTTGTCGCGTGACTCGGCGGCTTCCTTCGCCAGCGCCTCCACCGACCCTTCCTCGGGATCGTCGGGCATGATGTACGGCTTGGAAACCACGGGCTCACCGGCCTGCGCCGTATCAGCCGGATTGTCCTTCTGCCCGTTGGGATCGGTCATCACGCTGCCTTCTCAAAATCGTCTTGGGGATAAGGTGGGGGATTGCTGGGCCGGATATCGTGCTTTAGACGCCAAAAATCAAGCGCAACCGGGCCCGTTGCGGCGAGATCAGCCGCCCAGCATCCGGCTGACGATGCGCGCGGCATAATCCACGGTCGGGATCACCCTTGCATAGTTCAGCCGCGTCGGCCCGATCACGCCGAGAACGCCGACGATATGGCCCGCGGCATCGCTGTAGGGCGCGATGATGGTGGAGGAACCGGACAGCGAAAACAGCTTGTTCTCCGATCCGATGAAAATCCGCACGCCTTCGGCGCGCTCGGCGCGTCCCAAAAGATCGATCACGCCGCGCTTGGTCTCGAGATCGTCGAACAGCAACCGCACCCGTTCCAGGTCTTCGAGCGCGTGCAAATCCTCCAGGAGATTGGCGTGGCCGCGCACGATCAGCTGGCGGTCATCGCTTTCACCGCCGGACCAGCTCGCGATCCCGGCGGAAATGACCTTCTGCGTCAGCTGATCGAGCTCGGCACGGTTCTGCGTCAATGCGGTCTCGAGTTCGAGCCGCGCCTCCGCCAGCGTTCTCCCGCGAATCCGCGCATTGAGAAAATTGGTGGCCTCGATGAGTGCCGAGGAGGGAACCCCCGGAGGGAGCGTCAGCACGCGGTTTTCGACCTGGCCGTCCTCGCCGACCAGCACCACCAGCGCCCGCTCCGGCTCCAGCCGCACGAATTCGATATGCTTCAGCCGCGAATTGGATTTGGCGGTCAGCACCACCGCCGCGGCCCGGGTCAGGCCGGACAACCGCGTCAAGGCTTCGCCGAGGGCGGCCTCGACCGATTGCGCCTTGCCGACGGAAGCAAGCTGGGTCTGGATCGACTGCCGCTCCGGTTCGGTGAGATCGCCGACCTGCATCAAGGCATCGACGAAGAAACGCAGGCCGAATTCGGTCGGCAGCCGGCCGGCTGAGGTATGCGGCGCGTAGATCAGGCCGAGTTGCTCGAGATCCGACATCACGTTGCGCACCGAGGCCGGCGACAGCGGCACCGCGATCAGGCGCGAAATGTTTCTGGAACCGACGGGTTCGCCGGTCGCCAGATAGCTCTCGACGATTTGACGAAATATGTCGCGCGAACGCTCGTTGAGCTGGGCAAGCCCGGCATGCGGAGCGATCAGGCCGATCGGATCGTGGTGGGCCACAGAATACTCCCTGAACTCAGCCTAATCTGTCTATCACAAGCACGGGTGACAAGCAGGCATTAGTCCCAAAGAGCTTGCCAAGGCGGCCAAGGGCCTTGCCGCTGCCGCCTCCCCCTCCTACAAGCACCGCGAGCCTGACTTTACTGGATTTTCGGAGGATTTCTCATGCGGCCAAGCCGCCGTGCGCCGGATGAACTGCGCGCCGTGTCGCTGGAACGCGGCGTGGTCAAATATGCCGAGGGTTCCTGCATGGTCAAATTCGGCGACACCCATGTGCTGGTCACGGCCACCCTGGAAGAACGGCTACCGCCATGGCTCAAGGGCCAGGGCCGGGGCTGGGTCACGGCCGAATACGGCATGCTGCCCCGCGCAACGCTGGAGCGCACCCGCCGCGAGGCTTCCGCGGGGAAGCAGGGCGGACGCACCGTCGAAATCCAGCGCCTGATCGGCCGCTCGTTGCGCGCGGCGGTCGATCTGGAAGCGCTCGGCGAGCGCCAGATCACCGTCGACTGCGACGTGATCCAGGCCGACGGCGGCACCCGCACCGCCTCGATCACCGGCGCCTGGGTGGCGCTGGCCGACTGCATTAGCTGGATGAAGACCCGCAACATGGTCAAGGGCAACGTGCTGCGCGACAATGTGGCGGCGATTTCCTGCGGCATCTACAACGGCACCCCGGTGCTCGACCTCGATTATGCCGAGGATTCCGAGGCCGATACCGACGCCAACTTCGTCATGACCGGCGATGGCCGCATCATCGAGGTGCAGGGCACCGCGGAAAAGACGCCATTCTCGGAAGGTGAATTCCTGGCGCTGATGGCGCTGGCGCGCAAAGGCGTGGCGCGGCTGGTGGATCTGCAGAAAATGGCCGTGGCGTAACTCTCAACAGGTCGTGGATGGCCGGGTGCAGGCAAGTCTAAGTAGTCTGCACAAGGCAGACTACTCTGCCCGGCCACGACGGATTATAAATAGTCAATGACTCAGCATCGTCGAATCACCGGCAAGCTCGTGATCGCGACCCACAATCCCGGCAAGCTCGCCGAGATGCGTGAATTGCTGGCGCCGCATGGCGTCGAGGCGGTATCGGCCGGCGAACTCGGCCTCGGCGAGCCCGACGAGACCGGCGATACCTTTCGCGCCAACGCCCAGATCAAGGCGATTGCCGCCGCCAAGGCCGCGCAGCTGCCGGCCTTCGCCGACGATTCCGGATTGGTGGTCGATGCGCTCGACGGCGCGCCCGGAATTCTCTCCGCACGATGGGCCGGCCCAACCAAGGATTTTAGCGCCGCGATGGCGCAGATCGAACGCCTGCTAAGGGAACGCGGCGCCACGGCGCCGCCGCAGCGCAAGGCGCATTTCGTGTCCGCATTGTGCGTGGCCTGGCCCGACGATCATCTGGAAGAGGTCGAGGCGCACGCCGACGGCACGCTGGTGTGGCCGCCGCGCGGCACCGCCGGTTTTGGTTACGATCCGGCGTTCCTGCCCGACGGGCACGCGCGCACCTTCGGCGAGATGACCAGCATCGAAAAGCACGGCCTGCCGCCGCTTGGCCTCGGACTGTCACACCGCGCCCGCGCCTTCGTGAAGCTCGCGGAGATCTGCCTTGATTAGCGCCGGAAACCCCCGCCCTGGCCCTCCCCCGCAAGCGGGAGTGGGAAAAGGAAGTGCGTTCGGCGTTTACGTGCACTGGCCGTTCTGCCTGTCGAAATGCCCGTATTGCGATTTCAACAGCCATGTCCGGCATGCCCCTATTGACGAAGAGCGATTTGCCCGCGCGTTCGCCCGCGAGATCGAGACCACCGCCGCGCGCGCGCCGGATCGCGAAGTGTCGTCGATCTTTCTCGGCGGCGGCACGCCGTCATTGATGAAGCCGCGGACCGTCGGCGCCATTCTGGATTCGATCGGAAAGCACTGGCGCGTGGCATCAGACGTCGAAGTCACGCTCGAAGCCAATCCCACCAGCGTCGAGGCCACGCGGTTTCGCGGCTATCGCACGGCCGGCGTCAACCGGGTGTCGCTCGGCGTGCAGGCGCTGGACGATGCCTCGCTGAAGGCGCTGGGACGCCTGCATAGCGCGCGCGAAGCGCTGGATGCGGTGGCGATCGCGCGCACCGCGTTCGACCGTTATTCGTTCGACCTGATCTACGCGCGCCCCGATCAGACGCCGCAGATGTGGGCGGACGAGCTAAAGCTCGCGATCTCGGAAGCGGCCGAGCATCTGTCGCTCTATCAGCTCACGATCGAAGAAGGCACGCCGTTCTTCGGCCTGCATGCCGCGGGCAAGCTGAAAACGCCGGACGAGGCAGTGGCCCGTGCACTGTACGATGTGACACAGGANGTCTGCGCCCAATACGGCCTGCCGTCCTACGAGATTTCCAATCACGCCCGATCAGGCGCCGAGTGCAAACATAATCTGGTTTATTGGCGCGGCGAGGAATATGCCGGCATCGGTCCCGGCGCCCATGGCCGCCTCGATATCGACGGCGTCAGGCACGCCATCGCCACCGAAAAGCGCCCCGAAGCCTGGCTGATGCGCGTCGAGGCCTCGGGCCACGGCGTCATCACCGACGATCTCCTCAACAGCGAAGAACGCGCCGATGAATTTCTGCTGATGGGGCTGCGGCTCGCCGAAGGCATCGATCCGCAGCGCTACGCGGCGCTGTCGGGCCGCACGCTCGATCCCGGCCGCATCGCGATCCTGCGCGAAGAAGGCGCCATCGTGGTCGATGCCTCAGGCCGGCTGCGGGTGACGCAAGCCGGATTTCCGGTGCTCGATGCCGTGGTGGCGGATCTGGCGGCGTAAATTTTCTCACTCGTCGTCCCGGACAAGTGAGCGCAAGCGAACGCTGATCCGGGACCCATACACCGCAGCCCCTCGTCAAGGCAAAGCGTCAGACGCCTTCTTCCATCCATCGCCGCCGCGGCGTATGGGCCCCGGCTCTGAGGCCGGGGCGACAACTACCTACGCCCCAAAACTCTTCGGTGAGCCGGCGACCGCTGTGCCGCCGCCTGTGGTCACCTTCATGACAGCCAGGCCGCGTTCGTTGCTGCCGTCGGCGCGGAAACGGAACAGGCCATCGATGCCCGCGAATCCGGATGGATTGGTCAGCACCTCGGGCGAAAACCGTTGCCCGCCCTGGGTTCGCGCCAACGCCGCAACCAGCGCGACCGCATCATAGGCCAGCGTTGCCGTTCGCACCGGCTCGGCACCGAATTTGGCGCGGTAACGGCCCGAGAAACTTCGGAAACCGGAAGGATCCGGCGCTGCATAGAGTCCGCCCTGCAGCGCCGGGCTGGCGAACACCCGGGGATTGTCCCACAGACCGGTGCCGAGCAGCTGGATGTTTTTCAGATTGGCCCCGGCCGCGGTCAGCGCGTCGGCGACGGTCACGACCGAATCGCCGTCATCGGCGATGAACAGCGCATCGGCTCCTCCCAGCGCCTGCGCCACGGTGCGCGCCGCGGTGGCGCGGTCGGCGCCGTATTTTTCGAACGCGACGATGCGGCCGCCCTTGCGGCCTACCGCCTGCTTGAACGCGGCTTCCACGACGTTGCCGTAGGCATTATCCGGCAGCAACGCTGCGAAAGATCGTTTTCCGGTTCCGGCGGCGTATTCGACGATGCGGTTGACGTCGGACTCCGGCAGGAAGCTCAAGAGATAAACGCCGCGGCCGGCCACGCTCGAATCGGTCGAGAACGCGATCACGGATACGCCGCGGGTGCGGGCCAGTTGGGCCGTGGCCGGCACCGATGCCGCGAACAGCGGACCCAAAATGATCTCCGCGCCTTCGTCGAGCGCCTGCTGGGTGCCCTGCTGCGCGCCCTGCGCGCTGCCGGCGTCGTCCTTGATCAGAAGCTGGATATTGGGATTTTGGAACTCGGCCAGCGCCATCTCGGCGGCGTTCTTCATCGAAAGGGCTGCGACACCGGCATTGCCGCTGGCCGACAGCGGCAGCACCAGCCCGACCTTGACCTGTCCGGTACCGACCGCCTGCGGTTGCTGCGGCGGCCCCGCGGGGCCGGCATCGGGCCCCGAACTGAATGGATTCGAAAGTGAGCTCATGCCGGAGCACGCACCAAGCAGGGGCGCGCCGAGAATGAGGCCAATCGCGGTCCGCCGGGTTGCCCCGGCGGGCTGAGACTTGCGATCGATCGGGCGTATCATCCTATCTCTTCCCTTGACCGACCGGGGCCGGCCAGGACTTCAACCTCCCATCAAGGAGGGTCGATTCAGGCATATTGTCGGCGAATGGTTAACCAAAACAAAAGGATTATGGCCACGTCGCGTCAACGCTGGTTGTGGAATCCCGGTTCCTCACCGTTGTGCGGCACGGTATCGGTAAGCACGCAGGATTGTGGCGCAAGCGCCGTGTCCCCTCTAGATTGGGATTATGCACCCAAAAGCAGCTTCCATAAATACGGTTGAAGGTCAGACCGCACCCTCGGAGCGTACATTTTCGGTGGGCGGCCATCTCCTGACCGCGCCGAAGGCGGTTCCCGGGCTGCATCTGGTGGCGACACCGATTGGCAATCTCGGCGACATCACCTTGCGCGCGCTGGAGACGCTCGCCGGCGTCGACATCATCGCCTGCGAAGATACCCGCATCACCCGCCGGCTGACCGAGCGCTACCTCATCTCGGCGCTCCTAAAACCCTATCACGAACATAACGCCGCACTGGCGCGGCCAAAGATCCTCGAGAAGCTGGCGCAGGGCGCCTCGATCGCCCTGGTCTCGGATGCCGGCACGCCGCTGATTTCCGATCCCGGTTTTAAACTCGTGCGCGAGGTTTGCGCCGCCGGCCATGCGGTGATCGCGCTGCCGGGGCCGTCGTCGGTGCTATCAGCACTGGCGGTGGCAGCCCTTCCGACCGACCGGTTTTTCTTCGAGGGCTTTCTGCCGTCGAAAGAAACCGCCCGGCGCGCGCGGCTGACCGAACTGGCGCGGATCGATGCGACGCTGGTGATGTTCGAATCCGGCAACCGGGTGCAGGACACGTTGGCCGATCTCGCCGGCATCATGGGGAAGCGCGATGCCGCGATCTGCCGCGAAATGACGAAGATGCACGAAGAGATCCGGCGCGCCCCGGTTTCCGAACTCGCGCGCGCCGCGGCCACGCTGGAGACCCGCGGCGAATTCGTGCTGGTGATCGGCCCGCCGCCGGCGGACGCGCAAATCATGACCGGGGATGCGCTGGACGATCTGTTGCGAACGTCACTGCAGCGCGACAGCGTCAAGGATGCGGTGGCGCATGCGGTCGAACTGTCGGGCCGGCCGCGCCGCGAAATCTATGCCCGCGCGCTTGAACTCGCCAAGGAAACTGAAAAGCAGGCAAAAGGCGACCATGGCGAAGACTGACGATGCCCCGCCTGCAGAGAAAGTGACAAAGGTCGCTGCCCCCGCGCGGGTCGCGGCGTTTCGGACCGGCCTTTCCGCCGAGAGCCGCGCCGCCGCGTTTCTGATGGCCAAGGGCTATCGCATATTGGCAAAACGTTTTCGCACGCCCTATGGCGAGATCGACCTTGTCGCGCGCAAGCGCAATCTGCTGGCGTTCATCGAGGTCAAGGCGCGCGCCAGCCTGGATGAGGCCGCCTATGCCGTGACGCCGCGCCAGCAGGCGCGCATCATCGATGCCGCGCAGGCCTGGCTGATGACGCATCCCGAGCATGCCGAATTCGAGCTGCGTTTCGACGCCATGCTGATTGCGCCGCGGCGTCTGCCGCGCCATCTGTTGGCGGCGTTCGACGCCAGCACATAAAACTCCCTCCCAACTCGCGGACCCCCCAATGAAATTGAATGTCGCCGTCCAGATGGACCCCATTGAGCGAATCAACGTCCGCGGCGATTCGACGTTTGCATTGCTGCTGGAAGCGCAGAAGCGCGGCCACGGGCTGTCCTATTACACGCCGGACAAGCTCTCGCTGCGCGGCGAGGAGCTGGTGGCGCCGGTGCAGCTGCTGACCGTGCGCGACGAGGTCGGCGCTCACTGCACCCTGGGCGAACCACGCCGCGAACCGCTGGCGCAATACGACGTCATCCTGCTGCGGCAGGATCCGCCGTTCGATCTCGCTTACATCACCTCGACGCATTTTCTGGAGCGGATTCATCCGAAGACGCTGGTCGTGAACGATCCGGCCAGCGTGCGCAACGCGCCGGAAAAGATCTTTGTGATGGATTTCCCGCAGTTGATGCCGCCGACGCTGATCTCGCGCGATCTCGACGAGATCAACGCCTTCCGCGACGAGCACGGCGCGGTGGTGGTGAAGCCGCTGCACGGCCATGGCGGCGCCGCGGTGTTTCGCGTCATGCCGCAGGACATGAATTTCGGCTCGCTGTTCGACATGTTTTCCGTGACGTTCAAGGAGCCCTGGGTGATCCAGCGCTTCCTTCCCGAGGTCAAGCACGGCGACAAGCGCATCATCCTGGTCGACGGCGAATTCGCCGGTGCCGTCAATCGCGTGCCGGCGGCGGACGATTTGCGCTCCAACATGGTCCGCGGCGGTGCCGCGCAAGCCACCGACCTCACGGAGCGCGAGCGCGAAATCTGCGCGACGCTTGCGCCCGCGCTGCGCGAGCGCGGGCTGCTGTTCGTCGGCATCGACGTCATCGACGGTTTTTTGACCGAGATCAACGTCACCTCGCCCACCGGCATCCGCGCCATCGCGCGGCTCGATGGGCCGGATGTTGCGGCGATGATCTGGGATGTGATCGAGAAGAAGCGGGGCGGCTAACGCGTGATGGCTTGAGCTGATTCGGCGCGGTCGTTTAGCTGACCTCGCCCCGCTTGCGGGGAGAGGTCGGATTGCCTCGGCGACGCGAAGCGTCGTCCGGTGCAATCCGGGTGAGGGGGACTCTCCGCGAGTCCGAGTGCGTGGAGAGTCCCCCTCACCATAGCCGATGCTTCGCATCGGCGTTCTTCTATCAAGAACGGCGGCCGTAGCCGCCTACGCCCTCTCCCCGCAAGCGGGGCGAGGGAGAAGTAGTCTATTTCTCCGGCGCGCAGGGCGGCGAAAGCGTTGGTACATTCGGCCAGGGCCAGTTCTTGTATGAGCCATCGCTCTGCACGCACGTCACCGGCGGCGCGTCGGCCGTTTGCGGCGTTTCCGGAATGGCAGCCTTCACCGGTGAAACCGCCAAGACATAGCGGTCGACATAAGGCATCGACAGCCATGCCGCGCCTATGATGATGGCGAAGATCGCAAAACCCTTTAGAAATTCAGGCCGCGTCATGCCGCTGCGCCCTCTCGTCGAAATTTGATAGCCTCTGCCGACGCCAATGCTTTTCGCGCTTGCGATATGCAGCGGGCGCGTTTCGCGCTGCACGCTTTCCGCCCGTCTAATCCCTCTTGCCAGTTTTTGAAAGCGGGAGCAGCCTGTGGCTGCGGATGAATCCGTCGGGGCGACAACCCAAACGATGGAGGAACGCATGACATCAAATGTTTCGCGACGGTCCCTGCTCGCGCTCGGCGCCGGCCTCGGCGCGACAACCCTGCTCGGCGGCAGCGCGCTGGCGAAAGCGCCGAAGCTCGGCACGCAATCGTCCTATTTCTACCGGTTCAACCTGGGTGGCGCCGAAGTCACCGTGGTTTCCGACGGTCCGTTGCCGCTCGGCCCTCCCAAGGGCACCTTCATTGGTGTGCCGGATGAGGAAGTAAGGAAGATGTTGAGCGACAATTTCCTGTCGCCCGACAATGTGGTGCTCGAGCAGAATTCGCCGATCGTCAACATGGGCGACAAGCTCGTGCTGTTCGACACCGGCATGGGCACTTCGAAAGCGTTCGGCCCGACCACGGGGCGCCAGCAAAAGAGCATGGCGGAAGCCGGCATCAAGCCCGGCGACATCGACGCCGTCGTCTGTTCGCACGCCCATATCGATCATATCGGCGGCATCGTCGGCGCCGACGACAAGCCGCTGTTCGCCAACGCGCAAGTCTACATCGCGCAGAGCGATTACGATTTCTGGACCGATGAAGGCAAGCTCGGCAGCCCGCTGAAGGACTTTGTCATTCACGCCCGCAAGAACCTGCTGCCGGTGCGCGACCGGCTGGTGTTCTTTAGGGACGGCCAGGAATTCCTGCCCGGTGTGCAGGCGATAGCGACGCCCGGCCATACCGTGGGTCACCACATATTCATGGTGACATCGGAAGGCAAATCCTTCGCCTTCCTCGGCGATCTCAGCCACCACGCGGTGCTGCTGCTCGAAAAACCGCGGATGGAATTCTCCTACGACACCGATCCGAAGCAGGCGGCGAACACCCGCGTAAAAATGCTGGACATGCTGGCGGCCAACAAGATCCCTATCATGTCCTATCACTTCGCCTGGCCGGGCTATGGCCATGTCGCCAAGGCCGGCGAGGGTTTTCACTATTATCCCGAGCCGATGAATATGAATCTCTGAGAAGGCT
>JGI12053J15887_10001766_pt1 | contig 10251 bp, 9 predicted proteins | sample MedBloCAOM1_O3_FD_15887 | JGI IMG/M metagenome (IMG submission 15887) | reverse complement strand
CAACCGCCACTACGCCGGCATCGAGGTGATCCTCAACCGCATGGCCGGCCAGCCTGTCGCGTTCCTTGTCGGCGGACTGCCGGTATACGAGTCCTATCCAGGATCGTGTGACTACCTGTTGCCGCTCAATCTGTCGTTGCTGCCCGGCGCCAAGCCGCTGCGCCAACCCGATCAGCCGTTTGTGCGCGTCGGACTCATCGCCGAGGAGAACTGCGATTTCGCGCAGCGCATGGCCCGCGCGATCGCCCCGGCAGTGGAATCGTTGCGGCTCCCGGTCCGCGACGCGGTCGGCGTCTATCCGAGCGCGCTGGCCGAGCGGGATCCATGCCAGGTGCTGTCGGTGGTCGCCGCCGGGGTCGAGCGGTGGGACGTCGCCCGCTCACGCCCGTACGCATGCAACTTCGGGATCTCGCGTGTCAACGACGTCGTGCCGATGCAGGTGTCGCTGCAGCCGAGAAACTATGACATGGCCACCGAGACCAGGCAGCACCGCGAACGCGAAGGCGTCGAGCTGCTCGTCGACCAGACCTACTGCTCGGCCGTTGCGTTCGTCGGCCCACCGATGCAGCGCAAGCTGCTTGGCGGCGATTTCGTCGGGCCGGGTGAGGTCGTGATCCGGCCCGCGGTTGTGGTGGACAGCGGGGGCGCGCATTGCGACGTCGTCGCCGACGTGGCGACGGCCGCGGCCAAGCTCTACACCTGAGAAGTTCACTCCGCTTAGAGGGCGTGGCCCCACACTTTTACACCCTCACCGCAGAGTCAACGGAACTCCCCAGCGACCGGCGAAAGCCACTTCCTCCAGCGGCAATCGCTCGCGGCCCCGCGCATCGCGTTCGACGATCTGCGGTGGCGCGTTGTCGTAGTCGCCAAGCGATCCGACCGCGACGACGGCGATGGGCCGCACACCATCGGGAATTCCGAACACCTCGCGGGCACCGTCGGCGTTGAACCCGGCCATCGGGTGGGCGATCAGCCCGCGCGATACCGCCTCGACGGTCATCTGCGCGATCGCCGCACCGGTGTCGACCGCGGCGTACCGCGCGGTCCGCTCGTCCTCGCCCTCGTCGGCGCACACCAGGACCAGTGCCCCGGCTGCCTTGGCGTAGCCGTTGCCGCGCTTGAGCAGCTCGGAGATCGCGGTGTTGGTCTCGTCGCCGCGCAGCCCGACCAGGAAGCGCACCGGCTGGCGGTGTCCCCAGGTGGCGGCCCAGCGCGCGGCCTCGATGACGGCGACGAGGTCCTCTGGCGTCAACACCGCGTCGGGTTCGAACACCCGCGGGCTCCACCGCGCCGCGATGTCGGGATGGATCGGTACCAGGGTCTCCGCGCGGCGAGCGGCGGGGTTCTTGACCACATCCTGACGCTACCGGCGGAGTAAATGAGATGCGCAGACCCCTTATTCTTGGTGGGACCCCACGCTGAAAGGTTTGACAGTGGCGCTCGTCGTACAGAAGTACGGCGGATCCTCGGTGTCCGACGCCGATCGCATCCGCCGCGTCGCCGAGCGCATCGTCGAGACCAAGAAGGCCGGCAACGAGGTGGTCGTCGTCGTGTCTGCGATGGGCGACACCACCGATGACCTGCTGGATCTGGCCAGGCAGGTGTGCCCGGCGCCGCCGGCGCGGGAAATGGACATGCTGCTGACAGCCGGCGAGCGAATCTCCAACGCCCTGGTCGCGATGGCCATCGACTCGCTGGGCGCGCAGGCCCGGTCGTTCACCGGGTCCCAGGCCGGCGTGATCACCACAGGCACCCACGGCAACGCCAAGATCATCGACGTCACGCCGGGACGGCTGCGTAACGCCCTCGACGAGGGGCTGATCGTGCTGGTCGCCGGCTTCCAGGGCGTCAGCCAGGACAGCAAGGACGTCACCACGCTGGGCCGCGGCGGGTCCGACACCACCGCGGTCGCGCTGGCAGCGGCGCTGGACGCCGACGTGTGCGAGATTTACACCGACGTCGACGGCATCTTCACCGCCGACCCGCGCATCGTCTCGAACGCCCGCCGGCTGGATGCCGTCAGCTTCGAGGAAATGCTCGAGCTGGCCGCCTGCGGCGCCAAGGTGCTGATGCTGCGCTGCGTGGAATACGCCCGCCGCTACAACGTTCCCATCCACGTCCGGTCGTCGTACTCGGACAAAGCCGGGACATTTGTGACCGGATCGATAGAGGACATCCCCATGGAAGACGCCATCCTGACCGGAGTCGCACACGACCGCAGCGAGGCCAAGGTGACGATCGTCGGCATCCCCGATGTCCCTGGCTACGCCGCCAAGGTGTTCCGCGCCGTCGCCGACGCCGACGTGAACATCGACATGGTGCTGCAGAACATCTCCAAGATCGAGGACGGCAAGACCGACATCACCTTTACGTGCTCGCGGGAAAGCGGCCCTGGCGCGGTGGAGAAGCTGACATCGCTTCAGCGGGAGATCGGGTTTTCCAAGGTGCTCTACGACGACCACATCGGCAAGGTGTCGCTCGTTGGCGCGGGCATGCGCAGCCATCCCGGTGTCACCGCGAAATTCTGCGAGGCGCTCGCCGGTGTCGGCGTCAACATCGACTTGATCTCCACCTCCGAGATCCGAATCTCCGTGCTGATCAAGGACACTGAGCTGGATAAGGCCGTGGTCGCCCTGCACGAGGCGTTCGGGCTTGGCGGCGACGAGGAAGCGGTCGTATACGCGGGAACGGGACGGTAGATGGTAGGCGTCGGCTTGCAAATAGGAGTGGTGGGTGCGACCGGACAGGTCGGCCAGGTGATGCGCAGGCTGCTCGACGAGCGCGATTTCCCCGCGACGGGGGTGCGGTTCTTCGCGTCCGCGCGCTCGCAGGGCAAGAAGCTGGAGTTTCGCGGGCAGGAGATCGAGGTCGAGGACGCCGAGACCGCGGACCCTTCGGGCCTGGACATCGCGGTGTTCTCCGCGGGCGCGACGATGTCGCGGGTGCAGGCGCCGCGGTTCGCCGCGGCGGGCGTGACCGTCATCGACAACTCATCGGCGTTTCGCAAAGATCCGGACGTGCCGCTGGTGGTCAGCGAGGTCAACTTTGCCGACGCCCGCAACCGCCCGAAAGGCATTATCGCGAACCCGAACTGCACCACGATGGTTGCGATGCCGGTGCTGAAGGTGCTGCACGAGGACGCGCAGTTGGTCCGGATGATCGCTTCCACTTACCAGGCGGTGTCGGGCAGCGGGCTGGTCGGGGTGCAGGAGCTGTTCGGGCAGGCGCGCGCAGTGGTGGACGACAGCGAGCAGCTGGTGCATGACGGCTCGGCGTTGGAGTTCCCTGCGCCGAGCAAGTACGTCGCGCCGATCGCGTTCAACGTGGTGCCACTTGCCGGCTCTTATGTCGACGACGATTCCGGCGAGACCGACGAAGACCAGAAACTACGCAACGAAAGCCGCAAGATCCTCGGCATTCCCGACCTATTGGTGAGCGGGACGTGTGTGCGGGTGCCGGTGTACACCGGGCACTCGTTGTCGATCAACGCCGAGTTCGCCAGGCCGCTATCGGTCGAACGCGCACGCCATCTGCTGGCGGCGGCGGCAGGAGTGAAGCTGGTCGACGTGCCGACGCCATTGGCCGCTGCCGGTGTCGACGAATCGCTCGTCGGCCGCATCCGGCAGGATCCCGGTGTGCCCGATGGTCGTGGCCTCGCCTTGTTCGTGTCCGGTGACAACCTGCGAAAAGGCGCGGCACTGAACACAATTCAAATCGCTGAGCTGTTGGCCGCCGAGCTGTGATCCGGGCGGCAGCCGTGGCGCTGCTTTGCGCCGCAGTGTTGCCGTGCCCCGTCGCGCACGCCGATCCGCCCGCGCCCATCCCGGAGCCCATCCTTCCACCGCTGGCGCCCGGCCAGGTGATCCGCGTCGGTCCGACAGCCGGAACCGGCACACCGACAAGGGATTACGGCATCGGCGCCACCGACCTGTGCGAGTTTATGGAGTTCCCCAGCGGCATCCTGCAGGTCTGCGGTGACAGTTTCGCCGGGCAGGGCGTCGGCTTCGGCGGCTGGTACTCGCCGATCGCGCTGCACGTCGACACCGAGTCGGTCGACGACCCCGGCGGGGTGCGCTACGACCGTGTCATCGGGATCGACAAGGCACTGCTGGCCGATCCCGCACCGGCGGGGATGTCGCAGTTGCCTGGCGGGGTGGTGCAGATCAACCGGGACAACTACATGTTGGTCGCCACGGTCAAGAACCTGGTACCGCAGACGTCGCGGCTGGTGAAAGCCAATCCGGCACAAGGTAATTGGCCGTCGGTCCCGGAGTCGCAGCGCGACGCGAGCTACGAGGGCGGAAGGCAATCGCAGATCAGCGGCTACTACGACCCGATCCCGAAGCCGGATTCGCCGAGTGGATGGGTATACATCACCGCCAACAACTTCGACCGCACCGGACCGGTAGTGCTGTACCGGGCGAAACCCGAGACATTCACCGACCGCGCCAGTTGGCAGGGCTGGTCTGCTCAGGCGGGGTGGGGTAAGCCGCCGACGCCGTTGTGGCAGGACCGTGTTGGCGAGATGAGCGTTCGGCAGATCGACGGCAAGACGGTGCTGTCGTACTTCAACGCCAGCACCGGCAACATGGAGGTTCGCGTCGCAGCCGACCCGACCGGTCTTGGCGCCGCGCCGGTCACGACGGTCGTCTTCGCCGCTGACTGGCCCGATCCCGCCGAGGATCTACCGCCGCCCGATGACAACCGGCTCGCGCAACCCTATGGCGGCTACATCTCACCCGGGTCGACGCTCGACGAGTTGCGGGTGTTCATCAGTCAGTGGCACACCGGCCCCGGCGACAACTCGCCGTACCGGGTCATCCAATTCGCGGTGAACCCGCTCAAAGCCCGGTCATAGCCTCGCCGCAGACTCAAGGTCCGCGATTCACAGCTGATTCATATCCAATTCAAGCCAGGCACATTGGCACCGCTTGCATGCTCGGGTTCATGAGTGAAACAACGTCGTCCTCCGAACCTGCGACCGGCCCCGTAGAGACCGCCGCACCGCCGCCAGCCGCACCGCCTCCCGCATCTGCCGAGCCGCCACGCCACAGCCGGGCCACCACGGTGGCTGCCTGGGTCGGCATCGTGGCAGGCGTGGTCTTCATCGTCTCCGTCGTCTTCTTCTCCGGCTTCATCCTCGGAGCGCATTCCGGCGGCCACCATGGGGAGCACCACCACGGTGGTGGTCATCACGACTTCGCGATGATGCACCGCGGCGGCCCGCCGATGTTCCCGATGGGCCCCCGCGGCGAGGACCAAGGTCCTGGCCAGGGTTTCCAGCCGCCATTTGGACCCGGTGGCCCGAACTTCCAGGGGCCGGCACCGCAGCAGCCGACCGGTCCCACTACGACGGCCCCGGCGCGGCCGTAGCCCGAAGGCCACAAGATCGACGTTTTGCAGGACGAGTGCGAGGCCTGCAAAATGTCGATTTCGGCGTGTCTTGGCCCAGCACGGCGCCGTTGAAGCCGTCGTCTTCGGGGTACACGCAGTGATATGACCGAGAAATTCACGACTACGGACGCCGGTAACCCGGCGCCAAGCGACGACCAGTCACTGACTGTGGGCCCCGACGGTCCGATCCTGCTTCAGGACCACTACCTGATCGAGCAGATGGCGAACTTCAACCGGGAGCGCATCCCGGAGCGACAACCCCACGCCAAGGGCGGCGGCGCCTTCGGCCACTTCGAGGTCACCCAGGACGTCAGCCCCTACACCAAGGCCGCCGTGTTTCAGCCAGGCACCAAGGCCGACACGCTGATCCGCTTCTCTACCGTGGCGGGCGAGCGGGGCAGCCCAGACACGTGGCGCGACCCGCGTGGGTTCGCGCTGAAGATGTACACCTCCGACGGCAACTTCGACATCGTCGGCAACAACACCCCGGTGTTCTTCATCCGCGATCCGATGAAGTTCCAGCACTTCATCCGCTCCCAGAAGCGCATGCAGGCCACCAACCTGCGCGATCACCACATGCAGTGGGACTTCTGGACACTCTCACCGGAGTCGGCGCACCAGGTCACCTGGCTGATGGGTGACCGCGGCATCCCGCGAAGCTGGCGTCACATGAACGGGTATTCCAGCCACACCTACAGCTGGCTCAACGCAGACAACGAGCTGTTCTGGGTGAAGTACCACTTCAAGACCGACCAGGGCGTCGAGTTCCTCACCCAGGAGGAGGGCGACCGCCTGGCAGGCGAGGACGGTGACTACCACCAGCGCGACCTGTACACATCCATTCAGGAAGGCAACTTCCCGAGTTGGACGCTGCACGTGCAGATCATGCCGTTCGCGGATGCGAAGACCTACCGGTTCAACCCCTTCGACCTCACCAAGGTGTGGCCGCACGGCGACTACCCGCTGCACGAGGTCGGCCGGCTGACGCTGGACCGCAACGTCACCGACTATCACGCCGAGATGGAGCAGGCCGCGTTCGAACCCAACAACATCGTGCCCGGCACCGGTTTGAGCCCGGACAAGATGCTGCTGGCCCGCGGGTTCTCCTACTCCGACGCGCACCGAGCNCGGCTAGGGGTCAACTACAGGCAGATCCCGGTCAACACACCGAAGGTCGAGGTGCACAGCTACTCCAAAGACGGCGCGATGCGAATCCGCAACGCGACCGATCCGGTGTACGCGCCGAACTCGATGGGCGGCCCGCATGCCGACCCCAAGCGTGCGGCCGAGGTGCACTGGTATGCCGACGGCGAGATGGTTCGGTCCGCGTACACGCTGCGGCCCGAGGACAGCGACTGGGGTCAGCCCGGCACTCTGGTGCGCGAGGTTCTCGACGATGAAGCGCGGGACCGCTTGGCGCACAACATCATTGGCCATGTGTCCAAAGGTGTGCGTGAGCCGGTCCTTTCGCGAGTGTTCGAGTACTGGAAAAACGTCGATCCCGACCTCGGCAAAAAAATCGAGGAGGGCGTGCGCGCCAACGCGAACGCCAACGCGAACGGCAACGGCAAGTAAATCGGGCCCGCCGGGCGCCCGGTCCAAGCCCGACCGGGGCGTCTTGCCGTCTGCGACCGGGCTGGCATGATCATGGCCATGCGCATCGAAGTCGTATTCACCGCAGAGTCAACGGCAACCGGGGGTGGCCGCGACGGCCACGTGAAGTCCTCCGACGGCAGGATCGATCTGGACACCCGGCCGCCGAAGGAAGCCGGAGGAAGCGGCGATGGCACCAACCCCGAGCAGCTGTTCTCCGCGGGCTACGCCGCATGCTTTCTCGGCGCGCTTCGACTGGTCGCGCGCAACAACGAAGTCCCGCTCGACGACGCAACGGGAATCACCGCGCAGGTCGGGTTCGGCAAGGACCCTGCGGGCGGCTTCGGCATCAACGCCCAGCTGATCGGCTACCTGCCCGGCCTCGATCAGAGCGTCGCCGACGACCTGATGAACAAGGCGCATCAGGTGTGCCCGTACTCCAAGGCCACCCGCGGCAACATCGACGTCGCTCTGTCGGCGAAGGTCTAGTCCCGTGCGGATCGCCGCCGCCCTCAGCGTCGGTCTTGGCGTCGGCCTGTCCTTGGCAGCGCCGGCCAACGCTCGTCCGTCCGACCCGGGCGTGGTGAGTTATGCCGTGCTTGGCAAGGGTTCGGTGAGCAACATCGTCGGCGCGCCGATGCGGTTCGATTCGACGTTCACCGATCCGCTCCAGTCGTATTACGTCGACGATCCGGTCTGCAACAACTGGGCGGACATCGGACTGCCCGAGGTATATGCCGATCCGGATCTGGCGTCGTTCAATGGCGCGGTCGCACAGGAATCGCCAACGGACATGACGCATTTCGTCAAGCAGGCGATCGGCGTGTTCGCCACCACGGACGCGGCCGACCGCGCGTTCCATCGGGTCGTCGACCGGACAGTGGGTTGCAACGGTCAGACCACGGCGATGCACCTGGACAACTTCACCACCCAGGTGTGGACCTTCACCGGTGGGCCTGCCACCGCGACCGACGCCGACTGGGTGAAACAGGAGGCAGGCACGGACCAGCGCTGCTTCACCACCACGCGCAAGCGGGAGAACGTTCTGCTGCAGGCGAAAGTCTGTCAACCCGGCAACGGCGGGCCCGCGGTGAACGTGCTGGCCGGGGCGATGCAAAACACGCTCGGGCAGTAACCAGCAACGTTTTCGGGTACACGTCACGAACGCGTCATCCGAAAACCGCGGGACTTTGTCGGTGCGCTCTGGAAGATGGAGTGAACGCAACGATCGATCCCGAACCCGGAAGGGATGGTTGGAATGGCCTTCACCATCACGCCCGAGGTGGACGACGCGCACCCATCACACGCCGATACGGGCGAGCTGACCAGCGCATATAGCGCTGGCCTTCACATCGGCGAGACCTGTCTGGCCGACGGTCCGGTGGGGCGGGTCGGCCTTGAAGTCGAGGCGCACTGCTTCGACCTTGCCGATCCGATGCGCCGCCCGGACTGGGGTCAGCTGACCGAGACGATCGCCGGGCTGCCGCCGCTACCCGGCCGTAGCGCGATCACCGTCGAACCCGGCGGCGCGGTCGAGTTGTCCGGCCCGCCGGTGGATGAGGCGGTGGCGGCCATCGCCGCGATGACGGCCGACCGCGCCGTGCTGCGGTCAGCATTCGCCAAGGCCGGCCTCGGCCTGGTGNTACTTGGCGCAGACCCGCTGCGCCGGGCCAAGCGGGTGAACCCAGGCGACCGGTACCGCGCGATGGAGCGCTTCTTCATTGCCAGTCAGACCGGCGACGCGGGCGCGGCGATGATGACGTCGACGGCGTCGGTACAGGTCAACCTCGACGCAGGGCCGCAGGACGGCTGGGCGGCGCGGGTGCGGCTGGCGCATGCGCTTGGCCCGACGATGATCGCGATCGCCGCCAACTCGCCACTGCTCGGCGGCCAGTTCTCCGGCTGGCGGTCGACGCGGCAGCGAGTGTGGAGCCAGCTGGATTCGGCACGCTGCGGCCCGATCCTTGGCGTCAACGGCGACGACCCGGCCAGCGACTGGGCGCGCTACGCGCTGAAGGCGCCGGTGATGCTGGTCCACAGTCCCCCGGAGATGCGGGCCACACCCGTGACGGACTGGGTGCCGTTCGCGGACTGGGCCGACGGCCGGGTGCTGCTTGGCGGCCGCAGGCCGACGCACGCGGACCTGGACTACCACCTGACCACGCTGTTCCCGCCCGTTCGGCCGCGCCGCTGGCTGGAGATCCGCTACCTCGACAGCCTGCCAGACGCGGTGTGGCCCGCCGTGGTGTTCACCCTCGTCACGCTGCTCGACGACCCGGTTGCCGCCGACATCGCCGCCGAAGCCACCGAGGCCGTGGCCACGGCATGGGACCGCGCCGCACAGATCGGCCTCGGCGACCGACGGCTGCACGAGGCGGCCGCCCGCTGTGTCAAGACCGCAGCCGAACGCGTACCGGCCGAACTCGAGGAATCGATGCAGCAGTTGGTGCGTTCGGTCGAGAAAGGACGCTGCCCGGCCGACGATTTCTCCGACCGAGCGGTGAAGTACGGGATTGCCACCGCGATCACCCAACTGGCGCAAGGGGAGTTGTGACGGCACGCGACACGCTTGCGCGTGAGCTGACGAAGGCCAGGGATCGCACGCTGCGGCTCGTCGATTTCGACGACGCCGAACTGCGTCGCCAGTACGACCCATTGATGAGCCCGCTGGTCTGGGACCTCGCGCACATCGGCCAGCAGGAAGAGCTGTGGCTGCTGCGCGACGGCAACCCGGACCGGCCAGGCATGCTGCCGCCTGATGTCGACCGCCTCTACGACGCGTTCGTGCATTCCCGCGCCAACCGCGTCGAGCTGCCGCTGCTGCCGCCCGCCGATGCACGAACCTACTGCGCGACCGTGCGAGACAAGGCGCTGGACAACCTCGACGCCATGCCCGATGACGCCGAGGACGCCGCCTTCCGGTTCGGGCTGGTGATCAGCCACGAGAACCAGCACGACGAAACGATGCTGCAGGCACTGAACCTGCGGTCAGGGCCGCCGCTGTTGGGCACCGGATCGTCCCTGCCACCAGGGCGTTCAGGAGTCGCGGGCACATCGGTGCTCGTGCCAGCGGGGGAATTCATCCTTGGCGTCGACGCGGTCAGCGAGCCGCACTCGCTCGACAACGAACGGCCCGCGCACGTCGTTCACGCGCCTGCCTTCCGGATCGGTCGGGTCCCGGTGACCAACGGCGAGTGGCGGCAGTTCATCGACGACGGCGGATACCAACAGGAGCGCTTGTGGTCGGACCGCGGCTGGACGCAC
>JGI12053J15887_10001763_pt1 | contig 10259 bp, 10 predicted proteins | sample MedBloCAOM1_O3_FD_15887 | JGI IMG/M metagenome (IMG submission 15887) | reverse complement strand
ACGCCGGTCTGATCGGTCCAGCCGGTCATGTAGAACAGCGAAAGGCAGGTTATGCTCAAGCCAGAGATGATCAGCGTGCGCGCCTCGATATAGCGCATCATCCGGCCGACCAGCATCATGGCCACAAAAGTGCCGCAGCCGCGGCTCGCCAGCAACAGGCCGGCGGTGATGATGGGATAGCCGATCACGTTCTGTAAGTAAGGCGAAGCCAGCGCCATGGTCGAGAACAACACCAGCCCCATGACCGCCATGAACACGCAGCCGCCAACGAAATTCTTGTCCTTGAACAGCGCGAACTGGATGAACGGCGTTGCGGTCGTGAGCGAATGCGCGAAGAAATAATAGAAGCCGACGATCGAGACGATGAACTCGGCGATGATCTCGTTGGATTCCATCCAGCCGAGCTGTTCGCCGCGGTCGAGCGCGATCTGCAAGGCGCCGATGCCGACCGCGAGTGCCGCGAATCCGAACCAGTCGAAGCGAAGGTCACGATTCTTCTTGGTCTCGTCCATGAACACCAGCAGGCCGAGCACGGTGAAGACGCCGAACGGCAGGTTGACGAAGAACACCCAGTGCCAGGAATAGGTTTCGGTCAGCCATGCCCCCAGCGACGGCCCCATGATCGGGCCCATCATCACGCCCATGCCCCAGATCGACATCGCCTTGGCGCGCTCATGCAGCGCATAGGAATCCAGCATGACCGCCTGTGACAGCGGCACCAGTGCCGCGCCGAACACGCCCTGCAGCAGGCGGAACAGCACCATCTGGTTGATGTCTTGCGCTAGCCCGCACAAAACCGATGCGATCGTGAACCCGCCGGAACAGAGAATAAAAATCCGCTTGCGGCCAAAACGGTTGGCGATCCACCCCACCGGCGCGGTCATGATCGCAGCCGCCACGATGTAGGAGGTCAGCACCCAGTTGATCTGGTCCTGCGACGCCGACAGCGTGCCCTGCATATAGGGCAGCGCGACATTGGCGATGGTGGTGTCCAGCGCCTGCATGATGGTCGCGGTCATGGCGCAGATCGTCACCATGTTCCGGCGCAGGCCGGGCACCGCGATCGGGGCTGCAGCCGAAGTCGGCATGATCAGTTAGTCCTGCTTTGCGGCCGCCGCCGGTGAGAAGCCAAGCAGCGCTGCGAGCGAACGCCGATGCCCGGTGTCGATCGTGGTGTAGGCGCTCATGCCGGCCTTTAATTTCTGGACGTATTTGTCATGGCTGTCGAAATAGATCCGCACCGGCACGCGCTGCACCACCTTGACGAAATTGCCGGTGGCATTCTGCGGCGGCAGGATCGCGAATTGCGCGCCGGTACCGGGGCTGAGCGAACCGATGGTGCCCTTGAAGACATGATCGGGGAAGGCGTCGACGTCGATGGTGACGGGCTGCCCAACCGCGACATAGGTGAAATCCGATTCCTTTGGATTGGCGTCGACCCAGGGTTTCGAGGTGTCGATGACGCTGAATACCGGCGCGCCGGCCATGACGAAGCGGCCGAGCTGGATGCTGTCGACCTGAGTGGCGACGCCGTTCATCGGCGCGCGCACGGTGGTCAGGTCGAGATTGCGTTGGGCGTCGTCGAGCGCGGCCTTGGCCTGCATGTAGGCCGGAAACTGTTCGAGCGGCAGCTCGGGGTTGCCGAGCAGCTGATTGAGGGCGGTTGAGTTCTGTTGCTTGATGAGTTGCAGCTGGGCCTGCGCGGTCACCAACGCGGTGGCGCTGTTGTCGAGATCGAGCTGCGATCCGGCGGAACTCTTGACCAGCGAGGATTTGCGCTCGACATCGCGCTGTTTGATTGCGATGCCGGCATTGATGAGTTCGATCGTCTGCCCATAGAGCTTGACGTTGGCGACGAGGTTGTCGTGGCTGGTCTTGGCATCATCGAGCTTGGCGCGCGCCTGCGCCACGGCGAGTTGAAACGGCACCGGATCGATCTGGAACATGATGTCGCCGGTTGAGACCGACTGGCCTTCCTTGACGGCGACACTGATGATCTTGCCGGAAATGTCGGGCGTGATCAGNACCTTCTGCGCGCCGACATAGGCGTCGTCGGTGGTCACGTAGCGGCCGCCGTTCAGATAGAATGCCAGCCCGGCCACCAGCGCCACCAGNGGCAGCACCACCAGCAGGAACATCCTGCGGAAACGCCTGATAAAGGCCAGCGCACGACGGCGTCGTGGCGTGCCTTCGGCCTTGGGGNCCGCTGTCGGCGGATTGCCCTTCTGATCGGGCGGGAATTTCAGGATCGGATCAGCCAACGCGCTGCTCCTTCCGCGGCGGTTCGCCGGCTGGATTTTGAATGGCGTTGCGCACGTTTTCCTTGATCGCTTCCAGTTGATCGAGCAGGCGGTGGGCGTCGGCCGGATTAATGCCTTCGAGCGCGGTCGCCGTCAGTTCGGAGCGCAGCCCACTCAGTTTGCCCAGCAAGGGGCGCGCAGCCTTACGCAGATAGAGCCGGTTGACGCGGCGGTCGGTATCGTCGCTGCGGCGTTCGATCCAGCCATTGTCGCACAGGCGGTCGATCAGCCGCGTCAGCGTGATCGGCTGCATTTCCATCAGTTCCGCGAGTTCCGATTGCTTGAGGCCCTCGGTGCGTTCCACCTTGGCCAGCACGGCCCATTGCGCGCGGGTAATGCCGTAGCGCGCAGCCTGCTTGTCGGCATAAGCGCGTACCAGCCGCTGCAATTCGCCAAGCGTAAACAGGAAGTTCATATCCACGGAACCGCGGGGCATGCGCGTCGCCTCCATAAGCTTACGATATAATAAGCTAGCTTATGAATATGACATGGCAAGCTAAAAGAAGGCTGCCCCGCTGAAAGCACATGGCTGGGCGGCATGGCTAAGCGGGGATGAAAGGTCCCGCGAATCCAACTGGGAGCGAAAAGCCGCGCCAGTCCCATGCGCAATTCATGCAGGCACCCCTTGGACGGGGATTTGGGATTGCCCGACAAAATGCTAGACATCGCCGGCATGGCACTGACCAAACCGACGTTTCCCGCGCCTGACCACGATCATAACCGCTGCACCGCGGACGGGATTGATCATGCCGAACGGGTTTGTGAGCAGCGGGCGCAGAGATTCACGCCGATCCGGCGCCAGGTGCTGCAGGCGCTATTGTCAAGTCACCGTCCGCTCGGCGCTTATGAGGTGATCGACGAGCTCGCCAAATCGATGCCGCGGCCGGCGCCGATCACGGTGTATCGCGCGCTCGATTTCCTGATGGAGAATGGTCTCGTCCACCGCATCGAGAGCCGCAATGCGTATCTGGCCTGCGCGCATGATCACGACGCGGCGGCGATGGTGGCGTTTCTGATCTGCGAGCGCTGCGGTTCGGTCGGCGAAATTCCAGCCGTGCCGGTGGCGCAAAGCCTCAACGCCGCCGCGCGCGCCACCGGCTTTGCGCCGAAACTGTCCGTCGTCGAAATCACCGGCACCTGCGCGCACTGCCAGAAAACGTAATTTATTTGGGCATGATCTTTTCCGAAAGCCGGAAGGCCATCCCGGATCAAGTCCGGGACATGCTTTTTCGGGATCATGCCCCAACAACACGGCGATAAGCCGGACACGAGGGTTCATGTCTTCAGAACAGGTGACAATTTCGGCCGGGCGTCCGCTCAGCCCGGGCGCCGTGGCGTTGATGCTGATGCTGTGTCTGAGCTGGGGTTTTAATCAGATCGCGGTAAAACTGGCGCTGCCGGACATTCCGCCGATGCTGCAGGCCATGATCCGCTCCGCGGGCGCGTTGCCGGTGCTGTTGTTGATCGCGCGGCTGCGCGGCGTGAAAATCTTCGTCTCCGACGGCACGCTGGGCGCCGGCCTGTTCGCGGGCGTCTTGTTCGGCCTTGAATTCGTACTGATCTTTCGTGGCCTGTTGCTGACGTCGGCCTCGCGCGCGGTGGTGTTTCTCTACGTGGCACCGTTTTTTGTCGCGCTTGGCTCCTATCAGTTTCTCGGCGAGCGCTTGCGCGCCTCGCAATGGGGCGGACTGGGCTTAAGCTTCGCCGGCGTGGCGCTTGCGATCGGCGTTCCCCAGGCCAACGTCGATGCCAACGTGCTGTTGGGGGATCTGATGATCGTCGCCGGCGGCGCGTTGTGGGCGGCCACCACCCTGCTGGTGAAGGCGACGGCACTGCTGCGGGCCCCGCCCGAAAAGGCGCTGGGCTACCAGGTGGCGCTGTCGATTCCGATTCTGGGTTTCGCGGCGTGGATATCAGGCGAAACCATCACCCGGGTTCCCGGCCCGCTGGCGCTGTCGCTGATGGCCTATCAGGCATTTTGGGTGGTGGGATTGACGTTTCTGCTGTGGTTCACCCTGGTCAAGACCTACTCCGCCAGCAAATTATCGGCCTTTACCTTTATCACCCCGTTGTTTGGCGTCGTAGCTAGCTATTTCATCATGCATGACACGCTGACCTTGGCCTTCGGCGCCGCGGCCCTGCTGGTGATTGCCGGGCTTTTCCTCGTCAACAAGCCCGATGCTTCTGGGCCGAAGCTTGTCCCGGATCCCAACGTTCCAGCTTGATGGGCAGATTGCAGCGGGTCTCACCCGGTCTCAATCGGCAGCGATGCATCCTTCGCCCACTCTCCCATCGAGCCATCGTAAAGGCTGAGATTGTCGTAGCCGAGCCGGTGCAGCAGGAATAAGTCGACGGTGGCCGAGATGCCGCCGCCGCAATAGGCGACTACGCGCTTGTCCTTGGCTATGCCCTGTGCGGTAAATTTCGCCTCTGCTTCCGCGAACGGAACGAAGGCCTTTGTCTCCGGATCGAACAGGGTTGCTGCGGAAACATTGACGCTGCCGGGAATCCGCCCGGGCCGGCCGTAACGGCTTGGCTCCCGGCCCTTGTGGAGTTGAGGTCCGAGCGCATTGACGACGACGGTATTGCGATCGGCTCTTGCAGCGAGAACTTCGTGTTTGTCGACGAAATAACCCCGCTGCGGTTTCGCAGTGAAGGTCGCTGGCGGATATCCCTTCGCAGGCCCAGCTTCGACGGCGCGGCCCTCCGCCTTCCATTTGTCTAATCCGCCGTCCAACACGGAAACGTTCTCGAAGCCCAGCGATCTGAGCATCCACCAGAAACGCGTCGCCCACATCGCCGTGCCGATGCTGTACAGCACCACACTGCTGTTTGGTGCGATCCCGTGACGGCCGAACCCTGCCTCTAGCTGCGCGATTGCCGGCATCATGAAACGAAGCTCTGTATTCTGGTCGGAGAATTCGCCTTGCAGATCGAGAAAATCCGCTCCCGGAATATGCGCTGCCTGAAAGGTATGACGGTCGGAAACGGCGACATAGGGGATATCGCTGCCTTCAGGTTGATATTCGAGATAGGTGGTAGAATCGAACAGTCTGAGGTCGTGCCGATCGAGGATGGCGGCGAGTTCCGCAGTGGTGATAAGCGTGTCGCGCTCTGGCATGTACTTCGCCTCCCGGGAATGCTTCGGCCGATGCTACGGCGCGCCTGAAATGGTGAAAAGTCGGCCGCTCATCAACAGCGCTTGCCCTTTAATCTCGAGATTCCGGTCCGATATATCGGCAGGTATAGCGTGGCCGGCAGCCTTCTTTGGACCGAAGTGGCCGAGATAAGCTATTGAATGAATAGAGCAAAATCCGGGGACGTGATGCAGCGCACGCGCCTGCCACTGGCCCCTTGGTGAATGTCACCAAAACCTGATATTTGAGACCCATGAACCAGCCCATAAAACCACCGCAGAACGAGGGTGCCGGACCCAAGACCCGGCACAAAACCACTCAGGTCATGGTCGGCAATGTCGCCGTCGGCGGGGGCGCGCCGATTGTGGTGCAGTCGATGACCAACACCGACACCGCCGATGTTGCGGGCACGGTGGCGCAGATCGCGGCGCTGGCGCGCGCGGGTTCCGAACTGGTGCGGATCACGGTTGACCGCGACGAGGCCGCAGCCGCGGTGCCGCATATCCGCGACGCCCTGCGCAAGCGCGGCATCACCACGCCCTTGATCGGCGATTTCCATTATATCGGCCACAAGCTTTTGGCAGAGCATCCGGCCTGCGCCGAAGCGCTCGACAAATACCGCATCAATCCCGGCAATGTCGGCTTCAAGAACAAGCGCGACAGCCAGTTCACCGACATCGTCGAGATCGCGATCAAGAACAACAAGACGGTGCGGATCGGCGCCAATTGGGGTTCGCTCGATCAGGAATTGCTCACCAAGCTGATGGAAGACAACGCCAAGTCACCCGAGCCGCTCGACGCGCGGGCGGTGACGCGCGAGGCGATGGTGCAATCGGCCTTGCTGTCGGCGGCGCGCGCCGAGGAGATCGGCCTGCCCAAAAACAGGATGATCCTGTCGGCGAAAGTGTCCGCGGTGCAGGACCTGATCGCGGTCTACAAGGAACTGGCCGCGCGTTCGGATTACGCGATCCATCTCGGCCTCACCGAGGCCGGCATGGGATCGAAGGGCATCGTGGCTTCCGCTGCGGCGCTCGGTATTCTCTTGCAGGACGGCATCGGCGACACCATCCGGATTTCGCTGACGCCGGAGCCCGGCGGCGATCGCACGCTGGAAGTACAGGTCGCGCAGGAACTGCTGCAGACCATGGGTTTTCGTACCTTCGTGCCGCTGGTTGCGGCATGCCCGGGCTGCGGCCGCACCACCTCGACCACGTTCCAGGAGCTGGCACGAAGCATCCAGGATTTCATCCGCGATGAGATGCCGGCCTGGAAGACGCAATATCCCGGTGTCGAGGCGTTGAACGTCGCGGTGATGGGCTGCATCGTCAACGGCCCTGGCGAATCCAAGCATGCCAATATCGGCATATCGCTGCCCGGCACCGGCGAAACGCCCGCCGCACCTGTGTTCGTCGATGGCAAGAAATTCCGCACGCTCCGCGGTCCGACGATCGCCGCGGACTTCAAGGCACTGGTGATCGACTATATCGACCAGCGCTACGGCGCGGGCGCAAAGCCGACGGCGGCGGAGTAGGGCAGGCGTAGCTCGGATGGAGGGAAGCGAAATCCGGGAACAAACGTGACACTGNGTCGGTCGGGGTAGGAGTCGTGATCNGACTTCCCTTCTCCCCCTGTGGGAGAAGGTGGCGCGGACGTAGTCCGCGCCGGATGAGGGGTCTCTTTCCATCGATAGACCGTGACCCCTCACCCGTCGCGAACGCGCTTCGCGCGTCCTGCCACCCTCTCCCACAAGGGGAGAGGGGAAGAAGAACGTCGTAGCCCGGATGGAGCGGAGCGAAATCCGCGGTTATCTCGCACGCGCATGCGCTGATCCCGGATTGCGCTTCGCTCCATCCGGGCTAGGATGGCGTCAATCAAAATTCGCCGGGAGGAACCATGAGCTCGCTGTCTGGCAAGCAAGGTCCGCGCTATCGCCACACGACTGGCGAAGAAGAGCCCTATGAGACCATCGGCGTCGAGAAGCTCACTCCGATCATCGGCGCGGAGATATCGGGCGTCGATATCGGCAGGCTGGTCTCGGACGACGCGCGCTCCAACCGTCAGATGGACGAGATCCACCGCGCGCTTGCCGAAAATCTCGTGATCTTCTTCCGCGATCAACACATCAACCCGCAGCAGCATCTCGCCTTCGGGCGCAAGTTCGGCGAGCTGCATATCCATCCCGCAGCACCGCACGAGGGTGACGATCCGGCGCTGATGAAGATCTATGCCGACAAGGATTCCCCGCGCGCCAACGGCGAGGGCTGGCACACCGACGTATCCTGCGATATCGAGCCGCCCATGGGCTCGATCCTCTATATCCGGCAGTGCCCGCCGCGCGGCGGCGATACGCTGTTCGCCAATATGTACGCGGCCTACGAATCGCTGTCGGAGCGGATGAAGGCCTATCTCGACGGGCTCACCGCGCTGCATGACGGGGAATCCACCTATCGCGGGCTCTACGCCAACTATGGCGTCGCCGACCGGCCGGCCTATCCGCGCGCCGAGCACCCGGTGGTGCGCACCCATCCGGTTACGGCTAAGAAGGCGCTCTACGTCAACCGCGGTTTTACGCGTTACATCGTCGGCATTCCCCGCGACGAGAGCGACGCGATGCTAAACTATCTCTATCAGCACGCGGAAAATCCGCTGTTCCAGTGCCGCTTCCGCTGGAGCGAGAATGCGATTGCGTTCTGGGACAACCGCTGCGCCCAGCACCGCGCGATGTGGGACTACTGGCCGCACACCCGCGCCGGCACGCGCGTGACCGTCAAGGGGGAAAGGCCGGTGTAAGACGGCGCGCCTCGCTGTTGCACAACTCGCCTTCGCAATTTCGCCGTCGTCCTCCTGTGCCATCATTGAGGCATGGTCTACGCGAGAAGGATTTGGTCAGGATTGATCGAGTCGACCTCAGCATCCCTATTGCTGCCTCATCGGGTTATTGTATCTAAAATAATTGCAATTTTTAGGCGCACAGCGATCTTTCGTGCGCATCGAGGGCTATCTCTGCCAGGCAGCATTTCAGACTGGGGGATCTCCATGCATCCATGTGTGCGACATACGATAGGTACGTCGGCTCTCCTCCTGATCCTGGCCCTCACACCGGCAGATGCACAAATCGTTGTCGGCGTATCCACTCCGATGAATACCAGCTTCGGAAAGAAGATCGCGGACGGCGCGAGGTTCGCTGCAGATGAAATCAACGAGCACGGTGGCGTGCTCGGCAAGAAAATGGAATTGAGAATCGAGGACGATGGTTGCAACCCACCTCGGGCGGTCACGCAGACGCAAAGGCTGATCGATTTTGACAAGGTTGCGGTTGTAATTGGGTATCCCTGCGCGGGCGCAGCCCTCGCTGCACAGTCCGTGGCAACGAGGAGCAAAACTCTGATGATCGCGCTGGCGTCCGCGCCGGCACTCACCACCAAAGATTCCAACTTGGTACTTCGGCCCATCGGCCGCGAAGATCGTCTTGCGACAACGGTTGCCGCTTATTTGAAAGCCAATTTTAGCGGAAAGAAAGTCGGGGCATTATTGCCCGAAGCCCCGACCGGGATCGGCGCCTCGCTGCGTGCCGCCACCAAGGTGCAATTCCCTTTGCAGCAGATCGAGACGTCCAAGCCGGACTCGACGGAGTTTGGTTGGGTAAACGGTGTCGAAGTGCTAGTTGCTGCGGGGGTTGCACCTCAACTGGTTGATCGAATCGTGCGCCAATATGATCGACTCTCGGTGGTGTTGGTCACCAACGTCGATCGGAACCACATTACGCCGTGCTCGCGACGCCCAAGCGCACTGTAGCGATCGCGAATCCGAATGCGAGCCTTTTTACTGGAGCGAAGGCGGCGGTTGAAAGCGCGAAAAAGCAAAATATGGCAGTCACCGGTTATTTCATCTACGCCTACGCCGGAGTACAAATTTTCGCGAACCTCGCCAATAAAGCCGGCAGCGTATCGGGCGACGCATTGGTCGAACTCGCCCGCAAGGAGCCGGTACCCTCCGCTCTCGGTCCGCTCAAATTCGACAATTCAGGTGATCTGGTCGGCTGGCACTTTGCCCTGTTTTCGGATGGTCCCGAGGGCAGCGTTAAGCCGCTCGAGCTCAGTGCGGTGGACCTATGTAAGACAGATCAGTGTTCTCAACTCGACTACTGCAGTAAGCCNTGCCCAAACAACTAGGATNGGNNCGCCATGTGCTCACTCGCCACCCGCCTGACGACATTTTGGAATTGGATCGGAACTAACCACGAGCAGGTCACNCTGCTGTTTGCGGTTGTGGCGGGCGTGTATGTTTTGATCGAGTACAAGCGGAGCGAGATCGATGCCGATACCAAGCGGGTTATGGAATTTCAAGCGCGCTACGGCCAACGGGAGATCCTTGCGGCACGAAGGAAACTTGATTCCTTCTGGCTCAACCCGGATTCCGATGCTGAGCGCGCCGCGGAGCCTGGCTCAGCGGCCGAAAAGATCACGGCGGTGGTGCTCAAACGTAAGCTTGACGGCGAGGTTTTCGTCGTAGCCGACTTCTTCGATCAGGTCACCACCTGCATACGAACCGATCTTTGCCACCTGAAGACTGCTTGTGCGATCTTCAAGTCCGAGATCGACGGCATGCGCAATACCTACTTCGATCTTTTCAAGAAATGGGAGCAGCGCTGGGGGGAAAACCGCATGGAGGCGAATTTCAAATACTTCTCGAGCAAGTGTCCCGCAAAAGAACATTAGCTGCCCAAGCGCGGTAGCGAAGCGTATTCGCTCAAAAGAAGCAAAGCGGTGGGTTACGCCTTCGGCATAACTGCCCCGGGGATGCCAAAAATAAGTTATCTCCG
>JGI12053J15887_10001762_pt1 | contig 10259 bp, 9 predicted proteins | sample MedBloCAOM1_O3_FD_15887 | JGI IMG/M metagenome (IMG submission 15887) | reverse complement strand
TACAGACGCTCGCGGCGCGCCAGCTCCTGCTGCTCGCGCGCCGCGACTGCATCGATCAGATGGTCCGGAATGCCAAGTCGTTTCACGAGCTGCTCGTTGAGCACGCGTACGCCACCTGTTGCGACCGCGCCCATCGCCAACTCCTCGTAGCCCGGCACGCCGAGCTTGCGCACGACAAAGACGTCCAGCGGTGCACGGAGCGCGCGGGCCACTTCATACGCGACGGGAACGCCGCCCCGTGGTAANGCCAGCACCAGCACGTCGGGGCGATTGGCATAAGCAGCAAGTTTGCCAGCGAGCAGCCGACCGGCTTCGCGGCGATCGCGAAAGAGCCCTGGCCTAAGGAGTTCTGGCCTTATGTTCATGTCTCATTCTNCCTATGCGGAGGCAGTTCGCTGAACGAGCCGTTGGCCAGAAACCGTTGCATCGCACCAGCGATCAACGAGGCGATGGAGATCACGCGCAATTTCGGCCAGTCCTTTTCGGCCACGCCGACGAGGTCGGCTGCACAAGGATCGCCACCGCGCAATCTGTATTGAGCCGCGCGCGCCAGCAATCAAAGAAATGAATAGGCCAATTCGGTTGCGGGCGCCTTGATGGGCGTCAACTTCACGCTAACCCACTTCCGCCAAGGGAGGCCAATTTGGAGCCACAGCGGGAAGCATGACAGCACTTCCACGTCCCAACTTCTCGGCCGAGCGAGCGACGTCCGTGTCGCCTTCGATCCTGTAGCCATCTTCGAGAAAATGACTGTTCCGGATGCCCCCGCGCACCCGCGGCATCGCATTCGGTTGGCGTGGGTGGGTGTTGCTGATTTCGAACAAGGGCTCATAAGCATGTCCGGCGCGCGTCAAAATTTGGATCCCTTTGGTGACATTCGACGGCCACCTGCACGTCGACTATTAAGCCGTTTACGCGGAGGTTGTTTGGCGTAGTCTGCCCGTAACGCAATCGCTTGGCGAAAAGGCGATCGTATCCAACTGATCAGAGCAAGACGACGAGATCGGTGAGCGCCATCGCTGTTTTGCGATGAATTGACGGTTGAGGTGCCATGACAGACCGCAAATTGCTAGACGGGCTGCCGGCTGAAATCAAAGCCAAGCTTCGGAAGATAGCGCAGCCGTGATGGGTTGCGCCCATGTTGGCCACACTTACGGATCAGCGATTTTCGCGAGAAGGATGGTTATTTGAACCGAAGTGGGATGGGGAACGCTGCCTTGCTTTCCGCCGCGGCCGCGACTTGAGCCTATTTTCGCGCAACCGGAAGAGGCTGAACGACAAATATCCTGAGATAGCGGCGGCCTTTCATCAGCAGGAGACCGATTCTTTCATTGCAGATGGTGAAATCGTGACCTTCAAAGACGGAATCACCAGCTTCGCAAAGCTTCAGGAACGCATGCAGGTGGAGCACCCATCGGCCGATCTGGTCAGTAGGGTCCCGGTGTGCCTCTATCTCTTCGATTTGCTGTACCTGGATCGTTACGACACCCGGCAGGTCCCTCTCCGGTACCGGAAGTTCCGGGAGTCGTTGCGGTTCACGAAGCATCGCGAGACCGACGGCGAGGCCTATTATCGAAAAGCGTGCCGAAGCGGATGGGAGGGTGTAATCGCAAAGAGTCCCGGCGCGGGCAGACTCACGCTTGAATGGGAACCGCTACACCTGGAGAGGTGCTGAATGTGGCTGTGGGCAGCGTTCATCGCCTTCATTCTTCTCCTGCTTACGCTCGACCTCGGAGTCTTGCACCGTAAGGCTCACGCGATCACGCTGAAGGGGGCGCTGTTGCTGAGCGGTGTGTGGATCAGCGTCGCGCTAGCCTTCAATGTCTTCGTTTATTTTGCCTACGAGCACCACTGGTTCGGGCTGGATCTGCCCGAGCATGAGCCGGATGGACAGACTGCGGCAGTGCTCTTTCTTACAGGGTTATGTGGTCGAAAAATCGCTCGGCCTGGACAATGTCTTTGTGATCGCGATGATCTTTACGTACTTCCGCATTCCGCCAGTGTATCAGCATCGAGTACTATTCTGGGGCGTCGTCGGAGCGCTAGTCATGCGCGCCGTGATGATCCTCGCCGGTGTTGCATTGATAGAGCGCTTTGACTGGATTCTCTACCTGTTCGGTGCCTTCCTGATCGTAAGCGGAGCCAAGATGGCGCTGACACGACACGCACCGGATCTTGAAAAGAACCCTGTGATTGCATTGGCAAGACAGCTATTGCCCGTCACTCGCAATCTAGCTGGGGAGCGGCTCGTTGTGCGGATCGGTGGAAAATTCGCCCTGACGCCGCTTGCCCTGACGTTAATCGTGATTGAGAGTTCCGACTTGATCTTTGCTTTGGACTCGATCCCTGCGATCTTCGCGATCACTCGGGAGCCATTCCTCGTGTTTACCAGCAACATCATGGCTGTACTGGGTTTGCGTTCGCTGTATTTCGCCTTGGTAGGCATCATGAATCGGTTCCATTACCTGAGACTCTCGCTTGCCCTGCTTCTTACACTGATCGGCACCAAATTCATATTGAAGGATATTCTTCCCGCAGGGCCTGATACTGTCCACTATACGCTCGGTGCGGTTACCGTCATCCTGATGGGCGGCGCCATAGCCTCACTCATTCGCGCGCGGCGCAGTCCGGAATCTTGTCACGTGGAAATCCCTGCTCGACGAAAACTGGTAAAGAGGGGACATCGATAACGTGGGAATTCTCTCTACGCCTGCTCGCGCCTATCCTGATCGCGGACGAGCCAATACACGCTTCCGAGCGCCAAGATCGCCGCAGCCAGCCCGAACAGCTGCTCTACACCCGTCGTCGAGAGATCGAGGATCAACAGTTTCCGCACGATCGCGAGCAAAGCAATTAGAATCACCGTACGAACCTGCACGATGCTGCGCCGGCGCTCCGCCAGCACCAATAGCGAGCGCCTGAACTCGAGTGCGATCATCACTGTGAATATCATCCCGAACAGGACTTGGAACACCGCGTAGTCGCTGGGATCGAACCCTGACGAGAGCACGCTGCTCAGAATTTTCAGCGTCAGATTCCAGACCGCAAGTGCGACGACAACTGCAATCAGCGCGGTCAGGAGGAGAATGACGGCGTGCTCGAACTTCTGATACAGCGTCAGAAGTGCCCATCGTGCACGGGCAGCAACGAACTCCTTCTTGAACTGCATTCGACCCTCCATTCGTGCAATCGATACAACCTACACGTGAACTGGCTGTATTTTGATTCCACAATGGCCGCCTTGCCGGCGTTGACCGCCGTCAACAATCGTTTTTTCTTGAGCGCGAGACGTCGGTAGTCGATGACGCCACCCCGCAGGCAACCGACGACCGCTTTCCGATGACGCAAGACGCGCTTAAGGTTGGGAAGGCGCTACCGATTACATTTTTTGCGCTTACCCAGGAGTACTAAAATACCGTGGTGATCGGACATGACCCCTTTCTTGTGGCATTGTCGGTGCTTNTCGCCGTGCAGGCGAGCTACGTCAGTCTGAGCCTGGTCGGTAGCGTGGAGGCATCGTTCGGCCTGCAGCGGCGACTGTTGCTGGCAGGGGCGGCGTTGACTCTGGCCATGGGCGTCTGGGGAATGCATTTCGTCGGCATGTTGGCTGCACAACTGCCTACTGCCGTGGATTATGTCGTTCTGCCAACTCTTCTTTCGCTATTCATTTGCGTGCTGGTCGTTGGATTCGCGATGTTCATTGCGAGTGCGCCACCACGAACGATCAGGTCACTCGCAGTTGCCGCGTTCGCCATGGGCGTTGGTATTGCGTCGATGCACTACGTTGGTATTCGTGCAATTCACGCGAGCGTGCATCTGAGTCATGCTCCCGGTTTTGTTGTGGCAAGCTTCATTGTTGCAATCGCTGCCTCCGCGCTTGCGATGTGGCTGGCATTCGGGGCGACTCGGCGTTCACCGCTTCTGATCTGCGCCGCTGTCCTCGGGTTGGCCATCTCCGGAATGCACTACACGGCCATGGCGGGCTTGTCATTGCATCCCAACACCGCGTCCGGGCCGTCGCCTCCGTCGATCGCGATCTCGACAGAATTGCTTGCCATCGTCGTTGCCGTCGTGGCGTTCGTCGTGTCCGGCTTGTTCATGCTGACATTGATACCTGATAAGGTTTACAGGTTGGCCCCCAACCGCGACTTGGGAAGGGACGTAACAGCGTCGAAAGTTCAAGGGCTGGAGGGAATCTCGCACCATGTGCCTGCGTCAACTGCCGAGGTCAATTCCGCCAGCCTTCAAGCAATTCCAGCGCCTGTTGCTGGTCACGCAAGACTTGGCAAAAAGATCAGCCTTCCGGTTGAGCGCCATGGTAGAAGGATTTCAGTTCTCGCCGACGAAATATTCTGGATCCGCGCCGACACACACTACACCTATGTCTTTGACGGCCAGCATGATTTGTTTTGTCCTCTATCCATTAGCGAGGTTGAAAAGGAATTGGACACTGAAGACTTTATCCGCGTACACCGCAGTCATATCGTCAACGTCAGACGCGTCGCTAGCGTGAAGCGTTCCGGAGACAATGGAATCATCGAACTCGCCGGCGCCGCACGCCGCACAGTTCCCGTGAGCCGAAACAAGCTGGCGGATCTCAGAGCAAAACTGGCCCCAGAGAGGTATTCACAAAATCCTGCCTGATAGGTCAGTAATGCTGACGCAGTTCGTGCGTTCAAGGTCTGTCTGAATCCCCGCTTCGTGCAAATTCCCGCATTTTGTGCCGATTCAGTGCAATCGCGGTAGCCGTTTTAAATCCGTTGCGTTCAACCTCGGGCATCAAGTTTGGCGCAGTTCCTTCGCGCCATTCGGATTGCGGCAGAATTTGCAGGAATGCCGCTCTGAACTCGGGAGATGGTCATGAACAACACCAACCATTCGGCGCCAGATCTGACGAAACGACCAAATCGGTTGGAGAAGCTTGCCTCGATCGGGGCCGTCAGGAAGTGTCATCGGGGACAGGAAATCTGCAGCCAGGGGCAACCGGCCGAATATTGGTACCGGGTGACTTCCGGCACGGCGAGGCGATGCGTGGCGCAGCCCGATGGTCGGCGCCAGATTGTGGAGCTGTTGTTGCCCGGCGACTTCTTCGGCTTTACCGTTCTCAACGAGTATGACTCCACGGTGGAGGCGGTCGCCGAAGGTACAATCGTCGCCAGCTATCCGCGCCGGCGGGTCGAGATGCTCGCAGAGGCAGACCCCCAGCTTGCCAGGGAAATCCGCCAGGTGACGTTCGAGGCTCTTTCACGTTTACAAGCCCAACTGATGATCCTCGGTCGGATAACCGCAACCGAGAAGGTCGGCTCGTTCCTGCTCGCCATGGCGGAGCGCCTGTCTGATCAGACGCTCGATCGTATCGATCTGCCGATATCGCGCTACGACATCGCCGATTATCTCGGCTTGTCGGTCGAAACGGTCAGTCGCTCGCTCACATCGCTCAAGAATCGCGGCCTGATTGCACTCTCCGGGCCCCGTTCGGTGAAAATCATCGATCGGGATGCCCTTGAGGAGGGCGGTACATGTAATGCTTACCCGAAACAGCTCGTGGCCCGTCGGGGTTCTGATCACTGTCAACGCACTAGGGAAATTGATGCCGGTCAACGCAGCGCCGGCTCACTGCACCCATAATTCACCCGAAGCTAAAGCGGACGTTCGATGGCGGATGACGCAGCTGCTGCCGTTTGCATGCAGTTTCGCACCCGAGTTCAGAAGGTGGAACTATGAGCGCAACCGGTCTCGCGGTTTTCGATGAAACCGTTCAGAAGACGAACACATGGCTCAAGGAGATCGCACAGGCGCTGGGCTCCGACCGGCAGCGCGGCTATCAGGCTTTGCGCGCGGTGCTGCATTGCCTGCGCGATCGTCTGACGATCGACGAGGCGGCCCAACTCGGGGACCAGCTCCCGATGCTGGTCCGTGGCATCTATTACGAGGCGTGGCACCCGGCTGGAAAGCCGGAAAAGATCCGCTCGCGTGAAGATTTCCTCGCTCGGATGGCCACACGCCTCGCGCACGCACCGATCGAGCCCGAGGACGCAGCACGCGCGGTGTTCCAGGTCCTGGAAAGACATGTCGCTCCGGGTGAGGTCAGCGACGTGATCCAGGTGCTGCCGCAGGAGATCCGCACGTTGTGGCCCCGGGCGCAGGCCAGAGCGCAGGCCAGAGCGCAAACCGTTCTCTGATCTCGGCGTGACTTGGACGCAGGTACATATCGATTGCTCGAGTCCGTCAGGTAAGTCTTGAGTGGAGTTGCCCCGATGGCTCTGCGCGCCTATTGGAAGGGCTATCTCAAGTTATCTTTGGTTTCGTGTCCGATTCAGCTGGTCCCTGCGACCTCGGAGCGGGAAAAGATCAAGTTTCACCAGATCAACAGGAAGACCGGAAACCGGATTAAATATTGCAAGCTCGATGCCGTGACCGGCAAGCCGGTAAGCGATGAGGACATCGTCAAGGGCTACGAGATCGGCAAGGGTCGCTATGTCGAAATAACCGACGATGAGCTGGAAGCCGTTGGGATCGGAAGGGCGCACACGATCGAGATCGACCAATTCGTGCCGAGACGTGAGATCGACGAGCTCTATTGGAACGTTCCCTACTACATCGCCCCCGAGGGTGAGGTCGGCCGGCAAGCCTTCGCCGTGATCCGTGAAGCGATCAAGAAGGAAGGCATGGTTGCCCTCGGTCACGTCGTGTTCACGACGCGTGAACACGTGATCGCAATCGAGCCGCGCGGCAAGGGTATGCTCGGCGTGACGCTCCGCTATCCCTACGAGATTCGCAAGGAAGCAGATTATTTCGGTGATATTCCGGATGAAAGAGTCCCCAAGGACATGCTCGATTTGGCAATTCACATTGTCGAGACCAAAGCCGGGCGTTTCGAGCCGGAGAAATTCGAGGATCACTACGAGAACGCCCTCAAGGAGCTGATCAAGAAGAAACAGCGTGGTGAAAGGATCGAAAAGCCGAAGGAGCGCCCACGGGCCCAGGTCATCAACTTGATGGACGCGTTACGGCAGAGCGCGGCGGCCGAGCGTGGCGGGGCTCGCAGTCACCCTCGGCGCGCCGCCGCACACAACCAGCGAACGCCAGAAAGCCGGTCAAACGCGCGGGCCCGTAAGGCGAGCTGACCGAGCATTGAAAATGGCCGAAACAAAAACAAGACTCGTCGGACAGGGAACCGAGCGTGACAAGGACCAGGACGTCGATCGCAACCGTCTTGAGAAGCTGCTGGAGATCGGGCTGGAAGAAACCTTTCCCGCGTCCGATGCGGTTTCTGTCATTGAACCTGCGCCGAGAGAGAAACATGAAGACTGACCCGGCAAGAGCATGAGCGATGGCAACTGCAAGGAAACGACAAGCAGCGAAACGCAATATCCGCAATCCGCAGCGAGGAGGGTGGCGAGGCACGTCGTCGCGTGCGCGGGCGCAGTCGCCTGGGCGCGGCCTCGCGAGCGCTACAAGGAACCTGTCGCACTTGCGGCGTGAATGAGATCGCGCCGGCCATCCCGGCGTGATGTGAAGGTTGGGAGGACGAACAGCACGTAATGCAGAGCCGGTCGATCCGGCGATCAGGACAACCCACCTACCCCCACGCATTGTCGAATGCGGGTTATTGATCGGGACCTGATCCGCGGAGGGCATTATGACCAGCGGTCATGTGAACCGCGAAAACAGGCCGAACACATGGCCGCACCGACCAATGCTGCACTCGTGAAGAAAGCCCTTGCCAACTCGGAGCCGTCCACACATGGGGGTGGATCGGACTCAACGCGGACATCGGCCTTTGGGCCGTTTTTGACCCGGAGCAGACCTGGGACTGATCAATCTGAAACGCAGGAGCGCGCGGCGTGAACAAGCAACCCATGGGCGCGAACAGGCAATGCGTACGTGGACGAGCCGCCTGGCAGATGGTCCAGGCGCACTTTGGGATGGCGCCTGAATCCTAAATGATTTGCGTTACATGGTCGATGGCCAAAATGCGGCAGCGGCGAAAATTTTTGTCTTGCGCATGCAACATACTTATTGAGCTTGTAACAAAAATCTTTTATAAGTGGGTATTCTCGACAATTGCGCGTTGATCGTTTCGATGCCGGGGCGGCGCGACTTGCGCCTCCCGGGCACCGGCGAGACGCGTTGCCGGCGCGGCGGCGCAACGCTACGGCCGTACCGAGTTCATTTTTGTCAAATGGGTGGTCGAGCCGGACCAAATGTCCAGCCGGTCGCACCGGCCAGGTAACGCGGGATGAGGGCTTGGTTGCCCCTGAGAATGTGGCCGAAGTTGGCCGCGAAGCACGCCGCCGAACGGCGCCGCTCAATGATTTTCTTTCCTTTATTTTTTCTTAGGACTTCGACTCATACGATTGAAAAAAGCACCGCTGGTTGAGACCCGAAGGCACAGAAATACGTGGAAGTGACATCGAGGATGCTGGGCGTCTCCGAGATTGGCCGCGAGCAACGCGGATGCGACATGTTGGTGGCACCTCGGTGCATCAGTGATCCGGCCATCCAATGCTCATCGGACGATTCTGGAGGGGGAACTCGCATGAAAAAAGTTCTAGCAGCTTTGACGATCGCGATGACGCTTGCGCCGTGGGGTGCGTCGGCTCAGGAGCGCACGGGAGATGCGGCCTTGGGCGCGTTGGCGGGGGCTGTCGTCCTCGGACCGATCGGCCTCGTCGCCGGCGCGGCAGTGGGTTACACGGCGGGACCCTCGATCGCCAGCTCATGGGGGCTGCGACGGTCGCACCCGAGACGTCCGGCCAAACCGGCGGCGAAGGTCAGCTCCGACCAATAAGCATCCGCTCGGAGAGTGAGGAGTCGGTCGCCACTCTCGTCGGCGTCGCCGACAATGGCGCTGAGCATCCGGCGCCTCGAGCTGCTCTTTTCACGACATACAAACGCCGCGAGGTACGCGTGGGCACGCTCTGTTCCTCAATTCGGCCGAAACGCGCGCCAGCGATCCGGCACAAGATACCAGTGATGTGGTCTGCTCATTTCCAGACGCGGACCATTTTTCGACATCACAATATCGACGCCTTTGACACACAAGAAACAGCTGCGAAGCCGTCACGCCGCCAAAGGTTCCGCGGAACCGAGACAGTCGATCTGCGGGGCCAAGGTCGAGCTGCTTTCGTTCACCTAATCGGCGTACCAACGACCACGATGCGCCAGATGCGAACATCACTTGGTTGGGTCAGCCTGTTCATTCTTGGGGTGGCGGCGCCCATCGCGACCGCCGCGGCCCAGGAGCAAGCGGCTTGCAGACAAATCAGAGCGGCGTGTCTGGACGCGGGCTTTGTACAGGGCGCTGCGCGGGAAGGTATCGGGCTGCAGATCCATTGCATCATGCCGATCATGCAGGCGGGGACTCAGCCGCCAGGCGCGCGCAGACCATTGCCGAAAGTCGATCCGCAACTGGTGGCGGACTGCAAGGCCAGGAACGCGCGCTTTGGGCAGCCGCCGGTGTCGCCGTCGGCGGAGGTGCCACAGCCGTTGCCGCCGGGCCCGACGGCATCGGGATTTATCTCTCCGAACGGGACTGCGCGGCCCGCTTATCCGGGCCAAAGCACTGCTCCGAGCCAAGACACTGCGCTTCGCCCGCCAAGGCCGATGGCGGAGCAGCGGGCTGTGATTTCGGCACTGCCTCCCGATGACCAGCCCGAGACCGGCCCGGTCAAGTCGCTGCCGCCGCAGTTCCGCCGGACGATGATCGACTACCAGAGCAAGGAACCGGCCGGCACGATCATCATCGATACGGCGCACACCTATCTCTATCTGTTGCTCGGCAACGGCAAGGCGATGCGCTACGGCATCGGCGTGGGCCGCGACGGCTTCACCTGGACCGGCACCGAGAAAGTGACGAAGATGGCGGAGTGGCCGGATTGGCATCCGCCGGAAGAGATGATCGAGCGCCAGCCCTATCTGCCGCGCTTCATGGCGGGCGGCGAAGGCAACCCGCTCGGCGCCCGCGCGCTGTACCTGGGCCAGACACTTTACCGGATCCACGGTACCAACCAGCCGTCGACCATCGGGACCTTCGTGTCATCGGGCTGTATCCGCCTGACCAATGAAGACATCGCGGATCTCTACGGCAGGGTCCAGGTCGGAACCCGGGTCGTGGTGCTGCCGGCTACGCCGCCTGATTCGATCCGGGCAACCGCGACTGGACGGTCCACCGAGTCAGCGCCGCCGCCGCGGCAGCGACCCAAAGCGCCCACGGCGGAGAAACCTGCGGCCACAGCGGAGAAACCGGCTGCCAC
>JGI12053J15887_10001761_pt1 | contig 10260 bp, 4 predicted proteins | sample MedBloCAOM1_O3_FD_15887 | JGI IMG/M metagenome (IMG submission 15887) | reverse complement strand
GCGCCGTGCGGTCCCAGGACAGCAGGGTGCGCTCGGCCTGCAGGCCGGGCAGCTCATTGATCCGGGCCATCACCGGGCGCCCATGACGTCGACCTAGCGCGCGGTCAGCAGCAGCACGAGCACGACCACTGTCAACACGACCAGCCCGGCTCCCAGCAGCAGCGGCATCCGCGTCGGCGGTAGGACGGTGTCCCGGCGCATCGCCTGCTGGACTTGCCACCAGCGCCGCACACTTCCCCCGGCCACCAGCACGCCCATCCCGGCGAGCAGGGCCCCAACGATCCGCCGCGCCCCCGGGAACCCGTAGTCGGGGACCAGTTGCACGACGGCCACCCCGCCGGCGATGAGCGCCAGCGCGGTGCGGATCCAGGCCAGGAAAGTGCGCTCGTTGGCCAGCGTGAAGCGGTAGTCCGGGTCGGCGGACCCATCCTGGTCGTCCATCCACCCCTCCTCCCTCCGGAGCCTACGATCACAAGGTGCGGACGGGTACAAAGGACTAACAACACCGGATCTCAGGATTCGACTGGTTTGGACCGGTCGAGCGTCCCCCCGCCGCGCGGTAGGGCTTGGCGATCGACGTGGCCGTCACCGCTGTCCCGTTCCCGAACTCCACAGCAGAGCTGTTCGGGCCCTGCAGAGCATCTCCGCTGTGGAGTTCAGGAGGAAGAGAGCGGAAGAGATTAGACTTGATGACAGCTCAGCCGGAAAGATCGCGAATAACCATCGATCGGATGAGACCTGAGATTTGAGTTTCGAGGCGAACCGGCAGCCGGCGTCGGTGTGACGGGATATTCTAGCCGCGGCGCTGCACCGCTGTAGCGGACGCCAGCCGTTCTTGCGCCCATCCGGGCCAGCGGTCCCTCCCCAGATGTGAGAATGAGGATATGACTGCTCGCTTCGAGTCCAAGGTGATCGTGGTCACTGGAGGAAGTTCCGGGATAGGAAAGGCGGTCGCGAGGCGGGTCGCTTCAGAAGGGGCCGCCGTGGTGATCGGAGCGCGCCGAGAGGATGTGGGTGACGAGGTCGCAGCGAGTATCCGCAGTGCCGGCGGTCAGGCCATCTTCCTTGCTACCGACGGCACGGTGGAAGCTAATGTTGCGGAGCTGATACGGACAGCGGTGACGAAGTTCGGTCGGCTGGACGGAGCGTTCAACAACGTGGGAGGAGTGAACACCTTAGGCGTCGTTCAGAACATCGACAACGCGGCATGGCACGCGGATCTAGACCAGAACTTGACGAGTGTCTTCTACAGCATGAAGTACCAAATCCCGGCGATTATGGCCTCTGGCGGTGGTGGTTCCATCGTGAACAATGCTTCAATCGCAGGCGCCATCGGGATACGGGCCCTATCACCGTATGTGGCGGCCAAGCACGGAGTGGTCGGGCTGACTCGCACCGCCGCGCTCGAATGCGCCAGCCAGGGCCTCCGGGTTAATGCGCTGGTCACCGGCGAAGTGGACACGCCGCTGTTCCGGAGCTTGCTGGGCGCCCCTCCGGACGGTGAGCTAGCGGCTGAAGCCATGAACCCGGTCGGACGGATATCACAACCGGACGAGATCGCGGCGTTCGTGGCCTTCCTGCTCAGCGACGAATCCACTTTCATCACCGGTGCGGCGTTGGCCATCGACGGCGGATGCACCGCCCAATGACCCGGCAGCCGCCCAGTCGCGGCCAGGATCCCCACATCGTTCATTGCGAACAATCCGGACCCTTCCGGCATTCAGAGCGAGCCCCGGACGCCGCGGAAGCTCGATCTGCCCTTGTGGCACCTTGCACTCCGGCTCCAAACTGCTCGAACGCGACGTCTCGTATCAGCCGTAACAATTCTGAAACATGAGCCCTTCACCCTTTCCGGTGCCCTGGTAGCAGATAGCAGTTGATCAGACCGGGACTGACCCTAGAGTGTTTTTTCGACTACTCCGTGTGGGTTCAGGGTAGTTGGCGAGCGCCTCGCAACATGATCTATCGGTGACATCATCGTTAACAATACAAGAAAGTGTATCTGGGCTGCCGGCCATCCTCTAATAATGACTGAATCAAGCGCGCTACCGTATCCGTGAGTCACCGGCTACGCTCACGGTAGCCGTGCCGCACTGGGGAATAAGGACGCTGCGCCGCACGCTAGGAGGCAAATCGCACATAGCCCCGGATGCTGGGTGAAGAGGCCGCCGAGGATGGTAAATCCACGCGGTGGCGCACATCGGGCAACGCCGACGGCTTCAGCTGCAGCACCGGCAACGGAACTCCCGAGCTATCAACGTCGATTCCACGAGGGGTTCATCGAGCAATTTCGACGTTTCTGAACGTAGCCAAAGGGGGACGGGAAATGCCTACTTGCAATACCCGATGGTGCACTGCTAATACGCCAGGGTGCCTTCCGCCGTACTGCGCAACTTGCAGTGACGCCGTAACCGGTCATTCCATAGATGTGGTCCGAGCGGGCAACAATGGCTAAAGACTGTACGGTGGCTCGCGTAGGGTTGAGCGAAGAAAAGGAGCCCGAACTAGCTGCCTGGGGACCAATTCAGCTGGATAGGCTCCCGACCGTCGTGCTGGCGATCAGCTCCCTGGTGCTTGCTGAATCTCCGCGGCAAGGCGGTGAAAGCGCCGATCACGTCGAGGTGCTCGCCGAGTCGGAGGCGCAGTTGCCACCGATTGTCGTACACGGGCAGTCGATGCGGGTTATCGATGGTATGCATAGAATTCGCGCTGCGGTCCTGCGCGGAGAACAGAAAATCGAAGCGAGAATATACCATGGAACGGAAGACGACGCATTTGTGCTAGCAGTGCAGCTGAACATCGCACACGGACTGCCGCTGAGCCGCGCCGATCGAACCGCTGCGGCGGTCCGGATTATGCGGTCGCACCCGCGCTGGTCGAACCGGATGGTCGCCAGCGCCACCGGTCTCTCGGCGGGAACTGTCGGTAAAGTGCGCCGGCGTTCGACCGTGCAAAATGGCCAGTCGACCACGAGGGTCGGCAGGGACGGCCGGAAACGGCCCCTCGACGGCACCGTCGGCAGAGTGCGGGCCAGCGAGCTGCTAGCCGAGAAGCCCGGCGCGTCAATCCGCGCGATCGCGCTAGAGGCCGGAGTCTCCCCGTCCACTGTGCATGATGTGCGGCAACGCATCCGTAACGGTCAGGAGCCGGTGGTGCCGCAACCGAGAGCCCCGGAACCACCGGCGGCTGCCCTGCCGCCGGACCTCTACCCTCCCCGACGAACGGCCGGCCATGCGGTAACCGTAGGCAGAGCCGACACCATTCTGGCCAGTCTGAAGGCAGATCCGTCGCTGCGATTCAGGGACGCGGGCCGGTCATTGATCCGGTGGTTGGAGGCGTACCGAGTCGGGATGGCGGGGTCTAACAAGATCGTCGAGATGGTCCCCGATCACTGCGCAACTTCGGTGGCGAAGTTGGCCCGCGGATACGCGCGGGTGTGGACCGAAATTGCAGCACAGCTGGAACAGCGCGGGAACAGCGCAGGGTCGACTTCCGCACCCGCGCCGCACCTCTCGAAACCCGATCGTAACCCCGATGACAGCACGGGGTCTGACGACTGAATATTAGGCGCTAACGACCAGCTGAATGACGTGTTCGGCCAGTTCGGCGCAGATTGTCGTGAAGTCTAATCGTGACCGAAGAAGGCTAGATCGCTCGGCGCGGGAGATGGCATAGTCGAATCATGACTCGCCCAACAATGACGGGATCGGGCGCCGACCCCGTCGTGCGCAACGGAGCCTCCCCGCACGCTGATGCCGCTCGGTCCGGAAATGGTGCGCCCAAGTCAAATGGAGCCTTGCGGAATCCTGCTGAAGTGAGGTGGGGGCTGCCGCTCGTGGTGCTGGTCGCCGGGATGTTCATGTCGCTCCTGGATACGAACATCGTCAATGTGGCCATCCCCACCATTCAGAAGGAATTCGGCGCGACCACCGACGACGTGCAATGGGTCACCACGGCTTACGCATTGGCGCTGGGCGTCGTGGTGCCGGCCAGTGCATGGCTGGGTGACCGCTTCGGAATGCGCCGGGTGTACAACGTGGCGCTGCTCGGCTTCGCCGCCGGGTCCGCACTGTGCGGGCTGGCCTGGAGCTTGAATAGCTTGGTCGCCTTCCGGATCCTGCAGGCGATCCCCGGCGGAGTGCTGCCGGTGATCACGTTGACGATGCTCTACCGCATCGTGCCGCGGGAACGGATCGGCGCTGCGATGGGCCTGTATGGCCTGGGCATCGTCTTCGCCCCGGCACTGGGCCCGACCCTGGGTGGCTACCTGGTCGAGTACACGGACTGGCGGTTGATCTTCTTCGTCAACGTGCCGGTCGGAATCCTCGCCGCGGTAGCTGCGGCGCTGGTGTTGCCGGCGTTCCCCGGACAGCCCGGGCGGCGGTTCGACGTACTGGGCTTCATCACCATCGCAGGTGGGCTGTTTGCATTGCTGCTGGCGCTGTCAAAGGGGCAGTCCTGGGGGTGGGACTCATACCGGATCCTGATTCTGCTCACCGTCAGCGTGCTGAGCTTGGCGTTGTTCGTGGTGATCGAGCTGGAGGTCGCCGACCCGTTGCTGGATCTCCGAGTGTTTCGCCACTGGTCGTTTACTCACTCGCTGCTCTTGACCGCGTTACTGTCGGTGGTGTGGTTCGCGGTGCTGTTTTACATCCCGCTGTTCCTGCAGCAGGCCCAGGGGTGGGGGGCCTTCGATACAGGACTCACTCTGCTGCCACAGGCCGTGGTATTGGGGGTGTTGATGCCGATAGCCGGACGACTCTATGACCGCATTGGGGCCCGCTGGCTAGTAACCATCGGGTTGACGATCGCATCCGTCGGCACCTACCACATGCATGTCATGACTCTCAACACCTCGCGCGAGCAGATCATGTGGTGGCTCATTTGGCTGGCCGCAGGCTTGGCGCTGACCGTCATGCCGGTCATCACGGCGGGGCTCGAGGCCATACCGACGATCGAGGTCAGCGGGGCGAGCGTAGTCAACAACGTCGTCCGACAGATCTCAGCTTCGCTGGGGTTGGCCGTGCTCACCGCGTTCTGGACCACCCAGCAGGCACAGCAACTGGCCGGACGCGCCGCGCTGCTGCCCGGCGATGCGGCCACCTCTCACCTCGACCAGGAGTCGCCGGCGTGGAAGGGCCTTTTCGCCTTCTACCAGCAGACCCAACTGCACGCTTTCGTCGCCGCGATGGACGACCTGATCCTGATTGCCGCCGGGCTCAGCACACTAAGCGCCCTGGTGGCGCTTCTGATGCGATCCGAACGTCCTGTTGCGGGCACTCCAAAGAAAACGGCTGCACCAGCGGTACGTGGCCGCCACCCGGCCAACAACGGCAATCCGGCGGTCGTAAGCAATACGATCGAGTTACCGCCTCACTGACCACAGTGTTGTTCACCACGTCCATTGTAGAACCCTGACGAATACGCCAGCAGCCCGCTAAGTTGAGTTGCACTGAATCCGGACCTGTCGTAACGTGAAGCCCTGACCGGCGTTCACGTGAATGATTCCGGATCATAGAATCTCACCCTAATTCGGGCGCCTCGTCGATGGTTAACTAAGACGCCTCTTACGTCTGTGGGAGGGACAGTGAGATGCATCCCCTCTGTTCGGACTCTTCAATATCCGCGATCAGCCGGTCATCGATATAACCTGTGCCTGGTCCCGGCGGTCATGAAAACTGGCCGGTCCGGTGAATTGATAGCTGCCTCGCTCGATTTCGCCGTGACCCTGCCGACGCCTCAAGAAGAGAGGTCGCTATGACGAACTTTGACTTTATCGCCGTGACGTTGCCTGGGCTTGCCGATCCCGCAATCGCCATTGCCGCCAGCCGCGCCGGAGCCGTCGGCGTCGTGGATGTGTCCTTCGTACGTGATGAACAGCTCGCAGTGCAGGCGGTGAGCCGGCTGGCACGGTTCGCCAACAACCGTTGTGGGATCAAGTTGGATTCCGGCGACCAGCGGGTGACCGAGGCGGTGATCTCGGCACTGCCCCCAGCCGTGACNTTCGCGATCCTCACGCCTGTCGATCACGACGTCCTGCGTGAGCGGGCCACGCAGCTGCGCGCCAAGGGCNTTCAGCTGTGGCTGGAGGCAACGACGCTCGACGAGGCGTTACTGGCCACCGCCCTGGGCTTTGACGGTGTGATCGCAAAGGGCCATGAGGCNGGCGGGCGGGTAAGCGATACGACCACGTTCGTCTTGGTCCAGCAGTTCCGGTCAGAGATCGCCCTGCCCGTCTGGGGCCAGGGTGGGATCGGTGAACACACGGCGGCGGCGTGTGCCGCTGCCGGCGCAGCCGGTGTGGTGCTCGACGCGCAGCTCGCCCTGACNCGGGAGTCGCGGCTCTCCGATCGTGTCAAGGCGGAGATCGCGCGCATGGACGGGACCGAGACGGTCTGCGTGGGNCAGCAAACCGGCCAGCGATGGAGGCTGTACGAGCGTCCGGGCCACACCGCAGCCGAGGCGCTGCGCCAGCTCGAACGCAAGCTCGCCGCGGAGGACTCTGTCGCCGAGGACCCTGGGCCGAGCCGAGCGGAAGCCTTGCAGGCGCGGCTGGCCGGCCTGGTCGGCTGGGCAGGGCCGGACAACGCTTGGCTCATCGGCCAGGACGGCGCCTTCGCCGCCCGGTTGGCTGGACGCTTCCACACCGTCGGAGGTGTCCTGGAAGGCCTCCGGCAGGCCGTCGACAGCCACCTCGCGCTAGCCGCAGCCGCACGTCCACTGGCCGAGCACAGCCCGCTGGCGAACTCCCACGGCACGCGCTACCCCATCGTCCAAGGCCCGATGACCCGGGTGAGTGACGTGCCCGCTTTCGCGCGGGAGGTTGCCCAGGCCGGCGCGCTCCCATTCCTGGCACTCGCCCTCATGCGGGGACCCGAAGTAGAGACATTGCTGCGAGAAACCCAGCGAGAGCTCGGCGACCTGCCCTGGGGGGCCGGCATTCTCGGGTTCGTCCCGCACGAGCTGCGTGCGGAACAGATGGCGGTCCTCGAGCGCTATCCGCCGTCCTTCGCGCTGATCGCGGGCGGGCGGACCGACCAAGCGGTACGCCTGGAACGCGATGGCATTCCGGCCTACCTGCACGTTCCCTCGCCGGGTCTGCTGAAGCTGTTCACAGCGGCCGGAGCTCGCCGGTTCGTCTTCGAGGGGCGGGAGTGCGGGGGGCACGTCGGTCCGCGAACCAGCTTCGTGCTCTGGAACACGATGATCGACGTCCTTTTGGAGTCGGTTCCGCCGGATGACCTGCCCGACTGCCATCTGCTGTTCGCCGGGGGGGTACACGACGCCTGCTCAGCCGCCATGGTCGCCGCGATGGCGGCAGCACTGACCGATCGTGGCGTCAAGGTCGGCGTGCTGCTCGGGACGGCCTACCTGTTCACCGAGGAGGCGGTGGCCACCGGCGCGATCACTCCGACGTTCCAGGATGAGGCGACCCGCTGCATCGGCACTGTGCTGTTGGAAACCGGACCGGGTCACACCACTCGCTGCGCGGACACCCCTTTCGCGATTGGATTCCGGCAGGAGCAAGGAAGGCTCATCGAGCAGGGTCTTTCCGCTGAGGAAATTCGGACCCGGCTGGAAATGCTCAATCTCGGCCGGGCCCGGGTCGCCTCGAAGGGCCTCGACCGCGCCGCGGAGAACGGACATGATCCTGGCGCACCGAAGTTCGTCACGCTGACACCCGAGGACCAAGCGGCCCGGGGCATGTACATGCTCGGCCAAGTGGCGCACCTGCGCAGTGCCACCGTGACCCTCGCTGAGCTTCACCATGACGTCTCGGTGACCGGCTCCGCGCTGCTGGACGGGCCAGCGCGGCAGGCGACCACCCGAGCAGTCGTCAGCGAGCCGGGACAGCCCTGTGACATCGCCATCATCGGGATGAGCTGCCTGCTGCCCAAGGCGCCCGACCTCGCCACCTACTGGCAGAACATCCTGGCCAAGCTCGACGCGATCATCGAGGTTCCAAAAGAACGGTGGGATCTGGGGGTTTACTTCGACGCCGACCCGAGCGCGCCGGACAAGATCTACTCGAAATGGGGCGGGTTCCTCGACCAGATCCCCTTCGATCCGATGCGCTACGGCATGCCGCCGAATAGCCTGCCCTCGATCGAGCCCCTGCACCTGCTCGCCCTAGAGGTGGTCCGGGCGGCGCTGGACGACGCCGGCTACCTCGACCGCCCCTTCAGCCGCCGCCAAACAGGAGTGATCTTCGGCATCAGTGGCGTCGGCGACCACGGCGCCGGATACGGTGTCCGCTCCAGCCTGCCTGCGTTGCTCGGGGACGTCGGGCCCGAGATCTTCGACAGGCTCCCGACCTGGACCGAGGACTCGTTCCCGGGCATCCTGCTCAACGTCACGGCGGGACGGGTGGCGAACCGTTTCGACCTCGGGGGGGTCAATTACACGGTCGACGCCGCGTGTGCTGCGTCGCTGGCCGCCGTCTATCTGGCGGTACGCGAGCTGACCGACGGCACCGCCGACATGATGATCGTCGGCGGTGCAGACACCGCGCAGAACCCTTTCAGTTATCTCAGTTTCAGCAAGACCCACGCCTTGTCGGCCCGTGGACGCTGCCGCCCGCTGGATGCCGGAGCCGACGGCATCGTGATCAGCGAGGGGCTCGGTGTCCTGATGCTGAAGCGGCTCGCCGACGCCGAGCGGGACGGCGATCGCATCTACGCCGTCATCAAGGGGGTCGGCAGCTCGAGCGACGGCCGCGACAGAAGCCTTACCTCCCCGCGGCCCGAAGGGCAGGTGCTCGCCTTGGAGCGGGCCTATGCCAAAGCGGGTTACTCACCGGCCACGGTCGGTCTGATCGAGGCCCACGGCACCGGGACAGCTGCCGGCGACCGCGCCGAGCTCACCACGCTCAATCTGGTCTTCGACGCGGCCGGCGCGTCCGCGCAGCAGTGTGCGGTCGGGTCGGTCAAGTCGATGATCGGCCATACGAAAGGTACCGCCGGCATTGCCGGGCTGATCAAGGTGGCGCTCGGCTTGCACCACAAGGTGCTGCCCCCAACGCTGGGCGTCGAGCAACCGAACCCTGCCATCGCCCAGCCGGACAGCCCGTTTTACGTCAACAGCGAGTCGCGCCCGTGGATTGTGGCCCCTACCGCGCCGCCCCGGCGGGCGGGCGTCAGCGCGTTCGGTTTCGGCGGCACGAACTTCCACGTCGCCGTCGAGGAATACACCGGCGCCTACCAGGAGGACACGGCCGATTCTCCCCTGCATGACTGGCCCAGCGAGCTGTTCGTCTGGTCAGCTGGATCGCGCGACGAGCTACGCGACCGCGTAGTGGAGCTCGAAAGGGCGCTGGCCGCGGCGCCGGAGGCTCCACCGCTGCGCGAGGTGGCCCGCGCGGTCTGGGTGCAGGACAAGCCCGGGCTTGCAATTCGGCTCGCGATCGTGGCCACGTCGATCAGCGATCTGCGGTCGAAGCTGGGCACCGCGCGCGGCGCGCTGGCCACCCCGGACGCCGAGGTCTGGGATCGCCGCGGCATTTACTTGACCACCACGCCGTTGGCGGCGCAGGGATCCGTCGCCTTCCTCTACCCAGGCCAAGGCTCGCAGCACCCCGACATGCTCCGCGACCTCGCTATTGGTTTCCCTGAGGTGCGCCACGCGTTCGAGTTGGCCGACGCCGTACTGGCCGATCAGCTGGACAAGCCGCTGTCTGCTTACGTTTTCCCGCCGCCGGGCTTCGACCCAGACAACAATCGAGCCAGCGCTGCGGCGCTGAGAAAGACCGACCGGGCCCAGCCCGCCCTGGGCGCGGCCGGGATGGGACTGTCAAGGCTGCTCGCCGCACTGGGAGTGAGCCCCGATGTGACCGCGGGCCACAGCTACGGCGAGTATGTAGCGCTCTGCGCTGCGGGTGTCATCGACGAGGACGTCCTTTACCGCCTGTCACATGCGCGGGGCCGATGCATCATCGACGCTGCGGCGTGCGCTCCTGGCACCGAGTCCGATCTCGGCACGATGGCCGCGGTGTCGGAGTCCCCTGCCCGGTTGCAGGACGTGCTGGGTGCCACCACAGACGTCTGGGTTGCCAATCTGAACGCACCGAAACAGACCGTGATCGCCGGGACCCGGCCCGGGATCGAGCGAGCAGTCGGACTTCTGGGTACCGCCGGGATCGCAGTGAAGCTCCTCAATGTGGACTGCGGGTTCCACTCCCCGCTGGTCGCCCCCGCCCGCGATCGGCTCGCGCGGGTGTTGGCCGACGTGCACATCGCGGCCCCGAAGCTGGCGGTCTATGCC
>JGI12053J15887_10001760_pt1 | contig 10261 bp, 13 predicted proteins | sample MedBloCAOM1_O3_FD_15887 | JGI IMG/M metagenome (IMG submission 15887) | reverse complement strand
GGAGATCGCTCGCCATGGACATGAGCGCGCCTACAGCCCCGGCTTCTTCGCGGCATCGTCGATCTTTTTTGTTCGCAAAGGCATCGAGGACTGGGGCCTCAAGCGCAGCGTCGGCCGCGGTCCGCTCAACCTCGTGCCGCTCGTGACGGATCTCAAACCCTAGAACGCGTCCCGATGAGATTGAATGCACAACCGCTCACATCTTCGTTCCGTCACCCTGAGGTGCTCGCCCTCTTGGGCGAGCCTCGAAGGGCGACGGCCTCGGCCGCTCATCCTTCGAGGGCCGCGCAAAAGCGCGGCCGCCTCAAGATGACGGAATCTGCTTCGACTTGACCGACGCGCACTGCGCGGCCGCAACCGAGCGGGCAGACACACACAAGAAAACCTCAGGGGAAGCTCGCCAGGTGGCCGACGAAACCGACGCCCTCTACCGGGACATGCTGCAGCGCATGTTGCTGATCCGCTGCTTCGAGGAGCGCGTGATCGAGCTGTGCCATCGCAAGCAGCTCGAAGGGCTCGTCCATGTCGGGATCGGCCAGGAAGGCGTCGCGGTCGGTATCGCCGCCGCGCTCGCCAGCGGCGACTACCTCTACGGCACGCATCGCTCGCACGGGCATTTTCTCGCGCGCGGCACGGATCCGGGTCGGCTGATGGCCGAGCTCGCCGGCAAGGACACCGGGCTCTGCCGCGGCCGCGGCGGCTCCATGCACATCGTCGATGCCGACCGCCGCCTGATGACGGCGACCGGCATCGTCGGCGGAACGATCCCCCTGGCCCTCGGCACGGCGCTGGCGGCCGGCGAGAACGGCGACGTCGTCGCGGTCTATTTCGGCGACGGCGCGTCCAATACCGGCAGCCTCCACGAGTGTCTCAACATGGCCGCGCTGTGGAAGCTGCCGGTCGTGCTGGTGTGCGAGAACAACGGCTACGCCGAGTTCACGCCGATGTCCGCCCATACGGTGGTGAGCCATGTCTCCGTGCACGGCCAGCCCTATGGCATTCCCGCCCAGATCGTCGATGGCAATGACACGCTTGCCGTGCTGGAAGCCGGACGCGCCGCGGTCGCCCGCGCGCGCGGCGGCGGCGGACCGACGATCGTGGAGTGCCTCACCTACCGGCTGCGCGGACACTACGTCGGGGATCCGGCCGCCTACCGCAAGGCCGGCGAGGTGGCGGAGTGGCGGGACAAGGATCCCGTTCGCCGCTTTACCGCCTTGCTGCAGCAGCGCGGAACGCTCGCCGCGAACGAGGTCGAGGCGATCGAGGCGGCGGCGCGCGCACGGGTCGAGGACGCCGTTTCGTTCATGACGGAAAGCCCGTGGCCCGCGCCGCGCTCGGTCGCCGACTATGTCTACGCATGAGACACGTCTGCATGAGACAAGCAAGATCATGACCCAGATGCGCTACGTGGACGGCCTGCGGCGCGCCATCGAACTGGAGATGGAGCGCGATCAGCGCGTCATCGTGCTCGGCGAGGACGTCAGCGTGGGCGGCCCGTTCGGGATCACCGCGGGACTGCTGGAGCGGTTCGGCGACCGGCGCGTGATCAACACGCCGATCAGCGAGGACAGCATCATGGGCCTCGCGACCGGCGCGGCGCTCGCCGGCAAGCGACCGATCGTCGAGATCATGTTCGTCGACTTCATCACGCTGGCGATGAGCCAGCTGGTCAACCACACCGCCAAGCTGCGCTTCATGTCGGGCGGCCAGCTCAATGTGCCGATGGTGATCCGCGTGCAGCAGGGCGCCGGCGGCGGCTGGGGAGCGCACCATTCGCAGAGCCTCGAGGCCTGGTTTCACCATGTGCCGGGGCTCAAGGTGGTGGCGCCTTCCAATGCCGCCGATGCGCTCGGCCTGTTGCGGGCCGCGATCCGTGACGAGGATCCCGTGCTGTTCATTGAGCACAGGGGCCTGCACTTCCGCCGCGACGAGGTGGCCGATCCGGACGCCATCCCTGAGCTGGGGACGGCAAAGATCGTTCGCGCCGGGAAAGACCTGACCATCGTCACTTATTTGAAGCCGGTATGGGATGCCCTGGCCGCCGCCGCCGAGCTTGCGGCGCGCGGAATCTCGGCCGAGGTTATCGACCTGCGCAGTCTCTCGCCCCTGGACATGGGAACGGTGCTTCGCTCGGTCGAGCGCACCAGCCGCGCGCTCGTCGTGCACGAGGCGGTATTGCAGGGCGGCCTCGGCGCGGAGATCGCGGCGCGCATCCAGGAAGCGGCATTCGACTGGCTCGACGCCCCGGTGCACCGGATCGGCGCCCCGTTCGCTCCGATTGCGGCGAGCCCGGTGCTCGAGCAGGCCTTCGTGCCCAACGCCTGGACCATCGTCGCCGGCGTGGAGCAGATGCTGGGCCTCGCGCCGGCAGCCGGCCTGCGCGCGGGCGACGCGCGGCATGTCACTTGAGCTTCATCTCAGAGGAGGAGCGCTTGATCCAAACTCAATCATACTCGGTCGAAGCCCGGCGGAAATTCCTGGAGCAGATGCTCACGATTCGCCGCGCCGAGGAGCAGGTGATCCACTTCGCGACCGACCACAAGGACCTGATCCGCGGGCACTATCACGTCTATATCGGCCAGGAGGCGAGCGGCATCGGCGCCTGCGCCGCGCTCGCGCCTGACGACTACGTGTTCACCACGCACCGCAACCACGGGCACGTGATTGCCCGCGGCGGCGAATTGGGCCCGGTCCTGGCCGAGATCATCGGCCGGACCACCGGCTACAATCGCGGCCGCGGCGGCACCTTCCACGTGATCGCGCCACATTTGGGGATCCTGCAGACCTCCGGCGTGGTGGGCGGCTGCATGCCGCTGGCGGCTGGCGCCGCCTTCTCCATCAGGAAGCGCGGCACCACCCAGGTCAGCCTGGTGTTCTTCGGTGACGGCGTGCTCGAGGAGGGTGCGTTCTACGAGGCAATCAACATGGCCTCGCTGTGGCAGCTGCCCGTCGTCTTCGTGTGCGAGAACAACGGCGTTGCGCGCGAGCTTCGCAAGAGCGGACAGTGCCCGACGTCCTCGCTCGCCGCCAAGCAGCTGACCGATATCCCGAACGCCTTCTCGATTCCATCGGTGATCGTCGACGGAGCCGACATGCTGGCCGTGGCTTCGGCCATGGCGGACGCGGTGTCCATGGTGCGGCGCGGCGCGGGTCCCGTCTTCGTCGAAACGCGCATCACGCGCTGGCCGGGAAACGCCGGAACCTTTCCGGTGCTGATCGGCGGCGACTACCGGCTGGAATGGGCGCTCTCGCCCGGCTCCGCCCCCCAGGAACTGCAGGAGTGGCTGCAGCACAGCGATCCGGTTGCGCTGTTCATCCGTTCGCTCGTCGCCGACCGCGTCATGACCAAGCCGGACGTGGAGGCCATGGACGCCCAGATTCACCAGGCCGTCGGCGAGGCCGCCCGCTTCGCGCTCGAGAGCCCGGCCCCCAAGGCCGAATTTGCCCTCGATCACATCTTCGCATGAAGGAGAGCGTCATGAAGGAAATGACTTTCGCGCAGGCGCTCGCCCTTGGTCTGACAGAGTGCCTCGACCGCGACCCGCGCGTGACGCTGTTCAATTCCAGCTACGGCGGTCTCACGCCCTATCGTGCCACCTACGGCGTGCTGCGGGAAAAATACGCCGACCGCATCACCGAGACGCCGATTTCCGAGCTCGGTTATTGCGGCATCGCCGTCGGCGCGGCGATGACGGGGCTGCGGCCGATCGTTGCGCTCGCCACCGCGGCCTTCTCCTTCGAGGCCTGGCCGCAGATCGTCAACGAGGCGGCGGTCGCCTGCTACGGCTCGGGCGGGCAGGTCACCGCGCCGGTCGTGTTCCATATGTTGGCGGGCATCCGCGGCGCCGGCGCGGTTCAGCACTCGCACGCGCCCCAGGCGATGTTCTGCAATGCGCCCGGACTGCAGGTGGTGGCGCCGGGCTCGCCCGCCGATGCCCGCGGCCTGATGCGAACGGTGGCGCTCGAGAGCAACAATCCGACCGTGTTCATCGACCACCAGCGGCTGCAGGGCATCACCGGGCAGGTGGACGAGAACGCGGGCTCCATGCCGCTCGGTGTCGCCGACGTGAAGCGGCAGGGCGGCGACGTGACGATCGTGGCGGTTTCGATCATGGTCCCCCGCGCGCTCGAGGCGGCCGAGGCGCTTGCGCGCCAGGGCATCTCGGCCGAGGTCGTGGATCCCAGGACGCTGGTCCCGCTCGACAAGGCGACCATCCTCAAGTCGGTCGCCAAGACCGGGCGCGTGGTCGTTTGCGATGAAAGCCAGCTCACATGCGGTGTCGCCTCCGAACTGGCGGCCATCATCGCCGAGGAGGGCTTCCATTCGCTGAAGGCCCCGATCCGCCGGGTCGGCATTCCCAACGTCCCGATTCCCTGGCATCAGAACGAGGAGGACTTCATCACGCCGACGGCCGACAAGATCATCGCCGCCGTCAAGACCGTCTGCACGACGTGAGACTCTTCCTGCCACCGCGCGTCGGCGAACTGGATATGGCGCGCTACGGAGGATGGCCGCGAAAGACAAGGACCGAATGCTCCTCGAGCGCGGCGTGCGTCTCCTGGTACGCGGCGTCGTCCGCCGCGATCTCGGCGAGGGTCACGCCGCGCAACTCGGCGGCGAAGCCCGGACCCAGCGGAACGATTTCCATCGGCGAGCCTCGCAGCCAGCCTCACCTCAAATATTACGGCCTCCATGACTGCTGCTTCATCCACATGATACCAGCTTGCAACCGCTTTAACCTTGCCGGTCTCTGCCTTCCACGGACCGAATAGAGCGTTTGTTGGTACGTAACGCGGGCCGCTACAGGGTGACCAAAGGCAATTCGAGGGTCCACGGCTTTAAGTTCACCCCGACGAGGGCCGGTTACAATCTGATCCGTCTACCAAACCTCATCGCAGCACTACACCGCATACGCGCGCGTGCTACTCGCTGATCGTGCGCACGATGCTCGAGGCCGAGCGGCCGTCGCTCACGGCGCCCTTACTTGCTTCACGATCGCCTCGTCAAGGCGAGCTGATCGCGGCAGTCACAGGAGTCGATCATGCATTTCGCACAGCTTCGCCATGCCTTCGTGCTCGCCGTCCTCCTGGGCGCCAGCGCCGCCCTTGGCGGCCATCGCGCTGCGGTTGCCGCGGAGGGGGACTTTGCCGGCCCGGTCGACATTGGCGGTGGTCGGCACATGTACTTGGAGTGCCGGGGCACGGGCGGTCCCACGGTCATCCTGGAGTCCGGCTATCATGATTCTGCGCAGCCTTGGAGCCTCAACGATGCGTTCCCACCAGCGGTGCTGATCGGAGTCGCCAGGTTCACTAAGGTCTGCGCCTATGACCGGCCGGGCACTCTCCTCTACACTGATCCGCCTTCGCATCACCGACCGAAGTAGTCCGGTGCCCATGCCTCGCACCGCCGGGAAAGTTGTCAGCGACCTCCACACTTTGCTCGCTGCGGCCCAAATATCAGGCCCCATATTCTGGTAGCGCATTCGCTGGGTGGGCTGTTTGCCCGCCTCTACTCACAGACCTACCCTGAACAAGTCAGGGGGCTGGTCCTGGTCGATGCATTTCCGGTCGAATTGCCCGCGATGTTTGGCTCGCAGTGGCCGGCATACCGGGAGGTCCTAAACAACCCGCTGCCGCAATTCGCCAACAATCCGGAGTTCGAACAGATCGACGTTGATGCAAGCATCGCAGAGCTTGAAAAAGCGCCACTATTGCGGCGAATGCCGCTAGCCGTTCTCACCAAGACAGAACCGTTTGCACGCCCGCCCAACTTGGTCGGGTTTTCATTCGCGGACCTAAAACGGTTCTGGCCGAAAGCGGCCCAAGGGCTGGTCAAACTTGAACCCGACACTCCGCATATCTTTGCCACCGGGAGCGACCACTACATTCAAGTTCATCAACCCGATCTCGTCATACAATCGATTAGGCTCATCATTGAGCGCGCGAAGCAAAAGTGATCGGCGCGACCGCTCAGACACGGGGTGCCCTTTGCCCTCACACAAATTCGAGATCGGTGACACCGTGCTGTTCACGTCAGTCAGTCGCAATGCGCCTGGCGGGATCTATGGAGTAACCAAGCTACTCCCCCACAATGGCAGCGAGTTCGAATATCGCATCAAGAGTGCGCACGAAGAGAATGAACGTGTCGTGCGAGAAAGCGAACTGACCAGGGCATAGGCGCGGGGGCGCAACTTAACTTTCTTCTCATGCGAATCGGCTAATTTGGGGCTGAAATCGGCTACGGTTTGCCACGTGGGAGCGAATGTCCCTCCAGAGATTCTGATCTAAGGGAGATTCTGACGCATCCGGTTTGATTTTAGGCTGCGTGAGTTTTGTGATGCAAGCGCCGGTGTTGGATGGTTTTGCGTTTGATCCTTTCTCTTTCCAGCAGGATGGTTTGACCGCGCCCCAAATAGACATCGGCCGGCGTCAGATTGTCGATGCTCTCGTGGTAGCGCAGGTGATTGTAGTGGGCGACGAAGGCTTCGATCCGAGCCTCGAGCTCGCCGGGCAGTAGTAGTTCTCCAGCAGGATGCGGTTCTTGAGCGTCAGGTGCCAGCGCTCGATCTTTCCCTGTGTCCATCGGATGATAGCGCGCGCCGCGGATATGCGGCATGTTTGTTTGTCGAGCCAGGCCGCCAACTCCACCGAGACGTAGCTTGGCCCGTTGTCGGATAGCAGACGAGGCCGATGTGCCACGTTGCTGGTCCAGTCCCGATGTCTGCAAGCCAACTCCAAGGTGTCGGTGACATCTTCCCTTGATCCCGCGATACGTGCCCGGGCGAAGGACGGCGATTAAAGAAATAGAATTTAAGCCTCACAGGATACGGTCCGCGCGCGCGGTGTCGAACTTTGATCTATTCGGTTAATCGGGCGGACGCAGACGTTTCTCTGCGCCTTCGACCTGTCGGAGCGCTTTTCTTTTTCGGGGGCACCCCCGCGAGCAACTGGGAAAGGCTCGCGCAGAAAATCGTGCTGAGCGGCGGCACGAAGCCGTTCAGGGACTGTTCATGCGCATGGACGCATATGTGCCGCGCGGCGGGGGACTGCCCTTCTCCAAGAGAGGTCTTTACGACGAGATGAGCGATCAGAACAAAATCACCATTTTGGGTCCTGACGACATGGGCGTGATGGTAGTCGATTTCAAAACGGCGAAGGGCCAGTGCTTGACCATCTCGGTGCCGAGAGGCGAGACCGCTGTTCTCAAGCACCTTCAGGCCCTCATGCCATACGGATTAGTCATTCAGGACGGGACGGCTTGGGCGCACGCGCTCTCAAAGAATGCAAGATAGCGGTCTTCCTGGGAGCCTCGTCCGTGGCGGGTAGCCCCCTTTGATTTGATTGTTGTCAACGAACGCTCCCCACGACAGCGCCTAGTTAGCGCACCCGCGGCGGGTGACCTCCTGGTCGGGCAGCGCGCGGCTCGGTCTCTCCCAGAAAGGTGGCCTGCCGTGCTCGCTCGCGGGGAGGACACTTGACGGTTCAAGGCCATCGACGCGCGCCGAGGGGGTAGCCCGGTTGCTACCCCTTGCGCGGTGCCGCGGAAGCCCTCCGGCGGCAATGGCGATCGCGCCAAATAGGCGCCACGCCACCAAGAAGATCGACAAAAAATCGGCTCCGGTTCGGAAGCGCGACAAACGGGCTAGGCTAGGTAAGGTTCACGGACTCTTCCAACTTCGCCCACTCAAGCTATCTCTTCCAGCTCGCCGCGAACTCGGCCTTCACAGCCTCCAGAATCGCCGGTGTGAATGCCGGGCGGCCTACGCCGTGCAGCGACCAGTAAAAGCGGACATCGTCCGGGAAGCCGCGGCGCTCGTCGATGCGGCCGATCTGCCACTTGCCGGAATACACCACGAAGTCGGGATCATCTTTGCCGACGCCGAAGCCGAGGCCGAGGCCGGTCCGGCGCATGGTGAGCACGGCCTCACACGCCGGGTTCTTCATCTTGATCCAATCCGGTGAGCGACCGCTGCGGTAGGTTGAGTCCCTGCGCTTGCTCACGATGCCTTCGAGGGCCGAGCTTGCAGGGCATGCCGAAAGACGGTCTCACTGTCGTCATTCCATGGTGCTCGTTGAACCGGATGAGCCAATGCGACGAGCGGCCAATGTGTGGACGATCAAACTAGGGATTGCAGCGCCGAACCTTTATGCGAGGGAAATTTGGGTCCCTGTACTCCGAAATCTCGACACTGCCGACATTGGTGAAAACATTGGCGGCGATGTCGTTCGGCAGCTTATGGACGAGGGGGACAAGCGGCTGGTTGTTATCGATGCATTTGGCGGAAATGCCAGGACTCCAAGAGTAAATCGAGGCGCCACCCTTGGTGCGAACGATCACGTTCAATTTTACCTCATCGGTCGTGTGAAAGCCGCCGACCGACGAAATCTTGCCACCGAACGTCATCTTCACCTCACCCGCGGATTCATTTCGGAGAAATGCGACCGCAATATTGGTGACCTGAAATCTAGGATCGTTCGGACTGGAGTGCCTGCGCCACGTGAGCTGTTGTCCCTTTTGCACCGTTTCCTTGAGGCTTCCGCTGGTTGGTGTGATTTCAAAGACCACTGGCCGCTCAAGTGTCACAGACTCCGCCCCGGGATCCGACTTCGACTTTGGGGCTGTCTGCGCATGGATTGGAAACGCAACAAAAGCCGAGAGGGCTGTGAGTGCGGCACGACGGGCAAGAATGGCAATCATGTCCTGTTTCCTCAAGCGCCCAACGAATGGAAAAGGCCCCGAGCGAGGGTACGATCGGTGCCCCCCGGCATCGTCCGCGGCACGGTTCTGGGAGCCTGGCCCCGGAGAGACACCAGCGACACGGTAGCGCGGGCCCTAGCCGTCGTCCCAGCTCTTATGGACGAGACGGGCACTCTGCCGCAGGATAATCTTTGCGAGCATCGTCTGACGGCGTGCTTAGAACAAATGGAGGAGCTTTATGATAAAGCGATTTTCCATTGGAATTCTGCTTGCCGCTCTGGGGGCGGCGAATCTGGCCAGCGCGCAGCAGCCGCCCGCGATGACCCAGCAGACCCAAAATATCAAACGCACTCCGCTGCAAAAATTTGAGGTTCCGGGCACCAACTTCGAAACAGCGATCGGCATCGCCGAAATCGTGGCAAACGTAAGCATTGGCCGTCACACGCATCCGGGTCCTGAGTCCGGCTACATGCTAGAGGGGGAGATGGTGCTGATGGTGCAAGGCCAGCCTGATAAGACCGTCAAAATGGGCGAAGTTATCAGGTTCCATCCGGCGCCATTCACGACGCCAAGACAGGACCGCAGGGCGCAAAATTAATCGCCACCTATGTGGTCGAAAAAGGAAAGCCGCTCGCGTCCCCTGCGCAATGACCCACAAAACACGCGGAGAGGTCGCCAACTATTGCCGCCCTCCCTGCCAGAATCAAACGCGAGACATTACCTTCTTGGCAAAGGAGCAGACCAAGAACGCTCCGCGACGCTCGGACATCGCACTAAAGTGGTATGCTGCCACCGGGCTCGGCTCGAAACCAACATGTCAGTAGCCGGTTTCTGGAGAGTGTGAAGAGAGCGCAGCAATGCCGGACAAGCCTCGAAGCTTCAAGGAACTGGTAGCCGCCCAAGATCCCGCTGAGGGGGCGTGGACGGAGAACGGTGAGAGCTTCGATGACGTGACGGTAAGCAACGCGTTTCACCGCGAGGTTTCCGTTCACGAAGACCGCGACGGCACGGGGGAGTGGCGCGTCGAGTATTTCGACGCGGATGGGGGGTGCTACGTCACGGTCTTTGCCGGCCCTAAAGCCGAGAGGCGGGCTCGTGACTACTTCGAGGCCCTCAAGTTTGGACGGCTACGGGCCGTCCGAGCCTAGCGAGGTCAGAGCAACTCGGTCCGTGGCCGGCCAGAGCTGACCATTGGCACCGTCGCGGACAATGGTTCCGGTATTGTGCGGGCCGGCGCCGATGCCGGCGTTCGCTTTCGAGGCCGCCGAGCGCATGGGCGGGGCGGCCCGCATAACTGGCGACTGCCGGCCCGCCTAACCCGCGCGCGGGGTTGGACGTCCGGTCGGGGGCTACCGTCGATTTCCGCTCAAAGAAATAGCTGTCTGCAAAACGTCTTATACCAACCCTCACAATGATTGACCGGCGACTGCCCAATCGCGGCGAGCGATGGACATGATTTTCCAGGGTTGATCGATGAGCGTGTTCCACGCGTAGCAGCAGTGGTCGACGATTTCGTCGAAGGATTTGAAAATGCGGTTCGACAGCCAGTTCGCCCGCATGAAC
>JGI12053J15887_10001759_pt1 | contig 10262 bp, 7 predicted proteins | sample MedBloCAOM1_O3_FD_15887 | JGI IMG/M metagenome (IMG submission 15887) | reverse complement strand
ACTCTGCTCGGATCGCGAAGCTTCTGTGAGCTGATCGAGCCGAGCAAGCGGTCCAGCCAACTCGGGATGAGCTCGAATTAATTCCATCTGCTTCGTGCTGGGGGCGGCAAACATGACAGAATCCATCGCCGCATGAAGTAGGTCGAGTGAACCGAATGGACGACAGCTCCAAGCACCTTGAGCCACCCAGGGCGAATGTTCGTAGATCGAGCCAAAGTGCAGTATAAAGGACGCGTGATCCATATTATTCACATCGTCTAGTTTGTAACAAACATTCGCCATGGGTGTGATACAAAAGCGGCTGGCTCGTAAACTGCTGAACCCTTATTCTAGCAAATCATACGCCAAAAGGCGACACTCCCTACTTTCGCTACAATGCACCGATCGCGGCCACCCGACGGCGATAACTTTATCGATGTGAAACATGACCCGGCGCAGCTATGCCGGACCAGCCGCGATCCCTCCCGACATTTAGATGGAATCCATGAAGCTCTTCTCCAACCGCTATGGTAAAGCCAAAATCCGAGTCCTCAAAAAGCTGCGTGAGAACGGCGCAGATACCCTCAAAGAATTAGAGGTAAAAGTCATCCTGGAGGGGAGGTTCGATGCAGCGTACACCGCGGGCGATAACCGAGAGCTAGTCGCTACCGATACGTTGAAGAACACGGTTAACGTATTCGCCTATGAGAAACTGGGTCTAGAAACGGAACCATTTGTAGTGGAGCTGACAGCGCACTTCCTGGACAAGTATCCCCAGGTCAAGGCCGTTGAAATCGAGACGGAAGAGCGCGTTTGGGAGCGCATTTCCGTGGACGGGTCTCCATCGCGAACCAACTTCTCCGTTACGGGAAAAATGATGCCTACGACGCAGGTGACTCGATCTCGCAATCACCTCGAAATTAACTCCGGAATTCGCGGATTGGTTATCCTTAAGTCCGCCAGTTCTGGATTCGCTGGCTTTGATCGTGACGAATTTACGACTCTGCCGGAAACGTCGGATCGGCTTCTGGCAACGAGTCTCACGAGTCAATGGCGTTATTGTACGAAGCCGACGGACTATCGCGAGGCCAATGCACGTATCGTCGAGACTATGTTGTCGGCGTTCGGTTCCAAAGAGAGCCCGTCAGTCCAGACTAGCTTGTACGAAATGGCAAAGGCGGCATTAGTTGCATGTCCAGAAATTGAACAAATCAGTCTGACCATGCCAAATCTGCATTGCCTGCCGATTGATCTCGCTCCGTTCCACCGCCACAATCAAAACACACTTTTTCTGCCGACCGATGCGCCGCAAGGCTGGATCGAAGGCACGGTCGCCAGAGGCGATATACCAGGTGGAAAGTAGCAAATAGCAAATAGCAGATGACAAATCGGAATGGCCGGCAATACTCCATTACTCAGGCCGACAGATCCTGCTTCGCCCGATCTGTTTCCTACCATTTCCTCGGCTAGGCGAACATCTAGCGATTGGCAACGATAACCAGCCGGGACTCCACAAGTGAGCATAAACCAATCGATTCTTGAAGAGCTTCTGGCAGCGAAGGTCAATGGCAGAGACTGCGTATTGGTGACGGTAGCCGCCACCAAAGGCTCGGTCCCGAGGCAGCCAGGGACTCGAATGATCGTCTACGGTTCGGGTGAGATCAGCGGCACGATCGGGGGAGGAAAATTTGAGGCGTTGGTTATTGAAGATTCGCTGGGAACCCTGCAAACCGGTAAGCCGGAATTGAAGACTTATATCTTGCGCGAGGGATCGGCGTGTTCGTTTGGAGCAATTTGTGGCGGCGAAGTCACCGCCCTATTGGAACCACAAAGTAGGAGTGAGACCATTTATCTCTTCGGCGCCGGCCACTGTGCCATCGCAATCGCTCGACTCGCACGAATCTGCGGGTTTCGAACGGTTTTGGTCGAAGATCGACCGGAGATCGTCGAACGCTTTGAACCGGCGGACGAAAAAAAGATCGCGTCTGAACCGGCCAAATGGATCGGCCAGCAATCATGGCGGGGTTCCGATGCATTGATCTTAGTGAACCGGAATTATCAGCTCGATCGTGACGCTCTGGAGGCGGCGTTAAGGACTGGAGGTTTCGGCTACATCGGGATGATGGGAAGCAAGAGAAAAGTCAACCGTGTCTACGATGAGCTTAAACTCCGCGGAATGGAAGATTTCGAGCAGGTGCACGCACCCATTGGTCTGCAAATAGGTGCCGATTCGCCGGAAGAAATTGCGGTTAGCGTGATGGCCGAGGTGCTTGCAGTGTTGCGTGGGAAAACGGGGAAGTCGATGAGGATGGAAGGTGGCAAGCAGTAAGCAGTAAACGGTAAGTAGTAAGCGGTGAGCGTAACAAAATGTCGCCAATGCTAGAAGAATTCGTCAATCGAAGAGTCTTCCTGCACGCGATCGTCGCCAAGAACAAATGCAGATGATTTTTCGATCATTCCGTTTAAGAGTCGGCCGACCTCCAATAAACTCTCATTCATCTTCCCGGCCTGTTCTTTACCCAGATATCGACAGGAATAGGACGTTCTAAGCCAAAGTTGGGTTTCTAAACGCTCTCCGTCCGCGTCAGTGAGCTTGCTTACAAAATGTTTTCGTATCGTCTCTTGCCCCAGGCTTCCGCGATGTTCGCTCCTATCGATCGCGAAGCGCGACGAAACTGATCCGTCAGCGCATACATCTCTTCCTTTGGAAACTGCTTACTTAGTTCGAAAATCTCCTGACTCAGCCGAAAATTTATCCGATAAGCGAGCAGGTCTGAATAATCTCTCAAAAAGCTCTTCGCCGATCGCGACAAATTTTGTTCAGCGTCGCTCATCATCCGCTCCCTACTTACAACTGATTACTGACTACTGACTTCCTCCCCGCCGCTTCCTTATCGCCCAAAAAATCGCCTCACCCGTTGCCGGAGAAGCTAACAACACTGGCTCGTTACCCGAACCAAATGCTGCGATAGCGTCCCGGATTGCTTCGCGTACGGAAATCGCCAACATGAGAGGGGGCTCACCGACTGCCTTGCTTCCATAGATATTTCCGGGCTGTTCGGCTTCACTTAAGAATGCCACTCGAAAATCTTTCGGAATATCGCCAATCGCCGGGATTTTGTAGGTATCAGGTGAATGAGTCAGTAAACGGCCTTGTTTGTCCCACACCAACTCTTCAACGGTTAACCAGCCAAGACCCTGAATGAAACCGCCTTCGATCTGTCCGCGGTTGATACCCAAATTAATTGATGTCCCAACATCGTGTAAAATGTCGGTACGCAGCAGCTGAAACGCTCCGGTCCGCGCATCAACTTCGACTTCACTAACCGCAGCACCGATTGCGTAATAGTGGAAAGGCCTGCCTTTACCAAGCGCGCGATCCCAGCTGATTCCGGGGGTCCGATAATATCCGGTTGCTGCCAGACTCACTCTTTCAAAATAGGCTTTCGCCGTCAGCTGATCGAATTCGAGAAATAGATTCTTATCGGAAGCAGCAAAGACTTTGTTCTCTCGAAAGGTCACTTCCCCAACGGGCCGACCGATTTTCTCCGATAAGAGTCGCATAGCAATCGGGCGCAGCCGCTCAACGAGTTCCCGACAGGCGTTGCGAACAGCAGCACCGTTCAGATCGGTGCCGGAGCTGGCAGCGGTTGCCGAGGTGTTTGGCACTTTATCGGTCCGCGTCGACATCACTCGGACGCGATCAACGGTGAGCCCCAGCTCCCGAGCGGCAATAGCCTGAATGTTAGTATGAATCCCCTGTCCCATTTCTGTTCCGCCGTGATTCACCTGGACGCTACCGTCCTGATAAATCAGAACCAATGCACCCGCTTGATTAAATTGGGTGGCGGTAAACGATATGCCGAACTTTACCGGAGTAATTGCCAAGCCACGTTTATGGGAAGTCGGTTGGCGATTCCCCGCATCCACCGCTCTTCGCCGTGATATGAAATCACTCGAGGCAAGAAGCTCCTGCCAAACTCGCTGGATCCGATTATCTCCGATCTCCTGCCCGTAAGGTGTCGTGTTGGTTTCACCACTTCCGCGGTAGAGGTTTCGCTCACGGACCACTTCCGGTCGCAGTTCGAGCCGGCGTGCTATTCGGTCGATGACCTCCTCAATCACCAGCATACCCTGTGGCCCACCAAAACCTCGGAACGCGGTATTCGATGCGACATTTGTCTTCGCCACTTGACCGGAGAATTCCGCGTTCGGCAGGTAATAACCATTATCCAAGTGAAATAGTGAACGATCGGTGACAGCGGTCGAAAGATCGAGCGACCAGCCGCCATCGGAAATCATCTTTACCCGAATTCCAAGAATCTCGCCGCGTTGATTGAATCCCACTGCAAAGTCGGCCAGNAACGGATGCCGCTTTCCAGTAATCATCATATCTTGGTCACGATTCCAACGAACCCGAACCGGCTGGCCGGTATGAAATGCGGCCAATGCCGCCAGTCCGGCATTGATCACCCCTTGCGTTTCCTTCCCGCCGAAGCCACCACCCATTCGAGGCGCTTCGACGACGACGCGATTGGACGGGACGCCCAGGAGATGAGCGACAATGTGTTGTATTTCGGATGGATGTTGAGTCGACGACTCAACAAACATCGATCCATCTTCCCCGGGCGTCGCATAAGCAGCCTGGGTCTCCAGATAGAAATGATCTTGCCCACCGAGAAAGAAAGTGCCGGCCGATCGAAACGGGGCTTCGTTGATTGCCCGATTGGCATCGCCACGACGAATATAATTGGGTTCAGTATGAAACGAGTTCGCCGAAATTGCCTCCGCGACGGACAAAATCGCGGGCAGCGGCTCGTATTCGATTTGCAGTACTTCCGTCGCGCGCCTGCACCATTCTTGGTTCTCACCGATCACCAAGGCTACCAATTGACCGTGGTAGAAAACTTCGTTGGTGGCCAAAAGCGGTTCGTCATGCCGAACGGTACCGGTATCATTTAGCCCCGGAATATCTTCGGCCAACAAAACCGCTTTTACGCCGGGCAGCACCCGAGCGCGGGAAACATCGCGTCGTAGAATTTTTGCCCGAGCGTGCGGTGCACAAACCGGCCAGACTTCCAAATGTCCGCGCGAAGGAATCGCATCATCGACGTAAAGAGCGCGACCCGATACATGTTTATGAGCGCTTTCATGAGGAGGTGAGAACTCATAGCTCTGAGACCGCTTTGCTAGGTCTGTTTCCGCTCTCGGCCATCTAAATCCTGATTGGGTTTCTTCAAAAAACTTCTGAAAAAGCTCCGCTACCAGCGAGTGCCGAAACTCGGCGCTTCCGCGGACGTCGGAAATCGGGGTAAAGCAGGATCGAAGCAGCGGCAAAACATTCTCTACCGTCGCCCCGTTCCAAAGCTTTCCGAGCAAGGCTGCCTCCACTTGCGTAGCGCGAAGCGGAGTTTGTGCTACCCCGCCGAAGGCGATCCGAGCGAGTTCGATTCGCTGCTCTCGATTCAGTTCGATCCGAAAACAGCCGGCCACCGTGCTGATATCCATTTCTCGACGGCGCGACACTTTGTAAAACTGACACCATCTTTTGCTCTCGGTCGAAGTTAGCGACCCTTTTTGCGGAGGGATCGAAGCCTGCATAGGACCAAAACCAANCCGTGGTAGAATGATCTCTTTCAGAATCTCACCCTCTTGCATGGCGGTCTTGCGGTAACCAAGAAAGAATTGGTCAGCTGGCACCTGACGCTCACCGGCGAGAGAGGCGATAACGATCACTGCATCGAGATTAAGCAGTACCGGTGCCGAGTCGGCGATCGGTGATGCCGTAACTAAGTTGCCGCCGAGCGTGGCCCGATTCCGGATCTGTCGCGAGCCGAACAGTCGAAACATTTCAGCGAGCGGTGGAAATTCCTCGCCCACCTGATCCCATACTTCAGTGAGGGTAGCGGCGGCCCCAATTCGCCATTGGGTTTCGTTGCAATCGATTCGGCGCAATTCGGGAACCGCTTCGATAGAAATGAGGATTGGAAAGGCCTGAAAAAGCTTCGTGATGGCCAAGCCGAGCTCAGTGCCGCCAGCTATGAGTTTTCCTTCGGGGAATTCGTGAACTCGTTCCAGCAGCGTCGGCAGGTCGGTCGGACGAAAGAACAGTTGGTTTTCGCATTCGTACTCGACCGGCAATCTGCAATCACTCTCGGGGGAAGGCTGAGCGAATTGAGCGGTCCGGGAAGCGAGCATCGCAACTGCCGCGTCTCGGATCGGCCGATAACCGGTACAGCGGCAAAGATTACCGCAAAGCTGATCATCAATCTGCCAATCTGCACGCAAATCGTGACGGTGATAAGCTTCGAACAAAGAAATGGCAAAACCAGGGGTACAGTACCCACACTGCGAACCATGGTGCTCGACCAATACACGCTGCGCTGGGTGGAGTTCCCCTTCCTCTGAGGCTAACCCTTCGACGGTGATAATCTTGCGTCCGGCCAACGTGGGCAACGGTATCAGGCAACTATTAATCGCTCGATAGACCGATTTCCCATCGTTCGACAATTCGACAACTACTACTGAACAAGCGCCACAATCACCCTCCGCGCATCCTTCTTTAGATCCGACCAGGCCCTCGTTCCGAAGATACTGAAGGAGGGTGAGATTGGTGGCGAGGCCTTGGACCGTTCGCAGCTTTCCGTTTAACTCGAACGAAAAAGAAGCTGCTACTTCACGAGAAATCTGATGCACGTAACTTAATATGAGGCGCAGTCGGAATGGGGCGCAAATAAATTACCCCGAAAAACCTTAATAAATTCTTCTCCTGTAAATGATTCTGCACATTAACCGGTAACGTCGGTGATTGGTAGCGGCGACAGTCCCGCGAAAGCCAAACGCGCGCGCCGTCGGGAGCTTTGGAGCGAGAGGAATGAAGCGATTCTGGCCAATAGGTGCAGTCGCCATCGTGTAGTCCGCGAATGCCGCACAGCATGATAAGAATGAGGAACTCCGAACGCCATACGCAGCGACACGATGGCGACTGCGGTTTTTGGCCGCGCAGCGCGGCCGGCTTTGGGCTGACTTCTAGTTTGCGCCGAACCTGGGGGTAGTGGGACAGTCGCCACTACCGTTTTCCGAGCCGAGCTTTCGTCCCATCTGCTCCGACAATCACCGAGCGCTCCCGGCGTTATTCCTGAAGAGCGCAATAGAGAGCAACGACATCACCATTATGTGTGAGACAACTAGCTAGCTAGTTGTTCCAATAGTTGTGCCAATACCAATGTTCCTTTGCCGATAGCTTCAGGCGATGCGTACTCGTCCGGGCGATGACTTACTCCATTTCGGCAAGGAATGAATAGCATCGTGGTCGGACAGGTCTGCGCCATAAAAAGTGAGTCATGATAGGCACGGCTTACCATGCAGCGGGCCGAGAGACCGACCCGCGCCGCCGCTTGCAGAGCAGCTTGCACCAGCGCAGCATCGCAGACGGCCGGCGGATCTTGATTGATTACNTCTAAATGTGCCTGTACCCCACGACGCTGAGTTACCGCCAAAATATTCTCGCGGATTCGTTGCAACGCAGAGTCTCTGGTAGAAAGCCGGGTATCGCGTAGATCAATTTCTAGAAGAGCTCGATACGGCACACTATTAACCGCGCCCGGCTCGATCCGAAACACACCAGTGGTACCAACCGTGTCCGGGCTTTGGCTTTCTTTCGCCGCGCTCTCTACTGCCAAGGCGATTTCAGCGCCCGCCAACAACGCGTCGTGGCGGTCCGGCATAAGCACTGCTCCAGCATGACCACCTTCACCAATAAATTCCAATCGGAGGGTGGCGGGAGCTGCGATCTGCTCGACGACGCCCAAATCGATTCGCTGCCGCTCAAGCAGCGGTCCCTGTTCAATATGCAGTTCGATAAAAGCGGAATAGAAGTTAGGAACTAATCGAACGGATTGAAGATCACCGGATTGAGGGTAGACCTCCCCCAACCAATCAGCTAGCCGTTTACCGGCTGAGTCGGTTAGCTGGAGAGCTTGCTCCGGCGCCAGAGCTCCGGCTAGCAGCCGGCTACCTAAACAGCCGATACCAAATCGGGTCGGCTCTTCGGCAGTAAAGATCACCAGCTCGATTGAACGCCTCGGTTTGAACCCAGATCGTTTTAAGCCGCGAATGGCTTCAAGAGCTCCCAGCACTCCAACGACTCCATCATACTTGCCCGCGTTCGGGATTGCATCAATATGCGATCCGGTGGCGACTGCCGGTAGATCAGGATCTTGGCCTTGCCAATGGGCAAAGATATTACCGACCACGTCTTCACGCAGAGCCAGATCCAAATTCGTACAGCGCGCCTGAACATACGCGCGCGCTTGCAGATCGGCTTTCGAAAAAAGCACGCGAGTCACTACCGGCGGAGACGCCTCGGAGATTTTCGCCAATTGGTCAATCTCCGATTGGATTCGTTCCGAATCGATTTCTATCAGCATGGTAGAGTTGGGAATGAGAAGCGAGTTGTATTCCAGTTTTCGGTAGGGACACGCTCCGACGTGTCCGCTCCTCCTTGTCATTGTCATTCTTCGGCTGAAAATACACCTCATGAGTCCTATACGACTCATAGGACTTATACGNACCGTTGGACCAGAAAGAATATTTTATTATTCATTCGGCGGTACAAATACTGCTAAACATCCACAGCTTCTGGCCATTCCCTACATGCGAATTCATTGGCGGCGTAATCTTTCTTTAATCTGCATATTGGGTACGGGTTCGTTGAGCAGCTGTGATACTCAGCAACAACCCGCCAATCTTTCCTATGAGGATACTCTCGCCAAAGTTCGACAAAAGATCCCGGCGGAATCCTATTTCTCCAATGAGTTCTTAAAGAAGGCAGCGGCGGAGCGACCAACTGTTCCAGTCACGCCCGATAAAGTCCGGATCGGAATGCCGTGGATTCTAAACGACGAATGCACGTTGTGGTTTGTCGCAGTCGAAAAGGGGTATTTCCGAGACATGGGCATCGATGCCGAGCTGGTTCCTGGCGGTCCCGGAAAGGATCAATTGACCTTGCTCGCTGCCGGATCACTCGAATTCGCCGTCAGCGCGGGAGGTGATTTTGTCGTGTCATTGGTGGCTAGTCCAACCGGGGCGAAAGTTACAGCTATTTGTACTCTGCTAAAGGACAGCCCATACGATTGGGTTGCGCTAGACAAATCGGTTTCCAACAATCAACCCTCGTCGCTTCAGCTCAAGCCGGAGGATGTCATCGGCAAGACAGTCGGCATTCAGTCGGATGGTGAGATTTACGCGCGATTCCTTTTTCAAAAGTATCATTTGCCAGCCGATAAGGTGAGATTGATGCGTGCCGGGTTCACCGCAGACCCTCTGGTTAGCGGAGCCGTTGATTTTTATGCTGCCTGGGTCCAGAACCAGCCGCGTTTTCTCGAGCAGGATGGGCACAAGAATTGGACCGGACTTCGTTTCAAGGATTTGGGCTGGAACGAGCATTGTGACGTTTCGGTGGTCAAGAAGTCGCTGGCCGAGCAAAACCCCAATTTGGTAACGCGATACGTTTACGCGTTATCGCAGGCGATCCGGTTTTATTTGGATCATCCGGAAGAGACTGCCGATATTACGATCCGTTACGGCAAAGATGCGACCCTCAGTCGAGATTTGGTGCTGCGCCGATTCCAACTCGAAAAAGATCTAGTGGTCGGACGTGATGGACAACCACCGCTCTGGATGTCTGCAGACGTCTGGAACAATTCAGCTGCCCTAATGGCTGAATATGGTGTGATCAACCTGGACTAGCCGGAATAGTATGCCGGCGGTCGAAGCGAGTTCAGTCAGCAAATCGTTCGGACAACAACAGATCATCGCTCCGCTCGATTTAACGATTCGGAAGGGCGAGTTCGTCTCTTTGATCGGCTCCTCCGGTTGCGGAAAAAGCACACTGCTTCATCTATGCGCCGGATTGCAGGAGCCCACTTCGGGCTCGATCAAAATCTTCGGACGAACTCCGGCTGCGGCGTGCGCCGCTCATGAAATCGGTCTTGCCTGTCAGCGACCGGCTCTGGTTCCATCGCGAACCGCGCTGCAGAATGTTCAACTCACACTTACTATCGCTAAGCCGAAGCAGGCGCTCCAACCCGCGGAACTACTTCGCCATTTCGGCCTCGACGAGGCGCTAAACCTTTTTCCACATCAACTCTCCGGCGGCATGCAGCAACGAGTGAACATCGCCTGCGCATTGGTACACGAACCCTCACTTCTGTTGTTAGATGAACCATTCGGAGCTCTCGATGAACTTACCCGTGAGCGGTTAGCGGACTGGCTCGCCGGTG
>JGI12053J15887_10001758_pt1 | contig 10264 bp, 8 predicted proteins | sample MedBloCAOM1_O3_FD_15887 | JGI IMG/M metagenome (IMG submission 15887) | reverse complement strand
GAATTCTAGACGCGACGGAGCTAAAGCTCCCAACGGGTCATTTTCGGGGGATGAAACTGGCAGATTAGAGCGCTAGATCAATCAGCGAACCGTGTCGCTGATTGGACAGCTATGCCCGCAGTTAGCGGCAATTATTTCGCAGCTCTTATACTCACTAGCGCCTGATCTTAGGTGGAGGAGTTCAGTGCTTTCATACATACTGCGACGTGCTGTGGCGACCATCCCAGTGATGGCATTCGTAGCACTGTTCGTCTTCAGCCTGCTTTACTTGGCGCCTGGAGATCCGGCTGCGGTAATCGCCGGCGATCAGGCTAGTGCCGCTGACATTGAGAAAATCCGTGCCAGCCTTGGCCTTGATCGGCCCTATTTGGTCAGATTTGGCGAATGGGCCTGGCGCATTGTTCAAGCTGATCTCGGAACTTCTATCTTCACGGGATTACCGGTCGGCCAAATGATCGCTCAGCGACTTGAGCCAACGGTCTCCCTTATGGTGATCACTCTGCTTTTGGCCGTGTGTATTGCTGTACCCTTGGGCGTCCTCGCTGCCTGGAAGCATGGCTCTTTGCTTGATCGTGCCGTTATGGCATTCGCGGTACTGGGCTTTTCAGTTCCTGTATTCGTTATCGGATATGTTCTCGCTTATTATTTCGCACTCGAATTAGAATGGCTTCCGGTTCAAGGATACACGCCCATCTCGAAAGGTGTTTGGCCTTGGATTTCGCATCTTATATTACCGTCAGTAGCTTTGGCTGGTGGGTACATTGCGCTCATTGCTCGAATTACACGCGCCACGATGCTGGAAATCCTGAACCAGGACTACATCCGAACAGCGCGTGCCAAAGGTGCGGGACAGTGGACCATTCTTTTCCTGCACGCACTTAAGAACGCTGCCGTTCCAATCGTGACAGTGGTCGGCATCGGTGTGGCGCTGCTCATTGGCGGTGCTGTCATTACCGAAAGTGTTTTCGCCATCCCCGGTGTGGGTCGTTTAACGATCGATGCAATTCTTCGTCGGGACTACCCCGTTATCCAGGGCGTCGTGCTGATGTTCAGCTTTGTCTACGTGCTGGTGAACCTGCTGATTGATCTCAGTTACACGCTCTTCGACCCGAGGATCCGGTATTGAGTATTATCACTTCTTCCCGAGAGTTCGCCGCCGCGGAGACGTTGCCTGACATCATGCAGCCGCGATTCCCCCGCAAGGGTCTCGTCGGCTACGTGCTCCGTAATCCTACTATCGCAATTGGTAGTGTCCTGTTGCTGCTCATGATCGCCATTGCGATCTTTGCTCCCTATCTCTGGACAAAAGACCCGACCGCGCTGGCGCCAGCGATGCGGACGCGGAGCCCGTCTGCTGCCGCCTGGTTCGGTACCGACATGTTGGGACGCGACGTCTATTCGCGTGTCCTCTACGGCGCACGCGTATCACTGACAGTAGGCTTTGGCGTCGCCATCGCCGCATCGACCATTGGATTGGCTATCGGCCTGATCTCCGGCTTCGTTCGCAGGTTCGACGGCGTAATCATGAGGATGATGGACGGTTTGATGTCCATACCGTCGATTTTGCTGGCAATCGCGTTGATGGCACTGACCCGCGGCTCGGTAGGCAATGTCATCCTCGCTATTACCATAGTCGAAATCCCACGCGTTTCCCGTCTGGTCCGCGGGGTGGTGCTGTCGTTGCGAGAGCAGCCATACGTGGAGGCGGCCATCGCCTGCGGCACAAACACGCCACTCATCATTTGGCGCCATATTTTGCCTAATACTCTAGCACCCATCATCGTGCAGGCAACCTACGTTTGCGCCGCCGCGATGCTGATCGAGGCTGGTCTCTCGTTCATCGGCGCAGGTACGCCGCCCTCGGTGCCATCTTGGGGCAACATCATGGCCGAGGGTCGGGCGCTTTGGCAGGTCAAGCCTTATATCGTTTTTCTGCCTGCAATCTTCCTTTCTGTCACGGTGCTTGCGGTGAATCTGCTGGGCGATGGCCTGCGGGATTCACTCGATCCCCGCTTGGCAAAGAGAGTGTAAAGCCATGGCATTGCTTGAAGTCCAGAATCTGCAAACTCACTTTCGCACTCCGGACGGCGGCGTGAACCGCGCCGTCGACGGTCTCAGCTTCAATGTCGACGCGGGCGAGACCGTCGCCATCGTGGGCGAGTCCGGCTGCGGGAAGTCAGTGACCGCAATGTCTATCTTGCGGCTTATCCCCGAGCCGCCCGGTCGGATGGCCGGAGCGATCTGTTTCAACGGCAAAGATTTGATGAAGCTGTCGGAACGCGAAATGCGCGACATTCGCGGCAATGAAATTGGAATGATCTTCCAGGAGCCGATGACATCGCTGAACCCCGTGTTGAGCATCGGCAGGCAAATTGGAGAAGCTCTGCAACTCCATCAAGCACTATCGAAGCAGGAAGCTCAGGCTAAGGCGGTCGAGATGCTGACATTGGTCGGCATTCCCGCGCCGGACAAGCGGGTCAAGGAATACCCGCACCAACTCTCAGGCGGAATGCGGCAGCGTGTGATGATTGCGATCGCATTGGCGTGCAGCCCTAAGCTGCTGATCGCCGACGAGCCTACCACTGCGCTCGACGTTACCATCCAAGCGCAAATTTTAGACCTGATGCGTGGCCTGAAGGAGCGGGTAGGCGCCGCGATCGTGTTGATTACGCACGACCTTGGCGTGGTGGCGGAGGTGGCCGAACGCGTGATCGTCATGTACGCCGGCCGCAAGGTCGAAGAGGCGAAGGTCGAGCAGCTCTTTCGTGCGCCCAAGCACCCTTACACCCAAGGTTTGCTGGGCGCGGTCCCGAAGCTCGGGTCGTCTCTCGAGGGCGAAACGGAACGTTTGGCTGAGATTCCCGGGCTCGTTGCAAGCTCAAAAACGAAGATTGAAGGATGCGTATTCGCGGACCGCTGTCCAAAGGTGACGGACTTATGCCGGGAGGTTGCGCCAGCTCTCGAAGAGAAGGCGCCACGCCATATCGCAGCTTGCCATTACGCTGATCGGGAGACGCTTGCTGCATGATTATTAGCATCGAAGGGACAAGCGAGGCTGGCAAACCGCCAATACTTGAAGTTAAAGATTTGAAGAAGCACTTTCTGATTAAAGCCGGCCTCTTCGGAAGCCATCCAAGCTACGTCTATGCCGTGGATGGCGTCTCCTTATACATTCATAAAGGTGAGACGCTCTCGCTTGTCGGTGAATCCGGGTGCGGCAAGTCAACGGTTGGTAAGGCGCTACTCCGGCTCTTCGAGCCGACCGCTGGACAAGTGATACTTGATGGACAGCGCATCGACAACTTGCCTGCCAGCCAATTGCGGCCGTTTCGCCGACGTGTCGGCGTCGTTTTTCAGGATCCGTTCAGCAGTCTGAATCCACGCATGCGAGTGAAGGATTTGCTGGCAGAGCCGATCCGTAACTTCAAACTGGCAAAGGACGCTTCCGATCTGGATGAACGCGTCGGAAAGCTCATGGATCTCGTAAGGCTCCCACGCGATGCGATGAACCGGTGGCCTCATGAATTCTCCGGTGGGCAACGGCAAAGGATCTGCATCGCGCGTGCTTTGGCCGGCGAACCCGATCTGATCATCTGCGACGAAGCGGTGTCAGCGCTCGATGTGTCGGTGAAAGCTCAGATCATCAATCTGCTCCAAGACCTGCAGAGTGAGCTCGGACTGGCCTTGCTCTTCATCAGCCACGATTTGGCGATCGTCGAACACATGACCCATCGCGTGGCGGTCATGTACTTGGGCAAGATCGTTGAGACCGCACCGCGCCGTTCGCTATTTGCGACACCATTGCATCCCTACACCGAGGCGCTTCTCTCTGCCGCACCAATCCCGGAGCCAGGAGCAGGACGGCAGCGCATTGTCTTGCAGGGCGACGTGCCGAGCCCAATCAATCCGCCCGCAGGTTGTCGTTTTCACACCCGGTGTCCCTACGTGTTCGATCGCTGCAGGAGCGACGAACCGCTCTTGAAGGAGCGCGCGCCGCGTCAGTGGGTCGCCTGTCATCTGCGCGATGTCCCGCAGACGGCATCACCGCTCGCACCAGCGGACGGAAGAGGCTTGCTTCCTCACTAATCGTCTCGGTTGTGCCCTGCCTTTCGCGCGGCGCTACTCGCTTCAGACACCGAGTTAGAGTAAGCCGACTGCATTGAAACCTGAGCTAAGAGCGTTGGAGGCAAGTCGAAATGCGCATTGCAGTACTTCAGTTCACGCACGAAACCGTCACATTCCTGCCAAATGATACGACCTTGGAAGATTTTATTTATCCGGGATCGCCGGCCAGTGGCGAGGATCTGCTGAAAACTGACCCGAAAGGTTACATGGGAGGCTTTGTCCAGGTAGCCCGTGAATATAGCGATGTCGAGCTGGTCGGAATTACCTCGCCGCTTTTTCCCAAAACTGGAACAGGCTCGGGTTGGGTAACGACGGAAGCCTATGAGCATTTCATCGGCATCATGATCAACGAGCTGAAGGCGCAGCCGAAGCTTGACGGCGTCTTTCTCGCCTTGCATGGCGCAATGGCAGTACGGGGCGTTCCTCGTCCTGAGGCCGATATTGCTCGCCGCGTGCGCGAGGTGGTCGGCAAAGGCGTTTTTATCAGCGCGACGTTCGATCCTCATGGCAATGAAGACGAGACTTTCCTGCAGAGCGCCAACATGGCTTTCACTGTGAAATATTTTCCGCATTACGACATGCACCTTCAGGGTGAACGCGCAGCACGGATGCTCATCCGCGCCATTCGCGGCACGTTCAAGCCCACGCATGCGGTAATCACGATTCCGATCATCGCGCCAACTGTCCTAATGTGGACGGGTGCGTCGCCCTGGTCGGATTTGATCCAGCGAGCGTTGACCTGGGAGGCAAGGGAACCGGATGTATTCGTGAATGTTTTCTTTGGCTTTCCTTGGTCCGACGTTCCGGATGCCGGCATGGGAATCCAAGTGCTCACCAACGGTGACGCGGCTCTGGCTGATCGCGTTGCAAATGATATGGCAAATTGGGTTTGGCGGAAACGCGACGCACTGCTTAATACCGTAAAGATCTATTCGATGAGCGAAGGCGTCAGTCTCGCTCGTCAGGCGGTGAAGAATGGACAATTTCCGGTCGTTCTGGCGGACTACAGTGATCGATCCGGCTACGCAACTTGGTTGCTGCGCGAGATTGTTTCGCAGGGCCTTGAGAGAACGCTCATTGCCACGATCACATCCTCTGAAGTCTGCAGGTCTTTGCTCGACGCCGGGGCGAAACCAGGTGACGCTTTCGATATGGAGGTCGGAGGCAAGTTCGACGACTCCTCCGGCGAGCCCGTTCGGATCACTGGCAAAATCCTTCATATCAGCAAAGGTACAACAGCTCGCGGAAAAGGAAATGAATGGTTCTGCGTTGAATTCGGCAATGGCAACGTCGTTATCGTAAGCCCGTTCTTGGTCCAGATCCTTTACCCTGAAGAGCTTTGGGAGCTCGGACTGCGAGCAGAGGACTACGATATCATCGCGATCAAGTCTCGTGCGCATTTCCGGCGCGGTTTCGACGACAGCGGCTTCGCTCCCACCCTTCTGCTTGTCGAGCCGCCGCACCCGTTCATGGGTACGGTGCATCTGGATGCGCTCAGCTATGATCATTTGAAGCTGACGGACTACTACCCTTACGGAAACCCGAGCTTTCCGGAAGGGCGGGAATAGACAGATTTTAGAAGCGGCCGCCGCGAGGCAGCCGCTTCTCCACTTTCCGACTTGCTAACAAGCTTCGTTCGACTTGGCTCTGAGTGCCACAGATTTTTCGCGCTGACTGGTTGTAGAAGGAACTACGCATGACCAAGACAACTTCACACATCACGCGCCGTGCCGCGCTCGGCGGAGCGGCCGCGCTGGGTGGGACTGCAGCGATGCTCGCGGCGCCGCGGGTCGCTCGGGCTCAGAGCCAACGCGTTCTCAAATTCGTTCCTCATGCGGATTTGACAGTTCTGGATCCCGTCTTCAACACCACGGCGGTTACAAACAACCATGCCGCCATGATCTTCGATAGTCTTTATGGCTTGGACGCCAATTTCCAAGCACATCCCCAGATGGTCGAAGGCCATATCATCGAGAAGGACGGGCTGCTCTGGAACATGAAGCTCAGAGACGGTCTTCGCTTTCATGACGGTTCGCCCGTCCTCGCTCGCGATGCGCTTGCCAGCGTTCGCCGTTGGGGCGTTCGCGATGTGTACGGTCAGGAGGTGCTCGCCCGATCGGATGAGATCAGCGCGCCAGATGACCGAACCATTCAGTTTCGCTTGAAGCGGCCCTTTCCGAACCTCCCGGTTGCTCTCGGAAAATCCAGCTCTCCAATCTGCCCGATCATGCCTGAGCGTTTGGCGAACACTGACCCGACGAAGGCGATCACAGAGATGGTCGGAAGCGGTCCATTCCGCTTTCTTGCGGATGAGAGAATGTCCGGCGCACGTGTCGCTTATGCGCGTTTCGACGGCTATGTTCCCCGTCCGAACGGAACGCCGAGCCGATCGGCCGGCCCCAAGGTCGCGCACTTCGATCGCGTCGAGTGGATCGTAATCCCGGATCAGGCCACCGCCGCCGCGGCCCTGATGGCGGGCGAGGTGGACTGGGTCGACATTACGAACAACGATCTTGCCCCCCTGCTGAAGCGCAATCGCTCGGTTGCCGTCCGATATCACCAAGACACACAGGCAGCAGTGATGCGGTTCAACTGGCTGCAGCCACCATTCGACAATCCAGCTGTTCGCAGGGCCTTGCTTGGGGCCGTTCGCCAAGAAGACTATATGGTCGCGGCCTATGGCACCGATCCGGCAGCTTGGGAAGTCGGAGTTGGTTTCTTCAATTCCGCTTCACCGATGGCCAGCAAGGAGGGACTCGAGGCTCTCACCAGCGCACGCGACCTCGCAAAGGTGCGGCGCGCACTGACCGATGTCGGCTATAAAGGTGAGAAGGTTGTAATTCTGCAGGCTGACGATTTTCCGTCTCTCAAAGGTCTGGCAGAGGTAGCTGCCGATGCGCTGAAGCAGGTCGGCATGAACGTGCAGGTTCAGGCGGGCGATTGGGGGACAATTAGTTCACGTCGAGCCAATCGGGGATCACTGGATCAGGGCGGTTGGAGCGTCTTCGTCACAGGCGTCGACGTGACGATTAGCCCAGGGGAACATCGCGGATTGCGCGCCAACGGGGCCGGCGCATGGTTTGGCTGGCCGGACAGCCCCGAGTTGGAGGCGATGCGGCAAAAGTGGCTCGACACCGATGGGATCGAAGCCCAGAAGGCGATCTGTGCTGAAATGCAACGTCAGGCCTTTCAGGATATTCCCTATATTCCGTTGGGCGAATACCACACCCTGACGGCGTATAGGGCAGACCTCACCGGGTTCCCGCCCGGAGCTGCTCTTTTCTACGGCGTGCGTAAGGCGTGACGATCTCAGTAGGGATGCCCTGATTTCAGAAAGGACGGAGATACCCCGCCCCTGCAAGCGGCAGACATGATCGCTTGGCATGCGCGAAGGTATTGCGCTGTCCGGATCTAACGCAACGCCACCAGGCATTATTCAGCTTGGTGGCGTGGTGCGTTTCGGTGGCCTGTTTTGAATCCGCGAGTGGCCTAATTCGGCCAGTACCCGCAAGTAGCGCCCGCTAGGCGGGCGGTAATCCATTCTCGTCGCAACGCTTGGCAACTCTACTCATGAATGCGCGAACCACGTCAGAAATATCCTTTGCTTCTTGTTCGGTATATTTCTGATCCAAATGCATCGTGGCATTGCGCCACGGGTTCTGTATCGCCGCTAGTGAGGCGTATAACTCGTCAAAAGTCTGGGCATCGCCGCTCATGCGTGTATTCGGATGACCACCTGAAGGGCGGACTTCATCACCGCTATGGTCGAATTTAAGGGTTTTCGGTACACACACGCATCAAAGGCTGACCAAAGACGATTCGCGATGCCCGCCTAGGCAAACTGAAAGAAATCTTGGCATTTACGCGAGCAGGCCGGCAAACCGCTTCTCTGGGTTGACATCCAGTATCCTGTATCCTCAATTTCCTAAGCCACAAGGATGTACTAATGGCCGCAACGGAGGCATCACAGGTCGCTACGGCCCATGATTATTATGTGTCGTCTGTCAGCGGCGAGCGATTTGCGCTGAACCAGCCCCGCTGGTGCGGTCCTGGCGGTGAGCCGCTCAGCCTATCTCCTGGCCATGGCTTGCGGCGCGACGATATTCGCACGTTGGACCGTTCGCTATGGCGTTACGCCGCCGCACTCCGCGTCGATTCGCAGCTGCGCGTCACGCTGGGCGAAGGCTGGACTCCGCTCGTGTCGCGCGTCTGGGGTGGGCGTGACGTTGCCTTTAAGCTCGAATATCTCGCACCGACCGGATCTTTCAAGGATCGCGGTACCTCGGTGCTGATGACCTATCTCCACACGCACGGGGTGCCAGGAATTCTTGAGGATTCCTCCGGTAATGCCGGAGCGTCGATGGCTGCCTATACGGCGGCTTGCGGAATGAGCTGCCGCATCCTGGTGCCCGCCGATGCGCCGTCCGGGAAGCTGGTGCAAATGAGCGCCATGGGTGCCACTGTCATTCCCGTATCGGGTACACGACAAGACGTGGCCGAACGTGCACTCGCCGAAGCGGGGCAACATTTTTACGCCAGCCACAACTGGCAGCCGTTCTTTATTGAAGGCACCAAAACGCTGGCCTTTGAGCTTTGGGAACAATGCAGTTTTGCGGTGCCTGATGTTGTGATTGTGCCGCTGGGCTACGGCAGCAATGTTCTCGGCTTGCACATCGGTTTCAGCGAACTGCTGCGCGCGGGCGAGATACAACGCATGCCGCGGATCTTCGGCGTACAGGCCAGCAACTGTTCGCCGTTCGCCGCGGCGTTGCAAGCCGGCGCCGATCACGCCGTTCCGTTTACGCCGCGGCCGACCGTTGCCGGCGGCATCGCGTCGCAGAAGCCGGTTCGTGTCGCCGAGGTACTCGCGGCCATGCGAGATACTAACGGCGGACTCGTGACGGTTAGCGAGGACGAAATCGTGAAAGCCCTGAAGGGCCTGCTCGGTTGCGGGCTCTATGTTGAGCCGACGTCCGCTTCGGCCGGAGCCGCGCTTTCGCAACTCGCGGCCCGAGGCGAAGTTAACGATGAAACATCCGTTGTGATCGTTCTGACCGGCAGCGGATTGAAGGCAACTGAAGTGATCGGCGAGATCACGATGGCTCCTTCCGGTGCCGCAACACCATAATTCAGGAGAGCATCCAATGTCGGCTCAATTGGCAACGGCCGTCAGCACAAACGATGAGATGGAGGCATTGAGTCGCCGACTGTGCGAGGAAGTGGCAGCCTAGCGGTTTGAGTATTCTCCCGCCCGACGTCGTCCACACCACAAAGCTGTTCGTTCTCGACACGCTTGGCATGTTTCTTGGATTGTCGGGGGTACATATGAGGAAGGTTCTGGTCGCGCTGCTGGTGCTAGTTGCCATTTCACCGCTTATTGGATCACAAGGCGGGGAGCACAGGACTGATCTTGCGCAGAAGTCCGATGTTGTGAAGCCGCGCGCGCCGGTCGTGAAGTCTGCTGAGATGCAGAAAGAACGACTGGAGATGATCCAGAAACTAAAGGCCTATGGAGTGTTTCAGAAGGTCGATATTCCGGGCGATGTGCCTCGTCTGTGGATCGCTCCTGGGTTTTATCCTCTAAAGTCCGATCAAAAGGAAACATTCGTCCGCGTTGTCTATGACTACTTCTTCGACGGTAACAGCATTGGCGATGTAGTACGAATATACGATGGAAAAACAGGCAAGGAGATAGGCGACTATTCAAGTCTAGGGCTAAAGCTATATTGAGCTTGCTACCTGCGCGCTCAAAGGCCGCTCCCAGAGCCTCCGCAAGCGCAGTAGGTTCCCTGGTCCTTCATCGGGCCCGGCTCCTTAAACGCATTCGCCACGCGGCGCATCATCGCCACCTGACCGTCACCAACTCTGCACGTCTCGCAAACCTGCTTCTTGGACATGCCGCCCAAGAGCGTGATAGCTGTAAGCCTTGGGCCGATCCGTTGGGGCGTGTATTGGGCCTGCCCTCGTTGGGCTACCCGGTTGGCTGGTCGCCGGGGTGCCGGCGGGATGTCGGGCGTTACAGCGGTCTCCCGGGCCGAACCAGGGGAGCAGGGGCTATACGTCCTAAGGGCACCGAAACGGCTTCCCCCTTCTCTAAAAAGAACCGAATCCGCCTGTTTCCGCGAGACTACTGTGGTTT
>JGI12053J15887_10001757_pt1 | contig 10264 bp, 11 predicted proteins | sample MedBloCAOM1_O3_FD_15887 | JGI IMG/M metagenome (IMG submission 15887) | reverse complement strand
CTCGGGCGTGGTGTTGTCCGGGTCCTGCATCTTGTAGTCCTTGTGGAAGGCGGTGACGTGCCAGGGGATGCTGGGCGACAGGCCGCTCAGGAAGCGGGCGATTTCGTCCAGCTCCTCGTCGCTGTCGTTGAACCCCGGGATGATCAGGGTCACGATCTCCAGCCAGAAGCCCATCGCATGGACCATCTGGATGCCGTTGACGATGTTTTCCAGCTTGCCGCCCAGCGACCGATAATTCTTGTCGCGGAACGACTTGAGGTCGATCTTGTACAGCGCCGTCCAGGGCCGAATGTACTCCAGGACCTCACGGGTGGCGTTCCCGTTCGAGATGTAGGCCGTCGTAAATCCACGCGGCCGTGCCTCTTTGAAAACCTCGACCGCCCACTCGGAGGTGATCAAGGGCTCGTTGTAGGAGGTGGCGACCACCCTCGCGCCCTGACGCTGCGCGATGTCGACCAGTTGGCGCGGCGTCACGTCCATCGGATCGGCGAGCGCCCCAGGATCGCGCAGCGCCTGGGACGTGACCCAGTTCTGGCAGTACCCGCAGTGCAAATCACAACCGAGCATGCCGAAGGTCAGGGCATCCGTCCCTGGAAAGGCGTGGAAGAACGGCTTCTTCTCGATCGGGTCGCATTGCAGGGCGCCCACGTACCCGCGTGGCACCATCAGCGTGCCGCCGCGGTTGTAGCGAACCTTGCAGATCCCGCGCAACCCGTCCTTGATCAGGCAGCGGTGGGCGCAGGCGTAGCAGCGGACCTGATTCTCCGGCAGCTTCTCGTAGAGCGTTCCAAGCGCGCCCTCTTCGACGCGCCGGTCGAGCTCCAGCGAGAACGACGTGGCCTCTTTGGCCGGCATGACCTGAATATACGCGCCGGTTTCCCGCTATCCGCGACGTTGCGCCAGCATCTCTCTCAGGTAGTTCTTGGTAGCCGTGCTGTTCTCCATACCCCGGGTCAACGTCATCGAAAGTGACGAGGGCTTCTCCGTCGAGGTCCTCGGCCAGACAGGCCTGCGCTATGTCGAGGGTCAGCGCTCGTTATTCGTGGACTCCGAAGTACTCGCCGCCCCGAATGCCATGGCCCTTTACCCGGCCAGCATCAGACGCTGGGACCGCCCGCACGATGGCCCTACCATCGACGACGCAACCAAACATCGCATCGTGGAGAACATTCGTCGTGCCTTTCGTTTTCGCGGGCTGGAGATCGACGTTCTGGGTGAATAGCGCTCCGCAACGAGCTACAGGCCCTCAGGCGCCGTTTCCGACCAGGGATCGATGCACAAGTTCGGGGAACCCGTACCGCGCATCACACTATGCGAACTAAGCGGCGTTGGGGACGACGTGCAGCCGTTTCGGCCGGACGAAGCCGCTATCGGGGTGGGGATCGAAGAAGCTCAGGGGCACGGCGTTGCCAGTGGACTCGAGCGTTTCCATCATCTTCGGTACGGCCCCGGTGGCTGTGAGCAAGCCGGTGACCTTTCCGTTCTCGTAGCCCGTCTGCTTGTAGACGAAGATGTCCTGGAGAGAAATCTGGTCACCCTCGATCCCGGTGACCTCCGAGATATAGGTGATCTTGCGCGAGCCGTCGCGCAACCGGTTCTGCTGGATGATGATGTTGATTGCCGAGGCGATCTGCTCCCGGATGGCGCGGGAGGGAAGTTCCATACCCGCCATCAGCACGAGGGTCTCGAGCCGGGAGATCGTGTCTCGTGGCGTGTTCGAGTGGACCGTGGTCAGCGATCCATCGTGACCGGTGTTCATGGCCTGGAGCATGTCCAGCGCCTCTCCGGAACGGACCTCTCCAACGACGATCCGGTCGGGACGCATTCGGAGGGTGTTGATGACGAGGTCGCGGATGCTGACCCCACCTTTGCCTTCGACGTTGGTCGGCCGCGACTCGAGGTTGATGACGTGAATCTGGCGCAGCTGCAACTCGGCGGCGTCCTCGACGGTGATGATGCGCTCGTCGCTGGGGATGAAGCCCGAGAGGACGTTGAGCGTCGTGGTCTTTCCTGAAGAACCACCGCCGGCCACGATGATGTTCATGCGCGCATTGACGCAAGCCTTGAGAAACGTCGCCATCTCCGGCGTCAACGTGTTGTTCTTGATCAGGTCCTCGATCTGGAGCGGGTCCTTGCGCATCTTGCGAATCGTGACGGATGCGCCTTTGACCGCCAGCGGCGGGATGATTACGTTGACGCGGGAACCATCGGGAAGGCGGGCGTCGACCATGGGCGAGCTTTCGTCGACGCGGCGCCCGACGCCGGTAACGATGCGCGAGATGATCTGCATCAGATGGGCGTCGCTATCGAACTTGATGGCCGCGCGCTGCATCTTGTTGCCGCGCTCGATGTAGACCTTGTTGGGGCCGTTGACCATGATGTCGGAGATCGTCTCGTCGCCAAGCAGCAGGTCGAGCGGGCCAAAACCGAGGATGTCGGCCAGCAACGCGGCCAGGAGCTGTGCCCGCGTCTGCGTAGTGAGTGAGACCCGGCGGGCGCTCAGGTAGGCGTCGAGGACCTCGGTGGCCCGCTGGCTGATCGCCTCTTTATCGAGTTCGTTGGCGCGCTCGCCCAGCTCGCCGATGATCCGGTCGTGGACCGCGGCCTTGATCCGGTGAAGCCGCTCGGCTTCCGGCAGGTCGGCGAGGTTGGCGTTCGCCGGCATCGGCAGCGACGCTTCGATCGAGGCCACCGGCCTTGCCGACGCGACACGCTCGGCCAGGGTAGGGGCCGGAGCAGGAGCAGGCGCGGGCCTGGGAGCCGGGGCGGCGACGGGCCGTGGTGCCGGAGCGGCGAAGGGCCGTGGTGCCGGGGCGACCGGTCTCGGCTGAACGGGCGGAGCCGGAGGAACCGGGCGGGCCACAGGAGGAGCCGGCCGAGCTGGCGGCGCGATCGGTGCGCTCCTGGGGGCCGGAGGGGCTGAACGGGCTGGCGGGATCTGTGGAGGCGCGGCGGGGGGCTGGACTGCCCTGGCGGGGGGCTTCGGGGGTGTGGGTGACCCAGGGTCGCCCTGGGACTTTTGAATACGTTCGAGCAGCGACACGCGGACCTTACCCCCAGTTCGTTCGAATTGGCGAACTGCGCCCGATGCTACGTAGGGAGCCTTACGAACGAGACTGCGCGGAGGTAACAGGGCGATTGCACGCCTGCCACGGCTCTTTCCCGGCTACGTGACTGTCAGCGAACTTCCCTGAGCTACCCGAATTCGGGGTACGATGTCGCCAATTTTGTTTGGAGGTAGTTCATGTCGCTGAAAACGATCCTGCTCATCATCGCCCTCATCTGCTTCGTCGTGGACGCCCTCGGAAGCCGTATGAAGATGCGCGCACCGTTTGGCCTGCTTCCCGGTGGGCTCGCTTTCCTGACCGCGTACTTCTTGTTCTAACGGCCGCTAGAGGAAGCCAAGTTCCATCTTGGCGTCGTCGCTCATCATGTCGGCACTCCAGGGCGGCGAGTAGACGAGTTCGACCGTACACGCGTTGACGCCCGGGACTTCTTCGACCTTCGTCTTGACCTCGTCGAAGAGGTCCTGGGCCCAGGGACAGCCGATCGCGGTCAGCGTCATCTTGATGAGGACGTTCCCCTCGTCGATGCCCACCTCGTAGACCAGGCCCAGCGACATAATGTCGAGCCCGATCTCGGGGTCGCGGCAGGTTGCGAGCTGAGCGTCGACCTGCTGTCGGAGATCGCCCGACGCCGGCGCCTGGGTCGTTTCCATGATGTCAGCCATACCTCTGATCTTAGTCCGGGACCTCAAGGTAGATGTCCCCGTTCTGGATCGTTACCGGGTACGTCTTCGCCGGGATGACCGCCGGGAGACCCGTCACCTGCCCGGTCCGAACGTCGAAGCGCGAGCCATGCCGGGGGCATTCGACCGACATGTCCCAGAGCTCCCCTTCGCACAGCGAGTACTCCTCGTGGGTGCAGGTGTCCCCGATCGCGTAGAAGTTGTCGTCTTCGGCGTGGATGAGGCAGATCGGCTCGCCGTCGACCTCCACGCGCTTCATCGATTCCTTCGGTACCTCGCTGGTGGAGGCAACCCGCTGCCGGGTCACGCTAGTCAATCCGGGCGGCCAGTTCCTGCTCGACCGCTTCTCGCACCTGGGCGACCGGGATCCGGTCCAAGACCTCACCAAGAAACCCCTGGACCAACATCCGCTCGGCCACCGGATGAGGGATTCCCCGGCTCTCGAGGTAGAAGAGGTGTTCCGGGTCCACCGGCCCGACGGTCGCCCCGTGGCTGCAGCGCAGGATGTCGTTGTTCAGGATCTCGAGGATCGGCTCCGAGGTGGCCTTGGCCTTCTCCGAGAGCAGCAGGTTGCGATTGGCCTGGTTGGATGAGCTGCCTCGGGCTTCCGGCTCGACCCGGACCACTCCGACGTAGACGCTCTTCGCTCGATCACGCAGCGCTCCCTTGAACAGCAGGTCGGAGGTGGTGTGCGGTCCGACGTGGTCCTGCAACGTCCGAAAGTCAAAGGCCTGGTCCCCGGTGCCGAAGAACAGTCCCTTCAGATCGGCGCTCGAACCGGGCCCTTGGAGAATCGCCTCGACCCGGAGCCGCGCCATCTGACCCCCGAGCGCGATGGTCACCGCGTTCAGATGTGAATCGCGGTCGAGTTGGAACCGCTGGTTGGCGAACTGCCAGGTCTTGATGCTCCAGTGCTGCAGGGCAACATACCCGACGTTCGCGCCCTCCTCGAGAAAGATCTCGGCCGACCCGCTGGCGAGCGCCGCTTCCTGCCGATCGGAACTCAGGAACTCGTCGACGTACTGAAAACGCGAGCCTTTGCCGCCAATGACGAGCGAATGCGGTAAGACGGCCGCTCCTGAGCCCGCCGACCAGAACTGGCTGACCAGCGGGTCCACGATCGTCACGCCGTCGGGAACATAAACGAAGGTCCCGCCGCTGAACAGCGCGGCGTGCAACGCGGCGAACTTGTCTTGCTCCGGCTTGACGCCGGTGAAGAGGTATCGCTGGACCAGCTCGGGGTGGGCCCGGGCCGCCTCGGCGAGCGGCATGAAGATCACACCCTGCTGAGTAAGCTCTGGCGCGATCGCCACGACCGCCGGCGACGTTCCACGCTGGCGCAGCGTCGCCCCCACATTCTCGAGCGCGCCAACCGGCGCCGTCCCGTTTGGCTTCTGGAACGGCGCATAGGCGTCGAGGTCGAGGCCCTTCAGATCGACCTGCCGCCAGTCCTCCTGGCGCTTGGTGTCTGGGACGGCCAACCCCTCGTAGATCCCAAATGACGTCAGGCGACGTGCCCGCAGCCAGTCGGGCTCGCGGTGGAGGGAGCTGAGCTCCTCCACCGCCGATTTGGTAAACGCCATCTACCCTACGGAGCCGATCATCTCGAGCTGGATCAGACGATTCAGCTCGACGGCATACTCGATGGGAAGTTCCTTGGTGAAGGGCTCGATGAAGCCGTTGACGATCATCGTCTCCGCCTCGGCCTTGGTGATGCCGCGGCTTTGCAGGTAGAAGAGCTGCTCGTCGGATACCTTGCTGACGGTGGCCTCGTGGCCGATGCGGACCTGCGGCTCGTCAACCTCGGTAGTCGGATAGGTGTCTGAGCGAGACTCATCGTCCAGGAGCAACGCGTCGCAGCGAACGAAGGACTTCGAATTCTTCGCGCCCGGATACACCTTGACTAGGCCGCGATACGAGGTCCGGCCGCCATTCTTCGAGATCGACTTGGAGACGATGTTCGAGCTGGTGTTGGGTGCCACGTGGACGGCCTTGCCACCCGCATCCTGGTGCTGCCCCTTCCCCGCGAACGCCACGCTCAAAACGTCGCCCTTCGCGCCGGGCTCCATCAGGTAGATGGACGGGTACTTCATGGTGATCTGCGAGCCCAGGTTGCCGTCGACCCATTCCATGGTCGCGTCGCCGTAGGCGACGGCACGCTTGGTGACCAGGTTGTAGACGTTGGTAGACCAGTTCTGGACGGTGGTGTAGCGGCAGCGGGCGCCGCGCTTGACGATGATCTCGACGACGGCCGAATGCAGCGAGTCAGTGGTGTAGATGGGCGCCGTGCACCCTTCGATGTAGTGGACGAAGCTGTCCTCGTCGCAGATGATCAGGGTTCGCTCGAACTGGCCCATGTTCTCGGCGTTGATCCGGAAGTAGGCCTGCAGCGGGATTTCGACCTTGACACCCTTGGGGACGTAGATGAACGATCCACCCGACCAGACGGCGCTGTTCAGTGCGGCGAGCTTGTTGTCGCCGGGCGGGATGATGGTGCCGAAGTACTGCTTGAAGAGGTCAGGGTAGTCGCGGAGAGCGCTGTCGGTATCGGTGAAGATCACGCCCTTCGACTCCAGTTCCTTGTGCAGGGAGTGATACACGACCTCCGACTCGTATTGCGCCGCCACGCCGGCGAGGAACTTGCGCTCCGCCTGGGGCACGCCGAGGCGGTCGAAGGTGTTCTTGATGTCGGCCGGCACGTCGTCCCAGGTCTTGCCCTGCTTCTCGGTCGACTTCAGGTAGTAATAGATGTTCTGGAAGTCGATGGTCGAGAGGTCGGCGCCCCAGGTGGGCATTTCCTTCTTGTCCCAGATCTGCAGTGCGCGCAGCCGGAACTTCGTCATCCACTCCGGCTCGTTCTTCATCCACGAGATTTCCTTGACGACCTCGGGATTCAGGCCGCGCTTGGCTTTGAAGACGAACTTCTCCGGGTCGAAGAAGCCGTACTTTTCCTTGTAGTTGTCACCAACATCGATCCGCGGGATGACGGTTGCCATTACCTTGCCTCCAGGGTCGCAGGCGCCTTTGCCGGCTCCTTGACCCATTCTGAATAGCCTTTAGCCTCCAACCAGTCGGCGAGCTCTGGCCCGCCCGAGCGAACGAATTCGCCGTTCACGAGCACGTGCACGTAGTCCGGCTTGATGAACTTCAGGACGCGTGTGTAGTGGGTGATGATCAGGACGCCCAGTTCGGGGCCGCGCATGCGGTTCACGGCATCGCTCACGAACTTGATGGAGTCGATGTCGAGTCCCGAGTCGGTCTCATCGAGGATCGCGATCTCCGGCTTCAGCACCGCCATCTGGAGAATCTCGGCACGCTTCTTCTCCCCGCCGGAGAATCCCTCGTTGACGTACCGAGACAGGAAGGAGTCGTCCATGCGCAGCACGGACATCTCATCCTTGAGCAGCGCGCGAAACTCCTTGACGTTGATCGCCTTGGATTTGTCCTTGCCGTCGTAACCGCGCTTCGCGTTGATCGCGGTCCGCAGGAAGTTTGACATCGTGATCCCGGGGACGACCACCGGGTACTGCAGGGCGAGGAACATGCCGAGCTTGGCGCGTTCCTCGGGCTGCAGGGTCAGGATGTCCTTGCCTTTGAACAGGACCTGGCCGCTGATCACTTTGTAGTTGGGGTGGCCCATCAGGGTGTGCGAGAGCGTGCTCTTGCCCGAGCCATTCGGGCCCATCACGGCGTGCACCTCGCCTTTGTTGACGGAGAGCGAGACGCCTTTGAGGATCTCGCGGCCCTCGACGCTGACTCGAAGGTCCTTGATTTCGAAATCTGCCATCGCTCTTGTCAGCTTACCCGTGGACTCCGTATTCAAAGCGTATTCAGTCCTCCTCATCGTGCGAATCGCCATTGAGCGCGACGCGAAGCGTGTTGACGGAAAGCGTCGCGCACTTCATCCGCGCCGGACTAATCGGGATACCAAGCTCCTCGAGCAGGTCCCGGGTGGGGAAAGTCTTGAGCTCCTGCACCGGCTTGCCGACGATCATGTCGGTCAGCATCGACGCCGACGCCTGGCTGATGGCGCAACCCCGGCCGCGGAAACGCACGTCCCCCACCCGGCCGTCGTCCAGCTTGAGGTAGAGGGTGATGACGTCGCCGCAGAGGGGGTTATCGCCCTCCTGGGTGATGTCGGCGTCCGTGATCTCCCCGAAGTGATGCGGGTTCTTGTAGTGCTCCAGGATCTGCTCGCGATAGAGATCGTCCATGTCTTTAGGCGAACACCTTTTGCGCCTTCTGAATTCCGTTGACCAGCTGGTCGACCTCATCGGCGCGGTTATAGATGTAGAAGCTGGCCCGTGTCGTGGCCGGCACGCCGAGGCGGTCCATCAGCGGCTGGGTGCAGTGATGACCTGCCCGCACTGCGATCCCTTCCCGGTCGACCAGCGTCGCCAGGTCGTGCGGGTGGATGTTCGGCAGCGTGAAGGAGACGGCGCCGCCGTGGAGCTCCGGGTCGCGGGGTCCATAGAGCGTGATGCCGGGGATATCCTGCAGCCGCTCCATCGCGTAATCGACGAGGGTGCGCTCGTGAGCGCGCACCGCGTCCATCCCGAACCCGTTGAGATAGTCGACGGCCGCCCCGAGCCCAATGCCTTCGGCAACGCTGGGCGTGCCTGCCTCGAATTTCCAGGGCAAGTCGTTCCAGCTGGCTTCGTTGAGCTTGACCCGCTTGATCATGTCCCCGCCGCCGAGGAAGGGGGGCATCGCTTCGAGCAGGGCACGGCGCGCCCAGAGCACGCCGATTCCGGTTGGCCCGCACATCTTGTGGCCGCTGAAGGCGTAGAAGTCCACGCCCAGATCCCGGACATCGACCGGCATATGCGGCACGGCCTGGGCGCCGTCGATCAGGACCAGCGCGCCCGCTCGGTGGGCCGCCGCGGCGATTGCCTTGATCGGGTTGATCGTTCCCAGCGTGTTCGACTGGTGGGTGATCCCAAGCAAGCGGACACCCTCGAGCTTCCGCTCCAGGTCGTCGAGTTGCAGCAGGCCCTGGTCGTCGATGCAGAGGAATTCGAGCGTGGCCCCAACCTCCCGCGCGAGCAGTTGCCAGGGAACGAGATTGCTGTGATGCTCCATTTCGGTGAGCAGGATGCGGTCGCCGGCGCGGACGTTCGCGCGGCCCCAGCTGAAACGAACCAGGTTGATCGCCTCGGTCGTGTTGCGGGTGAAAATCACTTCCTTCGTCGAGGCGGCATTGATGAAGCTCGCCACCCGCTGCCGAGCCGACTCGTAGGCCGCCGTAGCTTCCTCGCTGATCGCGTAGACACCGCGATGCGGATTGGCGTTGTAGCGCCGGTAGTAGTCATCCATCGCGTCGATGACCGCCGCTGGTTTTTGTGACGTGGCCGCACTATCCAGGTAGATCAGGGGGCGCCCGTGAACCTTCCGGGCGAGGATGGGAAAGTCATCGCGAACCTTCTCGACGTTGAGCGTCTTTGCCTCGATCATGCCGGCTGGGCCTCCTTCATCAGGTCGGCCACCGTGACCGCCTCCAGGGTCGAGGTGATGGTCCCTTGCAGTCGCTCCCAGAAGGCGTGCGCCGAGCAGGGCGTATCCGCGTGGGTGCACTCCCCAGGACCACCGCCTTCCGCCAGGCAGCTGACGGGCGCGAGCGAGCCCTCGAGATTGCGAACGATGTCGGCCATCGAGATGCTGGCGGGGCCGCGGGCGAGCGCGTAGCCGCCCTTGACGCCCATCCGGCTCGTCACCAGGCCCGCCCGGCGAAGCTGGCCGGCGATCTGCTCCAGGTAGGAGGGCGGCAGGCCCTCCAGCTCGGCGAGCTCCGCCAGCGGGATGGGACCATGGCCGTAGCCGCGCCCCAGGCGCACCATCACGCGAATCCCGTATTCGGACCGAGTGGAGAATCTCATTGATCTCCGACTGGAGTAGTCGGACATCTCGAGTATAGCCGAGGCGGGATGGCGCCCGGCGAACGTTCCCGTAACGTATCGGCGTGACCCAGCTGGACAGGGGGGCCTTCCGCCATGCGATGAGCCACTTCGCCAGCGGCGTCACGATCATGACCACCACCGCGGCTGGACGGATGCACGGCATGACGGTCAGCGCCTTCGCCTCCCAATCGCTGGACCCGCTCCTGATCCTGGTTTCGGTCGAGCGATCGACCACGATGCATCAACTCGTTATGGAGAGCCGCGCCTTCGCGATCAACATCCTCGACGAGCACGGAGAGGGCACCGCCCGATTCTTTGCGGACAACGCCCGGCTGAGCGGCCCCGAATTCAACGAAGGGGCCTATNACCTGGGCGTCACCGGGTCACCGATCCTCGAAGAGGCGACCGCCTACCTCGAGGCAAACCTGGACCACACGCTCGATGCGGGCGATCACACGATCATGGTCGGTCGCGTGGTGTCCCTCAGAGTCGTGCGCGTCGCGGCGCCGCTGATCTACTACCGCAGCGGCTACCGCAGCCTGGCCTAATCCTCCAGCAGCTCCGTCAGCTTTCCCTGGAATGCTGCCAGCCGCTGATGGGCGTCGAGCACTTCGTCGTG
>JGI12053J15887_10001756_pt1 | contig 10265 bp, 10 predicted proteins | sample MedBloCAOM1_O3_FD_15887 | JGI IMG/M metagenome (IMG submission 15887) | reverse complement strand
GTGCGGTCATCACTGGCCTGGCTTTGGTCGGAGCGACGCAGGTGCGGGCGCAAACGGTCGAAACTTCTCCGGACAAGAGATTGCAAAATGCCCTGCTCTCTTTTCGAGAAGTTATGCACGAGCCCGACAAGGGCATCCCGCGGGACTTGTTGGAGAAGGCGCGTTGCATCGTGATTATTCCGGGTGTGAAAAAGGCGGCGTTTATTGTGGGAGGCAAATATGGCCGGGGATTTGTTTCTTGTCGGCGAGGTGGGACCGGCCGATTCGGCGCGCCCGCAGCGGTGAGAATCGAAGGCGGAAGCTATGGATTGCAGATTGGTGGATCGTCGACGGACGTTTTCATGCTGATCATGAATGAGAGTGGAATGAAGAAATTGCTTTCGGACAAATTCACGATTGGTGGTGAGGCGGAGGCTGCGGCCGGGCCGGTGGGGAGAGAGGCCAGCGCGAGAACCGATTTGATGCTGCACGCGGAAATTTTGTCGTGGTCGCGGTCGCGGGGCTTATTTGCGGGATTGTCTTTGGAAGGTTCCACGCTCCGTCCGGACGAAAGCGAGAATGAGAAGTTGTATGGGAGAAAAATTTCAAACCAGCGAATTCTCGAAGGAGACCTGCCGGTGCCCCCGGCGGCGCGACCGCTGATCGCGGAGTTGAATCGATATAGTAATGCTGGAGCGCAGGGCGGTGATCATGGTCGACACGCTGAGGTTGGCGCGTCGCTCGGCGAGAAGGGCCGAGTCACCCTTTCAAATGTGCACTTCAAGACCAGCAGCGCGCAGCTGACGGCGGACTCCGAGCGTGCATTGAATGAAGCTCTCACTGCGCTCAAGGAGCATCCAGACTGGAAGATTCGCGTCGAGGGATTTACGGACAATCAGGGCGCTAAAGAAGCTAACCTGAAATTGTCGANTGAACGCGCCGAGGCGGTGGTCCACTGGCTCGCGGATCATGGAATAGACCGNAGCCGGTTGAGCGCCAAAGGTTATGGAGACGCTCGGCCGGTCGCGAGCAATTCCACGCCGGAAGGTCGCGCCAAAAATCGCCGAGTGGAGCTTGTTCGAGTGCAGGACTAGAATTGATTAGAAAATGAATCTCGAACAATTCAACGCCTCGGTTGCCGACGAACAGGCACCGCCAACGGGATTGTCCATCCCGCTCGCGGCGCTGTGGTGGGACGCTAAAGGGGATTGGGCGCGGGCCCACTCACTCGTCGACGAACTGGAAAGTCGAGAGGGCATGGCAGTTCACGCCTACCTGCACCGCAAAGAGGGTGCTGCCTCCAACGCCGATTATTGGTACCAGCGTTCCGGGCGCAGCTTTTATCGGCCGGTGCTCGACGCGGAGCGCACGGCGCTAATTGAAGGGCTGCTGGCTGAAGATCGGAGCGCTTAACTGGCTCCAAGGTCCGCGAGGAGCGTTTTATTCGCACCGCGTTCCAGGCCTCGCAGAATTGATTTTCCCGAAGCGGATTGATTTATCTAGGCGCGCGCAACGGCTGCCGTGAGTTGTTTGTGAACTGTGGGGGCCACACCGGTGCCGAGCAATTCGATGGCGCGCAACATTTTCTGATGCGGAAGCGTTGAAACGCCCATCTGAAAAGTTATGCGCGTGACGCCGCCCAGGGCTTCATTCACGTAGAGAATTTTTTTCGCGACGGTGTCCACGTCGCCGATCAGCAGCGCACCTTTCGGGCCGCGCAGAGCGTCGAACTGCGCTCGAGTGGTTGGCGGCCAGCCGCGTTCCTTGCCAATTTCGGTGAAGGTGTGGGCATAGCCGGGGAAAAAAACGTCCGCGGCTTCCTTGGTGGTATCGCCGAGAAAGCCAACCATNTGCAGACCGACCTTGAGTTGTTCGGGTTTGTGCCCGCTGCGGAGGCCTGCTTCACGATACAGATCGATGAGTGGCCGGAAGCGATGCGGTTCCCCGCCGATGATGGCAACCATGAGCGGCAAGCCGAGTACTCCGGCGCGCGCGAAAGAAGCTGGCGTGCCGCCCACGCCGACCCAGATGGGCAGTGGATCCTGCAGTGGTCGCGGGTAAATGGCCTGGCCGGTAAGGGCTGGGCGATGGTGTCCGGACCAGTGTACGTGCGTGTTTTCGCGAATCTTCAGCAGAAGCTCTAGTTTTTCTGAGAACAGTGAGTCGTAATCTTCGAGCTCGAATCCGAAGAGCGGGAAGGATTCGATGAAGGAGCCGCGACCTGCGACGATTTCGGCGCGCCCGTGTGAGATCAGGTCGAGCGTGGCGAATTCCTGAAAGACTCGTACGGGATCGGCGGCGCTGAGCACCGTCACCGCGCTGGTCAGGCGGATATTTTTTGTGCGGGTAGCAGCGGCCGCGAGAATGATCGTCGGCGCAGAGTCCAGAAATTCTTCGCGGTGATGCTCGCCGATGCCGAATAGGTCGAGCCCTACCTTGTCGGCGTGCTCAATCTCGGCCAATAGTTGCTGCATCCGATCGACCGGCTCAATCGTTTCACCGGTAACCGGGTCTGAAATGGCTGCTGCGAAGCTGTCGACGCCAATCTCCATGTGCGCACCTTTAGCTGCTGCTTTAGATTACCTCGCCTGCATTGTGGGTACTTCGATTACGCGGCTTGCCCTTAATTCGCTCGTTGCACAAAAATTCCCGCGAAGTGCTGCTTGTTTCGGACCGCCAGAATGGACCATANNATGACNACCAGAATCGCAAGGGGCAGCCCGGCCTGCGCCATAAGCGCGTGAAAGAAAAAAATGTTTACGATCACAGGTCCCAGTAGAACGAGCGCCAGCGGGATGTAGCGATTTATCAACAGCAGCAATCCTCCGATAACTTGAATTGCGAAAATAACTACCCAATAGTGAGACGCGAAGATCGCGCCGAAGTACTGGCCCGCCACACCTGTAGGAGGCGGCATCGGAATGAAGTGAAGAAAGCCATTCAAACCGAAGACCAGGAAGATCAAACCCAGAAGCAAACGTGCGATCAAGGAAGCAGTTTTCATTTTATTCTCCTTTTTTTGACCCGCGTTATTTAGAGACTGGCATGAGCGTGGACTTTTTCCAGCGACGGCGCAAGAAAGGTTTGTGGATCCATCTTGCCGGACATCAATTGCGCGGTGCCGCTGGCGGCGATGATGGTGACGTCGGTGATGCCGATGAACCCTAAGACCTTCTGCAAGTAGGGGGTCACAAAATCGAAGGAAGCCATAGCGCTGCCCTTCCCGTATTCACCGCCGCTCGCAAGCAGCAAGGTGGCTTTTTTCCCGGCCAGCAGGCCCTTAGGACCAGTCGCCCCGTATGAAAATGTTTTGCCGGCGCGAACCACTTGATCAATCCAAAGTTTGAGCGTGGAAGGAATACTAAAATTGTGCATGGGCACGCCAAAGACATACTCGTCAGCTTGCTCGAGGTCATTTATCAGCGAGTCGGAGGCTGCGAGTGCATTGGTCTGGGCTTCGGTCCGAGCTGATTCTGGCGTGTGGGCTGCGCCCACCCAGGATGCGTCGAGCACGGGCAAGTTCAGCGTAGTGAGGTCGCGATCGATAACTTTACCTGCCGGGTGAGACTTGAGCCAGGTTTCGGCGAATTTCGCGGTGAGTTTTCGGGAAATAGACCCTTGGCCCATGGGGCTGGAGTCGAGTTTGAGTAAGGTTGCCATGTGATTGCCTCCAATCATCAGATGCAGCATAAACAACAACTGTTGCACACACTACCACAACAAACGTAATTTAAGCAACAGACGATGTTTTAAGGTATACTAGCGGGTGGAGGGGCGAGAAATGCTTCAGTCAGACTGTGAAAGGCTAGATCCTCGCATCCGCAGAACGCGACAACTGCTGCAAGATGCGCTACGCAATCTATTGAAACAAAAAGAGTTCGATAAGATTTCGGTGCAGGACATCACCGAGGCCGCTACCGTGAACCGCGCCACCTTCTATGCGCACTATGAGGATAAATTCGCTCTGCTGGGCGAACTAATCCGGATTACCTTTCTTGATCTTTTGGCGCAGAGGAATGCGACGTTTGATGGTGGATGTTCGACAGCATTTCAGGTAATTATCCTGGCGGTTTGCGACTACCTGAGCGAACTGCAAAAATCTCATTCCTTCAACCAGCATCAATTCGAACCGTTTGTGGAAGCTACGGTGATCGATCAGATCCGCATCGTTTTGCTGGATGGATTCCAGCGTCACCCGGTGGAGCGCAACATCCCCGCAGAAATGATTGCCGCGACGGCAAGCTGGGCGATCTATGGGGCCGTAAAGCAGTGGGTGAATACCGCGGACCGTGTCTCCGCAGAAGAATTTGTTTCCGTTGCAGTGGAACTGGTGCGGCCGATCGTGACAGCTGGGATTATTCCAAATCCGCAAATTGATGTGCCTAAGGCGACTGCGCAACAACACAGTTGAACCCAGGCGCATTGCGCTGGGCCGCCGAACCGACAATTCGAATCTAGCGTTTGCCTGCGCGTTTCAAACTAACATTTTGTGGAGGCGTATCTTCCGCGTCCGGAGGAGTGGCGTCTCGCTCCGCCCGAAAATCGGGCTGGCTTTGCAGCATTCGCACGCAGCGATTCCAGCGCAGAATGCTGTCGTCATTTCCTGGCGGACGGATTTTCTCCGCTTCCGCGAAACATTTCATGGCATCTTCGATGAGCGGCAACAGAATATGCGCGGAATAACCGCTGCGCAGCTGAACCTTGGCACGCCTCTCATGTAACAAGCCGGTGTAGTAAGCGCGTTCGTAGGCATCGCGCAAACCCTGAAAAATTTCGGCCACTTCGCCGTAACGATCGCCGGCGTAGCCGGTGAACTGATCGGTGATGGACAAACCCAGTAACCGGCGCGCCAGTTGATGCCCAGAATCAACAGCCAGGATATCCCGGCAGATCGATTCGGCTTCTTCCGGTTCGTTTAAGTAGCGATACAGCTCCGCTTTCGCGATGGCTTCCGCAATGCCTGCCCTGGAAATAGCTTTGAGTTGCGCGTCCATTAGAACCTCCCGAGCTGCAGACACGATACTCCTTTAGTCCGCCTAATTGCGTTTCTCGCTGGGCCCCCGCATTTTGCGAAACAGCATAGTCAAAGGATCGTAAAACTCGTCCACTACTCGTTCTTTCAATGGGATGATGGCGTTATCCGTAATGTGAATTTCTTCCGGGCAAACCTCCGTGCAGCATTTCGTGATGTTGCAAAGGCCGAGGCCCAGCTCGTCTTTCAGTAGTCGCGCGCGATTTGCACCGTCAAGCGGATGCATCTCCAATCCCGCCACGCGCACAAAAAAACGCGGTCCGGCAAATTTTTCCTTCTTGTCATGATCGCGCAGCACGTGGCAAACGTTCTGGCACAGGAAACATTCGATGCACTTGCGAAATTCCTGCACGCGGTCAACGTCCAACTGCGAAATTTTCCAGTCTGCGCCGCGCCTCGGCTGAAATGGAGGGATTTTTTTGTTAACGCGATAGTTCCAGGAGACATCGGTGACCAGGTCTTTGATTTTCGGGAACGACTTCATGGGCATCACGACGATGGGCTCATCTTTGGGGAGCTCATCCATGCGCGTCTTGCAGGTCAGCCGCGGCCGGCCGTTTACCTCCGCGGAGCAGGAACCGCACTTCCCTGCTTTGCAATTCCAACGAACCGCGAGATCCGGCGCGAGGTGTCCCTGAATATAGTACAGCGCGTCGAGCACCACCATGCCGGGCGCAACCGGAACCTTGTAGTCCACCATCGCTCCGCCGCCGGCTTCGCCGCGGAAGACTCGCAAGACTGTTTCAGCCATCGCTTTCTCCGTTCCGGTGCTCATCGCCGCCAACTATAGTCGTAAAATTTTGATGCCATGTTACTCCTGCGCCAAAACTTCTTTTAAGTCAGCGGGCAGCGCCGGAATGGGCTCTTCGCGCCGAACCACCTTGCCGCCTTCTTCCACGATGATGTTGTGTTTCTGCCCCCAGGACGCATCGAGATTCGGATAGTCAATGCGACTATGCGCGCCGCGGCTTTCGGTGCGCGCCAAGGCGCTTTTTGTAACGGCTTCGGCAATTATAAGCATGGACTTCAGCTCGCCGGTAAGGTGCCAGCCGGGATTNAACATCCGCGAACCTTCCACGCTGGCTGCTGCCGCGCGCGCTTTCAACATTTGCAACTCGCTGAGCGCGCGCGCCAAATCCTCCGCGTTGCGATAAATACCTACGAGGCTTTGCATCACGGTTTGCAAATCGCGATGCACTGCGTAGGGGCTTTCGCCGGTGTTTGAAAATGGCGCGAGTAGTTCCTTTTCGGCGTCTTGCATTTGCGCGTTGCCCAACGACGCATAAGCGGTTTGTTTGGCATGCGCCGCCGCAGCCATTCCAGCACGCCGCCCGAATACCAGCAAATCGGAAAGTGAATTGCCGCCCAGCCGATTTGCTCCATGCAAACCTGCCGCAGCTTCACCGGCGGCAAAAATTCCCGGGATGGAGGACTGCCCTGTTTCCGCTTCGACGCGAATACCGCCCATCATGTAGTGGCACGTCGGTCCAACTTCCATGGGTTCTTTAGTGATGTCCACATCGGCCAATTCTTTGAACTGGTGATACATGCTGGGCAATTTTTTCTTTACGTACTCGGCGGGCTTGTGGGAGATGTCCAGGTACGCGCCGCCGTGTTCGGTGCCGCGACCTTCACGCACTTCGGTATAAATCGCACGCGCCACGACATCGCGGGTGGAAAGCTCCATGCGCTTGGGATCATATTTCTCCATGAAGCGCTCGCCCAATTTGTTGCGCAGGATGCCGCCCTCGCCGCGCACCGCTTCGGTGACCAGAATTCCCTGCACTCCCGGCGGCCACACCATCCCGGTGGGATGAAACTGCACAAATTCCATATCCATCAGTTCCGCGCCCGCTTCGTAAGCCAGCGCCATGCCGTCGCCGGTGTATTCCCAGGAGTTGGACGTCACCGTGTACGCTTTACCGATGCCGCCCGTGGCGATTACCACCGCTTTGGCCTTGAAGACGATGAAGCGGCCATTCTCGCGCCAGTAGGCGAAGGCGCCCGCAACACGGCCGCTTTCCATCAGCAGACGCGTGATGGTGCATTCCATGTAACAATCCACGCCCTGCTGCACGCCGCGGTCTTGCAAGGTGCGAATTAATTCGAGGCCAGTGCGATCGCCGACATGGCACAAGCGCTTGAAGGTGTGCCCACCAAAAGCACGCTGTAAGATTTCGCCTTTTTCTGTGCGATCAAAAAGCGCGCCCCATTGTTCCAGTTCACGGACACGTTCCGGAGCTTCCTGCGCGTGCAACTGCGCCATGCGCCAGTTGTTAAGCAGTTTGCCGCCGCGCATGGTATCGCGGAAATGCACTTTCCAATTGTCGGCGGGATCTACGTTGGCCATGGCCGCGGCGATGCCGCCTTCGGCCATCACCGTGTGGGCTTTGCCCAGCAGCGATTTGCAAACCACGCCTACCGACGCACCTTGCGCCAGGGCTTCGATCGCCGCGCGCAGTCCCGCGCCACCTGCGCCGATGATTAATACATCGTGTTCGCGAACCTCGTAATTTGCGGTCACAGAATCCTCAGGTCGCGAATCAGGCCGCTGGCTACAAGCCGAATGTATAAATCCGCCAAGCCGACGGAGATCAAGCTGGCCCATGCGAATTGCATGTGGCGCTCATTCAGGAAGGAGAAGCCGCGCCAGGCCGCGGCTCGCGTTGTTCCGAACGACGCGCAGGAAAAGCAATCCATCTTGCCTCCCGCCAAATGGCGCAGCGAGTGGCATGACAAGGTGTAAATGGAAAGCAAGATAACGTTGACCAACAGAATCAGGCTGCCGACACCGACGCCAAATTGCCCGTCGAAAAAAAAGCCCTTGATCGCGTCATGCCACAAAAAAGCCAGAAAAATAATCGCGAGATAAAGAAAATAACGATGCACGTTTTGCAGAATGAACGGAAAGGCTGTTTCGCCGCGATATTTGCGGTTGGCCGGCTCTCCTACGGCGCACGCCGGCGGATCCAGAAAAAACGCGCGATAGTAAGCTTTGCGGTAGTAGTAACAGGTGGCACGAAATCCCAAGGGGCCCGCCAGCACCAGAAGCGCGGGAGAGAGCGGCCACCAGTGATGTTGCGGATCGATGAGCGGGGAATAAAAAGGCGAAAGATAAGGTCCCCACGAATAATAAGCGCCTTCGAAAGCCCGCAGCGTGGCGTATAGACCAAAACCGCCCAGCAGAATGATTACTGGTAAGAGTTCGGTCCACCACGAATCGCGACGCAACGTCGCGCCGAGGCGCGCTTCCGGCAAATGAGTTGGCGTGCCAGCCATGTACGTACCTCCGAGTGCAGTAGCCTATGCAAAAAACTCAAATTTTCAAACGAAATTATGTGAGGGCGCAGAAACAGCAATAAAAACCTCAAGGGATAGGTCGGTGATCGAACTTTTACAAGATGGATTCGATCTCGGCGTCCAGCGCCACGTGGGTCACCGGCTCGGCATTGATGGTAAACGTCATGCCATCGAGATCATCGAAATGGAAAAAACGGCTGATGTGGTAATCCTCGTCATAGCTGGAAAAAAGCTGCTCAGTTTCGGCGCGGCTTAGATTGAATGCCGTGAGCGGCACGGGGGTGCCGAAATCACCAGCCAGCGCGCGGTAACGGTCGACCAGTTGTCGCAGTGGAAGCATGGTAGCCCGTCGAGTGGCTTCGGAGGTCATAATCGCTCTCCTTGGGCCAGAGTGTACCCCTAGAGTTGCGATTAATAAATAGTCCTGAATGTCGCTATAATGCGCGTGTAAAAAACAATCGCTGCCAGTCGAGAACCCCAAGCCGTGAGAAAGAGAAAGACACCGACATGAGTGCGTTTCCTAATCTTTTCGCCAAACGATACCCGCTGTGCTCATGTTTACTGCTTTTCTTGTTTTTTGGGTTCTCTCCGTGGCCATCGGCAACGGCGCAAACGCGCGAGGCCGCTGGTTCCGCTAACGTTTTGCATCAACTGAATGAGGCCGTCGAGGACCTTGTGCAGCGGGTGTCGCCGACGGTGGTGCAAATCCTGGTCACCGGATATGCGGCCGCGGAAGACTCCCAGCGCGGGCAAACTGACTTGGTGGTCGGTCGCCGCAGGGCCATCGGCTCAGGCGTGATCGTCGACCCAGAAGGGTACATTATTACCAATGCTCACGTGGTGTCCGGCGCGCAAAACATTGAGGTGCTCGTTCCGCCGCCACCCGCTCCCACTGCGTCCGGAGCTGCCGCCGAAGGGCCGCAAGGAAGAAGCTACACGGCGCGCATTGTGGGAACCTCGCGAGAGATTGATCTCGCGGTTATTAAAATTGATGGGCATGGCTTGCCCGCGCTGTCGATTCGCAATTCCATGCCACCGGCTAGGCAAGGCGAAATGGTGTTTGCATTTGGCAGCCCCGAGGGCTTGCGCAATACCGTAACCATGGGGGTGGTGAGCGCTGTGGCGCGCCAGCCCGATCCGGATAGCCCTCTGGTTTACGTGCAAACGGACACGCCCATTAATCCCGGTAACAGCGGAGGCGCACTGGTGAATGCCAACGGCGACCTGGTGGGCATCAACACGTTCATCTTGTCATCGTCGGGTGGAAATCAAGGATTGGGCTTCGCAATTCCGGAGGGCGTGGTGGCTTCTGCTTATCCGCAGCTGGTGAAGTTTGGGCATATCCATCAACCGGCCATTGGCGCGCTGGTGCAAACCATCACGCCGGAATTAGCGGCGGCATTGCGCCTGAAAAGAGATTTCGGCGTCATTGTCTCCGACATTTCACCGGGCGGTCCCGCGGATACCGCAGGCATCAAGATTCAGGATGTAATTGCCAGCGTCGACGGCGTTGCCATCAGCAGCTTGCCGCAATTTGCTCAAAACCTTTATCTGCATAAGACCGGCGATCACGCCGCGCTCGAAATTTTGCGGGGCGCCGATCGCCTTAAGATAAACGTTGGCCTCGCCGAACGGCCGCATAAAGAGGACAACCTTGTCGATCTGGTCGACCCGGTAAAGAACCTGGTCAGGCCGCTGGAGATCCTCGGAATTGAATTGACACTTGAGCTTGCGAAGGCTTTGCCTGACCTGCGCATCCCGAGCGGCGTGATTGTGGCCGCGCGAACTCTCGGCGCGCGTACCGGGGAGATTCCATTGCAAACCGGGGATGTAATCCATGGATTGAACACCACACCGATCACCTCGTTGGAGGTTTTGCGCGCCACGTTGGCGGCTATGAAGCCTGGCGAGCCGGTGGCACTGCAAATAGAGCGGCATGAGCAGATTTTTTACG
>JGI12053J15887_10001755_pt1 | contig 10266 bp, 7 predicted proteins | sample MedBloCAOM1_O3_FD_15887 | JGI IMG/M metagenome (IMG submission 15887) | reverse complement strand
TGACGATGGACCGGCTCGAAAAACAAGGCATCAACCCTTACACCATCCCCGGACTGCTTCCGGGCCTGCTCGGCATCGCCATGACGATACTTGGGGCGCTGCTCGCGGCGCGCAGCTGGCGTCCCCATCTGCTATCAACTGCCGCCACGACTGATGCGTCGGTCAAGCGCGCTGAGCAAAAGCGCCTTTTGCTGGTGCTCGGGCTATGTCTCACATTTGGCGTGATCCTGGTCGGACATGGTTTGCCATTCTGGCTCGCCGCAGCCATCTTCGTGACGGCATCGATTGTCGGACTGCAATACCAGCAGCGCAACTCGACCGGTCAGACATCGAACGCTCGCTTGTTCATCAAGGCCGCGGCGATCGGTCTCGGCGCCGGGATCGTCATCACCATCGTGTTCCAGGAAATCTTCCTGGTTCGCCTGCCCTAACTCACCGGATCTCTTCATGCTGGCGGGTCTATCCGAGCTTGGTCAAGCCTATCTGAGTATTCTGAATGTCTATTCCCTTGCCTATGGGCTCGGGGGTGCGCTGCTCGGCATTATCGTGGGTTGTCTTCCCGGATTGTCAGCGACGCTTTGCATCGCGCTGCTGACGACGCTGACCATCAAGATGGCTGCCAACGATGCCATCCTGATCCTGATCTGCTCTTATGTCGGAACCCTGTATGGCGGCTCGCGCACCGCGATCCTGCTCAACATCCCCGGCACCGCCGCCAATGCGGCATCGTGCGCCGATGGCTACGCGCTGGCGTTGCGCGGCGAAGCCGGCCGGGCCATCGGCATTGCGACATCGGGCGCATTCAGCGGCACGCTGTTCGGCGTATTGTGTCTGGCGGCATTTACGCCGCTGCTTGCCGAAGTCTCGCTCTCATTCGGGGCATACGAGTTCTTTTGGCTGGCGCTGCTCGGTGTAGCGATGTCCGGCAGCATTGTCGGCAACGATCCGCTCAAGGGATGGCTCATGGGCACCCTGGGCCTGTTCGTGGCGCAAATCGGCCAGGAAGGTCTCTATGCCCATGATCGATTCACATTCGGATGGAACCAGCTCTCCGGCGGCATTTCGCTGATTCCGGCGCTGGTTGGCGCGTTCGGCTTCGCGGAAGTCCTGACCACGCTGGCCGACCCCGTCGAGCGGCAAATCGTGGAGCTGCGCGACTCCGTGTTGCCGCGATTTCGCGAGGTCTTTCAATACTGGCGCACCGTGCTGCGTTCGGGCGTCATCGGCGTTCTGACCGGTCTGATGCCGGGGGTCGGCGAGGATGCCGGCGCCTGGATGTCCTATGCCGCGGCCAAGGCCGTCAGCAAGGAGCGGGAGCAATTCGGCAAGGGATCGATCGACGGCCTGATGGCTGCCGAGACCGGCGACATGTCGTCAATCCCCGGCCACATCATTCCAGCGCTCGCTCTCGGCGTACCGGGGTCGGCTCCGTCAGCGGTCTTGATGGCCGCCATGATCATCCATGGCATCCAGCCGGGGCCGATGCTGATGATCGAACACCCGCAATTCATTTACGACGTGGTGGCGATGACGTCGCTGGCGACCGTCAGTATCCTGGTGTTCGGGCTGTTTCTGATCAAACCACTGTTGCTGGTGCTCAAGATCAAGCGCACGGTCCTGATGCCCATTATTTTCCTGCTCTGCACGGTCGGCGCGTTCGCCAGCGCTTCGCGGCTGTTCGATATCTACTGCATGCTGGCGATCGGAATCGGAGCGTTCTTCCTGCGCCGACGCGGATATCAGATGGCGCCTTTCGTGCTTGGCCTGGTGCTCGGCGGTCTCTTGGATAAAAGCCTGCGTCGGGGCCTGGTACTCTCGGACGGCAGTCTCGAACCCTTTTTTACCCGGCCGATCAGCATCGGCTTCGCCACCGTGACGATCCTGATTCTGTTGCTCTATATTCCAGCGTTCAAGTCGCTGGTCACCACCATCACCGGGACCGTCAGCAGGCAGTTTCAGCGCTTTACCTCCCGGGCTGCCTGAACGATCGGAGTTTTAAAAATGCGGATTGCCCTGTGCAACGAGGTTCTCGCCGGCATGCCGCTGGAGCGGCAATGCGAGTACGCCGCGCGTCTTGGCTATGACGGCCTGGAGATTGCTCCGTTTACGCTCAGCGCTTCGCCGGAGAAGATCTCCGCGGCGGAGGCTGCGAAAATTCGTGCGACTGTCGAAGCCTCCGGCCTCGTCGTCACCGGGCTGCATTGGCTGCTGGTCAAGCCGGAAGGTTTGTCGTTGACCCACCCGGATACAGCGGTGCGCGCCCGTACCATCGAGGTGATGATCCGCCTTACCGCGCTTTGTGCGGAACTCGGCGGCGCGGTATTGGTGCATGGCTCGCCCAAGCAGCGACAGATCGCGCCGGGAGAAACCCATGCGGTCGCATTGGCACGGCTGCAAGATGGCCTGGCGCAGGTGGCCTCGGCTGCAACGAAAGCCGGCGTCATCTATTGCATCGAGCCGCTATCCCGGAACGAAACGGCATTGGTCAATACCGTCGCCGAGGCGGCCGAACTGGTTCGCTCCATCGATCAACCCGGCCTGCGAACCATGATCGATTGCAGCGCCGCCGGCCTTACCGAAACCTGCCCGATTCCGTCGCTGATCGACCGCTGGTTACCGACCGGCCTGATTACCCATATCCAGGTCAATGATCCGAACCGGCGCGGTCCGGGTCAGGGCGAGATGAAATTCGCGCCGATTCTGGCCGCCTTGAAACGACATGACTACGCCGGGACCATCGCGGTAGAGCCTTTTGACTATCTGCCCGACGGCCCTGCCGTTACAGCCTTTTCTGCCGGCTATATGCGCGGCCTTCTCGAAGCGCTGGCGTGAACCTGCTCAAGCCGCCAAAGCCGGACTTTCCGCAGCTTTTCCGCAACTTTCCGCCGAATACTTGCCCGAAAACGATCGGGAAGTGAGTATGTAAGGCTGCCCGAATCGGACGACCGTAACCACATGCCTCATCCCGCCATGGCCACAGTTCCTGACCGCGTGTCCGACACCACCCCCGACGCGCTCTCCGTGTTGAATCACGTATTCGGCCTGCCGGCCTTTCGCGGCGCGCAGGAGGAGATCGTCCGGCATGTCACCGGCGGCGGCAATTGCCTGGTGCTGATGCCGACCGGCGGGGGCAAATCGCTGTGCTACCAATTGCCGGCGCTGCTGCGCAAAGGCTGCGGCATTGTCATTTCGCCGCTGATCGCGCTGATGCGCGACCAGGTCGCGGGCCTGCTCGAAGCCGGCGTCAAGGCGGCGGTGCTGAATTCGACGCTGTCATGGGACGAGGCCTCCGCGGTCGAGGCGCGGCTGCTCGCCGGCGATCTCGACCTGCTCTATATCGCGCCGGAGCGGCTGCTGACGCCGCGCTGCCTCGCTTTGCTCGGCCGCGCCGACATCGCCTTGTTCGCGATCGACGAGGCGCATTGCGTGTCGCAATGGGGGCACGACTTTCGGCCGGAATATATCGGCCTGTCGGTCATATCCGAGCGCTTTCCGGATGTGCCGCGGATCGCGCTGACCGCCACGGCCGACGATCTCACGCGTAAGGAGATCGTCGAGCGGCTCGGACTGGTGGATGCGCCCAGCTTTGTCGCCAGTTTCGATCGGCCGAATATCAGATATGAAATCGTCGACAAGCAGAACGCGCCGGCGCAGCTGAAAGCCTTCATCGCCGAGCGCCATGCCGGCGACGCCGGCATCGTCTACTGCCTGTCGCGCGCCAAGGTCGAAGACACCGCTGATACGCTTACCAAGGCCGGCGTCAACGCACTGCCCTATCACGCCGGCCTCGACTCCGGCTTGCGCGCTCGCAATCAGGACCGTTTCATCAACGAAGACGGCATCGTGATCGTCGCCACCGTCGCGTTCGGCATGGGTATCGACAAGCCCGACGTGCGCTTCGTGGCGCATCTCGATTTGCCGAAAAGCATCGAGGCCTATTATCAGGAGACCGGGCGTGCCGGCCGCGACGGCAAGCCGTCCAGCGCCTGGATGGCGTACGGCCTGTCCGACATCGTGCAGCAGCGCCGCATGATCGACGAGTCATCAGGCGCGGAGGCGTTCAAGCGGGTCTCGATCGGCAAGCTCGACGCTTTGGTTGGCCTCGCCGAAACCACGCACTGCCGGCGCACCCGGCTGCTCGGCTATTTCGGCGAGACGCCCGGCGCCGCCAAATGCGGCAATTGCGACAACTGCCTGTCGCCGCCGCTCGTCCGCGACGGCAAGGTGATCGCGCAGAAACTGCTGTCGGCCGCCTATCGCACCGGGCAGCGTTTTGGCGCGATGCACCTGATCGATGTCCTGGTCGGCCGCCTGACCGAACGCGTCAAGCAGTTCGGACATGACAGGATCTCCGTGTTCGGAGTCGGCACCGAGCTCAATGAAAAGCAATGGCGCGCCGCACTGCGCCAGCTGGTGGCGATGGGCCATCTTGCGCCGGACTCCGAGGCCTTCGGCGCGCTGAAGCTGACCGACTCCGCGCGCGGCGTGTTGAAGGGCGAGACCGAGGTGATGCTGCGCGAGCAACTCCCCGGCTCCCGTCTTCGCGCGACCCGAACCAAATCGAGGCGCGGTGACATCGCTCCGGTATCGCCCGGACGGACTGAACCCGGCGATGCCAATCTCACCGGCGCGCTCAGGGCGTGGCGTTCCGAAGTGGCGCGCACGCGCGGCGTGCCGGCCTATGTCGTGCTGCACGACGCCACCATCGACGGCATCGCGACCTCGCGCCCGACCACGCTCACGCAACTCCGCGGCATCGCCGGCATCGGCGACAAGAAACTCGAGCATTACGGTGACGAACTGATCGCGCTGGTGAAGGCGGCGGGCTGAGAGCTGCCACTCGAGCCTGACGGCCGAGGCCGCCAGAACCGGCTCGATTACATCGTGTCGGCGCTGGCCAGGGCGGGCGCGGCGAGGATGCTCAGCGCGATATCCCCTGTGGGAAGGGGGGCCGCCTTGTGGTCGGCGCCCAAAACCGCATCCATGGTGAACGCGCCCAGTTCACACATGACCCGCGACGGGACATCTCCGACGCCGGTAAATTCATTCGCAAGATATTTAAACTGTGCACGTATCTGGCGCAGCGTGGCTTTCGGCACCACCGCGTCGGTCTCTCCAACCGATGGATTTCGGTCGCCCGGTTCCCCGGCGTGCGAATTCACCTGCGCTTCGGGCTGAGGCTGGTCGGGACCAGCGCGGCCGGCACCGTCCCGCGGCTCGACGGTTTGATCTCTGAGATAGCTGATTCGATCGAATGCAGCGCGAAGCTCAAGTCGTTTGGCTTCAAGTGCCGCGACCTTTTCCCTGAGCGCATCGCATTCCCGGTCGGAAGTCACGCGAAGCGCGGCCAATTCATCGCCACGCGCCTTCAACTGGGCGTTAAGTTCGTCGCGTTCGCGGTCAAAGGCGAGACGAAGGTCAGCTCCCTCCTTTTCGCGCGCCTGAAATTTTGCGGCGAGTTCGCCGTGTTCGCGTTCCGATGCAAGGCGAAACAGGTCGAGTTCGTCGCCACGCGCATCCGCCGCCGCCCTGAGCGTCTCGCGCTCGCGATCGAAGCCCGCGCGAAGCTCGGCGAGGGCTTGTTCAAACGCCTCCGATGCTGCCGTTTGCTCGCCGCGTTCGCGTTCCAAAACACCGAGCAGCTCGGAGAGTTCGGCTTCCCGCCCCTGCAGCGTTGCCTTGAGTGTATCGCGCTCGGCCAGCGTCGACGATATGATATTCAGGTGCCCGTCGATGTCATGCTTGAGCGCGTCGCATTCGGCTTCCAGCAAGTCGGCATGACGGGTGACGGTTTCGTATTTGTATCGCCACAGCTGCTCTTCATCCACCGCCGCGGTCACTTGGGCGGCCAGGGATTCCAGCAGCACGGCGGCGTGGTGCAGATAGTTGGCGTTGTGCCCGACGGACACCAGATCGGCAAAGCGCCGGAGAAAATGTGCCGTCTCAGCGGCCGTGGGCGTCTCAGGCGTCATGGAAGGATCGGTCATGAAGCGTGCTTTCTCGAAGCGCGAATTCCGGGCGCCATGCGGTGCGATCAAACGGCGCGCCACCCGCCGGGGCCGTTTTCGCCAAAGCGGACGGGTTCGTGATGGCGGCGCTGAATCGGTCCCCTCAGCCTACCGGTGGTTTTCCAGATCGGCGGCGGCAAAAATAGGGCGCTGACGCGTTATCCCGGGCTCACCGCGGCGGAGCAGCCCGTAAGCCCTCCCGCCGAGGTCTGGAACCGATGGCAGCCGAGGCCGGCGGACGGCCACCTGGCGTTTTATACAGAATGCAGACCATGCACGAGGACGCGCATATTCTCGCTGTAGTCGATCGGCGCCACGACCAGATGCACACCGCCCTCCCGGAAAGCAGCTTCCAGCATCGTCTTGAATTCCGCAGCATTGCCGACGCGGGAGCCCTTTGCGCCATAGGACTTGGCATAGGCGACGAAGTCCGGGTTGCCGAAGTCGAGCCCAAAATCGGAAAATCCGTCGACTTCCTGTTTCCACCGGATCATCCCGTAGGCACGATCCTCGAGCACGAGGACGACGAGGTTTTGTTTGAGCCGCACCGCCGTCTCGAGCTCCTGGGAGTTCATCATGAAGCCGCCATCGCCGCAGACGGCGAGCACGCGCCGGTCCGGATGGATCAGCGATGCCGCGATCGCCGAAGGAAGACCCGCTCCCATCGTTGCCAGCGCGTTGTCGAGCAGCAGCGTATTGGCGACGCTGGTGCGGTAATTGCGGGCGAACCAGATCTTGTACATGCCGTTGTCGAGAGCAACGATACCGTCCGGCGGGATGACCTGGCGGACATCGTGCACGATGCGCTGAGGCGTCAACGGAAACCGATCCTCCGTTGAACGCTCGGCGAGGCGCGCCAGAATCCCGTCCCGCAGACCCAGCAATGCCGAGGCATTGGAAAGCTTGCCCTCCAGGCGGTCGGCGATGGCTGCGAGGCTGGCGCCAACGTCGCCGACGACCTCCGCTTGCGGGAAATATACCTGTTCCACCGTCGCCGGCGTGGCCCCGACATGGATGACCTGCGGTCCATTGTGGCCCATCAGGAAGGGCGGCTTCTCGACGGTATCGTGGCCGATCGACACGATCAGGTCGGCCTGGTCGATCGCCTCGTGAACCCAATCCCGCTCCGACAGCGCGGCCGTGCCGATGTAGAGATTGGAGCCGGCATTGACGGCGCCTTTCCCCATCTGGGTGTTGAAGAACGGAATTCCGGCCCGTCGCACGAAGGCCGACAACGGCTCGGCGAGGTGCGGACGGCTCGCGGCGGCGCCCAGCATGACCAGAGGCCGCTTGGCGGCCATGATCATGGCGGCGGCGCGCTCGATGGCAGCCTGAGGCGCAATCGGATGCTCGACGACGTGCGGGGGAATGATGTCGGCTGCGGCATCGTCGGCCGCGATATCCTCGGGTAGTTCGAGATGGACCGGGCCCGGCCGCTCCTGCTGCGCCACCCGGAAGGCGTCACGAACCAGGGTCGGAATGCTCTGCGCGGAGACGATCTGCGTCGCCATCTTGGTGAGGGGTCGCATGGTCGCGACAATGTCGACGATCTGGAAGCGCGCCTGACGGCTGCTCCGGATCGCCTTCTGTCCGGTGATCATGACCATCGGCATCGCGCCCAAATGCGCGTAGGCCGCAGCCGTCGTCAGATTGAGCGCACCCGGACCCAACGTCGTCAGGCAGACGCCCGCGCGTCCGGTGAGACGGCCGTAGGTGGCCGCCATGAAGCCGGCGGCCTGCTCGTGCCGGGTCAGCACGAGTTTTATTTTCGAGCGGCGCAGCGATTCGAGGGCGTCGAGATTCTCTTCACCGGGAATCGCGAAGATGCATTCGACGCCCTCGTTCTCGAGGGCGGCCACCAGCAGATCGGAGCCCTTTGTCACACTAACGGGCCTCGCCGGCCATCGCCTGACCAGCCTCCGCCCTGCGCGGCAGCTTCCAGTCCGGCCGAATGAAGTGACAGGTGTAACCGTCCGGATAACGTTCCAGATAATCCTGATGCTCTGGCTCGGCCTCCCAGAAGGGTCCGGCGGGCGCCACCTCGGTGACAACCTTACCCGGCCAAAGGCCGGATGCATCGACATCGGCGATGGTGTCTTCCGCGATCCGCTGCTGCTCGTCGTTGGTATAGAAGATGGCCGACCGGTAGCTCGCTCCCCTGTCGTTACCCTGACGGTTCAGCGTCGAGGGATCGTGGATCTGGAAAAAGAATTCCAGCAGCTGTCGATAGCTGATGATCTGCGGATCAAAGGTAGTTTCAATGGCTTCCGCATGATTGCCGTGATTGCGATAGGTTGCGTTCGGCACCTCGCCGCCGGTGTAGCCCACCCTGGTGGAAATCACGCCGGGATAGCGGCGCAACAAATCCTGCACACCCCAGAAGCAACCGCCGGCAAGGACTGCGCGTTCCGTCGAAACCGTCATGTCTGTCCTCCCTGGCTCCCTTACGGGCGCCGTTCGCCGAGCCTCGATGAAGGGGGATACAATGAGCCCTAACGATGCGGAAATGCAAACATCCGGGTGAACTCCGCGAAGACAAATCTGCTTGATTGCGGTCTACCAAAGCGTGGACGCGTCAAACCCGCCATTGCAAGACGCGATGAAGGCGCCGGCGCATCATGCGGCGGGCGCGCGTTTGCGATACAAATTCAGCCACGACACGCTCCCATTCAATTCCCGCGGCCGTACCCAGGCGCTGGCTACCCGACGATCGGACGTTCGCGACCGGCCCAGAACGGGCAGGCAGGACAGGCCTCGCCTTCCGGATAGTCGATCCCTTCCTCATGCGGACAGCCCAGCATTTCCTTGACCATCGCCACCGAGTGAACTTCATGGCCACGGAGAAACAGGGCGACTTCCTCGAATGTCGCGGCATCGTTACGGATATCGCCAGTCTCGGCGAACCACCTCCGTAATGCGACCGGTTCGGTGTCCGGCGCAACGATGACGGCGACAGCCACCTTGCTGGCGCGCTGGTCGTCCGGGCCATAGAAGGCGATGGTGCCGACCGGATAGCCGCGAAAGCCCAGTTTGCTCTTTTTATCCAGCCACTTTCTTGGCTGCCAACCCAGCTTCATTGAGATATCTCACCACTGTACCCGCCAACGACCGGATCTTGCGCGGTCGAACAATGAATTTTCCTTCGCACCTCACGCCCCACCTGCCGCCAATAGCTTCATAAAATTCCGCTTCGCCTTGTGACGGCTCATGAGATCATAGAGATAGGCCTTGTGTTGTTTGGCCTCGCCCATCCCCTCGCGAAGCCGTTGCATGCGTTGGAGCATGCGGCAGGCGAGTTCATAATTGCCTGAGCCGCCAAGACGGACCATTCGTTCAACACGATCGGCATAGACTTTCAACACTTCGGCGGGATGGCTCTGTTCACTCGCTTCGGCAAGCTCCCCGAGCAGGTGTTCGGTGCAGCCATGTTCGTTGACTACCGCCCACGCCTCCGTCAGCAGTCTTTCCTCCATGGCTATTCGAATGAGAATCTGGGCCGGTGACGACCATCCCATGCCCGATCGCGCCCCTGATTTTCCGACCGCGGCCCGCAACCAGGCGAGGGCCCTGTCACGGACGGCATCGGCCGACATCCGGTCAGTCCCCGCCGCGGATTTGAGCCGTTGGTAGAGATCGATGCTCGGACGCCGCTCGAACATACGCCACAGCAGTTTGTCGGCATCCTCCTTGCGCCCGATCCGCCGATAAAGATCGCACGCAAAGAAGATCAGGCGTTCGTCCGGGGTGTCCTCGAATTGCCACAGCCCATCCTCGGCCCATTTCAGCGCCTCCGGTTCGCGCCCGTGGTCGAGGCACAGCTGGGCAATGCCGAGATAGTCATACGCGGTCGACAAATCCCTGGCCCGAATGGCGATGACGCCATCGATATCGCCCTCCTGTTTGGCAAAACGTTCGAGGATGGCCGCGAGCGCATGGCGCTCACCGAACTGATCGTCCTCGACTCGGCGCCCGGTCCGCAGCGGCTTCATCTTCTGCCATGCTTCGCTGGCAAGTCTGCGGTACTCGAAGAGCCCGGCGCTCTCCAGGATATCGTCGTAGGCCTCGCTGGCGCCGTGAAAAAACTCCCACTCCGAATCCACCTCGCGCGCGAACAAGACCCGCGCCAGTGCAACGGGGTCGGGCTTTGCCTGCCGGCACGCCGCGCGATGGATTTCACAGGCCTGAGCGTACACTTCACTGCCGCCACCATCGGAGTCGTCGATATTCCCGAGCGCGTCATCCATCCGCGCGAAGAAAT
>JGI12053J15887_10001754_pt1 | contig 10272 bp, 12 predicted proteins | sample MedBloCAOM1_O3_FD_15887 | JGI IMG/M metagenome (IMG submission 15887) | reverse complement strand
TGGTACCCTACCATATCGTGCGTGGAGACAATGGTGATGCGTGGGTCGAGGTCAGGGGCAAGAAATACAGCCCGAGCCAGATCAGCGCCTTCGTTCTTACAAAGATGAAGGAAACGGCGGAAGCCTATCTCGGCAGCACCGTCATGCAGGCAGTGATCACTGTGCCAGCCTATTTCAACGACGCCCAGCGTCAGGCGACCAAGGACGCCGGCAAGATTGCCGGGCTCGAAGTGCTGCGCATCATCAACGAGCCCACCGCCGCTGCGCTCGCTTACGGCCTCGACAAGAAGGGAAGCGGCAAGGTCGCTGTCTATGACCTTGGCGGAGGCACCTTCGACATTTCAATTCTTGAGATCGGCGACGGCGTGTTCGAGGTCAAATCGACCAACGGCGACACCTTCCTCGGCGGCGAGGATTTTGACAAACGGATCATCGACTATCTGGCCGACGAATTCCGCAAGGAGCAAGGCATTGATCTGCGCAAGGATCGCCTCGCGCTGCAGCGGCTCAAGGATGCCGCCGAGAAGGCCAAGATCGAGCTCTCGAGCGCCACCCAGACCGACGTCAATCTGCCGTTCATCACCGCTGACCAAACCGGGCCGAAGCATCTCAATATCAAGCTGTCACGCGCGAAGCTGGAGGCGCTGGTCGACGACCTGATCCAGCGCACCATCGAACCGTGCAAGGCGGCATTGAAGGACGCGGGTCTGCAACCATCTCAAATCGAAGAGGTCGTGCTGGTCGGGGGCCAAACCCGGATGCCCAAAGTCCAGGAAACCGTACAGAAGCTGTTCGGGCGCGAGCCGCACAAGGGCGTCAATCCGGACGAAGTGGTTGCCATCGGCGCCGCGATTCAGGCCGGAGTGCTGCAGGGCGATGTCAAGGATGTGCTGCTGCTCGACGTGACCCCGCTGTCGCTGGGAATCGAGACGCTGGGCGGCGTCATGACCAAGCTGATCGACCGCAACACCACCATTCCGACCAAGAAGAGCCAGGTATTCTCGACGGCGGAGGACAACCAGACCGCGGTCACCATTCGCGTCTTCCAGGGTGAGCGCGAGATGGCAGCCGACAACAAGCTCCTCGCCCAGTTCGATCTGGTCGGGATTCCGCCGGCGCCGCGGGGCGTCCCGCAAATCGAGGTCACCTTCGATATCGATGCCAACGGCATCGTCAACGTATCGGCCAAGGACAAGGCAAGCGGAAAGGAGCAAAGCATCCGGATCCAGGCGTCCGGCGGCTTGAGCGAGGCCGATATCCAGAAAATGGTCAAGGAGGCCGAGGCGCATGCCGAGGAAGACAAGCGCCGCAAGGAGCTCGTCGAAGCGCGCAACCAGGCCGATGCGGCGATCTATAGCGCCGAGAAAGCGCTAAAGGACGCGGCGACAAAGATATCTGCCGACCTCAAGAAAGAGGTCGAGCAAGCCATCGCCAACGCGAAGCAGAAGCTGACGGAGGAAGTTGTGCCAACAATCCGTCAGGCAACGGAACGCGTGCTGCAGGCGGCGTCCAAGATCGGCGAAGCCCTCAATCGCGCGGCCTCGCAAGGAACCGGTGGCGCAGGCGGGCAAGCGGGATCGTCCAGCGGCGGAAGCGGCTCTTCCGGCGACGACGTCGTCGATGCCGAGTTCGAAGAAGTCGATCCGCGCGACCGTAGGGCGCCTTGAACAAGGCTTCAGACTGACGCGGCGCATGAGGCGTGGGAGTATCACATGGCGACAAACACCGTGGACAACGATGTCGTCCCGTCAACTGCGGGCGAAGGCAACGATCCGAGTTCCGAAATCGCCCCCCTGCGCGAGCGGCTGATGCGGGCGCTGGCCGAGACCGAGAATACAAGACGTCAGGGTGAACGGCGCGCGCAAGACGCCCAACAATACGCGATCACGAACTTTGCCCGCGAGTTGCTGCAGGTGGTCGACAATTTGCGCCGTGCCGTCGATGCCGATGCGGCCGATCCGGAGGCGAAAAAGACAGGCGGGTTGATCGAGGGTGTTGCAGCCACCGACCGCATCCTGACGCAGATTCTGAATCGCTTCGGCGTCGAAGAGATCAAGGCCCTCAACGCGCCGTTCGATCCCAGAAAACACGAAGCAGTGATGGAGACGGATGCGACCGAGCAACCGCCCGGCAGCGTAGCCCAGGTCCTGGAGAGCGGCTACATGCTGCACGACCGCCTGTTGCGGCCGGCGCGTGTTGTCGTGGCCAAGGCTGGGCAACAATCATCGCAGGCGGCAGAACGATGACGCCTCATTCGCTCGGCTTCGCCGACGAACAGACAGGAGCGGGCATTGGCCGCGGACCCTTATACAACACTGGGCGTGAAGAAAGACGCAACGCAAGACGACATCCAGAAGGCCTATCGCCGCCTGGCGAAAAAGCTGCACCCGGACCTCAATCCCGGCAACAAGACGGCTGAGGACAAGTTCAAGGAAGTTTCAGCCGCCTACAATCTCCTGAGCGACCCTGATAAGCGCGCGCGATTTGACCGTGGGGAAATCGACGCTTCAGGCACCGAGCGGCCGCGCCAGCAGTACTACAGGGACTTTGCCGATCAGCCTGGCTGGTCGGCCTACACCAGCAACTCCGGCTTTTCCGATTTCGGCGATTACGCCGGGGCCGAGGATATTCTCTCGGAGATTTTCGGCCGCGAAGGCCGCGCCGGCCGCCGCAGGCGAGGTCAGGACGTCCGATATCATCTCGATCTTTCGTTCCTTGATGCCGTCAATGGCGGCAAGCAATCTATCGTCCTCCCTGACGGCACAACGCTGGACGTCAACATTCCGCCGGGGACGCGGGACGGCCAGATCCTGCGTTTGAAAGGCAAAGGCCGCCCGGGAGTGGGAGATGCTCCGCCGGGCGATGCGCTGATCGAGATCAGCGTCCTGCCGCATCCGTACTTCACGCGGAAGGGCGACGACATCTATCTGGATTTGCCGATTTCCCTGAAGGAGGCGGTGTTGGGCACAAAGATCAAAGTGCCTACTCCGAGCGGGACGGTCACGGCGGCTGTGCCGAAATGGTCAAGCACCGGCCGCGTTCTCCGACTGAAAGGACGCGGCGTGCCGCGTCCCGACGGCAGCAAAGGCGATCAATACGTCACGCTGAGGCTGGTGCTTCCACAGAAGCCGGATCCGGAACTCGAACAATTTGTCGCGCAATGGCAGCCCGCGGCGGACAGTCCGCGGCAATCCATGGGAGTGTGACGATGGAAATCCAGGAATTCATCAGCCGATCGCATCTCGATGTCCCGACATTGGATGCCTGGATTGAAGCGGAATGGCTGGTGCCCTTCGCCAGCGGAACGACGTTTCAATTCTCGGACGCCGATCTCGCGCGGGCGCGGCTGATCCGGGATCTCAAGGTGGATTTCGGCGTGAACGACGAGGGTATTGCGATCGTTTTGCATCTGCTTGATCAATTGCACGGGCTGCGTTGCCTGGTGAGGGACATTCACGCGATGGAAGTCTCCAACCGGGCCAGAGATGCCGGCTGATCGGCCCACTGCAGCGAAATCACCGAACATACAGTGTGAGCAAGACGCGCTGCGCGATTCGCTATGGCGCGGCGGCCAACCTGCCCCGTTGGTTCGCGATGGTGCTGGCGGCCACCGGTGCTGCCGCATTGCCCCAACTGTTCCTGATGTAGGTGAGGACGCGGCAATTTGCGCGTCATCGACACGCCAAGCAAACGCCGGCGAAGGCGAGCGTCCATTTGTTGGTGCCGGTCTGGAGATACTGAACCAGTTCATCCTTCGACCATCTGCCGATGCCCTTGTGCGGATTATTGGTGATGTTGGGTGCGAACAAGCCCTGCAAGGTCCCTCCCGCTAAGCTGCTGAAACGATTTTCCGGCGAACGTAGTCTTGATCGGCCAGCGCCCTAACCTCGGCCCGATAGCGTGCCGCGAGCGCGTCCGGCATCTGCTACCCTTGCGTGGCCACGCCACGCAAGAAGGGCGGCTTGAGGTAAAGCCCATCGCCGCGGCCATAGGGGCCTGCCAGTTGCCGGTCGATAAACACGGCACAGCCGGCATCCTTGCCGCCGGGCCCGCGGTCGTCGGACGGAATCAAGCGGTCGACCACGGCTTCGACGAGCGCAGCCTCATCGGCCGAAAAAAATCCAGGGACCAGGACGCATCGGAACCACGGCGTCGCCATTCCCGGCTCCCACGGCAATTCCTGAGTGATGGTGCGAGCCCCTCCCGCCGTCGTGCTCGTTACCAGGAGAGCGGCGGTCGAGGCCCGCAGCGAACGACGGGACATGCTGGGCTGCAAGCAGGTATCCATCATCGTTGGCTTTCGAGTGCATGCTGTAGCGCTATGTAACGAAGTACGGATTCAAGTGCGGCGGTCGGCAATGATACCCGGCAACACCGGGATCCTTCCGCTACGACAGCTTTGACAAGTCTGCGGTTGATTGCGTTGACCGTCGTCAATTTGCCGAACCGGCACGCTATGCCCTGCCGGCTGGAGAAGCCGGTCGCTTCCGCGTCAAGCCATCGACGTAGCGTGGCGTGGCACAGCAATGCGGTCGCGCATTTCGGCCGCGATTTCAAACGAGCGGAGTCTGGCTGCGTGGTCGTAGATTTGCGCCGTCAGCATCAGTTCGTCCGCATGGGTTTCGACGATGAACGCTTCCAGCCCACGCCTGACGGTGTCCGGAACGCCGACCACGGAATAAGCCAGCGCTTGCTCAACTCCGACCCGCTCCATGGGCAACCAGTGGTCATCCATGTTGTCGACCGGTGGCGGTAAGGGTCCGGGTGTGCCGCGTCGCAGGTTGGCGAGCTGGTGTTGCAGCGATGTGATCAGAATCCGCGCCTCGGCATCCGTATCGGCTGCGAAAACATTTGCGCCAACCATGGCGTAAGGCGCCTGAAGCTGCTCCGATGGCCGAAACTGGCTACGGTATACATTGAGCGCCTGCATCAGCGCCGCAGGGGCGAAATGGGACGCGAATGCAAACGGCAGGCCGAGCATAGCCGCCAGTTGCGCGCTGAACGTGCTCGATCCGAGCAGCCAGATCGGGACTCGCGATCCGGCACCAGGCACCGCCCGCACCGCCTGATTGGGCTGCACGGGCCCGAGCAGGGCCTGCAATTCCAGGACATCATGAGGGAAATTCTCGGAGGTCACCGCGAGATCGCGGCGAAGCGCGCGCGCCGTGCGCTGATCGGTGCCGGGGGCGCGGCCCAGGCCGAGATCGATACGGCCCTCGTAAAGCGATTCCAGCGTGCCGAATTGTTCGGCAATGATCAGAGGCGAGTGGTTCGGCAACATGACACCGCCGATCCGACGCGGATGTTCTTGGTACCGCCGGCGATATAGCCGATCACCACCGCGGTCGCAGCGCTGGCGATTCCGGGCATGTTGTGATGTACGGCAAGCCAGAAACGCTTGTAATTCCAGCGCTCGGCGTGTTGCGCGAGATCGAGCGAATTGCGGAAGGCATGGGCCGCATCGCTGCCCTGATTGATCGGCGACAGATCCAGAACTGAAAAGGGAATCACCAAGCGTCTCCAGTTTTCGCACAGGCGGCGTGGTGCGCGGCTGCTACGACGAGCCTTCATTTCAGTCACTATCTAGGCATCTCCGGCCCAAGGCAAAGTCTTACGCGAAACGATTTGTGATCGCCAGAAACGTACTGAGCTGACGTCTCAGTGGAACTCATAACGGAGAATGGCGGTGAGCGGCGCCCGCTCCGGTAGCTCTTCCTTCCGCGCACCGAGGACCCTGGCTCCCGTGCTGAGCGCACGCCGTGCGACCTCGTCGACGACGCTATAGGTTTCTGCATCATCGGAAGCCGCATAAGTTACGGTGCCGTCGAGATCGCTGACGAGGCCGGGGATAACGGCATCGAGATCGACGAGAAGTTGGTCGACGGCGCCGGCGGTGGCTGCATGCGCGGCGTAGGAAACGTCCGTTGTTGCACGCCGCGGCTTAAGTTGATCGTAGAGTGCAATCACAGCCTTCAGCTCACGGGAATAGAGCCGGTCAAGAATCGGGATCGCGGCGTCTTCCAACTCGGCATCCGTCCTCTGCTCCGGATTTCCATCGATCGTCTCATCGGCCAGCCTTGGATAGGTGTTGAGCGAACGAAACATGGAAGCCATCGGCTCCTCCGCCGCAAGAACCAGCGGCGCATTCTGATGGGAGAGTACGTTGTATATGGCGTGTTCGACCTGCCTCACATACTTCTGCAACAGCACCTTTTCACCTTCCAGATTCTGTAGCCGGCGGCGCGGGGCCCGGACGTGGAAGGATGGGCGTCGTGTCGCCTCTTCAGCATTTTTTGGCAGATTTGGAACCTGCACCCGCTCCGGCGGAAAATTGGCGAAGGCATGGACCAGCCGAACGCTTTCTTCCGCCAGTGCAAGCACGAAAATGTCATGCGGGGACGTCATGGCGCGTATCAGCGGCGTCAGATGAAATCGGTCCGCTACTTCGGCCAGTGGTTTCAGGGGGTTAGGAAGGCGGAATATTCGCGTCAGGCTCATTGTCGTGAGCACCGCCAACCCATTGGCCTGATAGTGCCAGAACGATTCGATCGGGTCCGGCTTTGCACGCTGTAGCTTTCTGATCTTATCTTCATCCTGGACGTCATGCTCTGCGCCTGCGAGATGATCGAACTGTTGCTCGAAAACGGCGATCTTGTTTTTGTCGATGCCGGCTTCCTTCATCTGCGACAGAGCCTCCTTGGCGAGGTCCTTGAAGGCGGTGCGATTGAACTTGGCGCTTGTTCCCAGGGGAGATGTCGGCATGTACAGGGAAACGCACGTTTCGCCCTTGATCTGCGCCAGGGCCTTGAACTCCTCAAGGGTCGGAATGTCGATATGAAGCATGGGCTCGTCGCTCACCGTTACCCGGAAACTTCTCGATCGGCCGTGTTCNAGAGGTTGGCTGAAGCGCTGCAGGCCGGCATTGATGGCCATCAATCACGGTGGCCATTCCAGCGCCCACGCGTAGTCGCAGCAGGCGGCAAAACCGATCAGAGCGTGCCCCCACTCCAGCAGCCCCCAGTCCCGCATCAATTTGCGCACCGGCGAAACGGGCCCGCCCGGCGCAATGGCGAACAGCCAGACGTTCACCGGCACGATCACAAAATAGGTATATGGCCAACTCGCCAGGATCGTGGCGCCGCCGATGAGCCAGCGCACATCACCATTCCGGAATTCGATGCCAGCGAAGATTGCCGAAACGACGGCAAGAACTGACAACATGAGCGCGCCGCGCCGGTTGCTCTCGGTCCATTCCCGAACCATCGAGCGGGTGCCGAGCGCAAGCCGCGCCGGCTGCTCGACGAACCCGATATAGGTCGTCGCCCCGAGGAAAGCGGCGGCGACAGCGAAAGCGTACAAACCGGGCCGCATGGTCTGGCTCCTGAGGGCGAGACAGCTGGCTCGCCGATCAATGCGACATGAACACCGGAACAGTCATCGACTTCAGCATATCGCGCGTCACGCCCCCGAGAATGACCTCGCGCAGCTTGGCGTGGCCGTAACCACCCATCACGATCAGCGTTCCGGAGATATCGGCGACATAGGACAGGATGGTGTTGGTGACGTCGATGTCGGCCGCCGGAATGATTTCGATCTGGACCTTGACGTCATGGCGCGCGAGATGCTTCGCTATTTCGACGCCGCGAATTTCCTTCTCGTCGCCGGAGGTCTTCTCGTTCAACACTATCAGCAGATCGACCTGCGTCGCCTTTGCCAGCAGCGGCAACGCATCGTTGAAGGCACGCGCCGCCGCGCGGCTGCCATCCCAGCAGCACACCACATGATCGAGCTTCAGCCCATCTTTTTGGATGTACGGTACCACGATGACCGGTCGCCCGGACTGGAATAGCGAGGTTTCGATCATGTCATCGTTGTTTACGCCGCCGGGTTTGGATTGCATCAGCACGCTGAGATCAAAGCGCCGGGCGAGTCTCGACAGGATCTCGGGCGCGATCGCCCCTAAGGCCCTAAGCAGGCGATGCTCGGCGGAAACCAGGCTGCGCCTGGCGGCCGCATCGAAACGTTCTATCGCGGCTCGAGCGGCTTTCTCGCTCTCGGCGACCATCTGGGCCATCATATCGCGTGGAATTTGTTCCAGCATCACATAGCCCGGAAACTCCGGAATATATGCGAAAGCAACGCCGGCGACATGTGTGTCGAAAGTCTCCGCAACGGTGATGGCAAAATCGCGAGCCGGATCGTGCGCGATCTGGTGCTCCAGATTGACAATAATGTCCTTGATCATCGAAATGCTCCGGTGAGAGACATGAGGCCGTCCCGGAGAGCACTGTCGAGACCGCGCTGCGCTCGGCCTTGACGCTGGTCAACCCGGAGAGCTGCTATTGATCGATACGCTAGTAACCAGCTCGACTCGCCGGCCGACAGCGCAAAGAAGCCAGGCTTTCGCCGACGCTAAACATTCTTTTACCGGGATGACGGCTGAACCGGCGCGCGTCAGTAGCAATCCTCTACGCGGCGCACGCGCCAACGCCAGCCGTCCCAGAAGCTTTCGCGCCGGACGCGACAAGTCGGCCCGAAATAGACGGGTTCGTACGCATAGCTGTAATAGGGCCTTGGTGCTGCGAGCGCAGCGCCAATGAGGGCCCCTGCCGCCAGGCCGCCGACAATTGGGGCGACGGGAAAGCCATGATGGTGATGGCGCCATCGGGCGTCCGCCGGCGTCGGATTTGCTACTGCACCGATAGCGACTGTCGCGCCAACCGCGAGTGTGACCAGGATTTTTCTCATCACGCGACCTCCACTCTTTCGTTTCGATGAAAATCGACCGCCCGGCATTCGACGAAGTCCCGGACGCTCGGCCCACAGCCTAGCCCGCAGTAGCACCTCGGTACGCAGCGAGCATTGGCATCCGTCAATGATGAACTCGCCGTTCTCGTTTTGCTTTTGGTTTGCAGAAGGACCGTCTGCCGCATCACCGTCGAAAAATGACGTCAACTTGTGGNCGCGACCGACAAAGCTATTTCTAGAATTGATCGCTGTCATGGCGTCGCCTGCTCTGATGTGTCTGTTACGAAGCGCCGCCCTCGGCATCCAAACAAGCCGGTACGCAGGATCAGACTCGGATGCGTAACGACTGGAAAAGGAGACCATTCATGACCGTGACGCTTAACCAACGCGCATGAGAGCGTGCTAAAGAATTTATCGACGAAGCACGATTTGTATTCGACGAGCGAGATGCATGGAGCGAGCACCAGCCGTCCGCCATGGAGGAAAGCGAATACATCCGCCTCCACGGCTTGGCCGAATACGGCATATGGTATTTGGGAGTTAACACTATGAGTTTCCCTATGGGGATTTCAAGGATGTCCACCGTTGTGGCGTACTCGCTGCGGAAGGCCGTGCCGGCCAATGCCAGCATTACGACATCGATAATGCGGCGGCGCACCTTATGGAATGATGGAAGGCCGCAAGGCTGCATCGGCCTCGAAGCGGTCGCGCGCAGCTTCCGCAGGCAAATCGGTGCGCGGAGCCCGGCATCCGCTGCGATGACCAAAGCGCCGGTTCAGCGGTTCACGGCCCAAAAGACCAGGCTGAGCACCACGCTGACGAGCAAACATGTCATCAGCGGAAAATAGAACGTGATATTCTCCCGCTCGATCACGATATCGCCGGGCAGCCGCCCCAACCCGATCCGGCTCAGATAGGGCCAAAGCAGGCCGACCACCAGAATTACAAGTCCGAGCACGATCAGAGTGCGCGCCATCGCAGTCGATCCCTGCGCAGTTCTTGCGGTTAATTCTCCCGACGGTGGCCGAATAGTTGAAGAAATATCATGAAGAGATTTATGAAATCGAGATAGAGCGCCAGCGCGCCGATCACGGCCTTCTTGCCTGCGATTTCGGCCGTGTCCGATTCAAGATACATCTGCTTGATGCGCTGCGTGTCGTATGCGGTGAGGCCCACGAATACGATGACGCCGATGATGGAGATGGCGAACTGAAGGGCGGTCGACCCGGCGAAGATGTTGACGAGGGAAGCGATCACGACCCCAATCAATCCCATCAGGAGGAACGCGCCAAAGCGCGAAAGATCTGACCTCGTCGTATAGCCGTAAAGGCTCATCGCTCCGTAGGTCGCGGCGGTGATAAAGAACACGCGCGCAATCGACTCTCCAGTGAACACCAGGAAGATGCTTCCAAGCGACAGTCCCATGACGGCGGCATAGATCCAGAACAGCGCCATCGCCGTTTCCGTACTCATTCGCTGAATGCCGAAGCTCAGCGCCAGCACGAAGCCGAGCGGTGCCAGCAT
>JGI12053J15887_10001753_pt1 | contig 10272 bp, 1 predicted proteins | sample MedBloCAOM1_O3_FD_15887 | JGI IMG/M metagenome (IMG submission 15887) | reverse complement strand
GTATTTAGCAACATATCACTCCTTAGCTAGTATAAAGTTGTGGATATTTCCAGCACTTTAGAGAATCAGAGCACTTTACACTGATCAATTAAGAGTACGCACGTGATGCTCCCTAGCAACCTATAATCCGCAACAGTTATGAGCTCCGGTTTGACGCAATAAGTATCGACACACTAGAATTAGTACTGAAAGTACTTGCCTTCGAAATTCGAAGCTTCAACCGTGCGATACGCCACTGCGCGATTAGCTAGTCACGTGACGACTCGTTTAAACTTCAATCAAATCAATCAAATCAATCAAATCAATCAAATCACAACTCAACTCAACTCCTCAACCAACTAGCCAACATGTCCTCAACTAGCAATATCAAGCTGAGTATTATCCTAAAGGGAGAGGAGAACTGGCACGAATATATTGATGGAGCTGAGACAGTAGGTAGGAAGAGTGATATTTGGGATTACATTAATCCGAATACACCTAGACTAGCCTTGCCAGCTCTATTAGCACCAACAGAGCCTCAATTCGAGGATGTCTGCCCTCGACCAGAAGGCAGTACTGATCCAATCACACTCAATGATTTAAATGCAAATCAGTTGAGTCGATTCAACTTCCTTATATCTCAATTCAACATCAAAGAGAAGAAATACTACGCTAAGAAAGCTCTTATTGATGATATGCGGTATCAAATCCAGCAGACAGTTCAGGTTGAACACTTTGTATACACTACAGGGTGTGAGACTACGTACGACATCCTAGTCAACTTAAAAAAGCGGTTCGAACCTAGTACGACAATCAGGGAGAGACAATTGATTAGAGAGTACAATGCTCTTAAACGACTCGATGCAACGACTCAAATAGAGCCCTGGTTAATGCAATGGGATGTCATTGTACGGAAATGCCAGCGAATCGGTCTACCAGAGACTCAAGGATCGCGGCCATCATTCGACTTCATTGAATCGATTCAAGACCGGTTCCCAACCTTCTTCTCAATCTGGCAAATCAGACTAATTGAGGAAGAGGATCACACACATACTGAGCTTTTTAAGCTAGTACAGACGTTTAGGGATCACCTGAAATCCCTGAAACCGACCGCAACGCGCGGAAAACACACTGCATTTGCCACTTTTCAGGATATCCAAGAGGGTAGTCCAGAACAGGGCAACTCAACTAGCCAGTCGAACCAACGATCGAGGGCTAACTCAGACAACAGACAGACCAGAAAACCAGGACAGAACTGCCTATGCGGCAAATTACACTGGTTCAGTGATTGTTTTTACTTGAATTCGAAGCTTAGGCCAGCTAACTGGACTCCTATTGCTAGTATTCAGAAGAAAATCGCTGATGCACTTAGCAAGAGTAATAGGCTAAAGGCCAATATTACTCGAAATACAACCTATTTCGACGATATGCAGACTCAACAACCAACCAACAATGCAGAAGGATTAAAGACATCACTTTGCCTATTCGAATCGACTCAAAATGAGCATTCTACGACTCGAATTAAGCATAATGTCGATGCTACTGAGACAAAACAGGCATTTGCGCTTCGAAATCCTTATAACTGGGACCTGTACAGCAGTTTTATACTCGATTCAGGGTCCTCAACGCATGTCTGCAACGATATATCACGATTTAAGAACCTCCGAACGGAACAGCATTCAGTTCTATGTGGTGGAGGCAACGTCACGATGCGCGGCATCGGTGATGTTGATATTCAGGTGCAACACCCTAGTGGAACAAGGACTGTTACACTACGAGAGGTGTCGTACAACCCTGATTTTCCAGCAAATCTAGTCTCTCTGCGCATTGCTAATAAGGCAGGGATACTTTGGGATCAAACTACAGATCGACTAGTTCAAGGCACTGAAACCTGGGGATTAGTTCAAGCAATCGGCGACCACTACGTAGTCGAATATAACAAGTTATCCGATTACAACACGGCACTTATAGCCAAATCAATCAAACCTGCTAATTCAGGGCAATACGCCAAATCAACTACTGCAAAACCAGCTGAAAAGGCCACTATACAGACCTGGCATCGTCGATTCGCACATGCAGGTCGTATAGCAATATCACACCTACCAAATGCGACTCAGGATGTCGCGATATCGGATATCATTGAAACTACGAATGCAGACTCGATTGAACCGAAATGCGAGGTCTGCCAACTATCAAAGGCTAAGAAGCAAATTAGTCGACAACCGATTCAACCACCTAAGGCACCGTACGAGGCCGTGGCACTTGATTTAATTGAGTTCGAACAGAGCGATACTGAGCCAGATCGATATATACTACACTTCCTTTGTCGATTTACTGGCATGAATCATGTCTACATCCTGCCAAATAAGACTCAGGAGACTATACTCCGTACAATACAGGATTTCACAGCATTTATCCAACGACGCTGGGACCTAATTATAAGGATTTTTCAGCTAGATGGTGAAAAGTCTCTTGGCCTTAAATGGACTAATTGGATAGCTACAGCCGGAATTACTGAACACCGCACTTCACCAGACACTCCTGAACAAAATGGTGCTTCTGAACGATCTGGGGGGGTGATAATTGAGCGATCTAGAGCCTTACAGATCGATTCAAAGCTCCCTAAACACCTATGGCCTGAAGTAGCTTGCGCAGTTGGCTATCTTTTGAATCGTACGCCGCAACAGAAGAATAACTGGATTACGCCAATTGAACGACTAAATCGATTCAAAGGCATTGAAAATGCCAAGCCAAAATGCAGCCACATTCGAATCTACGGATCAAAGGCTTATACATTAAACCACAAAATCGCACGCACCGATAAATTAGCCCCTAGAGCCAATGTTGGTTATCTAGTAGGGTGGGATTCAACTAACATATTCAGAGTCTGGGTGCCAGTACTTAAAAGGGTGATTCGTACGAGGGATGTCACATTTGATGAATCCCATGGTTTTGATCCAAAGGACCTCGAAATCACTGAAATGCCTGAAATCATCAATACGATTAGGCTAATCGCACTACAGGAGCATGATGCCGATGGGGATGCCGATACTGAGCATCACCAACACACTATAGATCCTACTGAGGATAATGCAGATACTACGAATCAGACATCGCATCAATACAGCACTCAAACTAAGGGGGTGGGCTTAATAACCCCTGAATCGACCCCTGAATCGACTCCTGAACCAACTGATCAAATCGATCTAAGCGACACAATTATTGTCGACACTAGTCCGAATATGGCTAGCCCTGTATTAGTCAGCGAAGCTAGTCCCGATTCAGAGACATCAACACAACCAACTATCACCAGATTCGAGTCAACACTACCACACACACGTAAAGCCAGGGATACCACTCAAGGAGTTGATGAGTCCAACATCCTAGAGGGTTCTAGAACTCGAAAGCCACGTCGACAAGCCTATATTACAGCGCTAGAGCGACCTGAAGAACTCACTGCATTTCACACCAGTTTTCTAGCAGGAACCACTGAAATGCGCACTGAAATGCGCAAGCGCGTGCATCGTACGGAACTACCAGATGCCCCTCGAGTATGGAAAGACCTTACAACACACGCTCATGCCAATGGATTTAGATGCGCGGCACAGAAAGAGCTCGATGAACTAAATCGACGCAACACATGGAAGATAATTGATCGCTGGTCAATTAATCCTACGATTAAACCGCTACCATTAAAATGGGTATTTACATACAAATTCGACAAGGACGGTTATCTTGATCGATACAAGGCTCGCATTTGCGTACGAGGTGATTTACAGCCACCTACTGCAAAAGACAAGTACGCGGCAACACTCGCGGCTAGGATTTTCAGGGCCCTTATTGCCATTATGGCTCGATTCGGACTTAAAGCAGTGCAATTAGACGCTGTGAATGCATTCATTAATGCACGACTAGACGAGACAGTCTACTGTTATCCGCCAGATGGATTTGAAATGCCAGGTAAACTCTACTGGCTATTACTGGCATTGTACGGATTGCCACGTTCACCACTTATGTGGCTCAATGAATTCAAAGGAACACTCACTGAACTAGGACTAGTTCAAATCCCTGAATCACCATGCCTTTTCACTAATGGGCGCATTATAGTCTTCTTTTATGTTGACGACGTTGTGATATTATATCACCCTAAACATGAGTCTGAATTTCAAGAATTCAAGGCTGCATTACTAAGTAAATACGAGTTCAAGGATCTAGGAGACCTAAAGTGGTTCTTAGGTATTCGAATCGTACGAGACTTAGAACAGCACAAAGTCTGGTTATGCCAGGACTCCTATATTGAGAAGATTGCTAGGACATTTCACCTAGAAACTGGTCCTCGATTCGATACTCCAATGGCTACAATACATAACAACCTACTGCCGAATCAAAATCAAGCTACGGATCAATCAATTCATGCATATCAAGCTCGAATAGGCTCCCTTATATACGCAGCAATCAATACTCGACCTGACATTGCAAGGGCTACCAATAAACTAGCTGAATTCATGATGAATCCTAGTACTGAACACATAGCAGCAGCCGACCGTATCATCAGATACTTATATGATACGCGATATCTAGCTATACAGTATAGCCAAAATACAGATACTGCGGAAGTCACTCCTGATTTACACTGCTCAACCGACGCGGCGTACGCAGACGACATCCCTACTCGCAAGAGTACAGAGGGCTATTTATTCAAACTGTTTGGAGGCCCTATTGATTGGCGCTCAACTAAACAAAAGCAAGTTACGAGATCCTCAACTGAGGCCGAATTAATGGCTTTATCACATGCAGCTACTGAAATATATTGGTGGCGACGACTCTTTACTCAAATTGAACTCGATATTGTCGAATATAAGGTCGAATGCGACAATCAACAGACAATTCGGCTCCTTACAACACCTGCAATTAAGCTCGCAACTAAGCTTAAGCACTTAGACATACACCAGCATTGGCTGCGGCAAGAAATACAGGCTGATCGACTCAATATTCAGTGGATTTCGACTCTTGAAATGCCAGCTGATGGTCTAACTAAGGCCCTTGATCGACAAAAGCACAAGACCTTTATTAAACAACTAGGTCTAGTTGATATCACTGCCCTAATCAGTGCAAACTGAGGGGGTGTGTCACGGCAAATATCATGTGACTTGAAATTAAGTCCAGTTTCCACCGATTACTAACAAGATAACCCTGAAATTGCCAACTATTTTTACACTCACTACACTATTCCTTTATCCTTAAGGATGAGGCTATACAATCCTTTAGATCCTTGATTACAGTCTGTATTTAGCAACATATCACTCCTTAGCTAGTATAAAGTTGTGGATATTTCCAGCACTTTAGAGAATCAGAGCACTTTACACTGATCAATTAAGAGTACGCACGTGATGCTCCCTAGCAACCTATAATCCGCAACAGTTATGAGCTCCGGTTTGACGCAATAAGTATCGACACACTAGAATTAGTACTGAAAGTACTTGCCTTCGAAATTCGAAGCTTCAACCGTGCGATACGCCACTGCGCGATTAGCTAGTCACGTGACGACTCGTTTAAACTTCAATCAAATCAATCAAATCAATCAAATCAATCAAATCACAACTCAACTCAACTCCTCAACCAACTAGCCAACATGTCCTCAACTAGCAATATCAAGCTGAGTATTATCCTAAAGGGAGAGGAGAACTGGCACGAATATATTGATGGAGCTGAGACAGTAGGTAGGAAGAGTGATATTTGGGATTACATTAATCCGAATACACCTAGACTAGCCTTGCCAGCTCTATTAGCACCAACAGAGCCTCAATTCGAGGATGTCTGCCCTCGACCAGAAGGCAGTACTGATCCAATCACACTCAATGATTTAAATGCAAATCAGTTGAGTCGATTCAACTTCCTTATATCTCAATTCAACATCAAAGAGAAGAAATACTACGCTAAGAAAGCTCTTATTGATGATATGCGGTATCAAATCCAGCAGACAGTTCAGGTTGAACACTTTGTATACACTACAGGGTGTGAGACTACGTACGACATCCTAGTCAACTTAAAAAAGCGGTTCGAACCTAGTACGACAATCAGGGAGAGACAATTGATTAGAGAGTACAATGCTCTTAAACGACTCGATGCAACGACTCAAATAGAGCCCTGGTTAATGCAATGGGATGTCATTGTACGGAAATGCCAGCGAATCGGTCTACCAGAGACTCAAGGATCGCGGCCATCATTCGACTTCATTGAATCGATTCAAGACCGGTTCCCAACCTTCTTCTCAATCTGGCAAATCAGACTAATTGAGGAAGAGGATCACACACATACTGAGCTTTTTAAGCTAGTACAGACGTTTAGGGATCACCTGAAATCCCTGAAACCGACCGCAACGCGCGGAAAACACACTGCATTTGCCACTTTTCAGGATATCCAAGAGGGTAGTCCAGAACAGGGCAACTCAACTAGCCAGTCGAACCAACGATCGAGGGCTAACTCAGACAACAGACAGACCAGAAAACCAGGACAGAACTGCCTATGCGGCAAATTACACTGGTTCAGTGATTGTTTTTACTTGAATTCGAAGCTTAGGCCAGCTAACTGGACTCCTATTGCTAGTATTCAGAAGAAAATCGCTGATGCACTTAGCAAGAGTAATAGGCTAAAGGCCAATATTACTCGAAATACAACCTATTTCGACGATATGCAGACTCAACAACCAACCAACAATGCAGAAGGATTAAAGACATCACTTTGCCTATTCGAATCGACTCAAAATGAGCATTCTACGACTCGAATTAAGCATAATGTCGATGCTACTGAGACAAAACAGGCATTTGCGCTTCGAAATCCTTATAACTGGGACCTGTACAGCAGTTTTATACTCGATTCAGGGTCCTCAACGCATGTCTGCAACGATATATCACGATTTAAGAACCTCCGAACGGAACAGCATTCAGTTCTATGTGGTGGAGGCAACGTCACGATGCGCGGCATCGGTGATGTTGATATTCAGGTGCAACACCCTAGTGGAACAAGGACTGTTACACTACGAGAGGTGTCGTACAACCCTGATTTTCCAGCAAATCTAGTCTCTCTGCGCATTGCTAATAAGGCAGGGATACTTTGGGATCAAACTACAGATCGACTAGTTCAAGGCACTGAAACCTGGGGATTAGTTCAAGCAATCGGCGACCACTACGTAGTCGAATATAACAAGTTATCCGATTACAACACGGCACTTATAGCCAAATCAATCAAACCTGCTAATTCAGGGCAATACGCCAAATCAACTACTGCAAAACCAGCTGAAAAGGCCACTATACAGACCTGGCATCGTCGATTCGCACATGCAGGTCGTATAGCAATATCACACCTACCAAATGCGACTCAGGATGTCGCGATATCGGATATCATTGAAACTACGAATGCAGACTCGATTGAACCGAAATGCGAGGTCTGCCAACTATCAAAGGCTAAGAAGCAAATTAGTCGACAACCGATTCAACCACCTAAGGCACCGTACGAGGCCGTGGCACTTGATTTAATTGAGTTCGAACAGAGCGATACTGAGCCAGATCGATATATACTACACTTCCTTTGTCGATTTACTGGCATGAATCATGTCTACATCCTGCCAAATAAGACTCAGGAGACTATACTCCGTACAATACAGGATTTCACAGCATTTATCCAACGACGCTGGGACCTAATTATAAGGATTTTTCAGCTAGATGGTGAAAAGTCTCTTGGCCTTAAATGGACTAATTGGATAGCTACAGCCGGAATTACTGAACACCGCACTTCACCAGACACTCCTGAACAAAATGGTGCTTCTGAACGATCTGGGGGGGTGATAATTGAGCGATCTAGAGCCTTACAGATCGATTCAAAGCTCCCTAAACACCTATGGCCTGAAGTAGCTTGCGCAGTTGGCTATCTTTTGAATCGTACGCCGCAACAGAAGAATAACTGGATTACGCCAATTGAACGACTAAATCGATTCAAAGGCATTGAAAATGCCAAGCCAAAATGCAGCCACATTCGAATCTACGGATCAAAGGCTTATACATTAAACCACAAAATCGCACGCACCGATAAATTAGCCCCTAGAGCCAATGTTGGTTATCTAGTAGGGTGGGATTCAACTAACATATTCAGAGTCTGGGTGCCAGTACTTAAAAGGGTGATTCGTACGAGGGATGTCACATTTGATGAATCCCATGGTTTTGATCCAAAGGACCTCGAAATCACTGAAATGCCTGAAATCATCAATACGATTAGGCTAATCGCACTACAGGAGCATGATGCCGATGGGGATGCCGATACTGAGCATCACCAACACACTATAGATCCTACTGAGGATAATGCAGATACTACGAATCAGACATCGCATCAATACAGCACTCAAACTAAGGGGGTGGGCTTAATAACCCCTGAATCGACCCCTGAATCGACTCCTGAACCAACTGATCAAATCGATCTAAGCGACACAATTATTGTCGACACTAGTCCGAATATGGCTAGCCCTGTATTAGTCAGCGAAGCTAGTCCCGATTCAGAGACATCAACACAACCAACTATCACCAGATTCGAGTCAACACTACCACACACACGTAAAGCCAGGGATACCACTCAAGGAGTTGATGAGTCCAACATCCTAGAGGGTTCTAGAACTCGAAAGCCACGTCGACAAGCCTATATTACAGCGCTAGAGCGACCTGAAGAACTCACTGCATTTCACACCAGTTTTCTAGCAGGAACCACTGAAATGCGCACTGAAATGCGCAAGCGCGTGCATCGTACGGAACTACCAGATGCCCCTCGAGTATGGAAAGACCTTACAACACACGCTCATGCCAATGGATTTAGATGCGCGGCACAGAAAGAGCTCGATGAACTAAATCGACGCAACACATGGAAGATAATTGATCGCTGGTCAATTAATCCTACGATTAAACCGCTACCATTAAAATGGGTATTTACATACAAATTCGACAAGGACGGTTATCTTGATCGATACAAGGCTCGCATTTGCGTACGAGGTGATTTACAGCCACCTACTGCAAAAGACAAGTACGCGGCAACACTCGCGGCTAGGATTTTCAGGGCCCTTATTGCCATTATGGCTCGATTCGGACTTAAAGCAGTGCAATTAGACGCTGTGAATGCATTCATTAATGCACGACTAGACGAGACAGTCTACTGTTATCCGCCAGATGGATTTGAAATGCCAGGTAAACTCTACTGGCTATTACTGGCATTGTACGGATTGCCACGTTCACCACTTATGTGGCTCAATGAATTCAAAGGAACACTCACTGAACTAGGACTAGTTCAAATCCCTGAATCACCATGCCTTTTCACTAATGGGCGCATTATAGTCTTCTTTTATGTTGACGACGTTGTGATATTATATCACCCTAAACATGAGTCTGAATTTCAAGAATTCAAGGCTGCATTACTAAGTAAATACGAGTTCAAGGATCTAGGAGACCTAAAGTGGTTCTTAGGTATTCGAATCGTACGAGACTTAGAACAGCACAAAGTCTGGTTATGCCAGGACTCCTATATTGAGAAGATTGCTAGGACATTTCACCTAGAAACTGGTCCTCGATTCGATACTCCAATGGCTACAATACATAACAACCTACTGCCGAATCAAAATCAAGCTACGGATCAATCAATTCATGCATATCAAGCTCGAATAGGCTCCCTTATATACGCAGCAATCAATACTCGACCTGACATTGCAAGGGCTACCAATAAACTAGCTGAATTCATGATGAATCCTAGTACTGAACACATAGCAGCAGCCGACCGTATCATCAGATACTTATATGATACGCGATATCTAGCTATACAGTATAGCCAAAATACAGATACTGCGGAAGTCACTCCTGATTTACACTGCTCAACCGACGCGGCGTACGCAGACGACATCCCTACTCGCAAGAGTACAGAGGGCTATTTATTCAAACTGTTTGGAGGCCCTATTGATTGGCGCTCAACTAAACAAAAGCAAGTTACGAGATCCTCAACTGAGGCCGAATTAATGGCTTTATCACATGCAGCTACTGAAATATATTGGTGGCGACGACTCTTTACTCAAATTGAACTCGATATTGCCGAATATAAGGTCGAATGCGACAATCAACAGACAATTCGGCTCCTTACAACACCTGCAATTAAGCTCGCAACTAAGCTTAAGCACTTAGACATACACCAGCATTGGCTGCGGCAAGAAATACAGGCTGATCGACTCAATATTCAGTGGATTTCGACTCTTGAAATGCCAGCTGATGG
>JGI12053J15887_10001752_pt1 | contig 10272 bp, 9 predicted proteins | sample MedBloCAOM1_O3_FD_15887 | JGI IMG/M metagenome (IMG submission 15887) | reverse complement strand
TAAGTGCAATGGCAGTCGAGCTATCCGGGCAATGGCTGGTGATGCTACGCGGACTTCCCTAACGGGAAGTTGTTGCCAAACCTGAGCTTATCCGAGAACAAATACGGTTAAGCCTCGCTGAATCGCGCCTTGCCTGTTTCTCAGGCCGTCCACCGGGACTTCGCCATGAACTGCTATTCAATGTCCGGCGGGCGACCAAAATTTCCCACATGAGCCGCCGTCTGGTTGGCCGGGCGAGGCGATCAGGTTGTTTGGTGCCGGCGTGCGCCCTTTAAGGTGCACGACGTCGAACAAGGATGTTGCGATAGGGGGCGCGGGGTAAGACCCGCTGAGGATGAAGCGGCTCTTTCCCTCGTCGCAATGACGATCGCTCTACCTGCTCGACGAAATCCGAGCCGGTATGACCGCGGCTCCCCTGCCCTGATGCGACATCAGCATTCGCCTGATCTCGGCGGCCGGTATTGCCGGGCTGAACAGATAGCCCTGCATCTCGGTGCAGCCGAGCTCGCGCAGCAATTCCCGCTGCCATGCCTGCTCGACGCCTTCCGCCGTGGTCGTCATGTTGCTGGCGGCGGCGATATTCACGACCGCCCGCACAATCGCCGAGGACGCGCCTTCGTCGGCAATGCTGTTGATGAAGGAACGATCGATCTTGATCTTGTCGAAGGGAAAACGCTGCAGATAGCTCAGCGAAGAATAGCCGGTGCCGAAATCGTCGAGCGCGATCCGCACGCCCAGCCCGCGCAACTGATGCATCGTCGCCAGCGCCGTTTCGTCGTCACGTATCAGCACGGCCTCGGTGATCTCCAGCTCCAGCCGGGCCGCCGAAAGACCAGAAGCGGCGAGCGCGGCGGCGACATTGAGCGCAAGGGTCTGGCTCCGAAACTGAACCGGCGAGACGTTGACCGCGACGCGGGTGTTGTCCGGCCATGCCGCGGCTTCCATGCAGGCCGCGTTCAGGACCAATTGACCGAGCTGNTTGATNAGGCCGGTTTCCTCGGCGACCGGGATGAATTCCGCGGGCGAAATCATGCCGCGCAGGGGATGGCGCCAGCGCAGCAGCGCCTCGCAGCCGCCGATCGCGCCGTCGCCAAGATCGACCAGCGGCTGATAGTAGACCTCGAAGGCGCCATCGGCGATGGCCTGGCGCAGCTCCATTTCCAGCGTGCGCCGCGCCTCGGCGCGCGCGTCCATGCCGGGCTCGAAGAAGCGATGGGTACGGCGGCCGTCGCCCTTGGCCCCGTACAAAGCAAGGTCGGCATTCCTCAGCAACTGGTCGAGCGTGGGCCCGTCCTCCGGCGCCGTGGCGATGCCGATGCTGGCGTCGGTGGTAATCAGATGGCCCGCACACTCGAACGGCTGCCGGATTGCGCCATGGATCGCTTCCACGAGACGTATGGTTGCCGCCCGCCCGCCGACGCCGGTCTGGATGATGGCAAATTCGTCGCCGCCGAGACGGGCCGCGACGTCGGCTTCGCCGAGACAGCCGCGCAGGCGGCCGGCCACCGTCTTGAGCAATTCATCGCCGATCGCGTGCCCCAGCGCGTCGTTGACGCTCTTGAACTCGTCGATGTCGATATAGAGCACGGCCAGCCGTTCCCCGGGCCGGATTTCCCTGAGCGCGTGTTCGAGCTTGTCGCGAAACAGCACCCGGTTCGGCAAGTCGGTCAGCGCGTCGTAATGCGCGAGATGCGCGATCCGCTCCTCGGCGCGCTTGCGCTCGGTGATGTCCTCGATCGTGGCGACCCAGCCACCCGCCTTCAGCGGCTTGTTGACGATCTCGATCGCCCGGCCGCCCGGCGCCTCGGAGAGCTGGCGGGTGGCCTTGCCCAGCGATACGTTGCGGATGATCGCGCCGCAAAACGCCTCGACATCGCCATCGAACGATCCGGTTTCCTTGCGGTGCTCAATCAGCTCGCGCATGGTGCAGCCTTGCTTCGCGACATCAGGCGACAGCCCGAACATCTCGATGTATGGCTGGTTGCAGATGACGATGCGCGCCGAAGCGTCGTAGAGCACGAGGCCTTGCGGAATATTGTTGACGGCGACGCGGAGCTGACGTTGTTCCGCCGTTAGCGTCCGATCGAACCGTTGATGGCGCTTCAGCAGCAGACCGACAGTCAGCGCCAGGACAGCCGCGACCGCAAGCAGCGCGCCTTCACGAAGGCTCCACGCCGCCAGCGCGAAGCAAGCCACAATTGCGACAACCGCTACCAAGCCGCCAAGGCCCAACCATTGTAATGTCTCCGTGCGGCCAACGGGGTCCGCCTCGCGAGCATCCCGCTCGCCATCGCCGCGCAGCCGCCGCTCGAAGCCGTTAGTGCCGAAACCGCTCATGCCTCCCCCCGTTCGCGGCATAGTTGCGCGATACAGGTGGAAGTGGCGTTAGGACTTGCAGTTAGCATTGAGTAAAATGAACGCGGCGCCCTGCACGGATCGAACGCGCACGCCGCTACACAGCCAGGTCCTTTGCTCGTTGGTTAACCGGACCTTAATGGACGCGCGGCGTGTGCGCGGCAAAACCCTCGAATTACCGGGAGTATTGGCCGTCCGGTGGCCTCGCGGCCTGAACTGCAACGGAACCGGGCTGATTTGAGACAACCGGAACCTGCTCGACTTAACCGTTTCTCCAGCCGGCGCCGGGATAATGCAGCCGACCAACGTCTCTGGACATACCAGGTTAAAACGCTGTGACATCTTTCGGACGTGTAATTTCCGTGCGCGGCTCGCTTGCCCGGGTCGGACTTCTGGCGGCACACCAGATGCCAGCCTCGGAGATCCGCGCCACGGTGGGCCGCTTCATCAGCATCCGCTGTGCCACTTCAACCATCATCGCCATGCTCACCGACGTGTCATGCGAGGATCTGCCGAGTTCCGACAATTATATCGCAAGCGCCGGCGTCGATTTGCTGGGCGAAATCCTCGGCGGGGACCGCCCGAAATTCCAGCGCGGCGTCACGAACTATCCCACCATCGGAGACACTGTCGACCTGATCACAAATCAGGAGCTGCGCACGGTCTATGCGCCGACCGGATCGGATCAGATCAATGTCGGCACCCTGCAGCAGGACCGCTCCGTCATCGCCTATGTCGACGTCGAGGAAATGCTGTCAAAACACTTCGCCGTGCTCGGCTCGACCGGCGTCGGCAAATCGACTGGCGTGTCGCTCCTGCTCAACGAGATCCTGAAGTCGCGGCCGAACCTGCGCATCTTCCTGCTCGACGTGCACAATGAATATGGCCGCTGCTTCGGCGAGCGCGCGCTGGTGCTCAATCCGCGCAATCTGAAACTGCCGTTCTGGCTGTTCAACTTCGAGGAAATCGTCGACGTGCTGTTCGCCGGCCGTCCCGGCGTGCCCGAAGAACTCGACATCCTCGCCGAAGTCATCCCGATGGCGAAGGCAATCTACACCCAGTACCAGAACGCCGACCGCATCGGATTGAAGCGGATCGATGCCAAGACGGTCGGCTACACCGTCGACACCCCGGTGCCGTATCGCCTGGTCGACCTGATTTCGCTGATCGACGAGCGCATGGGCAAGCTGGAAAACCGCTCCTCGCGCATCATCTATCACAAGCTGATCTCGCGGGTCGAAACCGTGCGCAACGATCCGCGCTACGCCTTCATGTTCGACAACGCCAATGTCGGCGGCGACACCATGGCCGAAGTGATCAGCTACCTGTTCCGCCTGCCCGCCAACGGCAAGCCGATGACGATCATGCAGCTCGCCGGCTTCCCCGCCGAGGTCGTCGATTCCGTGGTCTCGGTGCTGTGCCGTATGGCGTTCGATTTCGGGCTGTGGAGCGACGGCGTCTCGCCGCTGCTGTTCGTCTGCGAAGAGGCGCACCGCTACGCTTCGGCCGACCGCAACATCGGTTTCGGGCCGACCCGCAAGGCGGTGTCGCGCATCGCCAAGGAAGGCCGCAAATACGGCGTCTATCTCGGCCTCGTGACCCAGCGTCCGGCTGAGCTCGACGCCACCATCATTTCCCAGTGCAACACGCTGTTCGCGATGCGGCTGGCCAACGACCGCGACCAGGCGCTGCTGCGCTCGGCGGTCTCGGACGCCGCGGCCAACTTGCTGTCCTTTGTTCCCTCGCTCGGCACCCGCGAGGTGCTGGCGTTCGGCGAAGGCGTGGCGCTGCCGACCCGGCTGCGCTTCAAGGAAGTGCCGATCCACCAACTGCCGCGCAGCGAGGCGACCATCGCAACGGTGCCGTCGGTTACCGCCGGCCACGACATGCACTTCGTCAGCGCAGTGCTCGAGCGCTGGCGCGGCGCCACCTCGCATCGCGACGTCCCGAACGATCCGACCATCAACGAGCGGCCGGCCGCGCGCACGTTCGAGCCGCGGCCCGCGGAACCGCGCACCGTCGAAGCGCCGATGCTGCAGCCATCGTTGGGCCTCGATCCCGACCGATTTTCGCTGCTGAAGAGGCCGCTGCGCTAGCGCCTTGCGCCGATAGCGCCATCGACTAAGGTCCCCGCAAATCCGCATCACGCGGCCCGAGCCGGGACCTCGCCATGACGCAGCCTGTTGCAAAACGATTTCCGACGCCGCCGCTCGACAAGCTGCCGGAGGATATCCGCGACCGTATCCTCGCCGTGCAGGAAAAATCCGGTTTCGTGCCGAACGTGTTCCTGGCGCTGGCTTATCGTCCCGAGGAATTCCGCGCCTTCTTCGCCTATCACGACGCGCTGATGGAGAAGGAAGGCGGGCTGACCAAGGCCGAGCGCGAGATGATCGTGGTGGCGACCAGCGCCGCCAACCAATGCCATTACTGCGTAATCGCGCATGGCGCGATCCTGCGCATCCGCGCCAGGAATCCGCTGATTGCCGACCAGATCGCCGTCAACTACCGCAAGGCCGACCTCACGCCGCGCCAACGCGCCATGCTGGATTTTGCGATGAAAGTGAGCCTCGATGCCGGCACGATTTCGGAACAGGATTTTGCCGCCGTCGCCGGTCACGGCTTTGGCGACGACGATATCTGGGACATCGCCGCGATCGCGGCCTTCTTCGCGCTGTCGAACCGGATGGCCAACGTGACCGCGATGCGTCCGAACGACGAGTTTTATCTGATGGGCCGGCTGCCGAAGCAGGGCTAGTCGTCCGACGCCGGCCCGCACCAGCCGGGCAGATAAACCGCATCGTGGCCCTTGACCAGCGCGAGGCCTTTCTCCAGGGCTTTCGCGAAATTGTCTTCCACGCTCTTGCGCGAGATCCGCTGGCGCAAAAAGTCCGCCCACAAAAATTCGCTGAACGGCGTGGTGTCCTTGGCAAATCCGCCGGCGCGGCGCAATTCGCCGGCGAGGCTGCGGAACGGATCGTCCTTGAGGCCTTCCACGGTCTTGGGAACGTCCCGAAAATGCCGGCGCTGGCCCCTGGCGTCATAAGGATAGGCCCAGCGCTTGTGGTCCATCACGCCCCAAAAGGCGTCGCGATCGACCATGGTGAGGTCGGCAATGACGGTGACCAGAATATCCTTCACGCCCTCATCGTGCAGCGCGCGGGCAAGATGATGGTGGTCGACCACGTAGTGGCGCTCGTCCGGCCCCAGCACCACCGGAATCATGTGCTTGCCGAGCAGCTCGGCGCGCTTCTTGTCGGACTTGTGCTCCCGCCAGCGCTTGCGCTTTTCCTTCACCTCCCACATCCCGACCGTCATCTGGGTGGGACGCAGCGAGAGGATCGGGACCGGCTTCAGGAGCGGTTCGCGGGTATTCGCCATGGCTGAACTCCGATGCTTGACCGGAAAAATTCGCTTCGAAACGGGTTCCATTATGTCATGGCGGTGCAGGCGCGCAAAACACCCGCCGGGCTTACATCGGTGCCATGTCAAACTTGTGCGTGTATGGCGGGCCGCGAGCGTGCTAGAGAGGATGATGACGTTGCGGACCGACAGCAGTGAAAACCCAGCGGCCAATCAGTTCGGATGACGAGCACCGCGTGCTCAGGTTCCGGCCGCGTACCTCGGCCGACCCGCCCGGACGCCAGCCGCAGCAGGACACCCGGAAGGAAGCCGACGGGCTGTCGCGCTATGAGCGGGCGCGGCAAGAGCCCGACGATTTTCGTCACCGCATGCTGGCGAACCTCGCCGCCTTCGCCTTCACCATCGCATTGACCGCGATCGGCATCTGGCTTGCCATGAGCATTGCCGAACTCCGCAAGACCCAGGATTGCGTCCTGATGGGCCGGCGCGACTGCGCCCAGATTTCTTCGATCCCGCGCAGCTAGCAATTTGAGCCCTGAAGCGCCGATTTTGGCACTCAAACCGGCCTCCATGGGCGCGGCCAAGCTCCATTGAACTAAGGGCTGCGCTCCGATATACGGGCACTCGACTCCGGCTGAGGGAATAGGGCATTCCGGGGCCACGCGCCCGCGCCTCCCCGCGCAGCATTGGAATTTATCTCCAATATATCAAAGGTTTAATGATGTCCGCTACCTTCGATCAGATCGCCAACATAATCGCCGAGACCTGCGACATCCCGCGCGACACGATCAAGCCGGAGAGCCATGCCATCGACGATTTGGGGATCGACAGCCTCGACTTCCTCGACATNGCCTTTGCGATCGACAAGGCGTTCGGAATCAAGATGCCGCTGGAGAAGTGGACCCAGGAGGTCAACGACGGCAAGGCCACCACCGAGCAGTATTTTGTCCTGAAGAATCTCGCCGACCGGATCGACGAGCTGGTCGCGGCCAAGAACGCGAGCGCGGGCACGGCCAGTTAATCGCCTGCCATGCAACTCGAATATTTCCAGCTCATCGATCGCATCGTCGACCTCAATCTCGGCGATAAGACCATTACGGTCGAGGCGCATGTTCCGCAGACCCACACGATTTTCGAGGGGCATTTTCCCGGCTTTCCGATCATGCCCGGCGTCTTGCTGACCGAAGCGATGGCGCAGAGTTCCGGCTGGCTCCTGCTCGGCGTCATGAAGTTCGAGCGCATGCCGTTTCTCGCTATGATCAAGGAAGCGAAGATGCGCGGCTTCGTCAGCCCTGGCCAGTTGCTGACGATCGAGGCGAAGATCGAGCATGAAGGTTCGGGTTTTGCGGTCACCTCGGCAAAGGCCCGGGTCGGCACCGAGCTGAAGTGCAGCGCCGACCTCACCTTCCGCCATATCCCCTTCCCCGACCCCAAGCTGCGCGTGTTCATGGATGCGATGGCCAACAAGATCGGCTTTCCCCTGCAGACGATTTTGCAATGACGCAGCGGAAGGAGGTCTGGATCACCGGCATCGGCATCGTGTCCTCGCTCGGCGAAGGGCTGGATGCGCATTGGGATGCGCTCCACGCCAAACGCATCAATATCGACGACAAGCGCTTTGCGCCCTACCTCGTGCATCCGCTTGCGCCGGTCAGCTTCGACGCCCAGATCCCGAAGAAGGGCGATCAGCGGCAGATGGAAGCCTGGCAGCGGATCGGCACCTACGCCGCGGGACTTGCGCTGGATTCCGCCGGCGTCAAGGGCAACAAGGAAATCCTCGGCCGGATGGACATGATCGTGGCCGCCGGCGGCGGCGAGCGCGACCTCCAGGTCGATATGTCGATCCTGAACGGGTATCTGAAGGATAATTCGGGTCCGGTCTTTCTCAACGAAAGGTTGATGAACGATTTGCGGCCGACGCTGTTTCTGGCGCAGCTCTCGAACCTGCTCGCCGGCAACATCGCCATCGTCCACGGCGTGTCCGGCACTTCGCGCACCTTCATGGGCGAGGAAGCCTCGAGCATCGACGCGGCGCGGATTGCGCTGGCGCGCATCGAATCCGGCCAGAGCGACATCGCCTTGATTGGCTCCGCGCAGAACGGCGAACGCTCCGACTTGCTGGTCCTGTTCGAGTTCGGCGATTTCAACCTGACGGGCCAATACGTTCCGGTGTGGGCGCGCGGCAAGGACAACAGCGGCTTCGCGATCGGCTCGGCCGGCGTTTTCCTGGTGATGGAATCAAGCGAACATGCGCAGGCGCGCGGCGCAAAACCCTTTGCCAGGCTGAGCAAGGTGGCGTCCAATCTCGCGCAGCGCAAACAGCCGGGCGCGGTGACGAAATCGCTGGAAGCGCTCTGGCCGAAGCTCGGCGTGCGCACCGACGAAGGTAGCCTCATTACCGGCGCGACCGGTGTCGAAGCGGTCACCGCCGAGGAAAAGGCATTTCTGCGCCAGCATCCAGGCTTCGCCGTGCGTTCGACCGGAACGGTTTTTGGCCACACCATCGAAGCCCAGTTCCCGCTCGGTCTTGCGCTGGCGGCGCTTTCGATCTCGCGCGGCGCGCTGTTCCCGCCAAACGATCCAACCGGATTCGAGGTTGAAATGTCCGGGGCTCCGACCCAGATTGTCGTCGTTGGGGCCGGTCACTGGCAGGGCGAAGGCATGGCCCTGGTCGAAGCAATCAACTAGCAACTTCCAATTTCGACGGGGGGATCATGACAGCACCACGCGACAAACTCGGCAGGCCGATCGTCGTTGTCACCGGCATGGGCGTCGTCACCTCGCTCGGCGCCGGCAAGAAGGACAATTGGACGAAGCTGACCGCCGGCGAATCCGGCATCCGCACCGTCACGCGCTTTCCGATCGACGGGCTGAAGACGACGATGGCCGGCACGGTTGACTTCGTCACCGTCGAGCCCTCATCCTCCACCGGCCTCACCGAGCGTCTCGCCGAGATGGCGACCGAAGAGGCGCTGGCGCAAGCCAGCATCGGCAGCAGGGGCGATTTCCCTGGACCGCTGTTTCTGGCAGTCGCGCCGGTCGAGACCGAATGGCCGCAGCGGCTGGAGGTCGGGCGCGCGGTCGGAAAGCACGACATCGAAATTCCGGACATCCTGAAGATCAGCGGCGGCGGAACGTTCGCACCCTATCATCATCGTTTCATGTTCGGCTCGGTCGCGGCGTACCTGGCCGAAATGTTCGGCACCAAGGGTTCGCCGATCTCGCTATCGACCGCCTGTGCATCCGGCGCGACCGCGATCCAGCTCGGCGTCGAGGCGATCCGCCGCGGCGAGGCCGACGCCGCGCTGTGCGTCGCCACCGACGGTTCGGTCAACCAGGAAGCGATGGTGCGTTTCTCGCTGCTGTCGGCGCTTTCGACGCAGAACAATCCGCCGCAGGCGGCATCAAAGCCGTTTTCGAAGAACCGCGACGGCTTTGTGATGGCCGAGGGCGCCGGCGCGCTGGTTCTCGAAAGCTATGAGTCCGCGGTTGCGCGCGGCGCGCCGATCCTCGGCGTGCTGGCCGGCTGCGGCGAGCTGACCGATTCCTTCCATCGCACCCGTTCGAGCCCCGACGGCAAGCCGATCATCGGCTGCGTGCGCAAGACGCTCGCGGACGCCGGGCTTGAGCCGGAACAGATCGACTATATCAATGCGCACGGCACCTCGACGCCGGAGAACGACAAGATGGAGTATCTGGGGATTTCCGCCGTGTTCGGCGAGCGCGCCCAGAAAATTCCGGTGTCGTCGAACAAGTCGATGGTCGGCCACACCATCTCGGCGGCCGGCGCGGTCGAGGCCATCTTCTCGCTGCTGACGCTGGAGCATCAGCGGATTCCACCGACCATCAACTACGAAATTCCGGATCCGGCGATTCCGTTCGACGTGGTCCCGAACAAGGCGCGCGACGCCCGCGTCACCGCCGTGATGTCGAACTCGTTCGGTTTTGGCGGGCAAAATGCTTCGCTGGTGCTGACACGCGAGCCGATCTGACACGCCCGCGCTCGATGCAATGAACCGCCTGATCCTTCGCACCAAGGCGAGCATTCGCGACGCCACCGCGCCGCTTGCGGAGGCCGCCGTCGGCGCACTGACGATCGCGCTGCTGCGCAGCACGCGTTATTTCGATCCGGACAAGACCGCGAGCTTCTTCGGCCGCGCCTCTCGCTTCATCGGGCGATGGCTGCGCGAGGACCGGATTGGCCGCGAGAACCTGAAGGCGGCCTTTCCGGAAAAATCGCCCGAGGAAATCGAAAAAATCCTGGACGGGGTCTGGGACAATCTCGGGCGCATCGGCGCCGAGTTCGCCCACCTCGATCACATCTGGGATTACGACCCCGACCATCCCGAAAGGAAAAGCCGCGTCGAGTTCACGCAGCGGACCAAGGAACTGTTCGACCAGATCAGGGATGACGGCAAGCCGGCGTTGATCTTCGCCTGCCATCTCGGCAATTGGGAATTGCCGGCGCTCGCCGCTGTCGCGCATGGGCTCGATGCGGCGATCCTGTTCCGTCGGCCGAACAGCGACGCCGCCGACCGCGCCATCGAAAGGATACGG
>JGI12053J15887_10001751_pt1 | contig 10272 bp, 6 predicted proteins | sample MedBloCAOM1_O3_FD_15887 | JGI IMG/M metagenome (IMG submission 15887) | reverse complement strand
CATCGATATCCGCCGCGGTATGGGCGAGCGAAAGGAACATATTGTGCTTGGGATGCAGGTAGACGCCGCGCTTGAGCGCCTCTAGCACGAAGCGGGAGCCTTTGGCATAATCGGCATCGTCCTCGAACAGGATCGTCGGCATTTGCGGCGGACCGCTTTGCCGGACACCGACGCCGTGACGGGCCGCCTGAGCGGCGATGCCGTCGCGCAATCGCTGACCCATCCGCCGCATGTGCTCCGGGCCGTTCTCGGCCTGCAGCACGTCAATGGTTGCCAGCGCTGCCGCCATCGAAGTCGCACCACACCAGAATGAACCGGTCGCATAAAGCTGGGACGCGGCCTGCCGGAAGCGCTCGTTGCCGGCAACCGCTGCGAGCGGGTAACCGTTGGCGATCGCTTTGCTCCACGCACTGAGATCCGGCTGCACGCCAATCTGGTCCCAGCTGCCATGTAATGTCAGGCGAAAGCCCGCCCTGACATCGTCGAGGATCAGGGCGGCTTCGTTGGCATCGGCGAGCGCGCGGACGCGCGCGGCGAAGGCAGGATCAGGCAATTCCTGATGCTGGCCGTAGTCGTGACGAAACGCCGACACCAGGATGCCGGCCAGATCGCTGCCGGCCTGCCCCGCTGCGGCTTCAAGGCTGTCGATGTCATTATATTTGAAATAGATCGCATGGGCGCGATCTTCTGCCGTCACGCCATACGGATAGGGCGAGCACCACGGCACGGCGCCGTGATAAGCGCCCAAAGCCAGCAGAATCTTGCGCTTGCCGGTCGCGCCGCGCGCCAGCGTGACGCAGGTCGTCGTGGCGTCGGTGCCGTTCTTGGAAAACATCGCCCAGTCGGCATGCGTCACCAATCCGACCAGTCGCTCCGCCAGTTCGACCATACGTTCGGTCGGACCATTCAGACAGTCGCCCTGCTCCATCTGCCTGCGCGCAGCCTCATCGACCTCTGGACGACGATGCCCGAGGACGACCGGACCCCAGCTACACATGAAATCGAGATATTTGCGGCCGTCGACGTCCCAGAGATAACAGCCCTCGCCGCGCGAGAAAAACTGCGGATAGCCCACGGGCAAGCCGGCTGCCCGCATATGTCCGTACATGCCGCCGGGCACGACTTGAAGAGCGCGTCGACGCAGGCTTTGGTCCAGACCCGCAATCCTGCTTTCAGTCAAAGCCAACTTCTCCGGCCAACTTTTGGAAAGGATATCTTATGCGGCAACAGACACAACCGCTTAATCCACGCCTCGGCAACGAGCGCCACGCATGACGCTCTGCTAACGACTCGTTCGATCGACGCGATTTTAGGCAGCGCGCGAAGCTTCGATAGGCATTAGCTTCTGATGTGTCGTGGCCAGCTGCTCGATTTTCGTCCAATCGTAAAGCATCGGCACCATCTCGCCTGCTGCCCAGGTTACATTCTGGTTGTCGTACCACGGACTCGCGGTGTGACCCGACGATCCATGGAAGACAATCCATTTGCAGTTGTCCCACGCTCCGACGTCGAACACATAGCGGCACAGCGATGCATAGGTTGCGCGCATGCCGAGCCTTGCGACGTAGCCAGTTGCAAACACCGTATCGTTGTCACCGCCGACGGGAACGCAGGGCTTGTCGAGCCGGCTTGCGAATTCCGGAAACGCTGATGACAGCGGATGACGCAAGGTGGGCCGATGCAGCTCGGCCCACGTCTTGGATTGAAAAGTCTTGGATTGAAAGGTCTCTGATTGAAAAGTCCCGGATGGAAAACTCTCGGGCGGAAAATTCAGCGCGGCGCGCTCGAGCGCTTGCGCCAAAAGCTCATCCCAGGTCGCCGGCCTGAACAGTCCGGTGTCGTTGGCGCGGAGCAATTGAGGCACGGTCCACCAGATCTGGCTCTCGCCAAAAATCCCGGGCGTGACTTTCGCATAAGGGCTCTCGGAGACCGCACTCAGGCCGCTTTTCTCGGCCACCAGTTTGGTCAGGGCGGTCCGCAGCGCGACATAGGCCACGGCGCTATGCGACTCGGCGGTCATTTCGCCGTTCCAGTTGATGATGCGGTCGCGCAGTTCGGCGGCGTGGCCCAAGACCTCGACGTTGCGGATACGATCGCGAAATTCCAGCGCCACCACGCTGACGAGATCGCGATGGACTGAGGCCATGTCATCCACTCCGGCCTTTGAAAGCTGCGCAAGCCGCTGCCAGATTCGACGGGCGCGATGCGGCGGCATGCTGTCCGTCGACAGGTAACGCTTGCCATTTTCCATCACACGATTGTTGGCCGTCACGATCGTTCCGCCCGCGGGATCGATACAGCATGGCATTTCCTCAAACGGAACCATGCCATTCCATTCGTGCTCGCCGGTCCAGCCCGGCACCGGCAGCCAGCCATTCGACTTCGGGCGTGCCGGCACCCTGGCGCGCACGCGAGTGCCGATATGTCCTGCCGTATCGGCCGCGACGAGGTTGTGGTCCATCAAACCCCAGTCGCGGGTCGCCTCGTAGAGTTGCTCGACACTCGCCGCCCGCAACATCGGCAGCATGCAATCGAAAGATTTATCCGGAACGGCAAACTGCGCTGAACGCAGCGCCAGCGCCGTGCCGGCGGCCGGATCGCCCGCGATCACCGGCCCATGGTGGGTCTCGATGACTTCGATCTCGGCATCCTTTTCGCCGCGCACCGAAACCCTCTCCTTGCGGCGCTTGACCGGCGTCCAGTCACCTTTGAAGCGCGTATTCTCTGCGCCAGCGTCGAAGCGCTCGATATAGAGGTCGTGAATGTCGACGAACGCATGCGTCACGCACCAGGCGACGTTGGCCGTGTGACCGTAATGCGGAAATCCCGGCACGCCCGGCACCGTCAGACCGACAATGTCGAACTCATCACACGCAAGATGCGTCTGCGCATACATGTTGGGCATTTCCAGAACACGGTGCGGGTCTCCCGCGAGCAACGGGCGGCCGGTTGCCGTGCGGTCGGGGGAGAGAGCCCAGTTATTGCTGCCGCCGGCGAGTTCCGCCTCCTGCTGATCGTTACCGTGACCGATCAATGCTTCGAGTCCCGGTTTCAGATCGCCGAGTGAGGCAAGATAGCGCGCACCTTCTTCGCCCGGTGGAATGCAAAGCAGGTCGTCACCCCCGTCATCAAAACGCAACTTCGAGATCTCGGCGACGCCGACAATCGGGAGTGCGGCCGCGCGCCAGAGCTTCCACCATACCGAGCCCATCAGAAACCCGATCTGACGCATCACCGCGATCGAATGCCAGGGCTCCCACGGCGCGGGCTCGGTTTTGAGAATGGCGTATTCTTCCGGCCATCGGCGCAGCGCAATGAAGGCATTTGCCCCGCGCGCGTAAGCCTCAAGCATCGATCGCGTCTCGGACTTCAAGATGGCGTAGTCGCGCCGCGATGCCCCTGTCGTATCGACCTTTCGCGCCAGAATATCGCCGGCCAGTGCCGATTTCCCGAGCCATTCCGCATAACGTCCGGTGCCACGCCGCAACAGCGCTTCCATCTGCCACAGCCGGTCCTGCGCATGAACAAACCCCAGTGCGGCAAAAGCATCGAGCTGCGAAGCCGCACGAATATGGGGAATTCCCCAACTGTCACGTCGCACATCGACCGCGTTCAACAAACCCGGCACCGCCGCCGGGCTCTCCAGATCGGGAAGGTGCTCCGCGGGATTTGGATCTTTCGAAATTACTGTCATGGAGCCTTCTGATGTGTCCCTGCTTGCCTGCGATGGCGAGGTAGAATTCTTCTTTGCTAGCCACCGCCGGACAGCATCTTGACCAGCCGATGCAAATAGTCCTCGCCCTGGTAGAACGACTTCACCAGAACCCGTTCGTCCTTGCCGTGGATCCGGCCGCCGTCGTTGATATCGCTGGCGAGCCCGGAGTGGCCGTAGGTCGGAATGCCGGCGTTGCGCAGGAAGCTGCCGTCGGTGGCGCCTGAGCTCATGACCGGGAGCACGACGGCGCCGGGCCAAAACTGCTGCGATAGTTTCTCGATCGACCCCATCACCTCCTCATTCAACGCAGACGGCGCACTTTGGACCGGCGGATCGAGTTGGGTGACCGTGATCTGATCGTCCGCGAGCACCCGCTCCAGCGTCGCCTTGACCTCGTCGACGGGCTCGCCGGGCATGACCCGGCAATTGACCTTGGCGCTCGCCAGTTGCGGCAGCGCGTTGATCGCCTGCCCGCCCTGCAGCATCGTCGCCACGCAGGTGGTGCGCAGCTGGGAATTATAGACCGGATTGGCGGCGAGCCGGACAAACGACATCGCGGACGGATCCGGTTTATCCGACAACACCGCGCGCATGTCGGCCGCGGTCTGTTCACCCTCGAATTGCGCGATCCGCTCGAAGTAGGCGCGGGTGGTCTCGTTGAGCTTCAAGGGAAAGCTGAATTTGGAGAGACGCACCAGTCCTTCCGCCAGATGATAGATCGCATTGTCTTTCAACGGGACCGCGCTGTGGCCGCCTTTGTTTTTCACGTCGAGCTGCAAATTCAGTACGACTTTCTCGCTGGTCTGCACGCTGTTCCTGATCGCCTTGCCGTCCCTCAGGCCAACGCCGCCGCCCTCGTTCAACGCGAATTCGGCATCGATCAAGTCGCGATGGTTCTTGAGCAGCCACTGGATTCCGAGGGCATCACGGTCAAAGATTTCCTCGTCGGTCTCGAGCGCCAGGATGATATCGCGATCAGGCTTGTAGCCTTCCTGCTTGTAGCGAATGAGGTTGGTGACAAAGGCCGCCGCCATGTATTTGTCGTCGCCGCTGCCGCGCGCATAGAAATAACCGTCCTGCTCGGTCAGCTTGAACGGCTCGACCGACCAGTCCTCGCGGCTGGCCGGCACGACGTCGAGATGCGCCACCAGCAGGATCGGCTTGCGCGCGCCGGTGCCGCGTAAGCGCGCGACCAGATTGCCCTTGCGCGGCGCCGGCGAGAACGCGTGGACGTCGGCCTCGGCAAACCCCGCGGCCCGAAGCCGCGCCGCCATCGCCTCGGCCGCTTGCGCGGTGTCGCCGGTCGCGGTCACGGTGTTGATCTCGACAAGTTCCTTGTAGATATCAAAGGCGAGCTGCTGTTGCGGGCTCAGCCCTTCGGCGATCGCTGGCCCGGACATTCCGGGGAGGACCGAGACCAGGGCGGCGAGGAGAGCGATCCAGAAAAGCTTCCGCGATGTGAGGTCGCTACGCCAGGTTTCTCGAAACATCCCGCTCTCCCAAAAAGCAGCCGGATGAATTCAGACAGGTAACGCGTTCGCTGGCAAGCTGCCGAACCAACCACTTCTGCGGCTCAGCTATCCCTATTTGTTATCTTTGACAGCGATCACCTCGATTTCGACCAGAAAGCCGGGATTGGCGAGCGCGGCGACGCCGACAACCGACCTTGCCGGCAGATTGGGCTGACTGCCGCCAAAGAACTGCGTGTAACCCTCCATGAACGCTTTGAAATCCATCGGCACCCGCGCGTCGTGCACAAGAAACGCCTGCATCTTGACCACGTCGGCCATGCCGAGCCCCAGACCTTCGAGGATGGCCCTGATCTTGTTGAGAACACCAACCGTCTGGGTTTTGGTGTCGCCATAGGCCTGAGGGCTGGATGGGTCGGCCTCCTTGCTGATGACGGGCGGCACCTGGCCGCTGATATAATAGGTCGTTGCGTTGCCCGGGACCTGCACGGCCTGGGAAATCGGAAAGGTCGAGTTCGGAATGGGATATCTGACCACATCGGCCCGCGCGGCGTTGAGACCGGCCATGAGAGCACCGCTCAAAAGCGCTCCGAGTGTCAGCATTGCTCCCGACTTCATCTGCGTCTCCGCGTGTTGGGCGAGAATGGTCGTTATCGGCGAACGGTTTTTACATCCGCGGCCGCCACCGCATCCTGATAATGATTGTCGAAATGGGTCCGCAGGTAATTCACCACGGCGGCAACCTGATCGTCGCTCATCATCGCCCCGAACGGCGGCATTGCACGCTGTCCGTTGACGACGATGTAGACGGGATACCCGCCGGCTTCGAGATTCTTGTTGGCCACCAGCGATGGATAGGTTCCGGCGCCCGCCGCTCCCTTGCCGTCGGGCATGTGGCAGCCCCGACAGACATTGGCGAACAACTCCTCGCCGCTGGTTTCAATGAACCTGAAGCCGGTGCTCAGGGCCGGCCTGGATGTCGATGGCTCGGCGCTCTGCGCGTAAGCCATGAACGATGACAGCAAAAGTGCCGCTGATATCGTCAAGACAAACGCTGCACGAAGATTTGTGTTGCCCTGCGTCATCCGGACAAACGCCCGCGGAATCCCATGTTGAAAACGTCGCATCACGTCTTGACCACGCGGTCATGCAGCCGGGTGATGGCGTCGAGAGACGACAGAATGGCGCCCTCCTGCCATGCCGGAATGTAGGATGCATGCTCACCCGCCAACACGATCCTGCCGTCGATCTGGCATAGATCGTCGTAGTGCTCCGCCCTTGCCTTGTCGGTCCAGTTGCCGGCGCAGCCCAACGTAAACGGCATGCGGTGCCAGGCAACGGCAACACCATTTTCGTATTCGGCGCGGTATTGCGGATGAATGCTGGCGCCGAATTCGACGGCCCGCGCGATCCGCTCGGCCGGCGACATCGCTGTGAATTCGTAGGCGTTCGGACCGTCGAAAAGATACGCGCCCAGCAGCACACCCTTGGCCGAGCTGTTGAAGCCTGTGTTGGGATAGGCGATCTGGCGGATCGGCAGATCGGTGTAGCTGATGCCGCCATAGATCGCCTCGTCCTCTTCCCAGAAGCGTCGTTTGAACTGCAGACCGATCTTGACCGACGGCGAATAGGGCACGGCGTCGATCGCCGCTTTCATCCGATCGCCCACATTGATCGGAAGCTGGCTCAGAATCGAGAGTGGAATGGTGCAGACGCACCAGTCGGCCTTGGCCTGTTGCGGCGTCGCCGGTGCCTTGAGGTCGGTGTAGGTGACCGTGACGCCGTGGTCGTCCTGCTGGATCGCCGTCACCTTCGCCTCGTAACCAATGACGTCGCCGACTTCCCTGGCAAACGCCTTGCCGATCATATCCATGCCGCCGACCGGCTGAAACATCGTGGTCTGGAAGGTATGGAGCGCGAAATTCTGCAGATAGCGCCAGACCCGCGATTTGAGGATATCAGACAGATTGATCGGCTCGCCTGCGATGGGCGCCGCGCCGACGCCGCCGCCCGGATCCTTGGCGTAACCGCGAAAGTCAGCGGAAATGAGGTTGGCCTTGTAGGCGTAATTGCCGTCCAGCGCACCCCACGACCTCAACGCCTGCATCAGGATCTCGCGGTCCTCTTTCGAGACCGCTTCGTCCAGTCTGCCCTGCTGCGTTGCCTTGGCAAGCAGTTCCGAAATCTGTCCCTGGAAGTCGGTCTTGATGTCGCGAATGCGCTGCGGCGTGCCGGCGAAGGCCTTGGTCGCATGCAGAAGGGCGTTGTGATTAAGCTGGATGAAAGGCTCGAGCGTGACGCCGAGGCGCTTGCAGTAATCGAGCAGCGCGCGATGGTGATAAGGAATCCGCCATGGCCCCGGATTGATATACAGCCCTTGCTCGAATTCGCAGGTTTGCTTGAAGCCACCGAGTTCGGTGAACGAATCGCCGCCCCGCAAGGTCCAGTTGCGGCCCCCTGCCCGGCGGTTGAATTCCAGAATCCGGACATTGTATCCGGCCTTGCGCAACTCCAGCGCAGCCGTCATGCCGGCAAGGCCGGCGCCGAGGATGAGAACAGAAGCGCCCTTGGGATCGCCGTCGAGCTTGATCGGACCTTTGTAGCCGGAATCGGCCGCGAACCCCAGGCTGGTCATCGCGTGATACATCGCGGCGCTACCGGAAACCGCTCCGATCAGAGACAGCAGATCACGCCGGCTAACGGTTCCAGGCTCGCTTGACATCGCTACTCATTACCCGCGATTTCGCCCGGCAAGTCATCAAATCCAGGTGTCAGGACTCTGACGACGAATTCGACGCGCCGCATCCGATCGGAAGTGCCCGTCTCAAATCGGATGCCCGCTGCTGCGTTGCATAATTTCGCAGCGGCTCGATCAAGCTTGCCTAAAGCGGGAGCAAAAGCGTTTCCGCGCCGCTTTCAACATACTGAAAATAAATAGCTTTTTGTAGTTCGACTGATGGCACGCAGGTTGCGTGTGCGCCTGGTAATCTCGCGAGCCAGCCGGATACGACGCTTTCGTGGTCAAGAAATTCATCGAACCGGCGCCGGCGATGAAGTAATCAGGCGAATTCGCCGACGCGGCGGCCGACCGCCGCGCCAGCTCGTTGTGCGGGACATTTGTCAGGATTTTTGCGACATGGCTGATCCGAAGCCGCGCTCCACCGGCAATTCTGCCGATGGCGTTCTTGAATTGCTGCGCCTGTTCAAAGGCAATGGTGCCGCAGCCGATCGATACGCAATCACCTGCCGCAAGATGGCTGAAGCTGTCGAGCCGGTGCTCAAGGCTTTTGAATATTTTGCCGAGGATGTTGCACGCAGGCCGGGACCGCTGTCCGGCATTCCCGTGGGCATCAAGGACATCATCGCGACGGCGGATATGCCGACCACAAACGGCTCGCCGGTTTACAAGGATTGCATTCCCGGCGCCGACGCGTGGGTCGTCGAACGGCTGCGCAATCTCGGCGCCACGATCTTCGGCAAAACGGTTTCGACGGAATTTGCCTGGCGCCATCCCGGGCCGACGGTCAATCCATGGAATCCAAAACACACGCCGGGCGGTTCGTCATCCGGTTCGGCGGCGGCCGTCGCAGCAGGGGTAGTTCCGCTGGCGCTGGGCACCCAGACGCTGGGCTCGGTCATCAGACCGGCAGCGTTCAATGGCGTCGTTGGCCTCAAACCCAGTTTCGGCGCGATCCCTCGCACCGGCGTGCATCCCTTAAGTCCTTCGCTCGATCATGTCGGATTTTTCGCGCGCCGTGTGGACGATGTTGCCTATGCATTGTCTCTCCTTGGCGGCAGCAGCGACAGCGATGTTCATGGCCGGCCGCTCCCCGCATTTGAGGTTTCCGTCGAACAGGGAATGCCGCCGCTGGCGGCGCCGTGCCTGGCCGTCGTGCGGTTTGCAAAATGGTCGAAGGCCGAACGCGAACAGCAACAGCTGTTCGACACCGCCGTCGCGACATTGCACCACGCCGGCGCAATCGTGCGGGAACTGGAGTTACCGGAACTCGATCAGACCAACTGGGACGCGATCAACACGATCCTCGCCAGCGAGGCCGCACTGATTTTTGGCGACCTCGTCGAACGCTTTCCTGGCCGCACCAGCGATCGCTTGAAGGAACTCGTTCGAACCGGCAAAGCCCATTCGGCTTACGATTACCTCGCCGCCAAAGCACTGCAGGAAAAGCTGCGATCGGCATTCTCCGCGCAAATGTCAGGCGTCGATGCCGTGCTGACGCTGCCGGCGTTCGGCGAGCCGCCCGAAGGCCTGGGCTATACCGGCGATGCGGAATATTGCGCGCCGTGGACCCTGCTGGGCGTGCCCACCGTGTCGCTGCCCGCTGGATTCGGCAAGAACCGTCTTCCGCTAGGTCTCCAGATCGTCGGCGCGTATCGGGGAGATTATCGGATGCTTCGTGTGGCGAAATGGATCGAGGGCGTTTTGATGTTTGATATGGGTATTCCGAGGATTGATCGCACGGAAGTTTGAACGCCGCGCCGGGCGGCTTTTTCCTCGCAATCTGCGTCCCGTTGGGATAACTCACGGCGGCCGTTGAAGCCATGCATGCAAGGCCGAGCCGATGATCGCCGCGCGCCCGCAAAGACAAACCTTCGCCAAGGATTCGCCCGGGATGGCACGCATAGTGCGTCACCTCGCCGCCGGGTTGGCCGCGACAGTCGTGCTTGCCTTGTTGCTGTCCGGCAAAGCCGTGGCCGAGCCTGGCTATTCCTTCGACACCACGCCGGGCAAACTGCCGAAAGCGGTTATCCCCCTCCACTATGCGATCGAGCTCACGCCGGATCTCGCGAGCCTCAGGCTTGAAGGTTTCGAGGCCGTGGATATCGAGGTGCGCGAGCCCACGGCACGGCTGACGCTCAATGCGGTCAACATGACGCTCGGCGCCACCACCATCGACGATGACGCACAGCGCGCTGACGTCGCGCTCGATGCCGCCACCGAGACCGCGACGCTCACCTTTCCGAAAGCGCTCACGGCGGGCGCACACCGGCTGCGCGTCGGTTTCACGGCTCGGATCAACGCGTTCGGCCGCGGTCTTTTCTTCGTCGATTACCCGACCGACAAGGGCG
>JGI12053J15887_10001750_pt1 | contig 10274 bp, 7 predicted proteins | sample MedBloCAOM1_O3_FD_15887 | JGI IMG/M metagenome (IMG submission 15887) | reverse complement strand
GCCGCGCTGTCCGAGCCGTACGTCGTGGTGTCGGCCGATGTGGTGGTGTCCGACGACACCGCCACCGCCCGACATCTCGCATCCAGCTATGGACAGTGGGTGTACTCGATCCGCGCCTGCGACGGCGCGATCCCCTACCCCGACCCCGACAAGGTCGCGCCGCTGACGGCCGAGCAGATTGCGGTGGTAAAGGACCGCACCGCAACGCAATTCGTCGGTGATCCCGACGAGGTTGCCGACAAGCTGGAAACCCTGCAGCGGGTCACCGCGGCCGACGAACTGGTCATCACCTCCGTGACCCACCGTCACGCCGACCGGCTGCGCTCGCACGAACTGATCGCGAAAGCGTGGGGATTGAGCGGATGAGACAAGGCAAGCACCGCAAACCCATTCATCTGGCCGCGCACTTCCCTGGTGTCAACAACACCACGGTGTGGACGGATCCGGAGTCGGGCAGCCAGATCGAGTTCGACTCGTTCGCGCACCTCGCGAAGACGGCGGAGCGCGGCCTTTTCGACTTCTTCTTCCTCGCCGAGGGCCTGCGGCTGCGGGAGCACCGTGGCCGCATCCACGACCTTGACGTGGTCGGCCGCCCCGACACCTTCGCCGTCCTCGCCGCGCTCGCCGGCGTCACCGACCGACTGGGGTTGGCAGGCACCATCAATACCACGTTCAACGAACCATTTGAAGTGGCAAGGCAATTCGCCACCCTCGACCACCTGTCCGACGGCCGCGCAGGCTGGAACATGGTCACCTCGTCGGACGCGTTCACCGGCGAGAACTTCCGTCGCGGCGGCTTCCTCGACCACTCCGACCGCTACAAGCGCGCCGAGGAGTTCATCATCGTCGCGCGCAAGTTCTGGGGCAGCTGGGCGCCCGACGCTGTGGTCGCCGACCGTGACAGCGGAATCTACGTCGATCCGGGCCGCATTCGGCAGGTCGAGCACAACGGTGCACACTTCGACGTCCGCGGCGTCGCGACGCTGCCGCCCCCGCCGCAGGGCCATCCGGTGCTGTTGCAGGCCGGCGACTCCGCCGATGGCCGCGCGTTCGGCGCCAAACACGCCGACGCGTTGTTCACGCTGCACTCCGCGCTGCAGGCAGGGCAGCAGTACTACGCCGACGTCAAGGGTCGCGCGGCGTCTCTTGGCCGAGATCCCGACCAGCTCAAGGTGTTTCCCGCGGCAACGTTCGTGCTCGGCGACACCCCCGAGGACGCGGCCGACAAGGCACGTCACATCCGCCTGCAGCAAGTCAGCGGGCCGACCGCGATCGCGATGCTCGAGCAGGTCTGGCAGCGTGACCTCTCGGCCTACGACCCGGAGGGCCCACTGCCCGACGTCGAACCGGTCGACGACCCGACCATCACGCAGGGCCGGGTCCGGCACGGCGACCCGAAGGCCGTCGCCGCCGCCTGGCGGGAACGCGCGGAGGCCGACAACCTGAGTATCAGGCAACTGGTCATCGCCGTCACCAGTCGTCAACAATTCGTCGGCACGCCGGTTCAGGTGGCCGACGAGATCGACCTGCACGTGCAGTCCGACGCCTGCGACGGCTTCATCCTCGTGCCTCACCTGACCCCGCACGGGCTCGACGACTTCGTCGACCGGGTGGTCCCGTTGCTGCAGGAGCGCGGCGGCTTCCGCACCGAATACACCGGCCATACCCTGCGCGACCACCTCGGCCTATAGGCTGGCCCGAGGTGTCGGCGACACCGGGGGTGGGATGTGGCGATTTCACAGACGACGGTGGGGTGGCTGCTCCTTGGCGCGGCCGCCCTGACATTCGTCGTGGGATTCGCCTCACGGACGTTCATCGGCCGCAGGCGCGACACCAAGGCGGTGCGAAGCCTCGTGCGTACGTTCCGCAAGACCGGGGTCGCGCGGGTGTTGTTCGGACGATTCGAGGGCGACGTACTAGACGACGACGAACTCGACAGCATGATCCTGATGCCAACGGTCGTCATCGGCTGTGGGTTGTGCCTTACCGCGATCTTCCTGCTTGGCTACGAAACCCTCGCCTAGCGCATCATTCCTAGCGCATCATTTCGGTGCCGCCTGCGCGGCCGCGTCGCGGATCGAGCCCCGCCAGACCGGCCCATGGCCGGGCAGCAGCACCTCGTTGTCCAGCATTCCCAGCGCGGCAAGGCTGCGCACGCAGCCGTCCTTGTCGTGGTTGAACATGTCCGGCAGCAGCTGCGGGCCGCTACGCGGCGACACCGGGTGGCCGGTCACCAACGCGTCGCCGGCGACGAGCACACCGTCGACCACGAACGAGCAGTGTCCGCCGGTGTGGCCCGGGGTCGGAATCGAGAGCGGCGCACCCGGCAGCCCTGCCGCGACGTCTTCGGTGAGTGCCTGCGTGGTCGGGATGCCGTCGCGCGTGAACGCGCCCTTGCGGGAGATCGCCACCGACCACTTCAGCCATCGCGGTTGCCAGATGTGCATTGCGACGTCCACCGGCGACGCCTGCTCGAGATATTCGCGTTTGGAGTGGCCGACCTCCGAGGCATGGCAATACACCGGTGTGCCATGGGTTTTCGCGAACCAGATGGCCGAGCCGAAGTGATCGATGTGTGCGTGCGTCAGCAGGATCGCGCGCAGGTCGTCGACGCCCAAGCCCAGCTGGCGCAGCGAGGCGAGCACATCGTCGCGGCTGCCGGGAAAGCCGGCGTCGATGAGTATGACGCCGTTGCCGTCGGTGACCAGTGTCCAGTTCACCAGGTCGGTCTGCGCGAAGTGCACGGTGTCGGTGATGGCGGTCAGAGCCGGTGCCATCTCGTGAGTGTAAGCAGTGGAGTAGAAACGAACACGTGGCTGAACTCAAACTGGGATACAAGGCGTCGGCGGAGCAGTTCGCCCCGCGGGAACTCGTCGAACTGGCCGTGGCGGCTGAAGCGCACGGCATGGACAGCGCAACGGTCAGCGATCACTTCCAGCCGTGGCGCCACGAAGGCGGTCATGCGCCGTTCTCGCTGGCCTGGATGACCGCGGTGGGGGAGCGCACCAAGCGCCTGGTCCTTGGCACCTCGGTGCTGACCCCGACCTTCCGCTACAACCCCGCCGTCATCGCTCAGGCATTCGCGACGATGGGTTGCCTGTATCCGGACCGGATCTTCCTTGGCGTTGGCACCGGCGAGGCGCTCAACGAGATCGCCACCGGGTTCATCGGCGAATGGCCGGAGTTCAAAGAGCGTTATGCCCGCTTGCGGGAGTCCATCAAGCTGATGCGTGAGCTGTGGCTCGGTGACCGGGTGGACTTCGAGGGCGAGTACTACCACACCAAAGGCGCGTCGATTTACGACGTACCCGAGGGCGGCGTCCCTATCTACATCGCGGCGGGAGGGCCGCAGGTGGCCAAATACGCGGGGCGCGCTGGCGATGGGTTCATCTGCACGTCGGGCAAGGGCGAGGAGCTGTACAAGGACAAGCTGATCCCCGCGGTGAAAGAGGGCGCCGAGGCGGCCGGCCGCAACCCCGACGACATCGACCGGATGATCGAGATCAAGATGTCCTACGATCCCGACCCCAAGCTGGCGCTGGAGAACACCCGGTTCTGGGCGCCTCTGTCGCTGACCGCCGAGCAGAAGCACAGCATCGACGACCCCATCGAGATGGAGAAGGCCGCCGACGCGCTGCCCATCGAGCAGGTCGCCAAGCGTTGGATCGTCTCGTCGGATCCCGACGAGGCCGTCGAGAAGGTCGGCCAGTACGTGACCTGGGGGCTGAACCACCTGGTCTTCCACGCGCCCGGGCACGACCAGCGCCGGTTCCTCGAACTGTTCAGCAAGGATTTGGAGCCGCGGCTGCGCCGACTCGGCTGATACGGCAGGCTCTCAGGCGTGCCAACCGCGATCTATGTGGCCTCGCCCGAGGGAGACACCGGAAAGTCGACGATCGCGCTAGGGATCCTGCACCGGTTGGCGGCTACGGTCGCCAAGGTCGGTGTTTTCCGTCCGATCACCCGCCTTGATGAAGAGCGCGATTACATCCTGGAGCTGCTGCTGGCCCACACCACCGCGGGCCTGACCTACGAGGAGTGCGTCGGCGTCGGCTACCAGCAGCTGCACGAGGATCCGGACGGCGCGATCGCCGACATCGTTGACTCCTACCACCACGTCGCCGACCAATGCGATGCGGTGTTGATCGTCGGCAGTGATTACACCGACGTCGCCACCCCGAGCGAGCTGTCCATGAACGGCCGGATCGCGGTCAACCTTGGAGCGCCGGTGGTGCTGGCGGTAAAGGCCAGGGGCCGCACGCCAGAACAGGTCGCCCAGGTGGTAGAGCTCTGCCTGGCCGAGCTGGCCGCCCAGCACGCCCACACCGCCGCGGTGGTGGCCAACCGTTGCGATCCCGCACAGATGACGGCGGTCGCGGACGCGCTGAAGCGGTTCGAACCGCAGACCTACGTGCTTCCCGAAGAACCGCTGCTGGTCGCTCCGTCGGTGGCCGAACTGCAGAGCGCGGTGGAGGGCACGGTGTTGCGGGGCGAGCCCGCACTGCTGACGCGCGAGGTAATGGACGTCCTCGTCGCGGGCATGACCGCCGAGCACGTGCTGGAGCGCCTCACTGAGGGCGTGGCCGTGATCACCCCGGGCGACCGTTCGGATGTGGTGCTGGCCGTGGTGAGTGCCCATGCGGCCGAGGGCTTTCCGTCCCTGTCGTGTGTGATCCTGAACGGCGGTTTGGAGTTGCATCCGTCGATCTCGTCGTTGGTGTCGGGCCTTGGGTTGCGGCTGCCGATCATCACGACCAGGTTCGGAACGTTCGAAACCGCGAGCCGGGTCGCGTCGGCGCGTGGGCGGGTCACGGCGAGCTCACAACGGAAGATCGACACCGCGATCGCGTTGATGGACACACACGTCGACCTCGCTGATCTGTTGGCGCGCCTGGCGATTCCTATTCCGTCGGTGGTCACGCCGCAGATGTTCACCTACCGGTTGCTGGACCGGGCTCGCTCGGACCGCATGCGGATCGTGTTGCCCGAGGGCGAGGACGACCGCATCCTCAAGGCGGCCGGCCGGCTGCTGCAGCGGGGTGTCGCCGACCTGACCATCGTCGGCGAGGAGCTCCAGGTCCGTTCCCGCGCCGCGGAACTCGGCGTCAACCTGTCGGCGGCGGCGGTGCTCAACCCTCGCACCAGCGAGCTGTGCGACAAGTTCGCCGAGCAGTACGCCGAGTTGCGCAAGAACAAGGGCGTCACGGTTGAGCAGGCCCGCGAGATCATCCACGACGTCTCGTATTTCGGCACCATGCTGGTGCACAACGACATGGTCGACGGCATGGTGTCGGGCGCCGCACACACCACCGCGCACACGGTGCGGCCCGCGTTCGAGATCATCAAGACGCTGCCCGACGTTTCTACGGTGTCGAGCATCTTCCTGATGTGCCTGGCGGACCGGGTGCTGGCCTACGGCGACTGCGCGATCGTGCCTGATCCAACTGCTGAGCAGCTGGCCGACATCGCGATCTCCTCGGCCCGCACTGCCGCCCAGTTCGGGATCGACCCGAGGGTGGCCATGTTGTCTTATTCGACCGGTACGTCGGGGACCGGTGCCGACGTCGACAAGGTCAGGGCGGCAACCGAATTGGTGCGCACGCGTGAACCCGATCTGCTCGTCGAGGGCCCGATTCAGTACGACGCGGCGGTAGAACCGTCGGTTGCGGCGACCAAGATGCCTGGCTCGAAGGTCGCAGGCCAGGCGACGGTGCTTATCTTCCCTGATCTCAACACCGGCAACAACACGTACAAGGCGGTGCAACGCAGTGCGGGCGCGATTGCGATCGGTCCGGTGCTGCAGGGTCTGAACAAGCCGGTGAACGATCTATCGCGGGGCGCGCTTGTCGAGGACATCGTCAACACCGTCGCCATCACCGCGATCCAGGCGCAGGACAACTGATGCCCCGCTCGGTCCTGGTGCTCAACTCCGGATCGTCGTCGGTGAAATACGCTGTTGTCGAACCGGATTCGGGCGAGATGGTGGCCGATGGGATCATCGAACGGATCGGTGAGGGGGCGGTCCCCGACCACGCCGCGGCGCTGCAGGCCGCGTTCGACCAACTGGCGGAGGCCGGTCAGCATCACGAAACCCTCGGACTGGTGGCCGTTGGCCACCGGGTGGTGCACGGCGGACCGGACCTCTACCGGCCGACGCTGGTTGACGACGCATTGATCGCCAAGCTCGACGAGCTGTCCTCGCTTGCGCCGCTACACAATCCGCCTTCCTTGCTCGGCATCGAGGTGGCGCGCAAGGTGCTGCCCGACCTTCCGCACATCGCCGTGTTCGACACCGCGTTCTTCCACGACCTGCCGGCGGCGGCGTCAACGTACGCGATCGACCGGGACATCGCAGCGCAGTGGCGAATCCGTCGCTATGGGTTTCACGGCACCTCACACCAGTACGTCAGCGAGCAGGCGGCGGAGTTCCTTGATGTGCCGCTGGGGTCGCTGAGCCAGATCGTGCTGCATCTGGGCAACGGCGCGTCGGCGTCGGCGATCGCCGGCGGGCGCCCCGTTGACACATCGATGGGGTTGACGCCGATGGAGGGCCTGGTGATGGGCACCCGCTCCGGCGACATCGACCCCGGTGTGATCACGTACCTGTGGCGCGCCGCCAAGATGGGCGTCGAGGAGATCGAAACGATGCTCAACCGTCACGCGGGAATGCTGGGCCTTAGCGGTGAGATCGACTTCCGGGTGGTGCACCAGAGCATCGAATCCGGTGATGAGTCAGCGCAATTGGCATACGACATCTACATCCACCGTTTGCGGAAGTACATCGGTGCCTACCTGGCCCTGCTTGGCACCGCTGACGTCATCACGTTCACCGCCGGGGTTGGGGAGAACGACGCGGCTGTGCGACGCGGCGCGCTGTCGGGCTTGGCGGCGCTCGGCATCGTGCTCGACGAGCACCTCAACTCCAGCCCCGCCAGGGCAGCCCGCCGGATCTCGGCCGACAACTCGCCGATCACGGTGCTGGTCATACCCACCAATGAAGAGCTCGCGATCGCCCGAGCGTGCGTAGGGGTTGTCGACGTTTAGAAGGTGCTCGTCGGTCGGACGCTATTGGCCAGGTCGACCAGCGCGTACCGGTGCGCCTGTGTCGGGGCGACGCGGGCCAGGCTGCGAAGTGACGCCTCCACGCCGAGCTGTAGTCCGTGTTCGGTGAACGGAAAGCCCAGGATGTGGTTGGTGCTTGCGGTGTTGTCCGCCAGCCAGTCCATCGCGGTGCCGAGCACCAGCGCGCGGATCTGCAGCACTCGCGGCTCGGTATCCGGCAGCGCCTCCACGCGGCGGGCGGCGTCGCGGATGTGCTGCTCGGTGACCTCGTTCATAGACCGACCCGACAACAGCGTCACCGCACTGGTCAGCCGCGCGGTCGTGAAATGCCTTGAGGTGGCCGGGACTTCGTCCAGCGTCCGTACGGCCGCGTCTCGGTCCCCTGCCGCCGACTGGGCGCGGGCCAGGCCAAAGCCCGCCGAGATCACACCGTTGTCGGTGCACCACACCGTGTTGTAGAACTTGCGCTCGTCGGCGTTACCCGCCAGCTCGGCCGTCGCGGCCAGCGCCAGCTTGGGCGCCAGCTCGCCGGGCAGCGTGTCCAGTACCTCGGTGAAATGCTTTCTCGCCGATTCGTAGTCGGCGGACAGCATCTCGGCGACGGCGCGGAACCACACCAGCCGCCAACGCCATCCGACCCGGCCCGTCACGTCGTCGAGCTTGCGGGTGGCCTTTGCGACGTCGCCGAGATCCAGTAGTGCGCGGACCTCCATCAGCGGCAGTTCCACCGACTCGGACAGATCGATGCCCTCCGAGTCCAGCGTTCCATGCCGGGCCGCCCGCAACGAATCCAGCGTCTGCACAGGCTGACTCAACACCGTCGCCGACAACACCGTCGCACCCACGTCCGCGGGGTCGACCAACGGCACCGGGAACGCCTTGACGATGTCCTGCGCGGTCAGCTTCTCCGAATGCACCTGCCCGTCGAGATACACGTCGGTGTGTGCGACCAGCAGATCGACCCCGAACGTCGACCGGGACGGGGAGAACACCGTCGACAAACCCGGCCGTGGCACCCCGGTGTCCTGCGCGACCACCTCGCGCAGCACACCCAGCAGCTGTCCCGACATCTCCTCCGCGCTGCCGAACCTGCGCCGCGGATCCGGGTCGATGGCGCGGCGCAGCAGCCGGCCGAACGAGTCGTACTCGGACAGCACCGGGTCGTCCTCGGGCAAGCCGTCGACGAAGCGGCCCTTGCGGGTACGCAGGCTCAGCGTCAGCGCCGCCAGCGTTCGGCCGACCGTGTAGATGTCGGTCGGCACCGTCGGGCCGGTGCGGACGATCTCCGGTGCTTGGAAACCCGGTGTGCCGTAGAGGTATCCGAACGAGTTGACCCGCGACACCGCACCGAGGTCGATCAGCTTGAGCTGCTCCTCGGTCACCATGATGTTCTCCGGCTTGAGGTCGTTGTAGACCAGCCCGACGGAATGCAGGTAACCCAGCGCGGGCAGGATTTCCAGCATGAAGCCGATGGCCTCGGCTACCGGTAGCCGGTCACCCTTGGCCTGCTTGAGCGATGTCCCGCCGACGTACTCCATGACGATGTAGCCGACCGGGTTGCCGTGCTTGTCATTGTGCTCGACGAAGTTGTAGATCTTCACGATCCCTGGATGTGTTACCTCGGAGAGGAATTGGCGCTCGGCCATCGCGATGGCCTGCGCCTCGGCGTCGCCGGAATGCACCAAGCCCTTGAGCACGACGGGGCGATCGTTGACGTTCTTGTCGTAGGCGAGATACACCCAGCCCAGTCCGCCGTGCGCAATGCAGCCCTTGATCAGATACTGATCGCCAACTTCGTCGCCAGGAGTCAGCTGCGGCAAAAACGAATAGGCGCTGCCGCAGTGCGGGCACCAGCCCTCCGACAACGCCCGGCCGTCGGGCGACGATCGGCCCACCGGACGGCCGCAGTTCCAGCAGAACCGCTTCGATTCGGCCACCACCGGATTTGTCATCAGTGCTTCGAGCGGATCCTTCGCAGGCACCCGAGGGATCTCCACCAAGCCACCGCCGAGGCGGCGGGTCGACGAGAGCGCTCTTGTCACCGTGGTGGCGTGGTCGTGCGGCTCGGTATCCTCCGTGCCTGCCGTCGTGCTGTCTTCGTCGTCGTCGAAATGCGGCCGGAATATCGCCTGGGTGGCCATCGGGCGCACGGTCGATGCGGAGTCCATGTCGAGATCGTCGAAGCCCGCCGGTTGCGTCCCGGGACCGGCGTCCTCGTAGTCGTCCTGCCGCGCCTCGGCCATCAGTCGATATACCTTGCGACTGGGGCCGCAGGAGCTGGGCCAAGCACCGTTAGCCACTTGCGGTACAAGGTGTTCCAGGTGCCGTCGCGGCGGACCCGCTCAAGCGTGCCGTTGACGAAACGCACCAGCCCGGTGTTCTGCAGGTTCATCCCGATCCCGTAGGGCTCTCCGTTGAGGCTGGGGCCGACGATGTGCAGGTACGGATCCTGCGACACCAGGCCGGCAAGGATCGAGTCGTCGGTGCTGACCGCGTCGACCTGCCGCTGCTGCAACGCGACCAGGCAGTCGGCCCACGCCACCACCCCGACGATGATCGGCGGCGGGGTGATCTGCTGGATCCGGTCGAGCGATGTCGTGCCCTTCGCGACGCAGACCCGCTTGCCGGACAGATCGGACGGCTGCGAGATCGTGGAATCCCGAGCCGCGAGGATGCGCTGGTTGGCGTTCAGGTACACCGTCGAGAAGGCGACCTGCTTCTTGCGGTCACACGTGATGGACATGGTCTTCACCACCACATCGACCTGATTGTTCTGCAGCGCGGCGATGCGGTCGGCCGACGACAGGATGCGGTACTCGACCTGTGACGGGGTGCCGAAGATGTCGCGCGCGATCTCGCCGGCGATGTCGACATCGAAACCGGTGATCTCGCCGGTGATCGGGTCGCGGAAGGAAAACAGGTTGCTGCCGATGTCGAGACCGACGATCAGCCTGCCGCGGTTGCGGATGGTGGCAACGGCGGCGTCGGCCGCGGCCCGGTTGTTGAAGGGGCGCAGGCTCGCCGTGCGGTTGCAGTCCGCCTCATCCGCGGGCGCTCGCGCCTGCTGCGGTGGCAGCTCATCCATGCCCGCGGGGATTGGCGGCGTGAGTGTGACCCCGGGTGTCGGCATCGCCGCCGCGCCTTGCGCGCAGCCACTCAGCACCACCGCGGTGGTGAGCAAGACTGCCAGCCTCTTCATCACCGGCTGTCTG
>JGI12053J15887_10001748_pt1 | contig 10285 bp, 13 predicted proteins | sample MedBloCAOM1_O3_FD_15887 | JGI IMG/M metagenome (IMG submission 15887) | reverse complement strand
CTCCCGCGTTAAGCTTGATGTCCGCCCTGCAGGTTAATTCTGGAACTATGTTGAGGACGGAACGTCGCGCTGGACGCGACGTTAGGATGCAGCTGCCCGAACACAATGATGGTCGAGATGAGCGATGATATTGGTGAGTTGCTTTCCGCACTTTTCAAGCTTGAAGCCTTGCAGCTTCGCCTGGGAATCACCGCAGCCGAAGCAATGCCGACTTTCGGCGGCGGGGCCAATCAACCAATAGGCGCTCTGAATAACGCGATGCCATCGGGCTGCGGCGCGGGCTATCGAAGTGAGACTGATCGCCGGTCACGAATTAGGCTTTCAATGCCTGCTGCGTGCGAATTTTTCGGGCGACGTCATTCGGGATGTGGCCCGCGCTGCTCTGGAGGCGGCGCGCGACATAGAATAGGCCGCGCCGGCTATCACCCGGCCGCCATGTTCCGCAGCTGCGCAGGGCGGCGGTTCCGCTGCACCGCTTTGGAAGGGGGGCGCCGTCGTCTTGTGAAAGCGGCGACCCCTGATCGCGCGATTAGGTGTTGGCATGGCTTGGGAGTCCGCGCAAAGAGAGCTCACCCCTCTCAAGGTTAGAGGGGATCGCGGAATCCGGAGGTGTTTGCATTTCCGACGACGCGCACCGACAAATCCGCGGCAAGGTCGACTTCGCGTTCGACGATATGGGGTACGCAAACGCCAAAGAATATCGCCGAGCCGATGCGAGCCTGGCGTATGCGGCTTGAAAACTTCCCAGCTTCGACACTTCCGAAAGATGTTTCTATTGGGGTCGAGCCAGCCGCTCGCGCTGCCTGACAAGCCTTCCATCGCCGTGCTGCCCTTCCAGAACATGAGTGGCGATCCGGAACAGGAATATTTTGCTGAAAGACATCACCACTGCGCTTTTCCGGCCACCCATTCGCGGATTTGGTCTCTGTGGGCCGTTGGCGCGTTTTGGCGGCGATCTTTGGCGCCCTGTCTCGACGATGCAGACCGATTGCGAGCCGCCGCCAGAGGACGACCGTCTAGATGCCGCGGCCGATCAGGCAATCGCGGCTTGCGGCGGAATCGCCCGCGACGCTGTGAAGGCTCTGCTCGTCGCGAACGAATTTTTGGAAGCGAGGGTGGCTGAGCTGCAGGCCGCCGCTTCGAGGGGCTACTCGCGCGGCAGGTTCGAACCGCCGCCGCGCGACCGGAAGGATTGGTACGACCTGAGTCCCAGGTCACTTACTACGTCGCATTGCCTTTCGTGAGCGCCGACGGCGGACTTGCGACCGGCGAGCCGTTTGAGTGTTTCAATCCGACAGCAGTAGTGAAGCGGGCGGAAGCATTGTCGCGCAAGGAAGGGCACGTCGGCGCCGTCGCGTTCGCCCGTTCAGGCGATCCCGCGACCGGCGACTTTGGCGACGCGGTCGTGAACAGGAAGTTCGGCACCTGCCGGACGACTTCAGCGTCATGTTGAGGGTACGTGATGACCGGGCAGACTGGAGGCGACATGTACGACGGCGAAACCAGCAACGCACTCGTTCTGCCTGTTCGCCGCTGATTTCCGGTCCACCTGATAGCAGACAACGGCAGGGCCGCTCTGCACTTCGCATTCGTGCCAAATAACGGCCATTCCCTGGCGAACTCCTGGCCTGTGACGCGCCCGACGATTCAGGTGTTGCCGTCGAGCTCTTCGTGCTCGAATAGGCCGCCGCGACAGTACCCTCGGCCCGCCAGCGACCACTCTCCGAAGCCTGGGCACTTTCATTGAAAGCGCGATGGCGGTTGAAAGAGGCCGCCAACTGAGGCGAGGTCGCCCGCGCGGCAAGGGCTATTTATTGGAGGAGAGTCGAGGCCACGACGGCCCCGCCAAAACATATAAACGCAAGACCCAGCGCGATCAGAATCGCCGTTCTAAATTCTCGCATTCGTACCGAGAGGGATTTCCTAAGCACTTTAGCCTCCAGCGCAATAGGACAAGTCCCTGCAGACAGCCTTTGTTCCATGCGGCCCGTAGGCCAACTGGGGCGGCCTTACTGTTGCGGCGGCTCTTTCACCAGCACATTGCTCAGGTTGTCGCGGCGATAATAGCTTGTCGCACCGTTATCCCATTTGATCTTAATGGTGTGCTCCTGTCTTTATGTGAAACGCGCTGGCCTACACGCCATTTGGCGGGGTCTGATCCTGGTCCGGATTTGTCTGTAGGGATTGGCCTGCTCTCCTCGGCATCCGTAGGGAGAGGACACGTCGGGAATGTATATGGATGTCCATGCGCGGGTGTTCCACTGACTGGAACACGGCAGGGCGGTGGTTGGCGAGCGCCAGTCCGATGCGGTGGAAATTGAAAAAAGGGGTAATCCCAAAGATCACGCGCGGGTGAGTAGGGCCGGTGCTACGGTCGCCCTATTGTGCTTGTAGCGTCTAGCGTCTGGCACATCACAGCGCCCACCCGACGGCCTCAGCTTCCCCCAAAGCTGGGGCCATTTCTTTGGCTGCGGAATCACGCTGGGAAGGGTGTGCAGCAAGTGAACGAGGGCAGTCCGGCAAAGTGGCGGTTGGCGGGGGCCGATTGAGGCGGCCTTACATAAAGGCGATAACCAGCCCCATCGCGACCAAGGCGTTTAGGCCAGCGACGGCGATACCGAGATAAAGACCGGCCATGATGCTCTCCTTCTGGAGATTGATTCGTTTCCCGGACATTGCGTTTCCCTTGCGCGCAATTGGTCCACCCAAGTACATCACGCGGTAGCTGGGGATTCGTTCCGGGAGAAAAAGTACAAAAGTGTACTTTTGGGGCTCTTAAAGCAGAATTTAGTGGGTACGGCGGATGGCGTACCCACAACAGAACCGTGCCGGTTTCCTACCCTGTCCGGCACTTCTCTCTCAACTTCGGCCCCGGTTCTGCCGAGCTGGGGCCGTTTCTTTTGGCTGCCCAAGCGGGATGGTGGCGCGGTGGTTGGCGAGGGATCGCCGCTGCGATGGCGGCTTATGCCCGATCGTGGCGACTAATTACCGTAAAATCGGTAGTGTCCTAATTTGCGGAATCCTAGCTCTCTGAGCGAATGGAGGCCTTCTTTGTGGCCGGGATGTAATCGCAATAAATCCCGTCTGCGTAGAGCGTGAACATCGGGATAATCATCCCCTTGCTCTTGAATGATCTTAGTCCGACAACTTGCGTCGTTTTTGCCTTTTCCCAAGGAAAGGACATCGCTTCGCAGGCCGCGAGCGCTTCCTGGAAAAAATAGCTTTCGACGAACGCTGTGACAGTCCGGAGCCTGGCCCTCGTTTGCCGCTCCACTACTATCATCCCCGCCAACCCAACGATAATCCCGAGGAACAAAGCGATAGTGAGGTTCCGATTCATTTGTCGGGCATTCGCTTGCTCTCCGCGACAATCGCCGCTCGCACAGACCCGGCGGCGGCTTATCAACCGCGTTGCTTGTTCCGGGGTGACGTTGCGCGCGGCGATTCCGGCTCCGGCCTTGCGTAGGTCAGCCCGAGGATATGCGCGCGCTGCCGGCGGCTGTAGTGCCGGCCCTCGCTGCAGGGCTCGCAATAGAGCGCGGCCTCCAGCTTCCAGACCGGCGTATCCGGCGGGTGTTTGAGCGCGCGTAGCGGCACCAGCGAAACCCGGTCGCATCGGTTGCACTGGTTGAGCTTACCCATGATGTCTGTTGCCCTTTGTTTTGCTGAACAACTTGCATTTCGGCGAGGGTCGCGAGTTCGAAGCTCGCCGGAAGATTCTGCGGGGCCGAAATGCCCCAGGAACCGATGCGGGAGCTTCGAACTCGGCCAGAGGTACAGGTCGAGGTGCAGAAAAGCAAACGCGTAAAGCTGGACGCGGGCGCACGACAAGGGACCTCGACGATCAAGAAAACCTTGGGGGACCGGCCTTTCCTGCATCGTCGGCGGACGATAAAAGACGGTATGAAATGGTGGCGGTCAGGCTGCTGGCGCGCTCGGAGAGATTCGAACTCCCGACCCTCGGATTCGAAGTCCGATGCTCTATCCAGCTGAGCTACGAGCGCGTGTGTCTTTTCAGCGGGTTCGCCGGCCGCCTATTTTTCTTAGTGCGAGACGCTGAAACGACGGCCAAAGATATTTTTGGCTGCCTCGGATACCAGACTTGGCCGGTGGAGGCTAGGCGACCTTTCGCTGGTCCTGTAGCTGGAATTCCAGCTCTTCAACCATCTGGGCCAGCCGCTCCCGCGTGAGGGGATCGGTTGGCTCCAAAGCGAGCCTGCGGGCCTGCTCCAGCTTCCGTTCCAGAGCCTCGCGCGTTATGCGTGTCATTTCCGGTACTCCTGTCTGCCAGACCTCTAAAACTTTCACAGACAGTTTCACGTTTCGTTAAGGCGATCAGCGGGGGTTGCGCCTCGCAGGCAATCATCGTTGATCAGGTGGCGCCAGTGTGTTGATGGCGCGTCCGCAAAGGGGTCAGCGGCTGGGCTTCCTTGCCTTCCTTTTCTTCGCAGCCTTCTTTGCGGTATCTTTCTTTCGGGCCGCGTCTCGTGCCGACTTCCTTTGGCCCGCCTTGCCGGCAGCTGCGCTTGGCTGAGGTTGAGCTTTTCGTCTCCTCGAAACCAGCGGAGCGGCGACGACATCCGGTACCGTCGCTATATCGCCTTGCTCATCGGCCGACGTTATCGCACGGCCGCTCCCTTGAGCGTCTCGATAAACTTATCGAACACTGATTTGTATTTGTTTTGTATTTGTCATCCATGGGCGACCTCACAAGCTGTGGGTACCCTACTTCAACTTCACTTGAAGTGAGAGAGCTAACCTTCCGGAATAGCACAAGAATTTATTTCCGCGACCGTTTGCAAAACTCAATTACAAACGGAAAAAAGCGAGGCTGCAGCAGTCGAGCAAAGCCATCAATTGCAGGGATGCCGGCGGCGGTCTTGGCCGAGATAGGCGGCCGCGCTCTGCGCGCAGTGAACGGTGGCCGGACCATCATAATAGGCGAAAGTGTTCGGCAGGAGTCCAGGGCCATAGTTGTGGATGTAACTGATCTCGTAGGGCAGCCCGTTGTGATAGCGAGCATGGTGGACGCGAGCATGATCGACCCGGAGATCTGCCGCCAAACCCGGCGCTACGGCAAGCGCGGACAGAACGGCAGCGGCTGAGAGGAGCTTCAGGCGGGTCATCAGCGATTCTCCGAGGGGTGCAATAAAGGATGACATTTTAGGCCAAAACAGGTTCCCAGCCAGAGCTAAATACCCGAAAAGTGCGGATAATTCGCCACAGGTCGGAATTTTCGCGTGCCTCGGGATGCTTAACGAAATTCCAACACACTCCGGCCAGAGTTGTGCCGTCTGGTCCACTTAAGGGACCGGCTTTCTTGCGTCCCGAAAGTTGTACCGGCTCCCGACCCGCCCATGCGCATCACGCTATTGCCCTTGCTGTTGCTCTCGTTCTCGGCCGCGACCGCCGCGCGCGCCGATCTGCATATCACCCGCGATCACGGCGGCTATGTCACCGAGTACAAGGCGAAGTATGAGCGCATCCGCGATCGCAAGGAGCGGGTGATCATCGATGGNATCTGCAATTCGGCCTGCACGCTGGTGTTCGGCATCGTGCCGATGAANAAGATTTGCGTGACGCCGAAGGCCAGCGTCGGCTTCCACCAGGCCTATTACGACAAGGCCTTCACCTTCGGCATCAAGGTCACCAGCGCTGAGGGCACATCGGACCTGATGTCGTATTATCCCGATACGGTGAAGGATTGGATCCGCCGCAATGGCGGGCTGACCACCGAAATGAAAAAGATCAAGAACGGCGGAGAACTCTGGAAGATCGTCGATCCCTGCCCGGAAGAGTGGTAGGGCGTCACTCCTGATTGTCATCCGTGTCCCCGGACGCGGTGCAGCGGCCTTGCGCTGCTCCGCAGAGCCGGGACCCATTCTTGGTTAAACAAGATGGGCCCCGGCCTAGCAGCGCACCACGCCGCAAACGGCGGCGTGTTGCGCAGCATCCGGGGCACGCCTTGACTAAAACGTCACCACGCCGCGAATGGACTCACCCCGCTTCATCAGTTCGAACGCGTTGTTGATCTCGCTCAGCGGCATCACGTGGGTGATCATCGGATCGATCTCGATCTTGCCCTGCATGTACCAGTCGACGATTTTCGGCACATCGGTACGTCCCCTCGCGCCTCCGAACGCGGTGCCTTTCCACACCCGGCCCGTCACCAGCTGAAACGGCCGCGTTGAAATTTCGGCCCCCGCCGGCGCCACGCCGATGACGATCGATTGGCCCCAGCCGCGATGGCAGGCTTCCAATGCCTGCCGCATCACCGTGACATTGCCGGTGCAGTCGAAGGTGTAGTCGGCGCCGCCGATCTGGTCTGCGCCTGATTTTGTCATATCGACGAGGTGAGGCACGAGATCCTTGCCTAGCTCTTTCGGGTTGACGAAGTGGGTCATGCCAAAACGCTCGCCCCAAGCCTTGCGGTCGTTGTTGATATCGACCCCGATGATCATGTCGGCGCCGGCAAGCCGCAGGCCCTGCAGCACGTTCAGCCCGATGCCGCCCAAGCCGAACACGATAGCCTTGGCGCCTGGCTCGACTTTCGCGGTGTTGATGACCGCGCCGATGCCGGTGGTGACGCCGCAGCCGATGTAGCAGACCTTGTCGAACGGCGCGTCCTCGCGGATCTTTGCCACCGCAATCTCCGGCAGCACGGTGAAATTCGAAAATGTCGACGTGCCCATGTAGTGGTGGATCGGCTTGCCGCCGATTGAAAAGCGCGAGGTGCCATCCGGCATCAGACCCTGGCCCTGGGTGGCGCGGATCGCGGTGCACAGATTGGTCTTGCGCGACAGGCATGACGGGCATTGCCGGCATTCCGGCGTGTACAGCGGAATGACGTGATCGCCTTTCTTGACGCTGGTGACGCCGCGGCCGACATCGACCACGACGCCCGCGCCTTCATGGCCGAGAATGGCCGGGAACAATCCTTCGGGATCGGCGCCCGACAGCGTGAATTCATCGGTGTGGCAGACACCTGTAGCTTTGATCTCGACCAGCACTTCACCCTCGCGGGGGCCCTCGAGCTGCACGGTCGATATTTCCAGCGGCTTACCTGCGGCAACGGCAACGGCGGCGCGGACGTCCATGGCTGATCCTCATTCTCGATTTTCGTTATGTCATAGCGCGCCAGCCAGCCCGCGCAAATGGGCGTTGCCGCGCAACATTTGATCGGGCACTCAGGGCGGCAAATGAACCACCAATTCGACAATCTTGCCGCGCGCGCGGCGCCGGCGCTCTTTGTCGTGCTCTGGAGTACCGGGTTTGTCGCCACCAAATATGTCCTGCATAACGCCGAGCCGCTGACTTATCTGGCGATCCGCATGGCCGTGGTGGTGGGGCTGATGGCGGTGATTGTCGCGATCGCGCGGCCGAAATGGCCTGATCGTGTCGGCATTGCCCACAGCGCTGTCGCCGGCATTCTGGTGCACGGATTTTACCTCGGGGGGACCGCGGTCGCGATCGCGCATTCGATCCCCGCCGGGCTCTCGGCGCTCATTCCGGGGCTGCAGCCGCTCCTGACCTCGACGCTGGCGAACCGCTGGCTCGGCGAACGCGTCACGCCGCTGCAATGGACCGGGCTATTGGTCGGCCTCGGAGGCGTGGTGCTGATCCTGCACAATCGCCCAATGAGCGGAGAGGCGGGTTGGGGCTGGCTGGCCTCCGGCGTGTCGCTGGTCAGCATCACCCTCGGAACGCTTTACCAGCGGCGCTATTGCGGCCGGATCGACTGGCGTGCCGGCAATCTCGTGCAGTACATCGCGGTGACCATTTTCTTTGCTGTCGGCGCGTGGCTATTCGAGAACAATGTGGTGCACTGGACCGGCGAGTTCGTGCTGGCGCTGGTCTGGCTCGCGGTGGTGCTGTCGATCGGATCGATCGGGCTGTTGTACTGGCTGATCCGGCGTTCGGCGGCGACCTCGGTGGCCAGCCTGTTCTATCTGGTGCCGGCGGTAACCGCCCTGATGGCCTATGTGCTGTTCGGCGAGCGGCTCGATACGCTGGCGATTGCAGGCATGGTCGCCTGCGCGGCCGCGGTATTTCTGGTCAACCGGCGCGCCTGAGTCCCGATCCGCGCGGAAGCCGAGAAAATAGTGTCGGTGGGAATACATCCTTAGCGTGCCGTTTGATCCTGTGGTATCCTCCGCACGCAATTCATTCACGCTTTAACAAAAGGAGGATTTTATGAAAGTCATTCGTGGAGCCCAGGCCGGGCAGGGTGGTGTTGTTAATGTCGCCTGCATCAATATGGCGTCGGTGGATCTGGGCGTGCCCTTCGGCAAGCTCACCGCCGCTCTCCAAAAGTGCTACGACCAGTATTTCCTGCCAGTATGGGGTTATCCGCTGAAGCTGTATAATACCACGGTGGCCAAGCCCTCAGATTGGCAGTTCGTCTACTTCGATACCGCCGACGAGGCCGGTGCGCTTGGCTATCACGATCTCACCAAGGACGGACAGCCGGTGTCTAAGATCTTCGTCAAGACCACGCTCGCGGACAACCAGGTGGTCAGCGTCACCGCGTGCCATGAACTCTTCGAGATGGCGATCGATCCAATCGCAAACCTATGGGCTGAGGCGGCGGACGGCACCGAATACGCTTACGAAATGTGCGACGCCGTTGAGAACGATACATTCATGGTCGATGGAATACAGATGTCGAACTTCGTGCATCCGTCATGGTTCGAGCCGTTCAAGCACCCGCCCGGCACGAAATTCGATCATCTTGGCCTCCTGAAAAAACCTTTCAGCATGACCAAAGGCGGGTACGTGATCGTCAAGAAGAATGGAAAGGTAACGGAGCAGTTCGCCTCAAAGGCAAAGGAAAAAAGCTTCGAGAAGGAGAATCGGAAGGGTCATCGCAGCGAACATCGCAAACCTCCCGGTGGGCAGCTCATTGTTAAACACAACAAGAAAAAGCGGGCAGGGGTCACTATCGCGAACGGCCGACGAGCGCCGGCAGATGAGGGACATCGCGTGAACGCGTAGCAAAGTCCAACAAAACAACAGCCTCCGGGCTTGACCCGGAGGCTCTTGCGCGACGCGCTCAGCGCTTCGACTTCTTGGCCTTCTTTTTCTTTTTCGGCGCTTTCTTGGCAGCTTTCTTTGCCGATTTTTTCGCCGATGATTTCTTCGCCGCCTTCTTGGATTTCTTGGCAGCTTTCTTCTTCGCCGGCGTCACCTTCTTTGCGACTTTCTTGGCGGCCTTCCTGACCTTCTTGACCACCGTCTTGGCGGCTTCCTTGGTGGCGTCGGCGGCGTTGCCGATCGCGCTTGTCATCTGTTCCAGAACTGGTTTGTCGTCGTCCATGTCGTCCCCCAGGGTTTATCGAAGCAATGACGATAGCGGGATTCGATCGCGTGTTAAAGAGAGGCTGTGGCCTCAACTCCCTCGGACCTTCGCATAAGCCTCGAGCGCGCGTTCGCGGCCCGACCTGTAATCAATGATAGGGCGGGGATACGTCTTGCCGAACTCTACGCCGGCGCCGGCGCCGGCGAGCTCGAGCGGCGTCGCGCTCCATGGCTGGTGGATCGCGCTGGCCGGCAAGCGCGCCAGTTCGGGCGCCCAGCGGCTGACATAGCCGCCATCGGGATCGAACTTCTCGCCCTGCAGGATCGGGTTGAAGACACGAAAATGGGGTGCCGCATCGGCACCCGAACCGGCGACCCATTGCCAATTGGCGGGTTGCTGCCGGGTCGGCATCAACCAGCGTGTCCCAAAACCATTTTTCGCCCTCGCGCCAGTCGATCAGGAGATGCTTGACCAGGAACGACGCCGCCACCATCCGCACCCGGTTGTGCATCACGCCGGTGCGCCACAGCTCGCGCATCCCGGGATCGACGATGGGATAGCCGGTTTGGCCGCGCTGCCACGCCCCGCAGCGACTGTTCGTCATGCCGCCACGGAAATGCGTCGAAAGAGGGCTGCAGATTGCGCGTCGCGATATCGGGCGCGTCGAACAAGAGATGCCGGCAGAATTCGCGCCAGCCCAGTTCGGCGAGGTACTTGTCGATGTCGCCCACAAGCGCAGGGCGGGCTCGGCCGCGGCAAAGCGCGCGGCGTGCCAAGCCTGCCGCGGGCTGACCTCGCCAAAGCGCAGGTGCGTGCCATTGCGATCCGGCCGGTCGCGTTCGGTGGAATACCCTGCGGCATCAGTTTGCAAAAATTCCGCGAGCCGGGCCTGGGCCGGCAACTCCCCGGTTTCCACGTCTCGCGTAAGCCTCTGGCCCAATCCGGGTGCGTCGGTTCGAGGCGCCAGCTTTCGATGGTGGCCTTCAA
>JGI12053J15887_10001747_pt1 | contig 10289 bp, 10 predicted proteins | sample MedBloCAOM1_O3_FD_15887 | JGI IMG/M metagenome (IMG submission 15887) | reverse complement strand
TCTATGAATGCCATCGCCAAAAAGGAAACAACGTTGCCTTTCTCCCCAAACGTCGAGCAGCAAACTTGCACCGCTCTCCTCGGTTTACTTCTGTTCGCCTGGTTTGTCTTCAGTGTCACCGCCGCGATCCTTTTGATCGCGCTTTACCTTCCCCACCAAGGCGGACTTAGCGCGCTGTTACAGGCATTGAGCTATCTACTGCCATCCGATCCGGTGATCTATGCCACCTGAAAGCTGGCGTTAGAAATGAGCCGTTAGGGTGCGCAGGCCGAATCGTCTTCCACGCTCGGAGGGTGCGCCGCTTGCGGCGCGCCCGGAAACCATCCAGGGCACCACCTAAGCATCTAGGCCGAGGGCTTTGTTGCGGATCATTTCGGCGTACCAAATCATGGGCGGCTTCCGGGCGCCGCAAGCGGCGCACCCTCCGGGGATATCTCATCTGCAGCTGTCAGTCCAATGGTATCTGGTATCCATTAGCCAGACGGTTTGTTTCGTTCGCCATGCCGATCACGGCAAGTAGCTCACCAAACGCTTCGTACGTCATTCCCGCCTTTTGCGCACTTTTGGTATGTGAATGGATACAGTAATCACAATTGTTAGTAACGCTCACAGCGATGTAGATCAGCTCCTTGGTCAGGGGATCGAGTACACCGGGCGCCATCACCTGTTTTACGCTTTCCCAGGTCCGCTGTAACGTCGCCGGATGATTGGCCAGGGCTTTCCAGAAGTTGTTTACTTTATCTACTTTCCGCGTCGCCATAATGTCGTCGAAGACGCTTCGGACTTCCGCAGGGGCATTTTCGTATTCGATCAAATCGGCCGGTAACATCCGTTAATCTCGTCACGCGAATTCGCAATTCAACCGCAGAGTGAGACAACCGCTAATGGACGTAAACAGCCACCCAACGAAACAAAAGTTCTGGAAAAGTTGAGAGCATAACCGCGGGAATNCATAACCACGAATGGACGCCAATTAAATCCGTTTATTCGCGCGTTCTGTTGTGGCGATTCTCTATGGACGTCCCTNCGCGGTCTCTTTCCGCTATTGTTCGCTGTAGTTCCAGGTCAGTCCCCCATCAACCACGATAGTGGTTCCGGTGATGTAGTCCGCATCGGATGATGCCAGGAACGCGGCGACGCCAGCTACATCGCTCACTTGCCCGAGCCTGGCGAGCGGTATGTTATCGAGAAGCGCCTTGAGTTTGGGCGGATCGTTGAGGAGCGCGGTATTGATCGGAGTCTCGATCGCCCCCGGGGCAATATTGTTCACCGTGATTCCGTAAGGCGCCAACTCAATCGACAGGTTACGCATCATCATCTTCATCCCACCTTTGCTGGCGCAATAGGAGGTGAAATGTGGGAAAGGCAGTTCCTCATGCACTGAACTAACGTTGATTATCTTACCCGGTTTTTTTTCGGCCATTCTGTGCTGAACGAAAGCCTGGCTGGCAAAGAAAGCGCCTTTCAAATTGATGGTCAAGACCAGGTCGTAATCGTGCTCGGTTGCCTCCCAGATGGATGCGTGTTTTTCTACTCCGGCATTATTAATGAGCACATCAACTCCACCCAAGGAATCAACCGTTTGTTTTATCATGCTGTGAATTTGGTCGACTGATGAGATGTCGGCCTGGACGGCCAATGCTCGGCGTCCACGCTTCTGGATTTGCGCAACCGTTGCATCCGCGGATGCAGAGTTTCCAACGTAATCAACCGCAATGTCTGCACCTTCTTCCGCTAGCCGAAATGCGATACCTTGCCCGATCCCTTGGCTTCCGCCGGTGATGAGAACAGTTTTTCCTTCAAGTTTCATAGGTGTTGATGATTAAGAAAGTCGACCTACAGATTACACAGATTTCACAGATTGAACGCGATAATCGTTCCGCCTTAGTAAAGACACCGGGGGCTTTTCAAGATGGCCTAGAGCAAAGCCCTAGGAATGAGAGCATAAATGAAGGGCGAAGTCCTAGCTATCTTGACAATAAGAAGTGTGTGAAAGCCGTGAGAACGGATTTGCGCCATCGTTCAGGCTATCTTGACTCGCGCCTGCGGCGCTTCAGCATGGTATGACTCTCTATCCACCTATCCACGTTTGCCAGTTCGTGCTTCAGTGGTTGGCAGCCGGAACAGGAGAACCTGGTCCGCATTTTGGGAAACACCAGTCTACTGAAATTGAATGTCTAACGCTTTTAATGCCGACGCCTATCTGGATCGCATCGGTCTTTCTCGGCCGATAACGGTGAACATCGAAGGGTTGTGCGAGTTGCAATACGCGCATTTGATGCGCGTACCATTCGAGAACTTGGATATCCACCTTGGACGGCCAATTCGACTGGATCTCGCGAGTTTCTTCGAAAAGATCGTCATCCGCCGGCGTGGCGGATTTTGCTATGAACTCAATGGTCTATTCGCCTGCCTGCTCAAAGCACTTGGCTTCCAGGTCGATCTGCTATCTGCCCGGGCCGCAAATCGCAAAGGGGGCTTCGGCCCGGAATTTGACCATCTGGCGTTGCGAATCGATCTCGATCAGCCTTATCTCGCAGACGTCGGTTTCGGAGATGCGTTCCTGGAGCCGCTGCGCCTCGCCGCCGGCATCGAGCAAAACGACCCACGAAAGACATTTCTCCTAACGCACGAATACGCTGATTGGCTTGTCCACGAGCGCACGCCTGGTGGAACCTGGAAACCTTTATACCTCTTCACTTTGGTACCTCGCCGTATCGACGATTTTGCCGAAATGTGCCGATACCATCAGCGTTCACCGCAAAGCCACTTCACCCAGGGGACGGTCTGTTCCATCGCAACGGCTACCGGCCGAATAACGATCAGCGGCGATCGGCTCATAGAGACTGACGAAGGTCATCGGACCGAACGCCTCATCCAGAATGAAGCCGAGCTTCGGACTTTGCTGGGCAAGCATTTCCGCGTGACCAACATCGATCGCGACCTTCTACCAAAACGCGATGCTGCTGCGCCAGGGCAGCCGGTGTAAGAAAGCGGCACGCGGCAGGCGGAATATGCAATACAGAATCAGGGCTACAGGCTGGCTCCACGTTCAATAGCCGCCGTGGCTCCTATCCATTTCACCTTCGGCTGGGGCTACGCCCTCCTGGCTGGCACACGAGTTCAAAAAGAGCGTTACAGCCGCAAGTGCGAGAAGCCATGGCAACAGTTTTCGATTCATTATCGTCGACAGTATTGTGCGGAGCACTGACAGAACAAGATACTTTTTAATGCGCCTATTGATCTTGGGAGGAACTCGCTTCATCGGCCGGCACATCGCTTCTACGCTCAAGAACGATGGGCACCGGGTCGCGGTGTTTCACCGCGGCTCAACGCCGCTTCGGGAACTTTTCGGCATCGAGGAAATTCTGAGCGAGCAGACGAATTTCGGCGTTTCCGACCCGAGGTTCTGATCGACTGCATCGGTTACACATCGCCCGCCGGAGCCAAAATCGTCGAAACGTTTAAAGGCTGGTTGGAGCGGCTGGTTTTTCTTAGCAGTTGTGATGTCTACGAGCGGATAAAATAAGAGAAGGTATTGACTTTTGTTCGGATCATCATAACATTATTGTATATTGTATGCGTAAAGAGGAACTTCAACATCGCCTCGAGAATTTCCGTTCCGAACAACCGGTGGATCGATTTCAGATTTCCCAAAGCGTCGCCGCCGATTTTCAAGTTGAGTTGATTTTGAAACCCAACACACCAATTACCGAGCGATTGATCGCTCTGCTGGAGACGGCTCTTCACCAGAAGATCGGATCATTGTCGCTTTTCCGTGTCCACCGAAACATTTTCATCATTCGTTTCACTCTAAAGCGCAACTACGATGACGATTCTGCGGCCGACCGCATCCAGGAGCTCCCTTCTCCTTACGTCTGTGACGGTCAAGAGGTTCTGATGCGGACCACAATCCGACAAAAGCTTGCCGCCTGAATATCCGGAGATCACGTGATCGATTACAATGAAAAACTCGGCCGCCGAGCGCCTGCTGTTTCATTGAATATCGACGAGATTAGAGAGTTGGTAGATCCCAGTCTCGAAGAATTGAGCCGATGTCGCTAACCCAGCTTGCCATCTGCCTTTGGGTGACGGACGAACAACCCGCGATCGTAGCGGCGAAGCCGTAATTCAGGATAGCCTAGCCCGGAGGGCTAGGAATGCACATATACAAGTGGTCAGCGCTGAAAGCGTGTTTCAATNTGAGATTGCGATGGTGCCACTCCATTTTATTGACGCGATTTTTCGATATCATTACGAAATCCACATTTCCCTGCNTTGGAACTCACTTTCAGTGCTGATAACGTTCTTATGCGACCACTTAGCAGGCTAGACTATCTTGAATCGCGGCTTCGCCGCTAGAAACCCGCTCATCAATTGAGACCANGCAAGGTCCGAGCGTCGCTCACCCCTGTACTCTCTGGTTCATTTACCAACCGGCCAACACTATCTTTCCAAGTGTTCGACCCGACTCGATCCGTTGATGGACGTCGCGGAGGTTCTTCGCATTGATCTTTGGAACCACCTCGGTGAGGGTCGTTCGAATAAGCTTGTTATCGATTAACTTGGCCACCTCATTCAGCAGAGCGCCTTGGGATCCCATATTGGAGGTATTGAACATCGACTTTGTGAACATGAATTCCCAGGCAAAAGCTACGCTTTTGCTCTTCAAGATATTGAGGTCGAGTGGCTCTGAGTTTTCCACAATGGAACAGATGGCTCCTTCCGGCGCAATGATGTCGGCCATAACGGTCCAGTACAGATCTGTGTTGGCAAAGTTAGCAATATAATCGACTTGGCCGACTCCGATTTTATCCAACTCAGTTTTCAGCGAGTTTCGATGATTGATCACATGATCGGCCCCCAAGTCTTTGCACCACTGCTGAGTTTCGTTCCGCGAAGCCGTCGCAATGACGCTTAATTCGGCAAGTTTGGCGATTTGGATTCCGATTGAGCCCACACCCCCAGGACCTCCGATTATTAAGAGTAGCTTTCCTGCATCACCGCCTGGGCGATCAATGTGCAATCGCTCAAAAAATGTTTCCCACGCCGTGATTGTGGTCAAAGGAAGGGCAGCCGCTTCCGCAAAGCTCAAGCTGGCGGGTTTCTTACCCGCTATTCGTTCATCAACCAGGTGATATTCACTGTTCGTTCCCGGCCGCGTTATTCATCCGGCGTAATAGATCTCGTCTCCTGGCTGGAACAGTGTGACACCGCTCCCGATACGCTCCACGACGCCGGCCGCGTCCCAGCCAAGGATTTTTGGCTCCGCTTCGATACCAGGTTTCGGTGCTCGAACCTTCACGTCGACCGGATTCACGGAAACCGCTTCAATCCGTACCAGGAGATCTCTTTTTCCCGAGACAGGCATGGGAAGCTCGAAGTCCTGCAACGATTCTGGATCACTGATCGGGAGATAACGGGTTAATGCAACCGCCTTCATGGTCTCTTTCATCACCCTTAAACGAACCATATTGATAACAATGAACAAAATGAATAGTTGGTCACCTCCTGTTTCGAGAAGCACTGGTATGGGTCGCCAGCAAATTTTTTGAATTATCAGGAAGCGCCAACATTCCGTTAGTTCTATTGCCCGCACCTTGCCAGTTTCGACGGGAGGCTCTCGCTGCACTAGAGACGAGGAGAAGGACCTTGACGACCGTTTATACCGGCACCAGCGTTCCGAGCATTCAGGCTGCGGTGGTGGCAGGTCTTGGCGTGAGTGTTCTCGACCTTCACTCAGCGCTAGCCGAAATGAAAATATTGCAGCGGGAAGAAGGGTTTCCGGAGCTTTCGGAGCATGGACATCATGCTTTATGCAGAAGAAAAATTTCAGGGATCGATTGCCAAGGCTTTGATCGGCTTTATTCTTGGCGCGGTTCACGAAAACGAACGAGATCGGCCTCTGAGCCAACCGACCATTGTGTAATTCGGGATATACTGATTTATCCGGCTCCTTTTCCCGTTCACGAGACGGAGAATTCCCGCAGGTGGGAGCGCCCATCAATGCCGCCAATGCTCTGGTCCCAGGCCAAGCCCCGTGATTGGGCAAAATCGCAGTGGCATGAACGCTGCTAAAGAATGCTACGCCTACTTCCGGATTCGGTCCGGGGGGCGCAGTACAGCACCATGAAACGCTGGAACAGAACTGATCCAATCAAACTTTTAATCGAAGCGACGCTCGATTTCGCTTTGGTCGCCGGCTTTCTGTCGGCAATTGGATTCCTGGTTTCGGTCACAGGCCGTTTGGTCTTCTGAGTCACGCGGCGAAGACGCAACCGACATGCAGCATTGACCTTCCGGTTCCCGACGCTACTAGAAGGAAAAGATGAGAATCATTGGCACGCAAGCTGCTTTCTAATTAATCCCCTATATGGGGTATCTATTTAACTCGGATCGCGGCTTTCAGGTCCGAGGAAATGGTTTTTTCAACGTTGTATTAAAGAAAACGAAGCGATTTTCAGTCGTTTTCCGGTCTGTCGCTCTCCTTCGAAATAGCCGGTGCAATCTTTTTGCACATCCGGTGCGATCCAATACGGGAAGGAGAAACGGAATGGCAAAATTTTTAGTCGCGCTCTTGGTTTTTCTGGCTTCCTACCTCCCGCTCAGTGCCTCTTCACCCGGCGAACCGCTGCACTACCAACTTGCCAGCGATCTGCACCTCAATGGTAAGGGAAAGGACGGCGAGTGCATGGACTATGCACTAGCGCTTTCGTCCCGACTGGCCGAGCACGGCATCCACGGACGGCTGATCTTTTATCGATGGCACATTCGCGGCACCGAAACCGATGGAAGCCATGTGTTTGTTTTGTATCGCCTCCCCGATCACAGTGAGTGGATCGTCGATAACGAGATTCCGCATCCGCGAAAAGTTCCCGCCGATGCGAGTCTAATGGACCTTGTCTTTCTTTTGGGCGACACGAAAGCTGCGCCGGTAGATGTTGAGCTGCAGAACGGCCTGAATCATCTGAGCTTCTTCTAGAATTAAATGGACGGCCGAGCCGTCCATTTATTTCTCGGCCGTTCCCATCCGGGTGCTCTCGACGAATTGCTCGGTCGCGTGATCAATCTGACGGCCATCTCGTCCACGCACAGAATGGATGTACATCGATTGTCGATTGAACTGTTCTGATCGAGCCGGCGGCAGAGAAATCTCATATTTCACTGGTTGATTGTGATCGGCAATCTGGAGCTTCGGATTGTAGACGCCGTTGAACTTCCAGAGCATTCGTACGAAATTCGTCTGACCACGAATCAGTCGAGCAGCGGCTAGTCCTGCGGTTTCTCGTAGCGCGGCGAACCCGAGATGTTTCATGCTCAAAACCCGCTGGGTTTCGACTAACTCATGATAAAACTCGGCCAGCGTAAGCTTGGTCGGCAAAACAGCGTGTTGGATATCAAACAGCCGATAATCGCGTGTACTCAAATTGCGTGACTCAGTTCGCCAGCTTTCGGTTCCGGGGTAAGGGGTATTGACGCTGATATTAACGATCTCAGGAATCTCCATGCACCATTCGCGAATCACCCGAAATCGCTCGCGATCCCATGACGGGTCTGCGATAAGGTTAATTGCGAGCGATACTCCGAGCGATCGCGCAAACTCCAGGGCTTCGAAATTCTTCGAGAGCGAAACGCGCTTCCTAAATTGTTTGAGGCCCTCTTCATCGATCGCCTCGATCCCAAGAAACATGTACTCCAGTCCAATATCGCGCCAAAACTTGAAAACCTTCTTGTTGCGCAACAAAATGTCTCCGCGCGTCTCCAAGTAATACTGTTTGCGAATCCCTTTGCGCGCAATCATTTCGCCGATTCGCATCCCGTGCTCTGCCTGGATGAATGCCACATCGTCTAAGAGAAAAATGCCCGGCTCGCGGATAGTGGCCAGCTCTTCAATTACGCAATCCGGTGACTTGGTACGATAGCTCCGGCCGTAGAACGTCCATGCGCTACAGAAGACACAATCCCACGGGCAACCACGACTAAATTCAATCGAAGCGCAGGGATCGAGAACACCGATAAAATATCGCCGGCGGTGACGCAACAGATCTCGAGCCGGTAGCAGATCGTCGAGGCTCGTCACGAATCGCGGACGTGGTCCCTCCCCTGCGAGAGTCATTACGCCTGGCACCTTATCGAGGGATTTGCGATCGCTTGCAGCAGCTGCCAGGACGTCCGTGATCACCGGCTCTCCTTCTCCTTTTAGAACGCAATCCAGTGCGCCTTCGGCGTGCTCGAGTAATTCTTTCGCGGTAAAAGAAGCACTGTGCCCGCCCACCATTATCAAGCTGTCTGGAAGTCGTTTCCGAGTTTCTTTCGCTAAATCGATGATTTCCGGGACGTTCGCCAAGTAGTTGCAGGAATAAGCGACCGCATCCGGTTGCCATCGATCAATGAGGCGGAAATAATCCCGCTGAGTTTCCGTTTGCAGATCAATGATCTGAACGTCGTGACCTTCTTTTCGAGCAGCTGCCGCCACCAGCTCAAGCCCGAGCGGCTCCAGGCGAAGATAGATCTTTGAATACATCAAACAGCTCGGATGAACGGCAAGGAGTTTCATAATGCCAGATAGACACTTTGAACGACTTTACGACTAAAAAGCGAAAATAGACTCCCACTCGGCAGACCGCAATCAGAATAGACTGCGCTCTTCAGAACCCGTTTGAGAGATAGAAACCTCCGAATGTNTCGGGTCCACGTTGCTTCGTGAACTCATTGGAACGAAGCAGAAAAGTGAAACCGGCACGCAAATAGTCCTTGTAAAAGACCTCAGCACCGGCCAAAGCGTCGCCGACGACGATTTCTTTATCGACGCTTCGACTATTTTGAAATGTATTTCCATCGAGGAAGATATTCTGTGCCACCAGCCTTCCTTGGGTGCCCAGATAAACGTCGAACCCGCATGGAACGCCGCCACGTTCAGCAGAGAAATACGATGTTCCTGCGTACCCCGGACGAATCATGTCTGGACCCCAGTTCGATTTCAAACCGCGGCCCCAGCGCAATAGCGCATTTACGCCTGCATAGGTAAAAATGTTGCCGGCTGCGAGTTCGACACCCGGAATCATTTCCCAGGAATAGCCGTTGCCGAGGTCGTGATTGAACCGCCATTTTCTGTCCCAAAACCCGACCGCACCAAATTCGTTTCCGAGCTGCGCCCTCCAACCGTGTACTCGACCGACATTCACAATATCATGGTAAGTGTTTTCCACCTGGCGACCGATGGCCCACGGCCCGACGATTCCCGCCTGAACTTCGAAGGAGGTAAGCTGCTGATCATTATCGTTTTGGATCCAATCAAACCCTGCATAAAGCCATCCGGCGAAAGGTCGATCACTGGGAGTGACAAATTTATGGGTATGGTCTTGCGGGGTGAAAATATCCTGTGCCGCCGGCGTCCACTCCAAGCGGTTGTCCGTCCCATCACTCGGCTGGTTAAACACATAGATTGCGCGAAACAGTCGGACCGGTGCATTCCAGATGCTGTCGTCTGCCAGTTGGCTGGACGTTAGTGCGAGCTTAAATCCGTTGGTGTAGTGGCGATCGCGTCCGAACACCGCCATGGTTGGATTCTCTTCAATGACCGTCACTCGAAACGGCGAACTAGGCGGTTTGATGACAGAGATTTGATCTTCGTTTAGCGACGCCGCCTCCGCCCGGAGAGTCAAACCAAAGAATACGAGTACTAATATCCAGCCACCCAGACCGTTGCCCCGCACACTTTTTCGTAAAAACATCCTGATCCAGTTTTGTTCCATCACCCTAATAATTCCTTGTGCACTTTCTCTGCGCACGAACCCTACTCGTCTAATAAGACACGATCGGTTCTATTTTTGTGACAATGATTTGGCGCAACTTTCAATGATGCGAAGCAGAAAACGCGTGCGATCGCTCATTGCAACTTTTTTCCGCGCGTCGGCGTTGAACGCTACCGCATACTTTCGTTAATTCCTCACTAGCCGAGACATCGAGATCTTGGCAATATTCGTGAATGCCGTCTCTGGCTCCCCTTTCTCCAAAGTCTACTGATGTCGAACCGTTCATCACTCCGGAAACTCGAATGCGCGAACTCTCTTGGCGCGCGCTCCTTACCGGCACTTTTCTCGGTATGGTTTTCGGTGCGTCTTCGCTTTACCTGACACTGAAGGTCGGTTTGACCGTTAGCGCGTCGATACCGGTCGCAGTCATTTCGCTAGCTCTGTTTCGCGGACTTTCCAAACTCGGACTGCGCGATTCTACCGTTCTCGAAAACAACATCACCCAAACCGCTGGATCGGCCGGCGAATCGATCG
>JGI12053J15887_10001746_pt1 | contig 10291 bp, 6 predicted proteins | sample MedBloCAOM1_O3_FD_15887 | JGI IMG/M metagenome (IMG submission 15887) | reverse complement strand
ATAACTCGTCTGCGGCGATGGCCAGAGATCCGAGCTTTCCTGGAGGCACAGCACAAGCGAGGGCGTCGCCCGCTCATTGTCGACGCGGGTGCGCATATCGGGATCAGTACTGCCTTCTTCGCGCTCATGTTCCCCACGGCATTAGTGATCGCCATCGAGCCGGAAGGGAGCAACTTCGAGCTCTTGTCGAAGAACACCGAGGGGCTGAACGTGAAATGCATTAAGGCGGCGCTTTCTTCCGAGCCCCAGCGCGCAAGAGTGCTGGACCCAGGCGAGGGACATTGGGCCTTCCAGACGGAGAGGACCGACTCTGAAGAGGGCCTTCCTTGCGTCACGGTTAATTCCTTGTACGGTAAATTCTGTGGCTGTGACTCCCAGGTGTTCCCGTTTCTCGTGAAAATCAACATTGAGGGGGGAGAAGAAGAACTCTTTACCCGGAACACGGATTGGGTAAAAAATACCGGTATTATAATTATCGAGCTTCACGACAAGATTTTTCCGAAAAAGGCTGTATCACGTCCGTTTCTGAAATGCGTGAGCGCGTTGGACCGTGATTTCGTGTATGCTGGATTCAACGTCTTTTCCATAGACAATACTATTTTTACGGCCACATGACGGGCGGTCTTGAAAGCCGCGGCGTCGAATTAATCTCTGGTTCGATCGGTTTGAGCCGGGCGATTCCGGTGAAGTGGAGAGCTTCAGCGCAATGCCGCGGTGATCTAAAAGCGGTTGCTCGTCGCGTATGATGAAGCAATCGCAGCGTCTGGATAGACCACTACCAAGGGCTTTCACGTGAGTTGCCGCCCAATTTACATGTCAACGGCAGCACATAGTGATCCCGGTTCGGTCCGGTTACCTAGCACACCGTCGTGCTCTCGAAAGGCAGATTGGTCAAATGTCATATCGTGGCGTGCGTGTCGTACCAACCAACCTTAAGTAATCTCGTAACATATCGGTTATAGAGACGTTGGCCATACCTCGATCGCCACAGAAGCGACTCGTCTCCAACCAGTCGGTAGCGAAGAAATTTAAATCGATAGGATTTCAGCGCCTCTCGTTCGGACATCCAATGGCCCGGCAGTTCGTCGCCAAAGAGACCGCTGGAACCCTTTTCGAAGTGGTGATCGACATATCTACCCTCGGCGGGCGGGGTCGGGCAGCGTTGTTTGTTTACGTCCCTCTGCTGAACCAGCTTGAACTTTGAATACCCTAGCGCGCGCAACAGGGAGAATTCCTCAAGAGCATCAGCCCAACGGACCGTCGCGGATTCGATTGACACAAATTTCGGCCGAGACGGCACTGATTTCAATGCGTGCAGACACAAGAGGTCTGAGCCCTCGATGTCAATCTTGAGATAATACGGAATGCCGTGTTCAGCCAGCACATCGCTAAATCGGATTCCGTTTACGGTCGCCTTTTCGGACGGTGCGCCAAACAGCTCGTTTCGTTTTGCCCAATTCTCACTGGTGGTCCCGTACACACTAATCCTCCGGTTTATAAAAAATGTAATAGGACAGGCCCTATCAGAGATAGCGGCATTGATGAGGGTCAGCTGTCCGGACTTTAAATAGGAGCGCAGCCGGGTGCGGATGTCGTCGCAAAGAGCCGGCACAGCCTCTATCGCAACGACACGAAATCCCTTGAGCAGGTAGAACTCGGCGTCTTCCCCTTTGTGCGCGCCGACGTCATAGATGAGATCGCTTCGCATAGCAGTCCACGAAATGATTTGACTGGACCTGTTCCTCGAAGGAGCCCAGGCAAACGTCAGCCCTGGGCATGAACTGGCTCGTCTGCGACCCTATTATACATCAGGATNAGCGGTTTTGGCTCGGAGCCGCCGAATAACNAGGTCCAGCGCGCCGAGGCCTCATGCAGCATTGGCCTTGACCGCGCGGGCCGCCACGGTGAGCGGGTACACGGCGTCGTCCACATCGAGATCGGCCCGGTCGAGTTCCTCTACTGCAATACCATAGAGGAAGGCGGTTGCAGCGAAGACGTTGCCGTGCGCCTCGACCGCCAGGGCATCTGGCGAAAACCGCTCTTCCAGGAGACGACGAGCTGCCAAGGCGGTGAGCGACCAATACCAAGTCGGCCCCCATTCGCCGGGGTCGAGCTGACTGATCCCCGGCGTTGTCAGCAGCAGCACGCCTCCGGGCTTCAGTGCGCGGTGCAACGTCGCGACCGCCGCGCGCATGTCGTACACCAAATGCAGCGTCTGAGTGAGCACGATGCAGTCGAAGACTGACTCGGGCAAAACATCCAGCCGGGTCAGGTCGCCGACGAAGGCCGCGCGTGGATTGCTCGCATCGACGTGGAGGATGTCGCTTTGCCGTACCCGAGCACCCCCGAAGCGCAGAGTGTACGCGTTATCACCGATCTCGAGCACCCGTCCGTGAATGTCGTCCGCGTTCTCGGCGAGGAATCGCTCAATGTAATAGCGGTCGACCGGCGTACCGCGATCTAAACCCCAGCAGCGGCTGAAAGGCGACAACCTGAGATCGCCAAAGCGCACTGAGCCGAGCGGGAACCATTCGGGCCGCCCGCAGAGCCGCGCAATCCGCCGCCCCACCAGTACCTTCCTGGCCCGGCGCCAGAGGGAGCGGGTAAACCTGCGCGCGTCGTTGGGTGGCGGCTGCATTGTGGCCCGACCAGAACCTTCAAAACCACCGCGGTTCCCTAGCGGCCGCCCCAGCCGGCGCTCATGCCGCTATGTTAATCATCTGCGGTCGAAATTGCAACGCTCTTGGCTCATGGTCCTGTTTCCCGCAGGCGCCCCGAATAAGGGCGCAAGCCCGCTGCAACATCTTCCGTTGATGTGATAACCTCAAACGTATTTTATGGAGGACGTTGGTCACGGGCACCCGAGGAGGCGGACTGCACATGACGACCAATACGATCGCTGCCGTGATCCCGCTGTACAATAAGGAGCCTTATATAGCGCGAGCGATCAGTTCGGTCCTGGCTCAGACGAAACCTGTTGATGAGATCATCATTGTGGACGATGCCTCGACGGACGGCAGCGTCGAACGGCTCAAGGCGTTTCCAGATCCGAGAATACGAGTGCTTCGCCGAACGGACCCCCAGCAAAGAGGCCTCCCGGCAACTCGCAACCTCGGAATCCAGTCTGCAACGTCGCGCTGGATCGCACTCCTGGATGCGGACGATCGCTGGCACGAAGATTTCATCGAGGAGAGCGAAAAGCTCATGGCCCAAGCATCCGATCGTATAGGGTTCATTTTCACGGGCTGGGAGAGCGTCTGGTCTGACGGCGCCGTAACGCGCGACGCGTATAGTGCACGCCGCGATGGCCAGGGCTTGAGGCGGCTGGATCTTGACGATTTCGTTTCCGCGTGGCTCGATCTTGACGCTTGCCCCGTGTTCCCTTCCGGGGTCGTGATTCGCCGCGACACATTGCATGAGGCCGGTCTGTTTCAGGAGCGTTGCCGCCGTGGCGAAGATAAGGAGATGTGGTTGCGAGTGCTCGCGATAACCGATGCTCTCAGCTCACCGCGGGTGTGCAGTTCATATTATCGCGATATACCAGGTGCGATGAACGACACGATCACCACTAACGTGCGCCATTGCCTGTGTGCCACTCTCGAGGAGATAATAGCTCGGGCGTCCGGGACCCGCCGCCGTTTGCTCATGCGGCTTTTCAACCATCAGGTAATCGAATATGCGCGCTGGGTTGGCGGGCGCGAACGCCTATCGCCGGAAGTCTATCGTGGGTTCTTTGTGTCAATCGATCCGCAAGGCTACCTGTTGTTGCTCGCGCTTTCGTACCTGCCGGTCCCGGTGCAGCAAATCGTGCGCCAGGGCATGCTTTGGACCCGCAGAGTGATTGGACAGCCCAGATCGGCGCAGTGAACCTGGGGCTCCGCCGACGTTCGAGTCCGAGCGGCGATGATCCAAATCGCACGAGCGGTTCGGGCGCAAGGTTAGAGCGGCCCTGACTCGTAATTATCAATCCAGGGATTGACCGCAAAGCTGCGCGACAGGACACCCGACCATGTCCATGTTGCATTCGTCCCAGCCGTCGTCTTCGGCCCGACGATCACGATACCGTTCTTCTTCACGGTTGCGTTGGCTCCTTTGACCTCCAAGCGGATCACATCACCGACCATGGGCGGGGTTGTCACGAACCCGAGTTCCTTGAATCGGCCGCTCGTCCTCTCGTAGAGCGAGATGCGGTCGTTCTTGAATTCGACTCCAATCAAGTTGCTCGGGCCCATGAGTCGGCAGGCAAGCATGCCATTGTAGTAAGCGGGGATCTTCGCCACCGTCGCCTGCACATAATGATCGGCGAAGCCGCAATCCGGAGAGGCACAGGCGACGCCACCGTACGCCGTGTTGAAGATGGCCAGCTTTTCGTCGCGAATGGCGATGTCGCTCGGTAAACCGTCGCCGCCGCCGTCAGGCGCCAACCTCCAATCGGCGCTCGCTCCTAAGTCTTGCTCGGCCCGGTTGAAGTCATCTTTAAAGAAGACGGTTGCCGTTGCGCCGAAGGCGGCGGTGATTGTCTGATCGGCCTTGTTGCCGTTGGCGTCCGTCGCTCGGACGATGGCCTGACGGTTCGCGCCGCTTCGGGCGGCGGTCATAGTGAGCGTGCCTGCGCGCCGGTCCGGCAGCATCTTGAACGAGGCCGCATCGGGGCCGCCGGCAATCGACCACGTCACTGGCTTGTTGGCCTTCAGCAGGTGCGCGAAATTGACGTTCGCGGCTGAGGTCACGGATGCATCGGACGTGATCGTCGGTGGCGTTGCATCCAAGATTGGATCATAGAGGAAGGCGTTGCCCCATCCTGCCAGCTCTGTTTGCAGAACCGCCTTGGCATGATGAGTGATTGCCACACCCGCGATGCGGAAGACGCTGTTATACGCTTCAGCAACAAAGACGTTGGTGTTGGGGTCGTTGTCGGAGATGACGCCGCCCCGAATGAGCACGTCGGCCCCGGAGACATCCGGCGCATCACCGCCGTACACGTAATACTGCATCTGCGCGCCAGTGCCGCCGCGCGATCTCGGGTCGAGCGCCCGACAGTTGATGTTGGTGGTGGAGGGACCCCAGAACTTGTAGTTCACCTTATTGTCGCTGGCGGTGCAGTTCACGTGCGTGACGTTGGTGCCCTTGTCGTCGTACCCCGCGTCGGTGTTCCCGCTACTCGTGCAATCCTTGCGATAAATGTTGTAATTGCCGAGTTCGCTCGCAAAGCCGTCGCCGTTCCAGAATCTGTCCGGATTGGAGTAACGTGTGTCATGGCAATTTGTGACGGTTACCCGGCGCATGGTGATATCGTGCGCCGTTTCATTGCATTCGACACCCGTTGCGAAATTGTGGCCGTCCTGACGTCCTGAGTTCAAGGTGATATCTTCCAAGAGGACCTTGTGGCTATCGCCGCGAATGCGGATGGCCGTCTTTGAGAAGCCAGTGCCCGTGATGTTTCTTAGGATCGTATCAATGTGCGACGTGGCCGGATCGTGCTCAAAAAAGCGTTGAAAGTTATAGGCGTTGCAGTCGCCGACCGTGATTCCCCTGTGCGTCGAACCGGCCAGGTGGAACGGCTGCCCCGCCCTCTGGAAATCGAAGTACTTGAAGGTGAGATAATCCGCGCCCGACCTCAGGATGAAGATGTACCCCCCGACGGACCAATCCCTGACGTTCGTCACGGTCTCCGGATCAGTGGGGAGGGTCCAAGCGGTCCGGCTTCCGACGATGGTCGCCCTCATCGGTGCGAGGTTCCGGTCAACGCCGATGACGGTCACAGGCGATCCGACCTTACCGCCGTTGTTAATTCGGACCCTGTCCTCGGTGAACGCATAGGACCCGGCGTCGGCGCGGATGTAGACAGTGCCGCCAGGACCGGCCGCCGCGATCATATCGTTGAGCTGCAAGATTGACGCGGCGTTCGCCCAACTGTCGCCGTTTCCGTTGCCTGCCGGCACTGACATGATATAGCAGACGCGCGTCCCGAGCGGTGGCGACCCAGAGGTCGTCCCACGAGAAGCAGCTTTTGCGGGCCTTCCAAGTGAGGAGAGACCTGCAGCAAGCAGAGCGCGGCGGGTCAGGATCATCGCGGCATTCTACATCCGGGCGCCGCGCTGACCAAGATGCGTCACTACCGGGAACCACATCGGCTGCTCGGTGAGCACGGCCCTGACATCGTAGAGCTAACAAAATCAAGGTGTGCACCGGTCATCTTCTGGGGGAGGGTAAAGTGACAATCAAACCACGCTCACTCCTCATCGGCGCCGCGACGTACATTCCTGGCCTGCGAAATTTCACCGGGAGGAAGACCGGCGGCACGGTGTCCGCGCGGTATTGCTACACCGTCTGGCTGCGCCACTTGTGCATGCTGCACCGGCACGACCTGCCCACGAGGTTTGAAACAGTGGCTGAGCTTGGTCCGGGCGACTCGCTCGGCGCGGGCTTGGCCGCGCTCCTGTCCGGGGCAGAACGGTACGTCGCGCTCGATGCGGTACGGTACGCAGATAGCGCCCACAACCTCCAAATCCTGGAAGAACTGATCGCGCTCTTTCGAACCCGCACGCCGATACCTGATCAAGTGGAGTTCCCGCTCGTGCAGCCGCCGCTGTCGTCATATGTCTTTCCAGATTTTCTTACATCGGCGCGCCTGGACGCCGCGCTCAGCTCGGCTCGGCTCGACTTGATCCGAGCCGCCGTGGCTGATCCCGGGACGAGTCTCGGTGACGGGCGGTCGGTCTGCTACAACGCCCCATGGACCGTGGGAATGATCGGGGATGCTGCAGTAGATCTCGTATTCTCTCAAGGAGTGCTCCAGTTTGTCCGTGATTTGCCGGGTACCTACACGGGAATGGCGGGCTGGTTGAAATCGGGCGGGATCATGTCTCATGAGATTGCTTTCCAGTCGATTGGGATATCGACGGAGTGGAACGGACACTGGGCATGCTCGGACGCACTCTGGAAGCTGGCGGCGGGAAGGCGGCGGCATGCAAGCAATCGCGAGCCACATTCGACGCACATCGCGCTTCTGAAAAAGGCGGGATGCCAAGTCGTTACCGACGAGCGCACCGTGCGACGCTCGGGTATCAGTCGCGCGCAGCTCGCGCCCCGCTTTCGCCATTTGACCGACCAAGATCTCACGACGAGCAGCGCCCTTATACAAGCGGTGAAGTTGACCTGAGCGATTACTAGCAGACGATCTCTCCAGGAAATGATTGTTTGAACGCCAAGCTCACGCGCGCATGGCACTGTCACGGCGAATGCGAGAGCGCCGGAGTTTGCGCGGTTCGTGATTGCCGAATGCCCGGTCTGAGCCAGGACCGAAGCGATCGCCCGTGCAACATAAGGTTCTCTGTTGTAGACTGGGGATTACGGCGGCGAGAGGGTCGTGTGCAGTCTGCCCAAGCACGACTCGAGGTCACACGCGGAAATGGGCCGGAGTGCGCCGCACATTCGGCTTATGTNGCTANGTATACGCACCAGTGATCGAAGTGCCGAGATGCATATTCTATTTCAGATTTCGAGCCGCCGGCTGAGGCGCGATGCCCAACGCGCGAGCGTTCTCAACCTGACCGCCCGCGGCANNGATTTCTTCTTCCAGTTCGTTAGCATGGNCATCCTGGCGCGATTGCTTACTCCGGCCGATTTCGGAGTGTTCGCGATGGCGACTCCCTTTGTCTGGATCCTCATGACCGTTGGCGACTTGGGACTCGCCTCGGCGTTGCTTCAGCAACGCGACTTGAACGAGGGGCAAGCCTCTGCCGTCTTCCTTGTCAATTTGTTGGCCGGATTCGCGTTCGGCGGGCTGTTCCTACTAAGCTCGCCGTTGCTTGGTTCGCTCTACGGCGATCCTCGGGTGACGCAAGTTGCGGCGGCCCTGAGTTTCATGTTCGTTTTTTCTGGCTTCACGGCTGTGCAACAGGCGCTTCTCCGTCGAGCCTTATTGTTTGATGCGTTGTTGCGAGCGCAGATCGCCTCATCTTTGGTGTCATCGGTGGCGGCGGTCACTTTTGCCCTGGAGGGCGCTGGTTACTGGGCATTGGCCACCCGTGCGCTTGTCGATCCATTGATCTACTCCATCGTAGTTTGGATCTCGGCTGGTTGGCTGCCGACCCGCGCCCAATGGGATGACACCACCAAGGCCCTACTCCGATACGGCAGGTACAGTATCGGATCTTCTCTTATCTATTCGGTTGGGCGGCATGCAAACAACATCTTGATTGGGTGGCGTTATGGAAGCGCCGAACTCGGGCCCTTCGCGCTTGCAAATCGGCTGTTTCTCTTTCCGGTTCAACAGATTTCATGGCCGCTTGGCCACGTCATGGTCCCGGCGCTTAGCCGCCTCCGGGATGATCCTGACAGGCTGAAGAGGTGGTATTTGAAGCTACTTCGGTTGGTGACTTTTGTGTCGTTCCCGCCGTTGTTCAGTTTGGCGATCTGCGCCGACGATGTCGTCTACGTGATCGCCGGTCCTCAGTGGGGCCAGGCAGCCGACATCTTAAGTCTGCTCGCTCCCGTGGGCGCCCTGCAGGTGGGCTACGCCACCACCGATTGGTTGATGCGATCAGAGGGACGAGCGGACCGCTTCTTTCGCTGGACGGCAATTGACACGGCAACCTCCCTTCTGGGCTGCATTCTTGGTCTTCCCTGGGGAGTGATCGGCGTTGCCGCCGGACTCGCGACGGCGAACGTCCTGCTGTTTCTTCCGAGCTTTATTTACGCCGCCAGAGGCAAAACAATCCGGCTCATAGACACGCTAGAGGCCATGCTCCCCTGCGTCGTGTTGACGATACTTACGGTTGGCGCAGTGTGGGCGCTCAGGATTTTTGTCCCACAAGAGTGGCATCCATTTGCTCGCTTACTCGCGACGGGCGCGCTGATTGGCGTCATTATGATGTGCGGAACTGCCTTGGTTTACGGCCGTTCGGTTCTGAGTCGCCGCTCGTTTAGATCAGAATTGCCGTGAATGCTCAGGTTCGCAGCCGAGCACTTCCTCGCTCACGCTTCCGGCGGATCGAACACACTGTGACAAGCTAGAGGGGGAACTGCCTCGCTCCCCTGAAGCTGGTCTCAGTCTGCATCTGCTCCGCGCTCACGAGTCCGCGGTCCGCGAGGCGAGCCTCCACGTGAATGCCGTCGACCCGAAAGTAGATGCACCGTTTGGCCGTAGGTTGCGGGCGTGTGCGTCCGACCAGGCGTGCTTGAGCCAGGCGGCGGTCGATGCTGAAAGCCCGCCCGCGCCTTTGTCGAGCGCGAGCGAGGAGTGCCTCATCGCAATCGCCCGTGAAAATACCCTTGAGATGGAGGATCGGGATCAGTATTTTGAGGCTCTTCCATCGGCGGGCGTCGTGAGGCAAGATCGTCGAAAGACGCGAATGCGCTCTAGGCCTTCGCCGACGCCGTCACGCCCGCGCGGACGGCGCCCAGGGACCGGACCGATGCCGGTCGTGATCTCGCGCTCGGGCAGATGCCCGTCGCACAGCAGCCACTGGCGGCCGTCGTCAGTCCGCTTGCCGACGTGGCTCCTACAGTGGTCGACTGGGTGCCCAAATGCGCTCGCAATACGGCGATGACGCATCTGTGGATCAGCCTTGATGGGCACATGGACCTGAATGCATGCAAGGCAAAGGGGCTAAACAGCAGCACTTGTCAAATCGGCATCTTCCCGCTGGGCACACTTTTGCTGCTTGTAGGAGCCCCGGTCGTCCTGGGCTGGTCTCGGTCATTATTCCCGCCTACAACGACGCCGCGACCGTTGAAAGGACTATTTCTTCGGTGCTCAACCAGACCTATTCAGATCTAGAAGTGCTGGTTGTCGATGACGGCTCGACGGACGAGACCGCCCTTCTGGTCCAGCGTATGGCGGGCGTCGACCCCAGGATCAGGCTTCTGCAGAAGGCTAACGGCGGCCTGGTGTCAGCTCGCAACTACGGAATTGCGCATGCGGGTGGAGAGTTCATTGCCCCCATCGACGCTGACGACATTTGGTATCCGGAAAAGATCAAAAAGCAAGTAGCGGTGATGCAGGACCGCGGAGATCAGGTTGGACTGGTCTATTGCTGGTCGCGGGCCATCGATGCACAGGACCGGGTGCTCTGGGATGTTTCGCCGTGCAGTCTTCGGGGAAATGTCTATGCCGCTCTGATCATAAGAAACTTCCTGCCCAGTGGCGCGCCCTTGGTCAGGAGACGCTGCGTTGAAGAGGTAGGGGGCTATGATGCAACACTCTCATCGCGAGGAGCGAATTGCTGCGAGGACTTGAAGTTTAATCTGGACATCGCCGAGCGCTTCGACTTCGATCTCGTTCCTG
>JGI12053J15887_10001745_pt1 | contig 10291 bp, 10 predicted proteins | sample MedBloCAOM1_O3_FD_15887 | JGI IMG/M metagenome (IMG submission 15887) | reverse complement strand
AGTGGCCGCACCGGATTCGGTCCTCGGCCCACCACCGGTTTCGGCCCCCGCCCGACCACCGGCCCCCAGCCCTTCGACGAGATGAGCACCGCCCGCAGTAGCACCGGCCCAGCCGTCCGCAACACCGGCGAGGCGGGATACGGGCAGCCCTTCGGGGGCGCCCCCAGCCAGCAAGGCGAGCGAGACCGCGAACACCGCAGCAAATACCTCATACACGAGGACTCGAACGCGATCGTCGGCGACCTGCCACCCACCGCGCCACCAGTGATCGGCGCTGACTACTGAGCGGGTAGGCGTTGCGCCCAGTCGCGGAGCCTAGCTTCGACGGTGTCGGCGTTCACCCGTTCGGTGACCGCCCAGCGCCGGTAGGCATTGTTGAGCTTGACGGTGAGTTTGTCGACCAGCACGTGTTCCGGTTCAGGCGCGTAGCTGGGGTCGATGAAGGCCTGGGAGTAGCGCACCGTGTCGACGATGGCGGATTTGATCTGCTCGTGAGCGAGGTAGGTATCCAGGTCGTGTTCCCAGCCTTCGATGTACTCCCGGCTCAGGGCCGCCTGCCAGAGCTGCAGGACATGATCGCGTTCGGCTGAGGTATAGCCCATCTTGTGAAAGTGAACGGCGAGGTCGTAGACGGGGTCACCCCAAAGGGCAAGTTCCCAGTCCAAAAAATAGCTCTTCCCATCTTTGATAATCATGTTTTTGCGGTGGATGTCAGAGTGGATGCATACCAGCGGCCGCCGGGTGAGCGAGGGCCAGGCCGCTTCGACGACCTGGAGCGGATCGGCGGGAAACCCGAAAGCCTGAAATTGTGGAGCGTACTGATTACGGTAGGTAGAATGGATTTGCTCGGTCAGCTCGGATAGGCGCCAGGCAAAGGCAATCGTGTCGTCACCGTGCGGCCAGTCGGCGGGGGAGTCGGGCAATTTGCTGCGGGGAATGGTACTAAGTTCAGTGAGCAGCGACACGACATCGGCCGGAACGTGCGGCGGGACGAGGACGCCGCGGGGAGCAATGGCGTTGAGCACCGGCCCGTCAATGAATTCGTGGACCTGATACCGCGGCTCGGCACTAGCGTGGAGCAGGCGAGGGGCGTGCCGAATGTAGGTGGTGATGGCGGGCAGGATCTCTTCTTCGCGCCACAGCCGCAGATCCATGATGTCGGCACCGTGGATGGGAATGCGGACGTTGACGGGGCCGGTAGGGGTGTCGACGCGGACGTTTCTGTTGTAATAGCCAGCCGCCGCTTCCACGTGAGCGGTGCCGATGTCGTAGATGTCCCGCCACGGTAGGGTCACCTCCCCCCGGAGCATCGCGGCAAGCAACGCGCTCCGCGAACGCGGGCGCAGGGACATGTCAATCTCCAAGGGAACGGTCGCGCACGGCCGGTTGCACGGTACGGCAGACGATCGGGCGCGCCCAGCAAGTGACCGTGACGTCATGCCGTTCTCACCCCTCTGGTTCTATGGTCGCGTCGATCACGACGTCTCTCTCGGGGGGAATCTGGTGACTCGCTGTCGGTGGCGCCTCGGTGCGCTCGCCATCATGTTGGTGTGGGCCGTGACAGGCTGCGCGGGCGACCCGCCTGCGCCGCTGGGATCGGGGCTACTGCTGCCGGGTTACGACCGTCAGGTGCGGCCCCAAGATGACCTGTTCACCTTCGCGAGCGGTCAGTGGCTGAGCACCACCCAGATCCCGGCTGACCGGACCCGCTACGGCGCCTTCGACATCCTGGGCGACCAGGCCGAACAGCAGCTCCGGATGATCGTCGAGGACAGCGCAGCCAGGCATGGCGCCGCCGGCTCGCCAGACCAGCAGATCGGCGACCTCTACGCGAGCTTCATGGACACCGCGCGGCTCGACGCGCTCGGGGCCGCTCCGCTGAAGGCATCGCTGGACCGCATCGATGCTCTCACCGGTCCCGCGGACGTCGTCCGATACTTCGGTGCGAGTGCAGTGGACGGCACGCCAAGCCCCATCGCGCTGTCCATCGACCAGGACGCCCGCAACGCATCGGCTTATGCCCCGGACGTCTCGCAGAGCGGGCTCACCATGCCCAACCGGGATTACTATCTGAAATCGGATCCGCAGCTCGTGGCGGTCCGGGACCAGTTCCAGGCCTACGTCGCACGCATGCTGGGTTTGGCCGGCGTCGCCAATCCGGATGCCGCNGCCGGCCAGGTGGTCGGTGTGGAGAACCGCCTCGCGCAGGTTCANTGGACCGCCGCGCAGGACCGCGACGCGACGGCCACCTACAACAAGNTCACCGTCGCCGATGCCACTGCGCGCACACCGGGGCTGGATTGGAAGACCTACCTCGACGCAGCCGGCGTGCACACCCCCGACTTCGTCGTCGCAGAGCCCAGTTTCTTCACCGCCTTAGGCAGCGCACTGACCACCATGCCCGTGGCGGACTGGAAGTCGTACTTGAAGTTCAAGGTCATCGACGACTTCTCGCCCTATCTGAGCAATAACTTTGTCACCGCGCGCTTCGAGTTCCGCGGCCGTGATCTATCCGGGCAACAGGAACAGCGCCCGCGTTGGAAGCGGGGTGTCACCGCGGTCGACGGCGCGATGGGCGATCTGCTCGGCCAACGATATGTGCAACGCTACTTTCCACCGGATAACAAACGGCGGATCGACGCGCTCGTCAACAAGCTGATCGACGCCTACCGCACGTCTATCAATGGCTTGGACTGGATGAGCGACTCGACCAAAGCTGAGGCCAGGGACAAACTAAGCAAACTTGCGGTGAAGATCGGTTACCCGAGCAAGTGGAAGGACTACTCGAAACTGAGGGTCGTCCGAAACGATCTCGTGGGCAACATGGTCCGCTCCGCGCAGCTGGAGCACCAGCGCAATCTCGACCGGCTCGGCAAGCCAGTGGACCGCAATGAGTGGTTCACCACGCCGCAGACCGTCAACGCATACTACGACCCGTCGCGCAACGACATCACGTTCCCGGCCGCGATCCTGCAGCCGCCGTTCTTCAACACGGCCGCTGACGACGCGGTCAACTACGGCGGAATCGGCGCGGTGATCGGCCACGAGATCAGTCACGCCTTCGATGACCAGGGTCGTAAATTCGACGGCACCGGCAATCTTCGCGACTGGTGGACCCCACAGGACGTGCAACGATTCACCGCTCGGACCACCGCTCTGGCCGCGCAGTATTCGGCCTACGAGCCGTTGCCCGGCGAGCACATCAATGGCGAACTGACTCTGGGCGAGAACATCGCCGACCTGTCCGGCCTTACGGTGGCGCACCGCGCGTACCAGTTGTCCCTCGGTGGACGCCCGGCAGCCGTGATGGACGGGTTCACCGGCGAGCAACGCTTCTTCCTTGGCTGGGCGCAGGTGTGGCGCGGCAAGACCCGGGACCAGGAATTACGTGTGGAACTGCTGAGCGATCCGCACAGCCCCGATAAGTTCCGCGCCGATGGCGTCGTCACCAACCTGCCCGAGTACTACGCGGCATTCGGCGTCAAGCCAGGCGATAAGCTGTTCCGCCCTCCGGGCGACCGCGTCAAGATCTGGTGATCGCGGCTAGCCATCACGTCCACTGCTAGTACGGCGGTGAAGACACGCCGGCTCGCCTCCACCGCCTCTGGCGCCGCTCGTGGCACGGTCGACGGGTGGAGTTCAGGCCAGCGATGATCGAGCTGTACTGCCCGGAATGTGCCGATTTCGGGGCGTTTGAACAACCGCCGTGCGCCGACGGGCACGGCACGGACTGCCCCGAATGGCTGTGCTTGATCTGCGGCACGGCGCTGCTGATCGACGTGCCGGTGGAGCCCGTGGAGCAGCGACCGCGCACGTTGAGCTCACGCGCAGCGTGAGCCAGCGCAGCTGATCACGAGTCCAGCTCCTCCGTAGCCGCCTGCTGAGCCGCGGCGGCTCGGGCGTCATAGCGCAGGAATGCTGGTACGGCGAGGGAGAGCAGCCCGATCCCTGCCAGGCAAGCCAGCCCGCCGGAGACGACCGACAGCCGGGGGCTGAACGCGGTCGCCACCGCCCCTGCCTCAAGGTCTCCGAGACGCGGTCCACCCGTGACTACCACGATGAACACGGCTTGCAACCGACCCTGCATCCCCGGTGGCGTCGCGACTTGCAGGATCGTCGAGCGGTACACCGCGCTGACGGTGTCAGCCGCGCCGGCGACTGCGAGCAGCACCAGCCCCAGCCCCAGCGTCGAGGTCAGACCGAACAGTGTGATGGCCAGACCCCACACCGCGATCGCCAGCACCACCCCGAGCCCGTGGCGGTGCACCCGAGCGATGGCACCGCCCAGCAGGGTCACGATCACCGCCCCTACTGCGGGCGCCGCATAGAGCAGACCGGCTGTCCCGGCGCCACCGCCGTACACGCCGTAGGCCAGCGCTGGGAACAACGCCGCCGGCGTCCCGAACACCATCGCGATCAGGTCGGCGACGAACGTCATCAGCACCACCGGGCGCCCTGCGACGAACCGCAGCCCCTCCACCACGGACGCGAGCCCGGCCCGTCGGGCACCCTCACCCGGCGGTAAGGGCGGCAACCGAACAGCGGCGTAGAAGGCGGCAGCGAACGACCCGACGTCGATCGCGTACGCCGACCCGAAACCGCCGGCACTCACCGCCACCCCGGCCAGCAGCGGTCCGACGATGATCGCGAGCTGGGTGCTGCCGTAGATCAGCGTGTTGGCCGCCGGCAACTTCTCGGTCCGCACCAGCTGCGGGATGATCGCCCGCCGGGTGGGCGAGTCGACCGCCGCGAACGCCGACTGCACGGCGACGCACGCGAACAGCACACTGATGGAGTTGATCTGCAGCGCGGCCTGTGCCAGCAGTGCCACGCTGACCAACATCGTCGCGGTCGAGGTAAGCAATACCAGCTTGCGGCGATCGACCGCGTCAGCGATCGAGCCGCCGTAAAGCCCGAAGACGACCAGCGGCACCAGAGCGGCGAGCCCGATCAACCCGACGTCCAGCGATGAGCGGGTGATCGCGTACACCTGCAGCGGCACGGCGACCCGGGTCACCTGGGTGCCGACCAGGGAGACCACCTGGCCGGCGAACAACCGCCGGAACGCAACGGACTCACGCAACGGCGTGATATCAGAGGCGACCGCCCGAACGGCGCGCCCGACCAGCGCGGCCAGCGTCACGCAGCCACGTGCCCCACGACCTACCCCTCAACCCGCAGACGAACTGTCGACGCTACCCGCTGGCGCAGCGATCGCAACGCCTCAGCGGATCAAACCAGCCCGCGCCGGTGCCCGGTCTTGGGCTGCTGGCCGGCGCCACTGCGACTCCTCGACCACCCGGGTGTTGATGGTGACGCCACCTCGAACCCGGCCGCCCGCGACCTCAGCGGCTCCCTGGCAGAACCGCACCCACATATTCAGCTGTATCTCCTTGGCTAACCGCAGATGCGTATAAAGCAGGTTGACCATCGGGCTACCCGGTCGGGCCCACGCTTCGATCTCGAATTGCAGCGAACTGCCTCGAGGCCACGCCCGGAACTCGATCTGTCCTGCTTCCATATGGTTGAGCAAAGTCGCCAACCGGAACGAAGTCTCGGTCCGGTCGACCACCCGGACCGGTCCGTCCCAGGGGCCCGGCATCCGCACCGTCAATTCGTCGCCGACGGCGAGACCGTCCGAATCCTTGTCTACGGAAGTGACCTCGGAAGGCACCGCTCGATTGAGATCCGCGGCCAGGGTGGAAATCAGCTCCTGCGCCGTCATGGTGGTCCCGTCGATGCACACCGCGAACACACGATGAAACAGCGGACCGGCACCGCGTTCCAGCGGCTGGCTACATTCGTCGATGCAATGCCCGGGCAGCGGCGGCGGTAGGTCGTCAACATCACCAACCTGCACCGTCCGGTGCAGCGGCATGATCTGCCACAGGTAACGCCAAGACACCAGCACCATCCCCAGCGACCACCGGAACAAGATGGTGGCCCACTGAGGCACGTGTGAGCCGAGGTTGCGCACCCGCCTCTCCCCTCGCGACCGTCAGCGAATGCGTGGACGCTGGTGGTGTTCCCCGTGATGGACCGAACAAACCCACAGACATGGAGGTACAGATGGTGGGTCAGTGGCTGCATCGGGCCGGGCTGCGCAGTACTTACTTGCACGTGATGTCGATCGGGTCGATCGCCCTGTGTCTGGGTCTATGGATCCGGGCCAAGACCGTCGGTCAGGATGAACGGTGCAATGCCGAGCGGCGGGCACTGTTCGTCGGGCTGTGGCCGCCCATGTTCTGGCTCATCGGCGACACGCTGCGCGAGGTCGAGAACCGCGATGCGTGACCGGCTCCTGGGCAACATCGACTACGCCGCGGCGCTGCAGGATCTGCGTGGCCGGCCGGTGAACTACGACCCGGCCGAGGTGCGCCCCCCGCAGTGGCGTTTCGACGTGCACCGCCACCCGATCGCCCGCGAGCGTCCTGGCCCGCCGGAACCGAGCGGCGCGTGGGAGCTCGCCTGCGCGCTGGTGCGGGACTACGAGTTCACCCCTCCCGAACTGATCCGGGCCGTCTACCAGCGCCGAGACCCGCTGCTGGGCCGCGACATGCTGCTCGAAGCCCGCTTCTACGGCCTGCGGTTCTATCTGGGCGTCCGAATCACGGAGATCACTGACGAGGTCCGTGCCGGCGAGCGGGTATGGGGTTGGTCCTACCAGTCCCTGCTGCGTCATTTCGAACGCGGCAAGGTGACCTACACAGTGGTCAAACATCTCGATACTGGAGAGGTCGAGTTCGTCGCATCCTGCCAGTCCCAGCTGGCTCCGACGCTGGGACCCGTCATGCGACTGGGCTGGCTGCTATTCGGACGCCGCACGCAGTTGCGGTTCTACCGACGGTGCGGCCAGCAACTGCAACGACTCGTCCAGGCAACGTTGATCGGCGACCGGGACACGCCCGCGGCCAAAGCACCGCTCGGGATCGACGACCTGGTGTTGGTACCGACCGGTGCCGAACCGCACCCGCTCGACCGTCTCACCATCCGCCGGCACGACCCGGCGCGGTGAGCTGTGGTCAGCGTGACGGGCGTGGACGGGGGCTGGAGGGCTGCACGAGTCCGGTCTGATAAGCGGCGGCCACCGCTTGTGCTTTCTCTCGGACGTTGAGTTTCGCCATCACCCGGGCGAGATGTGTTTTGACGGTGGCTTCGCTGATGAACAGTTGCTCGGCTACTTCGGCGTTGGACAATCCCCGGGCGAGTTGGGTGAGAACCTCCCGCTCGCGGCGAGTCAGCTGAGCCATCTCCGCTGGGGTCGGGACGTCCTGCTCGGGGCGGGCGGCGAAGTCGTCAATGAGCCGGCGGGTGACCGCAGGATCCAACCATGCCTCGCCGGCGACTACCGCACGGATCGCGGTGGCGATCTCGGTAGGGGCGGCATCTTTGAGTAGAAAGCCAGAGGCTCCGGCGCGCAGTGCGGCGTGGACGTAGTCATCGAGGTGGAAGGTCGTGAGAATAATGACTCTGACGGGTTCGCCGTTCTGGGCGGTCAGACCCTCATCGGTGACAGCGCGGGTAGCGGCGACGCCGTCGGTACCCGGCATCCGCACATCCATAAGGACCACATCCGGGCGATGCGCGCGGATCTGGACGAGGGCATCCTCGCCGTCGTTGGCTTCGGCGACGACGTCAATGTCCTTCTCGGCGTTGACCAACATTGTGATGCCAGCGCGGACGAGCGGCTGGTCATCGACTATCACGACTCTGATCACGCTAGTACTTTCCCTTGTTCCCCGCGGCCCTGGCTGGCGACACGCGGAACCGACGAGACCCCAGGCGTAGCGAACGGGATGGTCGCGGTCAACCGGTAACCACCTTCATGGCGGGGCCCTGCATCCAGATCCCCACCTGCCGCATGGGCTCGTTCACGCAGGCCCACCAAACCGCGACCGCCGGACAAGGGCTGCCCGGCTTGCCGCTTCGCGCAGTTAATGTCATTGTCGATCTGGATGCACAGACTGTGCGGTTTCCATATTAGCTGTAGGCGCGGATTGGCGTCCTTGCCGGCGTGTTTAAGGACGTTGACCAAGCCTTCCTGCACGATCCGGTATGCGGTGAGATCCAGGCTCGAGTCCAGCTCGCGTTGTATCCCTGTGATCTGCATGTTGACCGGCATACCGGCGTCTCGTAGTGAGGCGAGAAGCTCGGTCAGATCCGCCAAGCCGGGTTGCGGCTGGAGCCCGTCGACACCGTGGACGGCGCTACCGGGGTCGCTGTCCGAGAGGACTCCGAGCAGGCGCCGTAACTCAGCCATCGCCTGTTTGCCGGCGGTCTCGATGTGCGCGAGCGACCGGGTGACCTGAGCGAAGTCGGTCTCAGCGACTCGGGCTGCTCCGGCGGCCTGCAAGACGATCACGGTCACCGCGTGGGAAACGATGTCGTGCAGCTCTCGGGCTATCCGTCTCCGCTCCGCCGCCAACACTTCCGCTTCCCAGGCCGACTCCCGCTCGCGTTCCAGGACTTCGACGTTCCGACGGCCAGCCTGAGTCAAACGTCCCAAACCCCACGCCCAGCCTACCGAGACGAAAAAGAAAACACCGTTGGTTACGAGCGAATTGATCCCAGCGGTTTTGTATGCTGCCGCGGCCGCGACTACGCACGGGATGAAGGAGGCCAGCAACGCCAACAACGAAATTTTTCTGCCGTACTGGACAGAGACTGCGTACAAGGCAACGGGAATGCCTACGGCCGGGATATAATGGGGCATCATCGGCCACGCGGCCAAGGTGAACAGCCATTGAGTGGCAAGAACCGTGAGGGGCGCCCGGTCTCTCCAGAGTAGGGGTATGAGCGCCGCTAGGCCATACAGCCACTCGCCGAGCAACCATGGACTGGACGGCACATCACCTAACTTCACCCACGCAGAAAAGCTGAGACAGTTAAACGTATAGAGCGCCAAGATTAACAGTACATCTTGTTTCACCCGAGGTGGCACAGGGATACTCTGAGGTACCCAGCCCGCAATCCTCATCGGCTTCCTTACGTCTTGACAGCACTGGCGTGTTGGGAAGCATTATTGGAGTTAGTCTTGGTGTGGTCACTGGTGGAGCTGGGCGGATTGGGACAGAAGCCGGGTGTGTCGCCACAGGCAAGAACAGTATCAATCGATGGGGACGCGGCATTCTCGTTCACGGTCACCAGCGCAACAGCGGCGATGGCCATGAGGAAAGTCATGACAGCTATTATGGTACGTCTATGAAATGACCGCGCATGGGCACTTTTAGGGGCCCCACTTGCGGATGGCGCCTCAAAAGCGATCATCATGGTCTCCATCTCGGTAGCGACGCGTGCTGCAGTTCCTTATCAATTCGTCGCTGATTTTACCCTCGTCCTGCACGGAGGCAACCCCTCATGGTGGCCAACCCACTGATGTAGAAACCCCGCCAGGCTACCGCGTTTGATGTAGCGGGACTGCATGTCCTGGGGTACGGCGACGATGGTCTGTGGAATGCCTGCGCCGGTCGCGAACGCGAGGGGGGATGATGTGGGGCGTGTCTGCCGTGCCCCCACTTCGAATCGGTCCCTACCGGGTCGATCCCCCAGTCGTGCTCGCGCCGATGGCCGGGATTACCAACGTGGCGTTTCGCCGGCTGTGTCGTGAGCACGGCGCCGGGTTGTACATCTGTGAGATGATCACGAGCCGGGCTCTGGTGGAACGGCACCCCGGTACCCTGCGGATGATCACATTCGACGCCGCTGAGCGGCCTCGCTCGATGCAGCTTTACGGGGTTGATCCAGCGACGGTCCGCAAGGCCGTGGAGCAGGTCCGCAGCGAGGACCTCGCTGATCACATCGATCTCAACTTCGGCTGCCCCGTTCCGAAGGTCACCCGCCGCGGCGGCGGTGCCGCGCTGCCCTACAAGCGGGCCCTGTTCGGCGAGATCGTCCGTTGCGCCGTCGAAGCCGCCGGGCCCATCCCCATCACGGTGAAGTTCCGGATCGGCATCGACGAGGAGCACCACACTTTTCTCGACGCCGGCCGGATCGCGCAGGACGCTGGCGTGGCCGCCGTGGCCCTGCACGCGCGTACTGCCGCGCAGCGCTACTCGGGCACCGCCGATTGGGATGCCATCGCCGCGCTCAAACAGGCGGTCACGTCGATCCCGGTGCTGGGCAACGGGGATATCTTCGCCGCCGCCGACGCGATCCGGATGGTGGAGCACACCGGCTGCGACGGGGTTGTCGTGGGCCGCGGCTGCCTAGGACGGCCGTGGCTGTTCGCCGAGCTGGCAGCCGCCTTCAGCGCCACCCGCGCCCCGACGCCACCGGATCTCGGACAGGTCGC
>JGI12053J15887_10001744_pt1 | contig 10298 bp, 6 predicted proteins | sample MedBloCAOM1_O3_FD_15887 | JGI IMG/M metagenome (IMG submission 15887) | reverse complement strand
GCCGGTGGCACGCCTCGCCCACCGCGGCGAGAAGGAAGCCGTCGTGGCCTTGCCGGAGAGCTGGCTCGCCGAGACGCGCAAGTCCAAGGCGACCGTGCGGCTGTGGGCGGAGCGCGACCGCAGCTTCGACGCGCACCTGCGCGAGCTCTCGCCGCAGGCCGACCCGGCGACAAGGACATATGCGGCGCGCTTCACGATCGACAAGGCCGACGACGCCATTGCCTTCGGCATGACCGCAACCGTGACGCTCTCGCAGGCAGCCGACGCGAAGGTCGCGCGGCTGCCGCTCTCGGCGATCCTCAACCGCGGCACCGGACCGTCGGTCTATGCGGTCGACGCCTCGGGCGCGCTCGCGCTCAAGCCAGTCACGGTCGCCTCCTTCACCGAGGATGCGGCGCTGGTCTCGTCCGGGGTCGGCGACGGCGACAGGATCGTCACGCTCGGCGTGCAGAAGCTCGAAGCCGGACTGAAAGTTCGAACTGTCGAAAGCCAATGAGTTCCGAAGTGAAAGCGCGAACGAAGTGAAGGCGCAAAGATTGCGGGGTGACATCATGCAACGCTTTAATCTGTCGGAATGGGCGATCACCCATCGGCCGCTCGTCCTGTTCATGATCATCCTGCTCGGCGCTGCCGGCATCTACTCCTACGTCAATCTCGGTCGCGCCGAGGACCCGTCGTTCACGATCAAGACCATGGTCGTGCACGTCGGCTGGCCGGGGGCGACGGCGACCGAAATGCAGACGCAGGCCGTCGACAAGATCGAGAAGAAGCTCCAAGAGCTCCCTTATCTCGACCGCATCGAGAGCTATTCCCAGCCCGGCGGCTCCTACATCCGCGTGACGCTCAGCGACAAGACGCCGCCCGCCAAGGTGAAGGAGCTCTGGTACCAGGTCCGCAAGAAGGTCGGCGACATCAAGCACGAGCTGCCCGCGGGCATCACCGGCCCCGATTTCAACGACGAATACGGCGACGTCTATTCCGCGCTCTACATGCTCAGCGCCGACGGCCTGAGCCTTGCCGACCTCAAGACCCGCGCCGAGGACATCCGCCAGAGGCTGCTGCGGGTCCCCGACGTCAACAAGGTCGACATCATCGGCGAGCGGCCGCAGAAGATCTTCATCGAGTTCAGCCACGGCAAGCTCGCCATGCTCGGGGCAACGCCCCAGCAGATCTTCGACAGCGTGGCGAGGCAGAACGCCGTCATCTCCGGCGGCTCGGTCGATACCTCGGCCGACCGCATCAATCTGCGGGTGACCGGCGCGTTCTCCGGCGCCGCCGCGATCGCCGCCGTGCCTGTCGACGTGAATGGACAGGCGTTCCGGCTCGGCGACATCGCAACCGTCAAACGCGGCTACGAAGATCCGCCGACTTTCATGGTGCGCGAGGACGGCAAGCCGGCGCTCGGCCTCGGCGTGTCGATGCAGGACGGCGCCAATATCATCACGCTCGGGCAGAACCTCAAGCGCGCGATGAGCGCGATCACCGCCGAGCTTCCGGTCGGCATCGAGGTCACGCAGATTGCGGACCAGCCCCACATCGTCAATGAATCCGTCTCGGAATTCGTCAAGACCTTCGTGGAAGCACTCGTCATCGTGCTGGTCGTGAGCTTCCTGTCGCTTGGCTGGCGCACCGGTATCGTGGTGGCGCTGTCGGTGCCGCTGGTGCTGGCGATCGTGCTCCTGGTGATGTACGCGGCGGGGCTCGACCTTCACCGCATCACGCTCGGCGCGCTGATCATTGCGCTCGGATTGCTGGTCGACGACGCCATCATCGCCATCGAGATGATGGTGGTGAAGATGGAGCAGGGCTGGGACCGGGCGCGGGCAGCGACCTTTGCCTGGACCTCGACCGCGTTTCCGATGCTCACCGGNACGCTGGTGACCGCCGCGGGNTTCCTGCCGGTCGGCTTCGCCAAGTCGAGCGCCGGCGAATATGCCGGCGGCATTTTCTGGATCGTCGGTCTCGCGCTGATCGCGTCCTGGGTCGTTGCGGTGCTCTTCACCCCCTATCTCGGGCTGAAACTCCTGCCCGATCTTACGAAGCANCGCGCGCACGGGAATCCCGACGCGATCTACGATACGCGGATCTATCGGACGCTGCGGAGGGTGATCGAGCTGTGCCTGCGCTGGCGCAAGACCGTCGTTGCCGTCACGGTGCTGATGTTCGTCGCGGCGGTCGCAGCTTTCGGCCTGGTGCAGCAGCAATTCTTCCCGACCTCGACCCGTTCCGAGCTGTTCTTCGAGATGCGCTTGCCGGAAGGCACCGCCATCGGCGTAACCGACGCAGCCGCAAAGAAGGCGGAGCATCTGCTCGCCGGCGATCCGAATATCGTGACCTATACCACCTATGTCGGCCAGGGCTCGCCGCGCTTCTGGCTCGGGCTCAACCCCGTGCTGCCCAATCCGAACTTTGCCCAGATCGTCATCGTCACCAAGGACCTGGAAGCCCGCGAGCGCGTCAAGGCGCGGCTGGAAAAAGCCATCGCGGATGGTGCGGTAGCGGAGGCCCGCTCACGCATCGACCGGTTCACGTTCGGCCCACCGGTCGGATTTCCCGTGCAGTTCCGCATCGTCGGACCCGATCCGATGAAGGTGCGCGCGATCGCCGAAGAGGTGCGCCAGGTGATGGCGACGAACCCCAAGATCGTCGATCCGCATCTCGACTGGAGCGAGCAGGTCAAATCGATCCGGCTCGAGGTCGACCAGGACCGTGCCCGCGCGCTCGGCCTCACCCCCCAGGACGTGGCGCAGACGCTGCAGACGCTGCTGTCGGGCTTTACAGTCACGCAATATCGCGAAGGCATCGAGCACATCGACGTGATCGCGCGCGCCGTTCCCTCCGAGCGTCTCGAGCTCAACCGCCTGCCGGCGCTGACCATCACGACCCGCAACGGCGTCGCGGTGCCGCTGTCGCAGATCGCGCGCCTCAACTACGAATACGAGGAGCCGATCCTCTGGCGTCGCAACCGCGACATGGTGCTGACCGCGCGCGGCGACATCGTCGACCACGTGCAGGCGCCGGACGTCAGCAAGGCGATCGAGCCCAAGCTGCAGGCGATCAAGGACGCCCTGCCCTACGGCTATCGCATCGAGACCGGCGGCTCGATCGAGGAGAGCGTCAAGGCCAACGGNGCGCTGGTCGCGGTGTTNCCGGTNATGGCGATCGTGATGCTGGCGTTCCTGATGATCCANCTGCAGAGCTTCTCGCGGCTCGCCTTGGTGTTCGTGACCGCGCCGCTCGGGCTGATNGGAGCGACCGGCGCGCTGCTGGTCTCCAACCGGCCGTTCGGCTTCGTGGCCCTGCTCGGGTTGATCGCGCTCGCCGGCATGATCATGCGCAATACCGTGATCCTAGTCGATCAGATCGACCGCGACATCGCCGCCGGGCACGGCCGTCACCGCGCCATCATCGGCGCAACCGTGCGGCGCGCGCGCCCGGTGGTGCTCACCGCCCTTGCCGCCATCCTCGGCATGATCCCGCTCGCCGAGAGCATCTTCTGGGGACCGATGGCCATCACCATCATGGGCGGCCTGTTCGTCGCCACGGTGCTCACGCTGCTCGTGGTGCCGGCGCTCTACTCGCTCTGGTTCCGGGTGCGCAGCGACGAGACCGACGATGCGCACGGCCTCAATGGCGAACGGGCCGCGCCGTTCGACCACGAGCTGGAACCGATCCGGCTCGCCGCGGAATAACGCAGCAACAATGCGGGAATAATGCAGCAACAATATTGCGCTTGGCTGAGGGGCCTCATCAACTGATCAGCGAGGGGAATCGAATGCATTGGTGTCATCGCGAACCAACGCTCAAGGACATGCTGTCCGACTCCGTCATCAGGGCCGTGATGGACGCCGATGGCGTCGATCCACGCGAGCTCGAGGAGATGCTGACGCGAATAGGCCGAGCCCCGGACCCTTTTCCGCAGCGACGTTGGTGGGGACCGTGGACCGCGGAAACGCCATTCCGTTAGCGCATCTACCCGGTCAGCACATCCTCGATGCGGATTGGAAAATCGCGCATGCGCTTGCCCCCGTGGCATGGGACACTGCGTTGGCGATAGCCGCATCGAGGAGAATCCTCGTGATCGACGGAATCGCGGGAAAGCGCCGCCAGTGTTGCATTTTTGCCGATTGGGTTTGCTCGGCCAAAATGGGGGACCTCGGCCGCGCGGACGCCGGACAAGGGCAAAGCTCCGTTCCAGCGTTCCACTCCCTGGGGCTTGGAACGTGGAACGGTGAATCCGGCGGCATCACCAGGGACGTGAGGGCCTTTGCGTGAACGAACCAAAACGGGCGTCCAACTCCCAGTTGTCGGATTCGCGAAACAAATCCACCCGTCGGGAAATTGGCGAAACAAACCCACCGTACGGAATTGGCGAAACCCACCGGGACGAAATCGGCAGACCAAACCCAATCGGCACAATTGCCACATCTCGGTGGCGCACGCGACTAGACCGGCCACTCCTCCAGCCGGTAGGCCGAGTCCCAGAACATCCACTCGAGCTGGGTCGCGCGCTTGAAGGCGGCGTGCATCCGTTCACGCAGCGAGTCCGAGGCGGTCGCGGCGACTTCGTCGGTGGCGGCGATCACGCCGCGGACGGCGTTGTGAAATTCCTCGCCGGCATAGGTGTCGATCCAGGCCTGGTACGGATTGTTGGGCCGGGCGCGGGCGTGGATGTCGCGCCCGACCTCGGCGTAGATCCAGAAGCAGGGCAAAAGCGCCCCCAGCAGCACCTCGTAGGGCTCCGCGAAGGCCGTCGCGAGAAGGTATGACACGTAGTGATGGCACGCCGGCGAGAGCGGCGTTCGCGCGAAGATATCGGGCGTGATTCCGTACTGCTCGAAAAACGAGCCATGCAGCGCCCGCTCGACCACGATCGCGCCTTCCGCGGATTTGGCAAATTGGACGATGCGGTCTGCATCCGGGGCCTTCGCGGCCGCCAGCGTCAAGGCGCGCCCGAAGCCGATGAGATAGTGCGCATCCTGCGTGATGTAGTGCTTGAACCGCGCCTCGCTCAGCGAGCCTGCCGCGAGCTCGGCGTTGAAGGCCATCGTGCGGATGACCTCATAGACCGAGGCATTCCGGTCCCAAGCTTGTCGCGAGAAAGCCTGGCGCGAGAAGGGTGCTGTCATGAAAACTCAGGCGAGGTCCGATCCCGGATTGCCGATCGTCTCCATGGCCGCGATGATCGATCGCAGGCCTTTGATATCGAAATCCTCGCGCACGAAGATGCCGACCTGGAAGCTGCCGAGCGGCGGAAGCGCCTGTTCCTCGATCACGAGATGGGCGGGAATCAGCCGTCGCGTGAGCGGCATGTAGCCGAGCCCGGCGGCGACGGCCGCGAACCTTGCCCCGAAATCGACCGCCGAAAACACGATCCGATAGCGCCGCTTTTCCCGCTTNAGCACGTCGGTGGCGATACGGTCCACTTGCAATATGCTTGGAGAGCTGATGAGCGGCACNACATCGCCAGCCGGCATNNCGAAATTGCGGGCTCTNACCCATCCTATTCTCTCGGTCCACGAGCACACGGCATCCGCNANGTCNTTGGCCTCGCAATAGGCGAAAGCGACATCCANATAGCCGAGCCGAAGCATGCGCAACAGGTTCGGAGAATTCTCGCAGCAGGTTTGCAATTGCGTGTCCGGGGCATGCGAGCGAATTTCCTTGACGATGTCCGGCAGCAGGCTCCCCGCCAACAGGTTGGGAACGCCGAGCCGAATGACCTGCAAGCCGACTTCGGTCCCGCATTCGAACACGATCTGATCGTTGATGGACAACAGGCGTTGCGCGGACTTCAACACCTCCAACCCGGTCTGGGTCAGATTGATGCCCGACAGTTTCCGGTCGATGATCTCGCGGCCGACGATGATCTCGAGCTTCTTGATCTGCTGGCTGACTGCGGGCTGCGTCAGTTGCAGCAATTGCGCGGCCTTGGTGAAGCTGCGCAGCTCGCAGACCGTCACCAGCGTCCGCAGCAGATCGGTCGGGACGTTGGTCTTGATGCTCTCGGCAAACATCGTCGACTTCGGGCTCATGATCGCGATCGCTCCGGCATCACGCACCAATTTGCGGCAGGTGCCATGACCCGCCGACTTTTCGTTTTCACTAGTGCGGCGGATTTGACGTTCCTATCAGCATTGCCGCGAGTCTTTCATAGGAACACCAAATCCAAAGCCGCACCAGAATCATGGAGTTGCTAGTGTCCCTTTGGTTCCGACGTTCGTGAAAGTGCGTGCTGCAAGGGGCACGAACGTCGGAACCGGGACACTAGGGCTTCAAATCAAGCTCTTTTGCCAGGGTGGCATCTTTATCGAGTTGATTCTTCACGATCGTGGCGAATTGCTCGGGAGTGTCAAGGACGGGCACCATCCCGAGCGCCGTGAAACGCGCCCGGGTGGCCTCGTCTTGCTGGGCCGCCGCCAGCGCGCTGCGGACACGCTCGACGATCGGGCGGGGAGTCTGGGCCGGCGCAAACAGGCCGTGCCAGAGCGCGACGTCGTATCCGGGCACGCCGGATTCCGCGATGGTGGGAATATCCGGTGCCAGGACCGAGCGTTCGGCGCTCGACACTGCAAGGATTCGAAGACCATCGTTGCGCCGCGACAACGCGTCGGGAGCTGCGAGCAGGCCGAACTGGACCTGGCCGCTGAGCGTGTCCTGCACTTGTCCGGCGGAGCCCCGATAGGGAATGGCCACGAAGTTGGCTCCCGCCATCTTGCCCAGCAATGCACTCGCGAGATGGGTCACCGTTCCGAGGCCGGGATGTCCGTAGCGTATGGTTTCCTTCGGATCCTTGCCGGCGGCGATCAGGTCCGCCACGGTCTTGATCTTGGAGCTTTCGGCTACGACCAGAAAGAACGGCGAGGTCATCACCCTGGAGATCGGCTGGAACGCGGTCTTGACGTCGTAGGAAATCGGCGCATTGAGCGCGTTGGTCACCGGACCGGCGGTGCTGATGAAAATCGTGTATCCGTCGGGCGGCGCGTGGGCGACGAAGGTGGCGCCGACGATGCCGTTCGCGCCCGGGCGATTGTCGACGATGATCTTCTGGCCCAGATTCTGCGACATCGTCGGTTCGATCAGACGGCCGACGATATCGATGCCGCCGCCCGGTGGCGCTGCAACGACCAGTTTGATGATCCGCGACGGATAGTCATCGGCAGTCGCGACGCCATAGGCGCTGGCGATGAGCGCTCCTAGCAACAGCGCTCTCGGCGCACTCCTGATCATCGCTTGCTACTCCAATCGCGTGCTTGACCGATCCGCAGTCCGGCAGCTAACCAAGTTGGCCAAGATAACGGCGGCAGGATGTTTTCTCACGTGTATCCGAATTTTGCGACACGCTTTCTTACCAATTTACCAACCGGCGGTTGAGCGGCCAGCCAGCGACAATACGTCGCCTCGGGAGTCGGGAATGCCCATTCGGATCGGGACCGGGGAGCGGGGCGGCACCTTCCACACGCAGGGGCTCGCGCTGAAGGCCGCGCTCGAGCGCGACCCGTCCGTGCCCGGAATCGAGGTCGTGGAGTCGCGGTTGGGTGTGAGCATCGAGAACGCCAATCGCCTGCACACGGGCGAGATCGATTTCGGCTTCGTGTCGGCGCCATGGGTTGTCGCCGCGAAAAAGGGCGAGCCGCCGTTCGACCGTCCAATCGATCTGCGGGTTGCGGCGCCGATGAACATCGGCCCGAACTTCTTCGTGGTTCGCGCCGATTCCGGGCTTCGAAAAGTCTCCGATCTGCGCGACAGAAAGGTCGCCGTCGGCCTCAAGAACAACGGCATGACGCAACATGCCGAGGCGGTCTTTGCCGCTCTCGGAATCGCTTCCGACGATCTGGAGCGAGTCTATGTCGACTTCGCCGGGGGCGCCGACATGCTCGCCGCGGGCGAGGTCGATGCGCAGTTCCAGTGCCCGATCCCCAATCGGGTGATGAGTGACCTTGCCGAGCGCGTTCGGGTGCGCGTCCTTTCCTACGACCCGCCGCACCTCGATGCAGCGCTCAAGTCCATCCCGCATGATCGCCCGATCATGATGCGAAAAGGCTCGTTCCGCGGCGTCGATGAAGACGTGCCGCAGCTCGGCGTGGTCAATCTCCTGGTGACCCATGCGCATATCGATCCCGACACCGTCCGGCACATCGTCCGCGCCATCGTATCGGCTGCGATCGAGCTCGGCCGTCTCGATCCGCTGTTTGCGGGGCTGACCGAGCTATTCGATGCACTCAAGAGCCGCAGCCGGACGGCGCTGGAATTCGACGGGGTCGAGCTTCACGCCGGCGCAGTCCGCGCCTATGCCGAAGTCGGACTTCTAAGGTAGCAATTCCGGGACTTCACACCTTGCCGAGCGCCTGCAGCACGACCTCCGGTGTCATCGGCTGCGAGGTCACGCGCGCCCCGAACGGCCGCAGCGCATCGTTCACGGCGTTCATCACCACGGCCGGCGCCGCCCCCGTGCCGGACTCCCCCACTCCCTTGGCGCCGAGCTCCGACACCGACGTGTAGGTCTGCACGTGCGCGACGTCGATGTCGGGCATCTCGCCCGCCATCGGCGTGAGATAGTCCGCCATGGATGCATTCACGAGCTGACCGGCCTCGTCATAGATGCAGTGCTCGAAGAGCGCGCCGCCGAGACCCTGCACGCATCCGCCTCGCACCTGCTCGTCGGCCAGTTGCGGATTGATGATGCGGCCGCAATCCTCCACCACCCAGTGCTTCAACAGCCGGATGAAGCCCGTGTCGGGATCGACCTCGACATAGGCGCCGTGAATGCCGTTGGTGAAAATGTACAAGTCGTCGAGCAAGCGGTAGCGGCGCGTGACCGAGAGCCTCGGCTGCACGCTGTTGGGGAGCTCGCCGACCTGGAAATGCCCGATGCGGCCGATCTCCGCGAGCGAGATGCGCCGCGTGCCGCTGTTCGCATCGACCACGTGCCCATCGAGAAGATCGAGCGCGGACGGCGCCGATTGCAGCAGCGTGCCGGCTATCGAGAGAATTTCGCTGCGCAGCTCGTGCGCGGCCTGGAACACGGCTTCGCCCCCAATCGCGGTCGCTCGCGAGGCATAGGTTCCGCCGCCGTAAGGCGTCGCGTCGGTGTCGCCCGAGATCACCCGCAACTGCTCCATCGGCACGCCGAGCACGCTGGCGGCGATCTGACCCATGACCGTGTCGACGCCTTGCCCCTGCTCGGTCACTCCCACCGCGCAGATGATGCCGCCGCCGGGCTCGAGCTTGATCGTACAGGCATCTTGCGAGGCGATCGGGGCGCCGCCGGCGCCGTAATATCCGCGGGGCCCGGGCGCCGTTCCCTTGATGAAGGCCGCGATTCCGATACCGCGATGGATTCCCTGCTTTCGCAGTTGCGCCTGCTCTTCGCGCAGCGCCGCATAGCTCATGCGCTCGGTAAGCTTGTCGAGGCAGCGCTGATGCGACATGTCATCGACCTTGATCCCGGACGCCGTGGTGCAGGGATAGCAATCGTCGGGCATCACGTTGCGCCGCCGAATCTCGACCGGATCGAGCCCGGTCGCCTCCGCCGCCCAGTCGACCAGCGCTTCGCCCACCGAGTTGCCGATCGGATGGCCGACGGCGCGATATTGCGAGGTCGGCACCTTGTTGAGATAAACCACGGACGCCTTCGCGCGATAGTGCTTGTGCTTGTAGGGTCCGGCCGTGATGTTGAGGATCTGGTTCGCTTCGAAGACGCTCGTGCGTGGAAACTGCGAATAGGCGCCGGCGCCCGAAAGCACGTCGATGTCGACCGCCTGGATGTCGCCGGCCCTGCTCACGGCCATGCGCGCGGTAATGAGGTTCTCGCGCGCGTGAATGTCCGAGACGAAGGACTCGATCCGGTCGGCGATGAACTTGACGGGCCGCCCGAGCGCCATCGCTGCCGCGGTCGCCGCGATCTCATCGCCGAACGTGTGAATCTTCAGCCCGAACGAGCCGCCGACATCGGGAGCGACGACCCGCACGTTGTGCTCGGGCACGCCCAGCGTGCGCGCGAACACCGTCTGGATCATGTGCGGGACCTGGCTGCTGGTATAGAGCGTGAGCCGCCGCGTATGCTTGTCGTAGTCGGCCAGAAGGGCGCGCGATTCCAGGCTCACCGCGGTGTGCCGCCCGAAGCTGAACGTGCCGTCGACGACGATATCGGCGGCCGCGAACGCCGCATCCACGTCGCCGGTGTCGATCACCTTGCGGAACGCGAGATTGTCGCCGAGCTCCGGATGCAGCACCGCCGTCTTGGGATCGAGCGCAGTTTCCTTGTGCGCCACCACCGGCAGCTCCTGCCACTCGAT
>JGI12053J15887_10001743_pt1 | contig 10299 bp, 8 predicted proteins | sample MedBloCAOM1_O3_FD_15887 | JGI IMG/M metagenome (IMG submission 15887) | reverse complement strand
CATGCCCCCTCCGCCCGCTGCGCGGGCACCTCCCCTTCGCGAACTCCGCGAAGGGGAGGAAATAGCAACCGCCGGCCCAACATCTACGCCGCCCTCCGCGCCGGTTCGGCCGCCACCTTGCCGTGGATCGCGATCGTCGAGTTGAGCGTCGACTTGCGCCCGTCTTCGAAGGTGATCTCCACCGTGACGTCGGCCTGCGCCCTGCCGCCATAGAAGGCGTCGATCACGCTGGCGTACTTCTCGGCCACGAAGCGCCGGCGCACCTTGCGGGTGCGCGTCATCTCGGCATCGTCGGCTTCGAGCTCCTTGTTGAGCAGCAGGTATCGTTTGACCTGCTGCACGTCGGGCAGGCTGGCATTCGCCTTGGCGATCTCCGCGCCGATCAGGCCCGCAACCTCCGATTTGCCGCTGAGGTCGACATAGCTCGTATAGACCAGGCCTTGCTTCTCGGCCCACGTGCCCACGGTCTGCATGTCGATCGCGATCATGGCGGCGACGAACGGCCGCTGGTCGCCGAAAGCGACGGCTTCGCGGATGAACGGGCTGAACTTCAGCTTGTTCTCGATGAATTGCGGCGCGAAGGCCGAGCCGTCGGCGAGTTTGCCGACATCCTTGGCGCGGTCGATGATGACGAGCTGGCCCTGCTTGTCGAAGAAGCCGGCATCGCCGGTCTTCAGCCAGCCGTCGGCGGTCAGGGTCTCGCGCGTCACCTCTTCCTGCTTGAAGTAGCCCTGGAAGACGTTGCAGCCTTTCAGCAGGACCTCGCCGCGATCGTCGATCTTGATCTCGATGCGCGGGATCGGCCGGCCGACCGTGTTGGGATTGGCCTCGGCATCGGCCTGGCAGGCAATCAGCGCCGACGCCTCGGTGGCGCCGTAGACCTGCTTCAGGTTGATGCCGAAGGAGCGGAAGAAGCGATAGGTGTCGGGTCCGAGCGGCGCGCCGCCGGTGTAGCACCAGCGCGCCTTGCTGAGGCCGAGCTGGTCGCGCACCGGCCCGTAGACCAGCACCTCGCCCAGCGCGAGGCCCGCGCGGTCGGCCAGCGACAGGCCCTTGCCGTCGGTCCGCTTCAGCTCGCAACGCTCGGCGAGGCTGCGGAAATGCTCGAACACGCGGCGCTTGAAGGGTGAGGCGTCGCTGCCCTTGATCTGCGTCAGGGTGAGCATGTTCTCCCAGATGCGCGGCGGCGCCAGCATGGCGTCGGGACCAAGCTCGCGCAGATCGCGCTGCACCGTCTCGGGATTCTCCGGGCAGTTGGCGGTGAGGCGCGCCACCAACGCCATGCCCAGCGTGAAGGCGGCATCGCCGACCCAGGCCATCGGCAGGTACGACAGCCAGTTGTCGCCCACCTTGACGTCGTTCACTTCCACGAACGACTCGGCCGTGGCGATCATGTTGCGGTGGCTGAGCATCACGCCCTTGGGGCTGCCCGTCGTGCCCGAGGTGTAGGCGATCATCGCCGTGTCGTCGGCGCCGCCCCTGGCGATCTCGGCCTCGTAGAAATCCGGATTGGCCGCGCCGAACCTGCGTCCCTCTTCCAGCACGCTCTCGAAGGAGCGCAGGATCGGATCGTCGTAGAACGACAGGCCACGCGGATCGTCGAAGACGATCCAGCGCAGCTTCGGCAGCTGTCCTTTGAGCGACAGCGCCTTGTCGACCTGCTCCTGGTCCTCGGCCACGATCACCGATGTCTCGGCATGGCCCAGCACATAGACCAGCTCGGAGGCGATCGAGTCCTGGTAGACCGGCACCGAGATGCCGCCCAACGCCTGGGCCGAGAGCTGCGCAAAATAGAGCTGCGGGCGGTTGTCGCCCACCACCGAAAGCTTGTCGCCGCGCCTGAAATCCAGCGCCGCCAGGCCCAGCGCGAAGTCGCGCACGTTGTCGCGATAGGCGGTCCAGCTGTAGGTCTGCCAGACGCCGCGTGTCTTTTCGCGGATGCCGGCGCCCTTGGGATCTTCCTCGGCGTTGCGCTGCAACAGCTTGGGAAGCGTCGAGGTCTTGGCGTGATCGATCAGGCTCATGCCCGTCCTCCTTTCTTGCCGGCGCCGAGATAGGCCTCGATGACCGCGGGGTCGCGCTGGACCTCCTCGGGCGTGCCGGCGGCGATGCGCCGGCCGCGGTCGAGCACGACCACCCTGTCGGAAATGTCCATGACCACGCCCATGTCATGCTCGATCAGCACGACGGTGACGCCGCGTTCCTGGTTCACGTCCAGGACGTAGCGCGCCATGTCCTCCTTCTCGTCCTGGTTCATGCCGCCCATCGGCTCGTCGAGCAGCAGCAGCTTGGGCTCGAGCGCCAGCGCCCGGCCCAACTCGACGCGCTTGCGCAGGCCGTAGGCCAGCGACGCCGTCGTCTGCTTGCGCAGGTCCTGGAGCTTCAGGAACTCGATGATCTCCTCGATCGCCTCGCGGTGAGCGATATCTTCCTTCTGCGCCATGCCCCAATAGACGACGCTAGCCAGCACGCCCGCCTTCATGCGGACGTGGCGGCCGAGCATCAGATTGTCGAGGACGGTGAGACCGCTGAACAAGGCGATGTTCTGGAAGGTCCGCGCGATGCCGAGGGAGGCGATGTCGCTCGGCTTCTTCTGGGTGATGTCGCGGCCTTCGAGGAGAATGCGGCCGCTGTCGGGCTTGTAGAAGCCCGAGATCATGTTCAGGAGCGACGTCTTGCCGGCGCCGTTGGGACCGATGATGGACAGGATGCTGCCGCGCGGCACGTCGAGCGACACGTCCTGGACGGCCGTCACGCCGCCGAATCGCTTGGATACGCTCTCGACCACAAGCTGGTTGTCGCCCTCTCGCGCAATCACGCGCTGGGCGGACGCCCCCACCATGAACCCTCCCTAAACTACAGGCTCATATTCCTTATTTGTTGGCGTCATCATGCAGGCTCCGATGGGCGAAGGCAACGCACTGTCTTTCCTCCCCAGCGAAGCTGGGGAGGTGGCCGCGTAGCGGACGGAGGGGTCATGAGCATCACGACTGGTGCAGATGACCCCTCCGGCCCTCCGGACTACCTCCCCATCGCGGACTCCGCGATGGGGAGGTAGAGTTCACCGCCGCCGCCCGAGGAGCCCCCATGCCGCGCCACATCGTTTGCCTTACTTTCGACCACGATCATCTGTCAGGCTTCATTGCACGGGGTCTGACTACGCCCACCGCGATATCGCGCGGCGAGTATGACGTCGTGGTCATCCCCCGCCTCGTGGCGCTGCTGGCGCGCTATGACATCAAGGCGACCTTCTTCACGCCCGGCCACACGATCGACAGCACGCCGGCGGCGGTGACGCCCTACGTCGAGGCCGGCCACGAGCTCGCCCATCATGGCTGGACGCACCGCCTGCCCGTCTCCCTGTCACGCGAAGAGGAGGAAGAGGAGATCGTGCGCGGCAACGAATCGATCAAGAAGATCAGCGGCCGCACCGCGCGCGGCTACCGCTCGCCGGCCTGGGACCTCTCGCCCCATTCGATCGAGCTCCTGCTGAAGCACGGCATCAAATACGACAGCTCGCTGATGGGCCACGATTACGATTGCTACTACGCCCGCCAGGGCGACGTGGCGGAACTGAAGACGCCGTTCGTGCGTGGCCGCGAGACCACCCTGATCGAGATGCCGATCAGCTGGTCGCTCGACGACTTCCCGCACTTCGAATACATGCGCTTGCCCAACGGCTCGGTCATGCCGGGCCTGATGAACGCCACGAACGTGCTGGAGAACTTCGTCGACGACTACACCTACATGACGCGCGTGCAGCCCGACTTCGGCATCCTGACCTACACCTTCCATCCGCACGTGATCGGCCGCGGCCATCGCATGATGATGCTGGAGCGGCTCATCCAGAAGCTGATGGAAGACGGCGCCGTGTTCATGACCATGGAAGCCGCCATGGGCGAGTGGCTGACGCGCCGGCAGGCGGGACGGAAGCAGGCGGCAGAGTAATTCTTCAAGCAGACCGCGGGCGGGACGCCCGCGGTCCGTTCATGACGTGCGCGCGACCCGGATCGCCCGGCAGATCGTCACCATCTTGCCGATGGCGTGATCGACGAAGGCTGAAACGCCGATCTCGATCTTGTCGGTCAAAGCCGGCCGCTCCGCCGAGATGGCTCGCGCCAGCACACGCGCCCGGTCGACTGCGGCCGCGCGATTGGCCGAGATGGCGCGATCGAGCGAGCCGTCGGCTTGAAGCGGCGCCAGCACTGTCTCGAGCCTCTGCAGGAACGCCGGCGCATGCGCCAGATGGCGATACATGCTGGCCAGGATCAGAGGCTGCGGCCGATCGCCGAAGTGATTGAGCCGCAGGACCCGTTGCCAGGTGTCGGGCGACACATCCGCCTGGGAGGCAAGCTTCGGTAAAATCACGTCAGGCGCCGGCAGCCGCGGCCCCTGCTCCGGCGTGCCCTGTGCTGCCGTCTGGCCGCGTAGCCAGGCGACCAGGGCACCGAGGGCAAAGAGATTTATCGTGTTGGAATGGTCGTAGCTTGCCAGCACCGCATCGACGCTCGCCGGTTCTCCGCCGGCGAGCGTGCTCAGCTTTGGCAGGATCATTTCCTCGCGGAAACGAACGGCGGCAGTGTCGGCCACGCCCAAAAGATAGAGAGGCTTAACCGCACCCCACGCCCACGGCAGTGCCCCGTCCAGAGTGGCGAGGTGGCGCCACACGAGATTGACCACGCGCACGCCCACGGTGGCGCGGATATCGGCAAAGAGCGCGGCCGTTTCGCCCGTCGCCTCGGCTTCGGCGACGGCGGGAAACGGATCGCTCACCCGGTCAGCGGCCCTTGAATTGCGGCCTGCGCTTTTCCATGAAGGCGCGGCGGCCTTCGATGTAGTCCTCGGAGGCGAAGCACTCCTTCACCAGCGCGCTGGTGCGGCCGAAATCGGGCTTGCCGTCGAGGCGGGTCAGCTCTTCGACAGTGCGCTTGGCCGCATGCATGGTGAGCGGCGCATTCTCGCCGATCAGCTTGCAGTAGTTGTCGACATAGGCGTCGAGCTCGGCATCCGGTACGACGCGGTTGATCAGGCCCATGCCCAGCGCTTCCTGGGCACTGAACATGCGGCCGGTGAAGAAGATCTCCTTGGCATTGGCCGGGCCGACCACGTCCATCAGCGTCTTGATGCCGGCTGCGCGGTAGCCGAGCCCCAGCCTGGCCGCGGGCACGCCGAACTTGCAGTTGTCCGAGGCGATGCGGATGTCGCAGGTCAGCGAGACGGCGACGCCGCCGCCGACGCAGTAGCCGCGGATCCGGGCGATGGTCGGCTTGGAACACTTGGCGAGACGAGCGTTGGCGACCTCGCCGATCTTGTCGTAATGGGCGATCTGCTCCGGCGTCGAGCGCGCCTTCTCGAACTCCGAGATGTCGGCCCCCGAGACGAAGGCCTGGTCGCCCGCGCCAGTCACGACCACGACGCGGATCGCTGGATCCTTCTCGAAATCATCGAGAATGACCGGAATCGCTTCCCACATGTCGGACGAGGTGGCGTTGCGCTTGGCCGGCTTGTTGAAGACGAGCCGGCCGACCGGACCGTTCTTCTCCGCGATCATATTGGGTGTGGGACTGATCATTGCGAACTCCTTTATTCATTTGCCCTCCCCAGCTTCGCTGGGGAGGTGCCCGCGTAGCGGGCGGAGGGGTCATGAGCCGCAGCTCGTGCGTCGCTTATGACCCCTCCGGCCTGCGGCCACCTCCCCACTTCGTGGGGAGGAATGGCTTACTTAGATGACGCCGCGCTGCCTGAAGCTGGCGATCGCCGCGGCGTCGTAGCCGGCCTCCTTCAGCACTGCCTCGGTATGCTCGCCCTGCTCGGGCGTCGCCGAACGCATTTCGAAGGGCGTGCGGCTCATGTTGATCGCCTGGCCTATGAGCTCGATCGGCCCAAGCTTGGGCGATGTCACGGGATGCGCCATCTTGAGGTGCTTGACCTGCGGATCGGCGAACATCTCGTCCATCTTGTAGATCGGCCCGGCCGGCACGCCCGCCTTGTTCAGCTTCTCGACCAGCTCGGCGCTGCCATAGGTCGCCACCCGCTTGTCGATCTCCCCGTTCAGCACGTCGCGGTTCTTGGCGCGCGCCCTGTCGGTCGAGAAGCGCTCGTCGGTCATCAGCTCCGGCGCCTGGATGCACTCGCAGAAGCGCTTGTAGATATGGCCGCCCGAGGCCGCGATGTTGATGTAGCCGTCCTTGGTCTTGAAGACGCCGGTCGGAATCGAGGTCGGATGGTTGTTGCCGGCCTGGCCCGGGACGTCCTTGGCCAGCGTCCAGCGCGCCGCCTGGAAGTCGCACATCGAGATCATGGCCTGCAGGAGCGAGCTCGATACCCACTGGCCCTGGCCAGAGACTTCGCGTTCCAACAGCGCCGTCAGGATGCCGATGGCGCAATGCAGGCCCGCGCCCACGTCGGCGACGGCGATGCCGGCGCGCACCGGGCCGCCGCCGGGCATGCCGGTGACCCACATCAGGCCGCCCATGCCCTGGGCGATCTGGTCGAAGCCCGCGCGCTCGGCATAGGGCCCGTCCTGGCCGAAGCCCGAGATCGAGCCCAGCACGATGCGCGGGTTCACCTTCTTCAGGCTCTCATAGTCGATGCCCAGCCGGAATTTCACGTCGGCGCGGTAGTTCTCGACCACCACGTCGGCCGTCTCGACCAGCTTCATGAAGACGGCCTTGCCGTCCGGCTCCTTGAGGTTGAGCGTGATCGAGCGCTTGTTGCGGTGCAGGTTCTGGAAGTCCGGCCCATGGCGCGGCCCGCCCATGTCCATGTCGCCGGCGCCCGGCGGCATCTCGACCTTGATGCAGTTGGCGCCCCAGTCGGCGAGATAGCGCACGGCGGTCGGGCCGGCGCGCACCCGCGTCAGATCGAGCACGGTAAAACGGGCAAGCGGTCCTGCGGTCATGGTCTCACTCTGGGTTAAATAACCTCACCCTGAGGAGGCCCGCAGGGCCGTCTCGAAGGGTGGGCAACAGACCGAGTCTGCGGCCATGCTTCGAGACGCTCGCTGCGCTCACTCCTCAGCATGAGGTTATCGTTGGGTCGACACTCTATTCTACCCGTACCATGGCGGCGGGATCGATCTCCAGCCAGACGCGGCTGCCGATTTCGAAAACCGTATCGGGGCCCGTAGAAACGCGCAGCGGCTTGGCCGCACCCAGCGGGCGAGCCTGATAATCCCAGTATTCGCCGAGATAGGACCGCCCTGCGATCTCGGCTTCGACCGCCAGCGCGCCGCCATTGGGCTTCTGGGCGGCTAGCCCGATCGCCTGCGGGCGCAGCGAATAGAGCAACTCGCCCGCCGCGGCCGCGCCCTCGAGCACCGACGCAGCGGCCGAAAAACCGTCGAAACGCACCTCGCCGCCCTGCCGTGCGCCTGCGAGGAAATTGGTCCGGCCGATGAAGCCTGCCACGAAACGGCTCTTCGGCCGGCCGTAGAGCACGTGCGGCGCATCGATCTGCTCGATTCGCCCCTTGTTCATCACCACGATGCGGTCGGACGTCACCATGGCCTCGGACTGGTCGTGCGTGACGTACACCGTCGTGATCTTGAACTCGTCGTGCAGGCGGCGGATCTCGAAGCGCATCTCCTCGCGCAGGTTGGCGTCGAGGTTGCTGAGCGGCTCGTCGAGCAGCAGCACCTCGGGCTCGACCACGATGGCGCGCGCCAGCGCCACCCGCTGCTGCTGGCCGCCCGACAGCTCCGCCGGATAGCGCCCCTTCAGCCCGCGCATCTGGACGACATCGAGGATCCTGTCGACCCGGCGGTCGATCTCCGCGTTGGCGAGCTTGCGGACCTGCAGGCCGAAGCCGACATTTTCGCCGACCGTCATGTTCGGCCAGATGGCGTAGCTCTGGAAGATCATCGACATGCGCCGCTTTTCCGGCGGCACGACACCCGAAGGGGTGGAGATCGTCTGGCCATCGAGCTCGATCGTGCCGGACGAAGGCGGCATGAANCCCGCGATCATGCGCAAGGTCGTGGTCTTGCCGCATCCCGACGGCCCCAGCAGGGANACGAANTCNCCCTTCTGCAGCTCGAGCGAGAGNTCCTTCACGGCCTCGAAGGCGCCGAAGCTCTTGGTGATGTTGCTGAGGACGAGCTTGCTCATGTCGCGGTGCGCCTCAGCATGAAGTCCCGTCCCAGCGCACGCTGGCCGATCCAGAGCAGCGGCAGGGTCAGGACCTGGAGGAGCAGCGCCAGGGCGGCGAGGTATTCGAAATTCCCCTCCTCGCTCATGTCGAAGATCATCACCGACACGACCTTGGTCCCCGGACCGTAGAGGAAGATCGCCGACGACAGCTCGCGCGTGGCCGGGATGAAGATCAGGAGCCAGGCCCCCAGCAGGCTGCGCTTGAGCAGCGGCGCCACGACGCGGCGCAGCGCGGTGATGCGGTTGCCGCCCAGGATGCGCACCGCCTCCTCCATCTCCGGGTTGATGCTGCGCATCGCCGCACTGTTGTTCACATAACCGATCGGCAGGAAGCGCGTGGTGAAGGCCAGGATCAGGATCAGCGCCGTGCCATAGAGCGCGAGCGGCGGCGGCGCATAGGCGGCATAGAAGCCGATCGCCAGCACGACGCCCGGAATCACGAAGGGGGCGATGCACAGGAAGCCCAGGACTCCGCTGAAGGGCACCAGACGACGCGTGACGATATAGGCCACGCCCAGCGTGATGATCACGCCGGCGGTGGCGGCGGCGCCGGCGAACAGGAAGGCGTTGATNACCGACTGGGCCGCCGTCGCATGCTCNAAGAGAATGAAGTGGAAATTCCTGAGCGAGATATTGTCGANTGCGAAGCCGCGGCCCCAGGCCTTGGCGAAGGCTGCCTGCAGCAGGAAGAGATAGGGCAGAAAGACCGAAAGCGCCGCCACGAACATGGCGTAGCCGAACATCGCCCAGCGCCAGCGCCCGAGCTCGATCGGCCGGCGTTCACCACCCTTGCCGGTGAGCGAGACGAAGCCCTTGCGGTGGGTCATCAGGCGCTGCACCAGGATCAGCATCACGGTGACGCCGAGCAGCGGCATGGCATAGGCCGCCGCCACCTCGACGCGCACCGGATTGCCGAAGAACTGGAAGAGCTGGGTCGTCGCCACGTTGAAGCGTGCCGGTATGGCGATCATGGCGGGCGAGGCGAACAGGGCAATGGCTTCGAGGAAGCAGATGATCAGTCCGCCCAGGATCGCCGGCAAGGCGAGTGGCAGGGTGACTCGCCGCATGGTCCGCCACGTCCCTGCCCCCAGGATATTGGCGGCGTCCTCCATCTCCGAGGACACCAGTTCGAGCGCGGCCGAGGTGAAGATGAATATGTAGGGAAACGAGTAGAGCGCGATGACGACGGCGAGCCCGGTGAAGCTGTAGATGTTGAACGGCCCCGCCTCGGCGCCCGTGGCGAACATGTAAAACCGGTTGAGCCAGCCGGCGTTGGGACCGGCCAGCAGGATCCAGGCGACCGCGCCTGTGTAGGGCGGTGTGATGAAGGTCGCCAGCACCAGCATGCGCACGAAGCCACGCCCCGGCATGTTGGTGCGCGACACGCCCCAGGCGAGCGGGATCGCGAACAGGCCGGCGAGCCCGGCGGAGACGGCGCCGAGCCTCAGCGAGTTGAACAGGGCCTCGACATAGCGCGAGCGCCCCCACGCCACGGCGTAGTTCGAGAAAGTGAAGCCGCCGGTGTGCTCGGCCGTGAAGCTGGTGACCACCAGGTAGACAAAGGGGCTCACCACCAGGAACAGCAGGACCGCGATGATGGCGATCCACAACAGCCAGGTCGCGTCCCAGCCGCCGACGCGCACCGGCCGCACCGACGAAGACGAAAGCGCAGGTGCGGCGACCGTCATGACACCAACGGTGTCATCCCGAGGCCGCAGGCCGAGGGACCTTTCCGGATCAGTAAAGGTCCCTCCCTACGCTCGGGATGACGGGGTTCGTTGAGCATCTATCTATCTAATTCCCGAACGTGTCGCGCCACTGCTCGATCACGTCGGGGATGCCCTTGTCGATCTCCGCGACGCTCGGGCGGATGGTCTTGATCTCGCTGATCGGCTTGGCGCCCGGTGGCGACGGGACCTCCGGACGCAATGGGATGGCAAAGTGCTTGGCGTTGATCTTCGCCGCCTCGATCGAATCGAGGTACTCCATGAAGAGCTTGGCGGCGTTGAGGTGCTTGGTGCCCTTGATGATCGCCGAGGGCGCGATAATCAGAACCGAACCGTCACTCGGGTAGGATACCGCCAGCGGATTGCCGCGGGCGGCGCTGAACAACGTCGAGCCGTCGGCGCCGGCCGCTACCTGCCGCTCG
>JGI12053J15887_10001742_pt1 | contig 10308 bp, 6 predicted proteins | sample MedBloCAOM1_O3_FD_15887 | JGI IMG/M metagenome (IMG submission 15887) | reverse complement strand
CGGGAGCCGAGGAGTGGCCGGAGACGTTGGACGAGAACGTCGAGTCTTCGTACGCGCTTTGGTCTGTAATCGTGGTCGCCGTTGGCCCGTTACCGCCGACCTGAAGCTGGAAGCCCTCGCTGACCGTCGGGGAAGCCGCGCCAGCATCAATCGAGGGGCTTGATGCTACTGGTTCCCATGATTGAACCGGCCGGTAAATTTCCTCGGCGCCGTGATGAAGATTTGGGTTGGTGAGATCGTACCCGCTGGCATCATCGCCATCACCATTGCCGCGTCCAAGGATGTTTTCTGGCTTCCGGATCGTCCTGATCTCGGGGCTACCCAGCAACTCCACCAAAACATCATTGTCGGACATCTGACACCTGTACTGCCGTCTCTTCGGTCAACCGACGACGACCTTCGGCGTCCATACAACAACAGACATATTAAATCCTAGCGAAGCGACGTAAGGGAGATCGGAGGTCAGCTTTAACCAGTGCTGAACGTATCGATGCCGGTTGCCTGCGAAGACATTCAAGCTGACTTAACGCCACGCTAACGCATCTCGTTAATAATCATCGGGCACTTCAGTTCTGAACAGCGTGCCCGTTGTGTTATTTGAAAAGTTTTCGAGCGGTTTTCCTTTGAGGGAGGGTTGGCGGCGGTTCACGCGACGCGCTGACGGCTCGTATCATGGTAAGCAGGTAAGCTTCCTATCGCTGAGCGATGCTGAATTCGTTCGAGAGCCGTCAGTTCCAATCGCGGTCAAGTTTGCATCCCTCTCCGTAAATCTACTGGCTTTGGCGCTCCCGCTGTCGATCATGCAGGTCTATGATCGGGTCATTCCGAACCATTCGTTGGCGACGCTCGCTTACCTGTTTTTGGGCCTCACATTTGCGATAGGCATTGACTATGTTTTGAAGATTTCACGATCAACACTCTTGTCCTGGCATGCGACGCAGTTCGCCGAGAAGGTGGAGAACGAAGGCGTTTCACGTTTCCTTCGAGCTCCTAACGGCGCATTCGAGCGTGACGCCGCCGCGGTAAACGTCAGCCGCTATGCCGCCGCGGCCGCATTGGCCGACTATCACAGCGGTCAGGCGCGGTTGGTGGCGATTGATCTGCCGTTTGTAGCCATAGCGCTGATCGTGTTGACGATCGTCGGTGGCACGATGGTACTCGTCCCTGCAATCTTGTTTTTTATCTTTGCCGCGCTTGCCATTGGTCGTGCGCGCAAATTCCGGAAGATACTGGATTCGCGCACCGCGCAAGACAATCGGAAGTACGACTTCATCGCCGAAGTTCTAGGCGGGATACATACGGTCAAGGGTATGGCAATGGAGCCGCAGATGCAGCGACGCTTCGAGCGATTGCAGCAAGCGGTTGCCGAAACGACAATGGCATCCATACTAACCGGTCAAGCCAACCAAACCTCGGCGATGCTCTATGGCAGCATCTCGCAACTCATCGTGGTCGCGATAGGAGGTTCTCAAGTAATAAATGATCATCTGACAATGGGCGCTTTGGCCTGTTGCACGATGTTGTCAGGTCAAATTCTCCAACCTCTTCTGCGCGCAATCTCTCTCTGGACGGAGAGGGAAAACGTAGATCACCGCCGTGCCGAAGTTCGGTTGTTGCTTGACTTACCTTCAGTTGAGCCTGCTCCTGCTCTTGCGGATTTTTCAATCGTCGTCGGTGATATTCAGTTTGAGAACGTCACATTCAAGTATGACACTGCTGTCGATCCCGTCTTGGGAGTTCTCGATCTATCGATCAAAGTGGGAACGATCACGGGTGTCAAAGGTATTGATGGTTCGGGTCGAACCACACTGTTGAAGCTCATTCGAGGAGACATCGAGCCGACCTCGGGCCGCGTCACCATTGGCGGTGTCTCAACGATGGAGCCGAACTTCCAAGCCATACGGCCCTGTATCGCCTATGTGGGAGCCGCTCCGGTGATGTTTTCCGGCACGATCATGGAGAATCTCACGGTATTCAGCCCGGCAAAGCGCGATTTCGCGCGAAAGATGTCGCAACTGCTCGGCCTGGAAACAACGATCAATCTGCTACCGGACGGATACGAAACGGAGCTTGGCCGGGGAATTGGCGACGACCTGCCAATGTCTATCGCCCAACAGGTCAACATCGTCCGTGCTTTGACGAATAGGCCGCGTGTGCTCGCCTTGGATGAGGCCAACATGGTCCTCGACGGAGTCGCGGAGCCTGCGTTGATACGTGCACTCGAAACGCTGCGCGGTCGTTTGACGGTAATCCTCGTAACACACCGTCCATCCCTGCTGGCCCTTTGCGATCGTCTGATTCTCGTTGAAGACGGTCATGCCACTTGGTCCGTTCCTGCGCCAAGCGCGGTCGAGAGAGTGGCGTCATGACGATACACAGAAGTGTCAGCCCCGCTCTCGACGGCATAGGTCCNGGTGCAGGCCCGGTGAAATNGGACAACCCCGTTCACGCAAGCCTCGCCCGAATTGTCGAAGAATTTGCCGGCCCTNCGGATGCCCAACTATCTTCCGGGGAAACGCTCGTCACGGACATTAATGACATCGTCCGACCNCAGACGCCCGCTGAAGCATGTCTTGCCCCCACGCTGGCGTTGTTTGGGTGGGTGGGGGAAGGCCGCCGAATCCGTGAAGCTCTGCCGCACTTTGATCGAGTTGAAAGTATTGAGGCCTTACGTCTTGTTCTCACGCTTCTGGGTTACGGAACGTCACAGCGATCGGCCAGGCAGTCGGAGATAGCCAACGAGGCTATGCCCTGTTTGTTCTCCAGTGACGGCTCTGACGTCATGCTTATCGTCGAACGGCATTCAGATGGCGCGCTGCTGGTATTCGACGGAAGCTCTGCATCCTGGAAAAAGATAGTCCCGGCAAACCAGCTTGGTTCTGTACTCATCGCCTGGAATCCCGCTGGCAAAGAAGAGCTTATCGAGGACGGAAAGTCCTGGCTGTTTTCTGCCGTAAAGCGATTTAAACCGGCGATTGCTGCCATGCTGGCCTTCAGTTTTCTAGGAAATCTCGCCGCGCTCACGCTGCCGATTTTCGTCATTTTCGTCTACGACATCGGAATTGGCACGAGATCCACGAATACGGTCATCATGCTCGCTCTAGGTGCTGGCATTGTGATTGCCACGAACCTGGCATTGCGAAGCATCCGGGCGCGCACGATGGCCTATTTCGGCGCAAGAATTGATTCATTGATCAGCATGAAGTCATTCGAAGTCATTCTCAACATGCCGGTCTCAATGATAGAATCAGCTCCCATCGGCACTCAGGTTTCTCGCCTCAAACAATACGAAAGCATGCGCGACTTCTTTACAGGAACGTTGGCGTCGTCAATCGTCGACATTCCTTTCATTTTTATCTTCATCGTCGCAATTGCAATTTGGGGCGGCCATGTCGTCTGGGTGCCTATTTCGCTCATCGCGGTTTATGCCGCGCTCGCTGCCGTCACAATTCCTATGACGCGCAGCTACGTGCGTGAAATCAGTTCCGCGAAGCAGCGTCGACATCTTTTGCTGCAAGAACTTTTCAGTAAACGCCGCGTCATCCGGGCGCTCAGCGCCGAGGAAATCTGGATCGCACGTCATCAATACCTGTCCCATCTGGTCTCTCGCCTGAGTCATCGCGCGCGCAGATTTAATAACATTCAGCAGTATCTAGGCGAGATGCTGGTCAGTGTAGCCGGCATCGCAGCGCTTGGTCTTGGCGCCCTCCATGTCAGCAACGGTTCGATGACATCAGGTGCGCTGATTGGGACCATGGCATTGATATGGCGAGTGCTTGCGCCTGTGCAATCGACCTATCTTTCGCTGCCTCGAATAGAGCAGGCAATGCAGACGTTCAAACAGATCGACAGGCTTGTGAAGATACGTAGCGAGAGACATGCTCATGCGCAACGATCGTTCTTTCGCCATTTCAGGGGGAAGATTTCCACGCAGCATCTCGCGTTTCGCCATGGGCACGACCGGAAGCGGTCCTGCGCAATATCCAGCTTGAGATCAAGCCCGGCGAAATGGTTGCGATTACGGGTGCCAGCGGCGTCGGAAAGACAACCCTTCTAAGGGTGATGGCAGGGCTATATCCTCCCACTTTCGGGTCCGTGCTGGTGGACGATATGGATTTGCGCCAAATTGATCCAGCCGAATGGCGATCGCAGATAGCATTCCTGCCCGAGACTGCGAATTTCTTCTACGGTAGCCTGGCTCAAAATATCCGCCTTTCGCGGCCGGATGCCAGTGACGCGGATGTAATGCGAGCCTTGACCGAGATGGGGCTCGACAGCGAAGAGCGGCTGACGGCTGGGGGGATCGACAAACGACTTACAGCAGCGGATTTCGAGAGTTTTCCGGACGCGTTGAAACAGCGAATAGCTCTTGCGCGTTGTTTTATCAAAGATGCGCCAATCTTCATGTTGGATAACCCCGCCGCGTCCCTCGATACTTCCTCAGAACGACACCTGCTCAAAAAATTTGCGGCGCTCAAGGGCCGTGCAACCATTTTGTTTACGACGTTTCGTCCGAGCCATATGCGCCTGGCCGATAGGGTCATCGTGCTAAAGGATGGACAAATAGCTTTGGATGGGCCGCCCGAGAAAGTGTTGGCGCGAACTTATGCCGCTGCCTGATTGACCTGCCAGCACCAAGAATAAGTCTTCTTTAATCAGAGGTTCACGATGTCGATTTGCGTTCCGCCCGAGGACCTGGATACCTTGTCGCCATCATCTGCCAGGCGAGTGGAAATCGCGCGACGGCTTACCCGACCGCTCGTGCTGGAGGACGGCCGGCCACCTCGTTTACTGGTCGCGACACTGCTGACTGCTTCCGGTTTTGTCATGGCTGCAATTGTCTGGGGTGCCTTGACGCAGGTTCGCGAGGTTACCATCGCACAGGGCCAGATAATCCCGCGCGGCCAGGTTCAGAATGTTCAACATCTTGAAGGTGGCATAGTCGCCGAGATTTTTGTTCATGAGGGCATGATTGTAGCCGCTCAACAACCCCTGATCAGGTTGCGGCCGGAAGCGGCGGTCAGTGACCGCGACCAGTATGAAGCACGCCGTGCGAATCTGAAACTTCAACTTATCCGGATCGAGGCCCAAAGCCGTGACGGGATACCGGACTTCGGCGGTCTGACTAAGGACTTTCCTGACCTGGCCGCGCAACAGGAAAAATTGTACGTTAGCTCCGTTATTCAGCGACGCCACGAGCGCGCAACCCTTGAAGCCAAGGCGGCTCAGAAGCGCAGCGAAATCGCAACGCTGAATTCGGGTCTGGAATCTGCGCGTGCGCAGGTTGAAGTTCAGCAGGAATTGGTTGCGCTGCAAGACGGCCTTCAACGAGCGGGCCTTGGCGCTCGTAAGAGCTGGCTCGAAGCAAAATATGTCTTGCAACGTGCCGAAGGTGAAGTCCCGAATTTTGAAGGTAAGCTCGTTTCGGCGAGGGATGCCGTCATAGAAGCTGAAAGTAGCTTGGCGGAAGCCGACGCCAAGGCCATGCAGAAGCTAAGCGAGGAGCGGGTCAAGGCGGCCTCCGATCTGGCGGAGACCGAACAGCAATTGGTCAAACTNGCCGANCGGTTCGAGCGACTTTTGGTGCGCGCTCCCTCGGATGGAATTGTTCAGGAACTAACCCCGAAATCGATCGGGGAGGTCGTCAAGGCTGGTGATCCGGTGGCTCGGATAGTTCCCACGGCCCGTGAGCTGGTAGCCGAGGTACGAATCGATCCCAAGGACTCCGGTCACATTCATTCGGATGCAGACGCGGAAATTCGGCTCCTGACCTTCGACAGCGCGATATTTGGCTCTGTTCGCGGCAAGGTGGAATTCGTGTCGGCGACTACCTTCAACCCGCCGGCGGGACAAGGCACCCCGGGCCAGAACAGTAGCGAGCCCTATTACAAAGCCACTGTTCGTCTGATGCAGGACCATGTGAGTTCTGGCGCAACCAATTATCCGATTGCGCCTGGAATGGTCCTGCAAGCCCACATCCAAACCGGTTCAAAATCGATTATTCGGTACATGTTCAAGCCCGTATTCAACTCGTTGGACGTTGCCTTCACCGAGCGGTAGGTAGGGCAGGGTGGGCTTGACCGGGTTCGATGACTAGGGCTCGACTTGCTCGGCGAGCCCGTCACCAAAATTTGGCGATAGCTCGGAATGCTAGGCTTCATGCTTGTGCGGATCAGCGTTCTTGGCAATATATTTTCCGCGCGGGATCTTCATTCGGTCGCTCTTCAATTTATGCTTTCCCTAATGCGTGTCTTTGCCCGATTGAGAGCGCTCAGCACACTTTTCTACGAGCACTAATTTCTGCTCTCGGCCCGTCGCGCCATTTTGGTCCGAAGCTAAAATTGGTCGGCTATCGGACATAGCGGACATTGGTCAAGTCGACAGCCAGCGGATTTATGGGTTCACGGCCTAGCCTATGTTAATCGCACAGGTCGATAGATTGGAACTTCGATCGTAGCAGCGGCTTGTAGTCGTCAGAGGAAACTTCTGTCAGGTCGCGGTGCGCACCATGAGCCGGCTTGGTTCGTTGAAGACTTTGCTGCTGGCGTTGATTTCGGCCGGACTTCTTTTCGGACATGCAATAGCACGCGATGACGGCCGGTACTCCGGCTCTCCGCTAAAGCCATGGTTTGACAGTCTCAGGAGTGGGAAAGGGCCCTGTTGCTCGGATGCCGATGGAGTCGCGATCGCGGACCCGGATTGGGAATCCAAGGAGGGGCACTATCGTGTTCGCCTGGACGGCGAATGGGTCATTGTCCCCGATGACGCCATCATAACCGAGCCGAATCGCGCTGGACGAACCATGGTGTGGCCGGTGAGAGGGGCGCTCGGAACCTCGATCCGTTGCTTCTTGCCCGGCAGCATGACCTGACGGCGCGCCGAGGCATATCGCTCAGACCGACCGGCACGGAAGGTTTCCAACCTATCTCAGGGTTGGGAAAACCGCTCAGCCGCTGCGGGTCCTGGTTGAGACGCGTTCCCCAGAGGTTTGGGATCGAAGTAGGGACCCCGTTCCCTAATTTCTCCATTCACGATTCTGAAAAAATCGAAAATCGGTACGACGATCTCGCCGCCGCCGAGGTGCCCTCAACAGCTCGCTGAAGCAATCATTCGCGAGAGTAGGCTTCAAAGAACAGCCCCAGTAAAAGGGCAGCGCGGTTGGTGAAGCCAAGAGGAAAGCCTCCTGCAGACAAGTGAAAAAACTCGCTTGCCGAAGGAACAAGAGCTAGGAAATCCAATTTGCTCATTCGTCGTGTTCATTCCCGGGACGCGACAACGCCCGGCTAACGGCCCTGGTGTCCCGCGCTGGGACCGTCACTTCCAAGGAGCGACATAGTCGGGTTCCTTGGGATGGAACTCTTTTTTCGTTGGCCGGTTCTGCAGTTGTGCCGACGGCCCGGGGAATGTTCGCGCTCTCTGGCAAAAATAGAACGCCCGAAGGGCGATGATCGCTCAGAAGTTGAATCCAAAAAGGGGCGGGGACACGAACCGGAGGGACGCATGACCATAACAGCTACATATGGGACGCTGTCGGCGTCCGAGCACAGCACGCAGCTGCGCAAGGCGGTAATCGCGTCAACGATTGGCACTGCGATCGAATGGTACGACTTCTTCCTTTACGGCACCGCAGCCGGGCTCGTTTTCGGCAAGCTATTCTTTCCCAATTCGGATCCGCTGACGGCGACGCTCGCCGCCTTTGGAACCTACTTCATCGGCTTTGTCGGGCGTCCGATCGGCGCCGCGATCTTCGGTCACTACGGAGACCGCATCGGCCGCAAGGCGACGCTGATTGCAACGCTGTTGTGCATGGGCATCGCCACCTTCCTGATCGCGTTCGTTCCGACCTACGAAACGATCGGCATCTGGGGGGCGGTTATCCTGACGGTGCTGCGGATGATTCAGGGCATCGGCGTCGGCGGCGAATGGGGTGGGTCCGTTCTGTTGGCGATGGAATGGTCGCGTCACCACGGCCAGCGCGGCCTGGTGGCGTCCTGGCCGCAATTCGGCGTGCCGTGCGGCCTATTCCTGGCCAATCTCGCGGTGCTCGCCTTCAGCCAGTTGTCGGGCGATCAGTTCGCCATCTGGGGCTGGCGCATTCCCTTCGCGCTGTCGATCGTTCTGGTCGGTGTCGGCCTGTGGATCCGCCTCGGCATTCTCGAGACGCCGGTGTTCCAGGCGCTCCTTAACAATGACAAGATCGAGAAGACGCCGATCATCGAGGTTATCAGAAAGCAGCCGAAGCAGATCATCCTGTCGGCCTTGCTGCGGTTGTCGGAACAAGCGCCGTTCTACATCTTCACTGCCTTCATCTTCGCTTATGCAGTCGGCACCTTGCATATGTCGCGCAACCTGATTCTGAGCGCGGTGCTGGCAGCCTCCGTCGTCTCGTTCGTCACCATCCCGCTATCGGGCCATATCTCCGACGGCATCGGCCGCAAGAAGATGTATCTCATCGGTGCGGCGACCACGGGCGTGTTCGGCTTCCTCTATTTCGGCATGGTAGACACCGCGGCTCCCGTGGCGGTGTTCGTCGCGATCGTGCTGTCGCTCGTTCCGCATGACATGCAATATGGGCCGCAGGCGGCGCTGATCGCCGAGGCCTTTACGCCGCGCCTGCGCTACAGCGGCGCTTCCCTGGGATATCAGCTGGCGTCCGTTATCGCCGGCGGACCGGCGCCGCTGATCGCGACCGCCTTGTTCGCGACCTACCATTCGGGCTACGCGATTTCGATCTATATCGCGGCGTGCGCGGTGGTGAGCCTGGTGGCAACTGCGATGATGCCCGATTACACCGGCCAGGACATCTCGATGGAATACGATGACTGACAATCTTGCGGTCGTCTTAACAAGCCGATGAATGTAACGTCAGTGTTTGATCGATTTGGTGGGCGGTATAACGGTGGGGGCCTTTCGGTTTTCACCGATTCTTAGAATCGGCCGATGTCCAAGGGAACGCCTTCCGTCCGCCGCTTCGCCCGACGGCCCGCCACCCAGCGCATCCGGGTTTGATCCAAAAGACCAGCTTCCAGAATTGCAAGAAGCCCCGCCCCCTCAGTTGGGACCGTTTCTCTTTCGCCTCTTCGCCACAAAATGCTAGAATTTGAATAGTATCCTGGAAAATTGAAAATGTATCCTGGAGGATTGAATGACCCCGCGCCAGCTCATCGCTTTCGGCGCTTCGGCTTCAACTCGCCGGAATGAAGAAAAGAGCGCAGGCTCTCGCCATCGGCACAAGGGAGGACATCATCATGCTCGACAAAGCCCCGGACGGAAAAGTATCTGATCTTCTCAATGCGCTCGACAAGGCACTGTCCGCCGGCGAGGTGGAACGCGTTGTCGACCTCTTTCAGACAGACTGCTACTGGCGCGACCTCGTGACCTTCACCTGGAACATCAAGACCATGGAGGGCAGGGACCAAGTTCGCGACATGCTCAAGGCGCGGCTCGCCGATACGAAGCCATCGAACTGGAAAATTGCGGAGGGTGAGGTCGCGTCTGAAGCGGATGGGATTACGGAGAGCTGGATACAATTCGAAACCGGAGTCGCACGCGGCTTTGGCCATCTGCGCCTGAAGGAGGGCCGGATCTGGACGTTGCTGACGACCATGAGCGAACTTAAGGGACATGAAGAGCCAGTGGGCTTCGACCGTCCGATGGGGGCAAAACATGGCGCCGAACGCAATCGAAAGACATGGAAGGAAGAACGGGAGGCGGAAGCCGCCGAACTCGGCTACTCGCGCCAGCCCTGTTGCGTCATCGTTGGTGGCGGTCAGGGCGGCATAGCGCTTGGGGCGCGGCTGCGCCAGCTCAACGTGCCAACGATCATTATTGAAAAGAATGAACGACCCGGCGACAGCTGGCGCAAGCGTTACAAGTCACTCTGCCTGCATGACCCGGTTTGGTATGATCATCTGCCCTACCTGCCGTTTCCTCGGAACTGGCCGGTCTTCTCGCCGAAGGACAAGATCGGGGACTGGCTCGAAATGTATACAAAGGTGATGGAGCTCAATTACTGGGGCTCGACCGAATGCAAGAAGGCGTCTTACGACGAGAAGAGCCGCGAATGGACCGTTATCGTGCAGCGCGACGGCAAGGAAGTCGTCCTCAAGCCAAAACAGCTCGTACTTGCGACGGGAATGTCAGCCAAGCCCAATATGCCGAAATTCGAAGGCATGGACATTTTCAAGGGCGATCAGCACCATTCGTCGCAGCATCCGGGGCCGGACAGATACAAGAACAAGAAAGCCGTGGTGATCGGCTCGAACAATTCCGCCCACGATATTTGTGCCGCGCTTTGGGAAGCCGGAG
>JGI12053J15887_10001741_pt1 | contig 10308 bp, 8 predicted proteins | sample MedBloCAOM1_O3_FD_15887 | JGI IMG/M metagenome (IMG submission 15887) | reverse complement strand
GGGTGCGCCCCAGGCGATCGGGAAATTAAACTTGGCACCCGGTGCCGGGTGCGAGGTAATGCGAATATGGTCAACCCGATTGGAACGAGTCATAGCCACAAACCCTGAAACGGCGACGGCCCGCCTAAGCAGACGGGCCTGGTCACCAGCGATAAATCAGCAGCGGTTGCAGCTGAGTAAGCAGTATAATCAAATTGCGACCGAACACAACGGCGATTCGAATCCCGCCACCGTTAGGCCGCCTCGGCTGTTAACCTTTTCAGCCTGGGGCGCAGCTGCCTCGGATATGAGATGGACTGGCCGTTGCGCCCGCCTCGGCGGATCATGGCCGAAAAACGCGATAGTGCTTTCCACCATTCGTCGTGCGCTTGAGCGCTCGACCAAGCACGGCCGCGCGGCCCGCATGACGATCTGTCGCCTGCATTGAATTGACGATCTTCGCCTCATAAGGCGGGCCAGCTCGAAACGCAGAACTGACGTGGCGTCACCCGGACCTTCTCCGGAATTGACTTCGCGTGAACCAAAATTCTAACTGCTAACTCCGATTGAGCCGGAAAGGACTCCGAACTCAGCAAATCGGGAAGCTGCTTCATTTTTTTGCAACGTGGCCACAAAAGTACCCAGGAAGCTAATCTATGCGCGTCATCAATGTTGCTGCCGCCCAGTTGGGCCCGATCCAGAAAGCCGACAGCCGTGAAGCCGTCGTCAAGCGCATGATCGCGCTGATGGATGAAGCCAAAGCCAGGAGCGCCGATCTGATTGTCTATCCGGAGCTTGCACTCACCACTTTCTTTCCGCGCTGGTACATGGAGGATCAGGCCGAGGTCGATGCCTGGTTTGAGCAGGAGATGCCGAACGCGGCGACGAAGCCGCTGTTCGAGCGCGCCGCGCGACACCAGATGGCAATGAGCTTTGGCTATGCCGAGCTGACACCGGACGGGCGCTATTTCAACACCTGCATCCTCACCGACAAACTCGCCAGAATTGTCGGCAAGTACCGCAAGGTTCATCTGCCGGGTCATTCGGAGTTCGATACAGAACGCGCTTTCCAGCATCTGGAGAAGCGCTACTTCGAGCCTGGTGATCTCGGTTTCAACGTCTGGCGCGCCCTCGGCGGCATCTTTGGCATGGCGGTCTGCAACGACCGGCGCTGGCCGGAGACCTATCGCGTGATGGGCCTGCAAGGCGTTGAGATGGTGCTGATCGGCTACAACACGCCCTCNGTTAATGCCCAGAAGAGCGAGGAGGGGCCCGAGAAGCGGTTGTTCCACAACCGGCTGTCCGCGCAGGCNGGTGCCTACCAAAACTCGACGTGGGTCGTGTGTGTCGCGAAGGCCGGCGTCGAGGATGGCTTNCCGTTGATCGGTGGCAGCCTGATTGTCGATCCCAACGGCGAGATCGTGGTCGAGGCCAAGACCGAAGAGGACGAACTGCTGGTTTACCCATGCGATCTCGATGCCACCTTGTTCGGCAAGAAAACGATTTTCGACTTCGCCCGCCACCGCCGCATTGAGCATTACGGCCTGATCACCACCCGCACCGGCGCAGTGCCGCCTCCGGAAACATAGATGTCCGGTATCTCCTTCCGCGAACTTGATCCGCACGACCGGTACAAGTTGCTGTGTGGCGTCGTCGTGCCACGGCCGATCGCCCTGGTCACAACGCTCGACGAGAATGGTGCCGTCAACGCGGCGCCTTTCAGCTTCTTCAACGTCTTCTCCGAAGATCCCCCACTCGTGGTGCTCGGCCTGCAACACAAGGCCGATCTCAGTCGAAAGGACACCACGCGCAACATCCACCGCAACGGGCAATTCGTCGTGCATATGGTGGACGAGGCGCTGGCGGCAGCCATGAACGACTGCGCGATCGACTTTCCCTCCGGCAACAGCGAAGTGGAGGCAATGGGGCTGGCGACACTTCCGTCGATCGATATCGCCGTGCCGCGGCTGGCCGCTGCGCCTTTTGCGCTCGAGTGCCGGCAACATGTCGCGCTCGCATTCGGGCCCGGCCGCGAACTCCTGGTCGGTGAAGTGCTGCGCCTGCACGCTCGCGAAGGTCTGGTAGACAAAGCCAGCATGCATGTCGATCTCGATGTCTACCGGCCAGTCGGACGCTTGTTCGGCAACCTCTANGCTGCCCAGCGCGATACCTTCGCGCTGACNCGCGAAAGCCATGCGCAGTGGCTTGCGCGCGNCAACGGCGGCAACGGAACGGGCGAAACGTCCGACGAAAGTCAGTGATGCGAGAACTGCACCGTGCCCAGTGCCATGGTCACGGCCGCCTGCGTCGGGTCGATCACGGGAATCCCGAGCGCCTGTTCGAGCGATNTGCGATGGCGCGCCATGCCGGCACAGCCCATCACNATGGCGCCGGCTCCATCTTCGTCCTTAAGAGAGCGCCCGACCTCGATCATCTTCGCGAGCGTTCCTTCGCCCGACGCGGTCTCCGCCACGCTCATGTTNAGCGGCCTTTCNCCGGTCAGGCGCTCCATCAACCCTATCTGCCTGAGATAGCGGATATGGCGGCGAATCGAGCGCTGGGCGATCGCAATGACGCCAAAGGNTTCAGCGCGCGCGAGCGCCGTAAGCACGCCGCATTCGGCGATGCCGAAGACGGGACGGTCCGTTGCTTCACGGCAGACATGCAGACCCGGATCGCTGTAGCAAGCAATGACAAAGGCAGCCGAGCTGTTGTCGCCTTCTACGAGACGGCGCAGCGGCATCGCCACGCCGTCGACATCGGCCTGGCTCTCGATTCCATAGGGGCCTTGGGCCAGCGTCTCGCAGACGATCTCCGGTCCGCCCTCGAAGCCAAGCGGCTTCAAGGCGTCCTCCAGCCCTTGGGTAACGAGGTGGTTGGAATTGGGATTGATGACGAGAATGCGTGGCCGGGACATCGTGTTTTCCTGCGGGGTGACGCATCGGCAGATGCTGTAAGACAGAGCGCAACGAGACGACGATGGAAGCAATGACCATGCCATCCAGCTATGCATGGTCCACTGTCTGCTCCGAAAGCGCAAGGGAGTGTGACGGCACGATCTGTGCTTTCATGCAGCAAAAGCAAGATTTGGGAGTTTGCCATGACCGAGCCCGCCTACGATCTCCTCATTCGCGGCGGACGCGTCGCGACCGTGAGCGACGTGTTCGAGGCCGATGTCGCGATTTCCGGTGAGACGATCGCCGCCGTCGGCCGCGGGCTGCTGGGCGCTCGGCGCGAGATCGACGCGCGGGGCAAGCTGGTTCTGCCTGGTGGTGTCGACAGCCACGCTCATATCGAGCAGCTTTCGGCTGCAGGCATCATGAACGCCGATACGTTCGAGAGCGCGACCGTCTCGGCGGCCTTCGGCGGCACCACCACTGTGATCTCGTTCGCGGCTCAACATGTCGGCATGAAACTGCCCCAGGTGCTCGAGGATTATCATGCGCTCGCCAAGAAGGGCGCCGTCATCGACTATGCCTTTCACATCATCATCGCCGATCCGACGAAAGAAACGCTGGAAGCGGACCTGCCGGCGCTGATCAAGCAGGGCCATGCCTCGATCAAGATCTTCATGACCTATGATCGCCTCAAAATCGAAGACGAGCCACTTCTCGACATTCTCCTCGCGGCGCGCGATGGTGGCGCGCTGCTCTGTGCCCATGCCGAGAACCACGGGATTATCTCCTGGATGGTGAAGAGGCTCCTCGCCCGCGGCTATACCGATCCGAAGTATCACGCCATCAGCCATGCCCGAGTTTCGGAAGCGGAGGCATTCAACCGGCTCATCGGCATGGCCGCGCTCATCGACCAACCGATCATGATCTTTCACGTGTCGACGGCGGAAGGCGCCAAGGTGATCCGCGATGCGCGCGGGCAGGGCCTCAAGGTCTTCGCGGAGACCTGCCCGCAATATCTTTTCCTCACCGCCGATGATCTCGACAAGCCTGGCGCGGAAGGCGCCAAATGGATGTGCAGCCCGCCGCCGCGCCGCGCCTCCGACCAGGAGGCCCTTTGGCAGGCGCTTGCGCTCGGCGATCTCCAGACCATTTCGTCCGATCACGCGCCCTATCGGTTCGACGAAACCGGTAAATTGCGCGCCAGCCCCAATCCCACCTTCAAGCAGGTGGCGAACGGTCTGCCGGGCCTGGAAGTACGTTTGCCGCTGCTGTTCGACGCCATGGTTTCCAAGGGCCGCCTTGGGCTCGAAAAATTCGTCGAACTCACCGCGACCGCACCGGCAAAGATCTACAATTTGCATCCGCGCAAGGGCTCGATTGCCGTCGGCGCCGATGCGGATATCGCGATCTGGGACCCGGAACGTGAGGTCATGCTGAGCGACGCGATGATGCACGACCTCGCCGGTTATACGCCTTTCGCCGGTCGCAAATTGCGGGGCTGGCCGGTCACCGTGCTATCGCGCGGGCGCGTCATCGTGGCGGACGGCAAACGTTCGGTCGAAGCAGGCTCCGGCCGCTTCCTTGCACGCACGGGAGGCGAGGCGGCGAAACCAACCGGGCGTTTGATGCCGGATATCGACCCCGCGCAGAATTTCGGTGCTACTTTGCTGTGAGCAGTCCACCGCGATGTGTTCGGATTGAAAAATGAAAATCCTTATTTTCGGCGGCAATGGCTTCGTTGGGCTCAATATCGCCGCCGCGCTGCTGGCGCGCGGTCATGCGGTGACGCTATTCGACCGCGCGGGCTTGCCGCCCGCCGCGAAGAAGGATTTTACCGGCTATGCAGATCGGCTGACGGCCATCCAGGGCGATGTCACTGATCGGCAGTCCATTGAGGGGGTGATCGCCGCAGGTCACGAGGCGATCATTCTCGGAGCCGCCATCACCGCCGGTCCGGAGCGTGATGCGACCGACCCCGAAAACATTATTCGGGTAAACCTGCTGGCCCAGGTGCCGATCCTGATCGCGGCGCAACGCCGTGGCGTCGGACGCATCATCAATCTGTCGTCCGCGGCAGCTTACGGTACGAGCACGTTCCGGAACGTGCCGCTCGATGAAGAGACTGCCTGCGATCCGGTTTCGCTTTATGCCATTACCAAATTCGCGTCCGAGAAAGTTGCGGCGCGTCTGGCNGCGCTCTGGCAATGCGAGATCGTTAGCGTACGGCTCAGCGCCGTGTTCGGGCCNTGGGAGAGGAGCAACGGCGTCCGCGACACGCTNAGCCCGCAGGCGCAAATTCTGGCCGCTATGCAAGGCGGCCGCGAGGCCGTTCTGCCGCGTCCGGGCGNCAGGGACTGGATCTTTGCACCGGATGTCGCGGAAGCCGTGGCATTGCTGATCGAGGCGGAGAGGCCGAAGCACCAGCTGTACAACATTTCAACCNGCGTGGAATGGTCGGCGCTGCAATGGGGCCANGAGCTGGCCGCTCTGCATTCCGGCTTCATTTGCCGGCTTGCGGAAACCGGTGAAGCGCCGACGATCGACCTGCATAGTCCCGCTGACCGTGCGCCGCTTTCGGTCGCGCGCTTTGCGCAGGAGTTCGGCTGGCGCGCGCGGTTCGGCTGCGCCGATTCCGCTGCCGATCTGAGCATGTGGTGGGCAGAGCATCGAGGGGAAACCTGACATGAGACTGGCAGGGCGGACTGCGATCGTCACCGGAGCCGGCTCCGGTATCGGCCGTGCCAGCGCGTTGCTGTTCGCGAAGGAGGGCGCATTTGTTGCGCTGGTCGACCGCGATCGGGCGGGCTTGCAGGAAACATTGACGGCGATCGATGGCGGGCAGGGTGAAGCATCGGTGCATGTCGGCGATGTCAGCGAGACCGATTTCGCCCAAACTGCGGTCGGCGATATCATGGCGCGGCGCGGCCGGCTCGACGTTCTGATGACCGCTGCCGGCTTTTCCTGCGGCGGCACGGTCTTGACGACGGATCCTGCCGATTGGGACGCGGTCTTCCGCACCAATGTCGGCGGCACATGGCTTTGGTCGCGCGCTGCGGTGCCCGAGCTGCAGCGGCAGGGTAGCGGCTCGATCATCACGCTCGCCTCGCAACTTGCAATCGCAGGCGGCAAGAACAACAGCGCCTATATCGCTGCCAAGGGTGCGATCATCAGCCTGACCCGGACAATGGCGCTGGATTTCGCAACCGATGGAATCCGCGTCAATGCCATCGCGCCAGGTGCCATCGACACTCCGATGCTGCGGCGCAGCTTCGCCCGTCACGCCAACTCTGATCCTGTGCGAGAAGCGTCGCGAAACCGCCACGCCATGATGCGATTTGGCAGCGCGGGGGAAGTGGCCGAGGCAGCACTGCATCTCGCCAGCGACGCGTCTTCCTTTACGACGGGTACCGTGATGGTGGTCGATGGCGGTTGGCTTGCGGCATGAACGGCGCTCTTGTCGCTCTCGAAGCCCAGGTCCGTGCCGAATTTGCCAAGACCGCGCATCCCGGTGCGGCGTGGCTTGCGCCCAAGCTGGATCCGGACGGCAGGCCGGCACTGGACGTGCTCGTGATAGGCGCCGGCCAATCGGGCATCGCTACGGCCTTTGGGCTGATGCGCTCGCAAGTGACCAACATCCTCGTGCTGGACAAAGCCGAGGAGGGGCGGGAAGGACCGCGGCTTACCTATGCCCGCATGCATACGCTGCGGAGCCCGAAGGATTTCACCGGACCCGATCTTAATATTCCGAGCCTGACCTATCAGTCCTGGCACGAGGCGCAGTTCGGGGAAGACGATTGGCGGAGTATCGACCTAATTCCTCGCGCGCTTTGGGCGGAGTATTTGCTGTGGTTCAGGCGCGTCGTGGACCTGCCGGTGCGCAATGGTTGTGAGGTTGTCGAGGTCTTGCCGGCGGCAGGCGGATTACTCGCGGCCAATGTACAGACCGCCGCCGGCATCGACACTTTGTTTGTGCGCAAGATTGTATTGACGACGGGGTCAGGAGGGCATGGGCGACTGGACAATTCCAGAGACGCTGCGCCATCTGCCGTCGTCGATTTGCGTGCATACGGCGCAACCGATCGACTTCGCCAGCTTACGCGGCAAACAGATTGCAGTGATCGGTGCCGGCGCCTCGGCGTTCGACAATGCCGCGACCGCACTGGAGGCAGGCGCGGCGGAGGTGCATCTGTTTTGCCGCAGGGCGGACATCCAGGTGATCCAGCCCTACCGTTGGCTCACCTTTCGCGGCTTCCTGACCATTTTTGTGACTTGGATGACGCTTGGCGCTGGCGCTTCATGCGCGCCATTCTCGAGATGCGGGAAGGTTTTCCGCAAGCGACCTACGGTCGCTGTGCTCGACACGCCAATTTTCACCGGCATGATGGCGCGCCGATCGAAGCCGCCAGGGAAGCAGGTCGTGGCGTCGAATTGCAGACGCCGAGGGGCGTGTTCCCTGCTGATTTCGTGATTTGCGGCACCGGCGTCGACATGAATTTTGCAGGCCGGCCCGAGTTGCAAAACTGTGCCGCCAACATTGCTGTCTGGGCCGACCGTTACCAGCCGCCGACAGACGAGCGCAGCCCGGGTCTCGATCGCTTTCCCTATCTCGCCGACGACTACGCACAGATGGAACGCGTCGCCGGAGAAACACCGTGGATCGCGGACATCCATGTCTTCGCGATCGCCTCGACCATGAGCTTTGGTCCTTCGGGCTCATCGATCAATGCGATGACCACGGCTGTGTCGAAGCTCGTGCATGGGCCGACACGCGGCCTGTTTCGTGCAGACATCGAACGACATTGGGCTTCGTTTAGGGCGTATGACGTGCCTCAGGCAGTCGTCGAGCGGCAAACGCCCGCTATGGGAGATGGGCGATGAACGGTGTATCGTAAAGAGCTGGGGTGGTTGGCTCGTACCCTAGGACTGTGATCACCCGCGCGCCCGGTTGGCATATCCCTTGCTTCGAATTGGTGTTCTCACTCAGAAAATAAACCTGGAAAATAGGGAATAGGATCGATGAGCGTTGCAGGATCCAGGCGTCTGCTTTCCGTGGTTGCCTTTGTCGCGTTTTCGCTGGCCGCTGGATCAGTGCAGGCGCAAACGCGTTCCGAAACGTTGCGCTACGTCACCGGAGCATCAGTCAATACGCTCGACCCGAATATTCCGGGTTCGACCCGCGAAGCCTTCGCGGTGAGCCTCGGCACCTACGATCGGCTGGTTTCCTTTGGCCGCAAGCAACTCAACGGCAAATGGGTGTTTGATCTCGGCAAGATCGCGGGAGAGCTGGCGGAAACCTACGAAGTTAGCCCGGATGGGCTGAAGATGACTTTTCACCTGCGCAAGGACGCCAAGTTCCAGGACGGGACGCCGGTCACCGCGGAAGACGTAAAATGGTCGCTTGACCGAGTCGTCACGGCGCCGGTCCTCGGCAAGGCGCAACTCCTCACCGGTTCGATGACGAGCGCCGATCAGTTCAAGGTGATCGATCCGCTGACCTTCGAGGTGACGCTGCCGAAGCCAGACAAGCTTGCCTTGCCAAATCTCGCCACCGTCTATCCGATCATCATCAACTCCAAGGTCGCTAAGGAACATGCTACGGCAGAAGATCCCTGGGCAACGGCGTGGCTGAAGGAGCACACGGCCGGCAGCGGCGCCTATCAGATCGAAACTTTCAAGCCGGGCGAACAGGCGATCATGGTACGCAATGAGGCCTGGAATCGCGGTACAGCCGACAAGTCGGCGTTCTTCAAGCGAGTGATCGTGCAGTCCGTGCCGGAGCCGGCGACACGCGCCAATTTGGTCGAGCGCGGCGACGCCGATCTTGTCATCGATCTGCAGGCGAGCGATGTCCAGTCGCTGGAGGCCAAGGGCAAGCTGAAGGTAATCTCAACGCCACAATACAATGCCGTCACCTTCGTTTCGATGAACAATCAGATCCCGCCCTTCGACAACATCAACGTGCGCCGCGCCATCGCGTTTGCGCTTCCCTACGACGACATGTTCAAGGCGGCTCTTTTCGGCCGCGGGTCTCCGCTGTTCGGCGCAACCTGGGCTGATGGCAAGCCATCGAGCGGCGCCTATCCGATCCCGCAGCCGGTGAAGCTCGACCTTGAGAAGGCCAAGGACTATTTGAGGGCGGCGGCTCTGCCGGACGGCTTCTCGACCACGTTCAGCTTCAATGTCGGCCAGGCTTCGACCGCCGAACCGATGGCCGCCCTGCTGAAGGAATCCCTCGCCAAGGTCGGCATCACAGTCGATATCCAGAAGCTGCCGGATGCGCAGATGTCGACGCAGATCAATGAGAAGAAGCTTCCCTTCTTCACCGAGGGCATCGTCGCCTGGCTGCCCTCGACCGACTATTTCTACCGCAATTTCTACACCGGCAATCAGCGCTGGAACTACAGCTCGATCAACAATCCCGAATTGGTGGCGATTGCGCAGGAAGCCCGTTTCGAAACCGACCAGGCCAAGTACGAGGAAGACGGCAAGAAGCTCAACGCTATCCATTTCAGCGAGATACCGCAGATACCGCTCTGGCAGCCCAGCCAGGACGCGGTGATGGCGCCCTCGATCGAAGGCTACACCTACCAGTTCCACCGTCAGGTCGATTATCGCGATCTCAGCCGCAAGTAATCGGTCGGCATGATGGCGGCCTTTGGTGCAACGGTGATGCGGGCTGGCAGGCGGTTCCTTTCCTCGCTTCCGGCACTCTTTGGCGTGCTCGTCTTCACCTTCCTGCTGATGCGGGTGCTACCGGGTGATCCGGCGGTTTTCTTTGCCTCCGGGCCGAATGCCGGCAAGGAGGAGATCGAGGTCATCCGCAAGCAGATGGGCCTCAACAAGCCGGTTCCGGAACAACTGATGCTTTATCTCTATGACGTCGGCCGCGGAAATCTCGGTAGATCGATGATGACCGGGCAGTTGGTCACGAAAGACCTGCGCGATCGGCTGCCGGCCTCGCTGGAACTCACCTTCACGGCGCTGCTGATCGCGCTGGTGTCGGCGGTGCCGCTCGGTGTGCTGGCGGCACTGAAACCGGGCTCCGTCATTGACCACGGCGTGCGATTGTTCTGCGCGCTCGGCGTCTGCGTGCCGACTTTCGTTTCGGGCCTCTTGCTGATCTATGTCTTCTATTACCTGCTCGGCCTTGCGCCCGACCCGACCGGTCGGGTCGATATCTTCGCGTCGCTGCCGCCATCGCGGACGGGCTTCCTGTTGATCGACTTCCTGCTCGCCGGCGATATCGACGGATGGTGGGCCGCCTTCAGGCAACTGATCCTGCCCGCGCTGACCATGGCGCTGTTCGTGGTGGCGCCGCTGGCGCGCATCACGCGCGCCTCGATGCTGGTTTCGCTTGGCAGCGATTTCGTGCGTACCGCCCGTTCCGTCGGCCTTCCCTGGTGGCAGGTCGTCGTCACCTATGCTTTGCGCA
>JGI12053J15887_10001740_pt1 | contig 10311 bp, 8 predicted proteins | sample MedBloCAOM1_O3_FD_15887 | JGI IMG/M metagenome (IMG submission 15887) | reverse complement strand
TCCTGCCGCCCAGTTATGTCTTGTGCGATGGCTGCCGCGGCAAACGATTCAACGCGCAGACTCTTACCGTTGAATTCAACGGACGCAGCATCGGTGATATACTCGAGATGACGATCGAGGAAGCGGCGGAATTTTTCCGCCCGCAACCACGGATTTACCACCCTCTTCAGTTACTCGTTGAAACCGGTCTGGGCTACCTGCAACTCGGGCAACCGAGTCCCACGTTAAGCGGCGGTGAGGCGCAAAGATTAAAGCTCGTGAGTGAGCTCAGGGCTGGCTTGGCCAGGGACCGTTACGAACGGATTCGAAAGAACCGGGCTCCAAAATCAACGCTTTACCTGCTGGAAGAACCGACCATCGGACTGCATATGGCCGACGTTCAGTTGCTTTTGGAGGTTCTGCACCGGCTAGTGGACGAAGGCAATTCCGTAGTGGTGATTGAACACAACTTAGATGTGATAGCCGAAGCGGATTACATCGTGGATATCGGTCCGGAAGCGGGAGCAGATGGCGGTTACGTCGTGGCAACCGGTACTCCCGAAGAGGTGTCCATGAACCGGGCAAGCCGGACGGCACCCTTTTTAGCGCGGGTCCTGGGCATCAAGGATGGGCGTTCTCGATCGGCCGCGTGAGAGAGCAGTTTAGGGATCGGAAGTTAGAAGTCGGAGGCAATCGCCCATTATGTAGGGTGAAAGCCCGACTAGCCGCAACAAGCGGGAACGCGTCAGGCAAGCTCAACAATGGCTCAAACCCGGCGCGGCCAGCGCTATAGGGACATCGCACGATCTCGGCGCGCCGAGGTTTTCGTACCTACCAATCCCGGGCGAACTCGCCACCTTCTCTCATCGGTTACTTGTCATTCGGGCGAGGCCCGCACCGCCAGCTGTTGCCTGCGATACTCCGACGGCGACACGCCGGTGTATCGCTTAAAATCACGGCTGAAGAAAAATGGATCATTATAACCGACTTGCTCCGAGATCTGTTTAATTGCATCGCTGCTTTCAAGCAGACGTCGTCGCGCGTGATTAATCCGTTCTCGTCTTAGCCAATCAATCGGTGATGAGCCGGTCACCAGTTTAAATCTTCGATAAAAGTGCGGCTGGCTCAGCCCACTCAACCGCGCAAGATCCACCACTCTCCACGGACGATCGGGATACAGGGCCATTTTCGTCAGAGCAGTCTTCAATTCCGGAGAGACCATTGGTAAATGACGCAGCGACTCAGAGGTTTCGACCTGCCTCGCCTCAAACAGTTGGGAAAGAATTTCGGCTACCTGCGCATTCAAGAGAGCGTCAATCGCCAGCGGTCTCTGTATCATGAGTTCGAGAATCCGTTGGAACGGCGCCATAATTCGCTGCCGATTAAGACCAGAAAAAACCGGGGCGCGATCACCCGATAGAATGTTCCAGGTTTGCTCAAGCTGGCTTCCATCTATTCTCATCCAGAGAAGTTCCCAAGGAGCTTCCGGATTCGCCCAATGGGCGTGCGGACGATAGCCCGAGATCCAGGCCAGTTCATTTTCTCTCACTTGGTAACGCCGGTTTGCGCTCGAGATAATTCCGTTTCCAGACAAGCAAAACAGAAGGTCGTGGCCGGGTAGATGCCGCCGCTCGATCCGATAATCCGATGCCGCCCGCAGATGCCCGGCCCGAAGGACGACGTTGAAAATACGTCGAACAGTCTCGGATGGAGTGTGATAACACGAAATTAGAAACTCCGTCTCTGGCGGAACTGGACGCACGATAGGATCCTCTATGTCTCGCAGACGATCCTGCATTCTCTCTCTAAAAAAGCAAGATATGCTGAGCTTAGTTTTCATTTGGCTCCCCCCGCTCATGAGTCTCCGAAATGCTTACCTCAAAGCCGATCAACCCCGAGCTAGATGGAAACGTCTCGATACCGCGCAAATCCTTAAACGGTTCTATTTTTGCGAACGCTCGTTGGTGATTAGCTGTTCAGCCTGGCTGCCCGACATCCAGTCACTCGAAGTCAAGACCATGCTGCCATACTTCAGCTGGCAAAATGCGAAGACGGCTAATGACCTTCGAGAGCGCGTCTTTGAACTCCGATTCCCAAGCCGTCTGCTGGAAGAGCAAGGAGCCGATCGGCCTCTAGCCACCGCTTTCAGTTTTCTCCTCCAGGCTCCCTCGGCAGGCGCATTCCTCGAGGGTCTTGCCCAAGTGGCCCTTCCGGCTTTACGCGATGCTTATGACGAATTTTTGCGCCATGCAGATCCGTTAGCAGACGCGCCAACCTACCGGTTCCTGGAATTAGGGTTGGCAGAAAAACGGAAACAGATCGCTACGATTAGTCAGTGGGCAACTGGAGAGCTACAACAGAATCCGAACGAAAGAACGATGACCGAGCGGTGGGTAAGTTCACTGGCCGGCCTGCTAGCAGAACTGGGCGGCGTGGGAACGGACGAAGCCCCACTTAGTCTTGATGTAGTGCCGCCGCCGGACTCTCGGCTTGCCGCGATTCCGACCAAGCCCGCTCGAGATCCTCGCTATTGGCCATGCCGCTTTTACTGGCCGGATGTGATCGATCCCCAATTTCCCTACGGCGAAGGGCTAATGCTGCAGCTCCGTTCTGCAGTCAGTCATCTGAATGAAGTTTGGGCGGTTGAAACTGGCGGAATCATCCTGAGCGAATTCGCTGACGATCTGCCATGGGAATGGATTCATGATGCCGCGCGATGGACTTACGACGAGGCGCGTCATTGTCGCATGGGTATGGAACGTCTCGCGGCTTGGGGCTTCGACCGGTCTGAGATCCCGCTCGGCTCCTACATTTACGAGAGCGCCAATGGCGAAGATCCGATTTATCGCCTCGGTATGCTCTATTTCTTTGAGACCAAAAATATCGGACGCAAGCCGGAACGCACCGCTGCCTTTAGGCAAATCGGCGATGAAGCGAGTGAACACGACATGGACTTCGATTGGGCGGACGAAACCATTCATGCAACTTACGGCAATCGCTGGTTGAAAGCTTTACATGAAGCCCATCCAGAAAGGGTTCCCCCTCCGGAACGGGTTCGAAAGCATTGTGAAAAGCTGGTGCAAACGATGATTCAATCTGCCAGCCTGCAAGAGAAGACGGCAATCACTGAGCGAGCCCAAGCCCTTATCGACAGAGGCAAACAGCTGGCCAACAACGGTTGAGACGGCTGGCCGCTTTTAGAATATGGAACAAACCGCAGTTCATCGTGGTCGATACAGTTTAGCTCGCCGATTGTTTGCGACCTTTGCTGTGCGCGAGACTGGTATCCTGCTTGCGCTACTGATCATCTGTGTACTCTTATCTTTCGCCACCACCGGATTTCTCGGCCTGAGAAACTTACTAAATATCGGCCGCCAAATCTCGCTCCTCGGCATAATGGCGACCGGCATGACCTTCGTGCTGATCACGCGCGAGGTGGATCTATCGATCGGGTCAATTTACGCATTCTCCGGGTTAACCACCGGCATCTTATTGGTAAAGGGCTGGTGGCTGATACCGGCATTGTTGGTCGGTCTCTTGATTGGCGGGGCAATTGGACTCGTGAATGGATTTCTCTCCACGTATGGCAAGCTTCCGTCGTTTATCGCCACGCTCGGCATGCTCAGCGTGGTGCGCGGTAGCGCATTGCTCATGACGGATGGTCAACCAGTCACGATTAACACTAGCCAAGGCGGCAACCCAAACGTAATCGATCAGTTCTATTTCCTCGGACAAGGGCATCTCTTCAACATCGTGCCAATGCTTTTTGTGATCTTCATTGCGGTAGCATTGGCCGCTTGGTTCCTGCTTTCCCGCACGGTGTTCGGTTTTCGCGTTTACGCCGTCGGCGGCAGCGAAAAAGCGGCTCGGCTCTCCGGCATTCAAGTGTTCCATACCAAGATCCTCGCCTTCATGTTGATGGGATTACTTAGCGGGTTCGCCGGAATTTTGAGTCTCGCCTTTCTCCCGAGTGGCCAGGCTGGACGAACCGGAGTCGGGCTGGAGCTTGATGTCATTGCCGCCGCAATCGTAGGCGGGGCCTCCCTTTCCGGTGGTGAAGGCACCATCCTTGGAACAGTCCTCGGCGTCCTTATCATCGGCGTACTTCGGAATGGTCTCATCCTTCTCGGCATCTCCCCTTTTTGGCAAACCACGGTAATCGGTCTGGTCATTATCTTCGCTGTGGCACTCGATAAATGGACCGAAAACCGGCGCCTGAAATAGAGCAATCCCCCTATGAACAGCAAAAGCAAAAAATACCAAGGTAGCAGGTGGCTGTTGTTGCCCCTGTTTTGTACGCTCTTGACCGCTCCGATGCGGGCGGAAGAGAGCAGCACGTTCACGCTTTCGAGCGCGATTAAAGAACGGATTGCGAAGGAGTCAGGTCCCATCATCCGAGTCTCTTACCACGATGTTTCCAACGAGTTCGCTCCTTTCATCAAGAAAGGTGTCGAAAAGGCGGCAACCGACTTCAAAGCCGATGTCAAGTTGGTCGGACCGGTTGGTGCCGACGCGGAAAAACAGGTCGCCGAAATCGAAAGCCTGATTCAAAAAGGAGTCGACGGCCTGGCAATCTCTTCGGTGAGCACGGACGCACTTGCTCCAGTTATTAATCGAGCCTTAGCTCAAGGAATTCCGGTCGTTACCTACAACACAGACAATCCCACCAGTAAACGGCTCGCCTTCGCAGGTCAGGACCTGGTGGAATCAGGTCGGATCGCCGGGAAATTGTTAGCCGAGACGCTCGGCGGAAAAGGTAACGTTCTCATCACCACGTTGGATGCGGCGGCTCAATGGTCGCTGGACCGGGAGAAGGGAGCGCGTGAGGCGTTTGCCAAGTATCCTGGTATTAAAGTTCTAGGTACCATCAACACGAGTACAGAACCGCAGCAAATCTATTCATCGGTGGAGAATGCAATGCTCGCACATCCCGACGTAAACGGGATTCTATCGCTGGAATGTTGCTCCACCCCAGCTGCGGGAAACTACGTCCAAAGGAACGGGTTAACCGGAAAAGTAAAGATCGTCGGTTTCGACATGCTTCCCGAAACAATCAAGCTGGTCCAGGGCAATGTTATCTCCGCCACGATTGATCAAGGCCCGGAAAAGCAAAGCTACGAAGCAGTACGCCTGTTGCTCGATGTTCTAAAAGGCGAACCAGTGAAAAGCATTGATACTGGGGCGGTTGTCTACGATTCCAAGAACATCGGTGACTATCTGATCGCCAGTAAGCAAGGATCTTAGCGTTTTCATCTCGGATGAGAACCAGCACGTCCGGTCTGTGATTAGCAAGCCGATCATCTCTGTTCGATCGCTAACGAAGCGATTCGCGAGCACCATTGCGCTCAATCAGGTCGACTTTGAGATTCGGGCCGGCGAAATTCACGCTCTGGTGGGCGAGAACGGCGCAGGCAAAAGCACCTTAATCAATCTACTCGCTGGCGAACTGCAGCCCGATGCTGGCGAGATATTTTATCGGGGTGAGCCGATTCGAATTCGAGACCCTCACCATGCTCAGCAACTCGGAATCAGCGTGGTATATCAGGAACTCGCGCTTTGTCCGAACCTATCGGCAGCCGAGAATATCTCGCTTCATCGCGCCGCCACCGCTTCACTTTGTGCTCCACTGAATCGGACTCGCCTCCGAGATGAAGCCGGTCGTGGTCTCGAAAGAATCGGTCTAACCGGAATCGATCTGAACGTGCCAATCCGTAGACTCAGCCTGGCCCAGCAACAGCTTATCGAAATCGCGAAAGCCCTCGCGACCAATGCTCGCGTTTTGGTCCTCGATGAGCCCAACTCCGCACTGACCTTCGAAGAATCGAAACATCTGTTCCGGGTGATCAGCCAACTCCGGCAACAACAGGTAGGCATTCTCTACGTTTCTCACCGGTTGGAAGAAGTGTTGGAATTGGCCAACCGCGTCACTGTCATGCGTGACGGCCAGGTCGTCGACTCCCGGGCCGCCAGCGAATTCACTGTGCAGGAATTGGTCCGGAAAATGGTCGGAAGAGAAGTGAACCATCTGTTCAGCCGTCAGGTACCGGGGCATCCCAACACGCACCCAGTCCTGATGGTACAGAACTTGACCGAACCAAGCCTTCTGCGAAACGTGACTTTCGTTGTACGAAAAGGGGAGATGCTAGGTGTCGCCGGATTGCCTGGCTCCGGCAAAGAAGAGTTAGTTGAATGTCTTTGTGGTCTCCGGCGATTCTCGGGGCAGATCTCGATCGAGGAGAAACGGGTAAAATTCAGATCGCCGGTAGAAGTGATCAATCTCGGAATCGCCATTATCCCGGCCGATCGTCGCGGCTCTGGACTTTTTTCGGTCCTCACAATTACCGACAATATAGTGGCCGCCAACCTTCGGCTGGTTAGCTCTTTTGGCGTGCTTTCAAAGAGACGCATGCTCTCTCTAGCGAAAGATTACCTGCGTCAGTTGCGCGTTCGCGCCTACTCGGAGAAGCAACGGGCCGGGACTCTAAGTGGAGGCAACCAACAAAAAGTAATACTCGCTCGCGGCCTTGCCCGTCGACCACGTCTGCTTCTATTACATGAACCAACCCGTGGGATCGACGTGGGCGCGAAAGCAGAGATTTATGAGATTCTTGGTCGTCTCGCGGCCAGCGGAGTCTCGATCCTTATTGTCTCCTCGGAGCTGCCAGAGCTGATCGGCCAATGTGATCGGATTTTGGCGATGCACGCCGGACGCATCACGGGGGAGTTCAAACGGGCCGATGCAACCGCAGAGCGGATCCTTGCTAGTGCCATGGGTAATCAAGTAGCCAATTCACATTAATTCTCAGGTTATGAATTCGCCGATTGTCAGCATAGTGGGCAGTTTCGCCGTGGGCATGACACTGCGTACTGATCGCATGCCGGTATTCGGTGAAACGTTGCTAGGCTCAGATTTTGATATGGGGCCTGGCGGCAAAGGATCGAATCAGGCGGTCGCGGCGGCGCGACTTGGCGCGGAGTCCCATTTCATCGGGCTAATCGGCGATGACAAACTTGGCGTGATCGCCATCGACTTATACAAAACTGAAGGCGTGCACATCGATTGGCTTAAGCAGACGCAACAAGCCGCCACCGGCGTCGGTTTTATCATCCTAAATCAGGAAGGACAGAACGGCATCATTCTCGACATGGGAGCCAACAAACTTATGGACAGAGCATTTGTCCGTCAGGCGGAACGCCAGATCGCTGCGAGCGATGTTGTCCTCACCGTACTCGAGATCCCGATTGAGGCCGCCGCGGAAGGGTTATCGCTCGGGCGTAAGCATGGCGCCAAGACCATCCTTAATCCCGCGCCAGCCGCTCCTCTTCCGGATGATCTTCTTCGCAACGTCGACTTGGTCACTCCCAACGAAACCGAGCTTCGCATTCTGATGGGATTGCAACCGGACGATCCCACGCCGAGTTCACAATTGGCCCGTGAACTTCGCCAACGCTTTGGTTGCACTGTGATTGTGACCCGCGGTGAACATGGTCTACTTATCCTGGATCGGACCGGCGAAGAGGAAATTCCGGCTGTCCCCGTGGAGGTCACGGATACAACCGGCGCGGGTGACGCTTTCAATGCGGCACTGGCAGTAGCATTAGCCGAATCGAAAGACCTTCGAACGGCTGCGCAGTTTGCCTGCTGCGCCGGCGCACTCGCTTGTACCCGGCTCGGCGTGATTCCTGGGCTGGCCCAACGAGATACCGTCGACGCCCTATACCGCAAACACTTCTAATAGAATACTATCAGTCTCCCGCCTTATGAAAAGAAACGGAATCCTGAATCTGCCTCTCAACGAAGCTATCGCGGCGATGGGCCACGGCGATCTTTTGATTGTTTGTGACGCCGGCTTTCCCATCCCCAGCCAGATACCGCGCGTCGATCTTGCGATCTTACCTGATCTCCCCGATTTGCAGACCGTGCTTAGCGCGATCGCTCAGGATTTCATCGCAGAAAAAGTAAGCTATGCCGCCGAAATGGCCGAGAACAATCCGGAGTTAAAACGCAAAGTCGATCAGATCTTTGCCGGCGCAGATTTTATTGCTGTCTCCCACCAACAAATTTTGTCAGAACTCAGTCACAAAGCCAAATTCATCGTGCGAACCGGGGCCTTTGATCCATGGGGCAACATCCTGCTGTACTCTGGCGTTGATGTTCCCAAGTGGTTCACGAAGCCCGGCACCGTCGCACCGGAGTACTACGCGAGAAAACTCGCCCAGTACTCCGGTGCGAAGACAAATGACAGATAACAGAACAGACCAATCAGCGCTCAGCGCGTCTGTAATGGCCGATGGCCACTCTTCGCCACATTGCCAGTCTCTGGTCCTTACGGCAGTATCCAACTGCTGAACAACCTTGGTCCCTTGAGGAACAGCTTGACGCGGTCAAAGCCGCCGGCTTCGACGGAATCACCGGTCGAATTACGCCAGAAGTCGGTATAGCTGCCCGCGAGCGCGGTTTGATGATCGTCGGCTACATCTCCTCGAGCAATCCTAAGGAATTCAAATCCTTGCTCGAAACCCAAAAATCAGCTGGGGCCAGACATGTCAACGTCCAGCTGGGGGATCATGACACATTGATGGACGCGGCGCTCCTGTTGACAATTCAGCTTTTCAAAATAGCCGAAGAGATTCGCGATCTCGAACTCTCGATCGAAGTGCATCGAGACACCTGTACAGAAACTCCGGAAAAAACTTATGCTCTGACCGATAGCTATTGCGAGGCCACTGGCCGGTTACTTCCAGTCACTTGGGATTTCTCGCATTTCGCTGTTGTTAAGCACCTTGCATCTGACGTCTTTTCCGAAAGACTCTTGGTACGGCCCGACCTCATACACAGGTCCTGCCAATTTCATTTCCGCCCATTCAATGGCCACCATTGCCAAGTCCCAGTCACCCGCGCCGACGGCTCGCTAAGTAGCGAATTTCAGCAGTGGTTACCTTTCGCCAGGGATACGGTACAGCTTTGGCTAGACGGAAACCGAGAAACAAATCGTGAGGTTTTTGTCGTTCCGGAGCTCGGTCCAGTAAGTAGCGGGTACAACCTCGAACAACTGCCAAACAGTTGGGATGACGCCGTCCGCCTTCGCCAGATACTTCAGAGCCTCTGGCAGAATCGCTGAAAGCATTAGGAGCGCCGTTGCGATGCCGGGAGATCCAATATCTCGCTACAGAAAATTTTGTCCTTCCGGCGACACGATTTCGCGCCTATTTTTGGCCGAAAAGTTGGCTAATTCTGGTCACTGTATCTAATATTCTTACGGAGCTGCGGACTGAGTTGTGTCATAGATAGCAAGCTCTATAAACTTTCAGACCGCTCTCCTCGGATAGATTGTTGCCTTGATAATTATGTTGCAGGAAGGTTTGCCCCGTAGCGTCCTCTACGCGATTTCAGCTCGCATTGGCGGGATCGGTCTGGATTTAGTCGCACTTGAAACGATTCGAGGCATTCAGCCTTACCTGGGTAAGGCGATATCTTTCGGTGTCCAGGCTCCAGATATCGATCGGCGCAAAATGAAAACGTTGCGTTTTCACCCCATCCGGCTGTTGTCGAATCTAGAAAGCAAATATTACTATGCCGCTAAAAAGCGGGCGACCGACCGTGTGTCCGCACAGTTTCTCCGGACAGGCCGCTTCGACCTTTTTCACGGTTGGTCTGGTTCGGCGCTGAGCAGCCTTCGGATGGCAAAAACGCTTGGAATTCCTTCCCTGCTGGAAATTCCCACTTGGCACCGCCAAAAAGGAAAAGTACTTCCGCCAAAAACGGACCAGGAAATCGCGATGGAAAATGCTCCGATTCCACAGCGCTGGCTCAATAGTCTATTGATCGGCCGGCAAGAGACTTTGGAGGAGTACGAACTAGCGGACTTAATTTTGGTCGAGTCAGAGAAGGCGGCGGACACCTTTAGGGTCCTTGGATTTCCAAACGAAAAGCTTTACAGCATGCCGCAAGGGGTGGACGTGAGCCGATTCCAGCCGGGGCCGCCGCCGCCGCTTTTCCGTGCGGTTTTCGTTGGTGCTCTGATTAAGCGAAAAGGAGTACATACTTTGCTCGACGCTTGGAAAAAGCTGAAACTAGAAAACGCCGAGCTTTGGCTTGCCGGGCATCCGCATGAGGAAATCAAACCGTATCTGGATGACGTAACGGCTAACGTAAAGGTGCTCGGATTCACTAAGGACGTCGAAAACGTGTATCGAGCAGGTTCCGTTCATGTCTTCCCTTCCTCTCTCGAGGGAAGTGCCAAAACAACGTATGAGGCGGCAGCTTGCGGATTGGCACAGATCACGACGCGGGAAGCGGGAGATGTCGTTCTGGACGGTTTCAACGGACTA
>JGI12053J15887_10001739_pt1 | contig 10314 bp, 5 predicted proteins | sample MedBloCAOM1_O3_FD_15887 | JGI IMG/M metagenome (IMG submission 15887) | reverse complement strand
CAAAGACGGCGCGCCTCGATGTCGAGGTCGTAGAGAACCTCCATGTGATCGGAGATGAAACCTATCGGCGCGAGCACTACCGCGCGCGCAAGACTCTTCGTCTTCACGCTGCGCAGGTGGTCCAGAATGTCGGGCTCGAGCCATGGTTGACCCGGAGTTCCGCTTCGGCTCTGATAAACCAAAANGTCGTTGGTGACGCCTAGCCGCTCCGAGATGAGCCGCTTGACCTCCTCAAGCTGGCGGACGTAATCGCTGGTGTTCGCCATCGAAACAGGAATGCTGTGCGCGGTATAGACAACCTGAACATTCTGCCGTGCACCCGCGGGAATCGACTGCAGCGCATCGTGCACCCGTTCCTCTATTGCATCGATAAATCCTGGATGGTTAAAGAACACCCGCAGCTTGTCTACTTCCGGCGCNCCCGGGCCGACTTCGTTCTGTGCGCGAGCAATGTCTTCGCGATACTGCCGGCATCCGGAGTAAGAACTGTAGGCTGANGTCACNAAGGCAAGCGCCTGCTGGACGCCTTCATNCTTCATCTGCCGCAATGTATCCGCCAAGAGGGGATGCCAGTTGCGGTTACCCCAATAGACTGGCAGCTTAGGCCCGTTCCGCCCGAGCTCCTCTTCCAGCGCGGCGATCAGCTCCCGCGTCTGCTGGTTGATAGGACTCTTGCCGCCGAAATGGTAGTAGTGCTCCGCCACCGCCAACATCCGCTCTCTCGGAACATTGCGCCCGCGCAACACGTTTTCTAGAAAAGGAATCACCTCGTCCGTGGATTCCGGCCCACCAAACGAAACAACCAGGATTGCGTCGCACTTCATAGTGTCCAATCAGGCCCTAGCTTGCCACCTACGATAGTAGTCGGCCCCCCCTGGCTCAGCCGACGTGCGAAGTTTGTATGCTACAAGATCTTGCGGGTTCAGAAATGATAGACCGGTGCCCACGCAAAGGCAGACCGGGACTCGGCGGCGGCGCGGTATTCCAACATAAACAATTGGCATTCTCACGCAAAGGATTTCTGGGCAACTGGCCGAGGTTTGTTTTGGGCTAAGACACCGTCCTTCCATGCACTTTCGTGTCTTTCCTTTTCAGACCGCGTGGGTAGAATCAGAGCATTCAACACAGACCGCTTCGTCGCATTTGAATTTCAACGAAATTGCTGATGGCTTGCTTGGGGCGGAGCTTTGCCCAAAGCGGTTGAAGCTATTGCGTAAGGAGGTTGTGTGCGTTTCTCCCCCACTACTGCACGCAGGCTGCGACATTTGTTTTTCATTGCTCTGTCATTTGCGACGATCAGTCTTACCGGATGCGGTTCTTCGGCTTGGCCGGGATCGCCGACACCGAGTACAAAGGTGCCGCTTTCTGGGATTTCAACCTCTAGCCCTACTTCCAGTTCGACTTCGACCTCGACCTCAACTTCGACCTCGACCTCAACTTCGACCTCAACTTCGACTTCGACTTCCGGTTCTACCTCAACCTCCAGCCCTCCCACCACCCCGCTTGTGCTTCTCTATAACGGAACCGGCACTTCATCTACGGACGTGGCAGCTGTTGAAACGCAACTCAGCACGCTGAAACTGACGTATTCGACGGCCAACACGTCACAGCTCAATGCTATGAGTGAGACCCAGCTGAAAGCCTACAAGCTGCTTATTGTGCCGGGCGGAAACTCGATCACGATCGGCAACAGCCTTACTAGCAAGGCTACAACGAACGTCCGGAATGCTGTATCCAACGACGGGCTACATTACCTGGGCCTCTGTGCCGGTGGCTTCTTTGGGGGCTACTCAATTCACAACGGTGTGGATCTGACCTCGGGTGTCTGGTTCAATTTCTACGCCGACGAGTTCAAAGGCATTCACAAGGAACCAGTTCTGATCTCTTTCCCATCGGGCACTCCCCTTGATATCTATTGGCAGGATGGCCCCCAGTTTAGTGGGTGGGGCAGTATTGTCGGCAAATTCCCTGACGGTACTCCGGCGATCGTGGAGAGCAGCTACGGAAAGGGATTTGTGATTCTTTCCGGCGTACATCCAGAGGCTCCCGCGAGCTGGAGAATAGGAATGAACTTCACCACGTCTCTGGCGACCGACCTAGCCTACGCTGATACTTTGATTACTTCTGCCCTGAACGCCACATCGCTAAAACATTTTTGACGTTGGCGCCCGAGGATGTGGTGCCGCAGTTGGGACGATCCCACGTAACGGAAATGTCGCGGGTCGGGGAACTCTCCCCAGTCCCACACTGGCAAGGAGAAACTTGCCATCAAGGGCGATCGACGCGCCCCGCGATGAGCGGTGAGTTCTCCGGCACAACCTTACAGATATTCTCTATGTAGAAATCCCCGGCAGCGACTTTCCCGGGCTCCACGCGGAGGGTCGCACAACGCTCACGTGTGCTGATCTCGTGTCCGTTCGCTTCGATTGCCAAGTCGACACGGTAGAGTCCTGGGACGACCGGTAGCACGGGGCACTCGAACTCGATGACGCCCGCGCCGGGCTCCAGACAGTAGTCTTCCAGCGATGATTCGGTAGAAAGCTGAGCGCACAAATATCCACTAGGCCAATAGATGGAAATCCTGAAGACGACCCCGGCAATCCTCCTCGAAGCTCGATAGCCTAGACGTGCCAACATGGGATAGCCGGTGCGGATGCTGCCGCCAGAATCGGGCGAGGAGAAGGAAGCACTGGTGCACCGAGCCGCAGTTTCACTGCCGGGTTCTTCCTCGACAGTTGTGTCCTCGGCAGCGAAAGTCATCTGCTGATAATGGTCAATGACCGATCTTGCCGGTCCGTCCATCAGGACTTGACCGTGATTGAGCAAGATTGCCCGGTCACATAGCCGGTATACAGCCGCCAGGTCATGAGAGATGAAAACGATTGTGCGCCCTTTTTTTCGGAGTTCGGCAATACGTTCAAGGCATTTGGCTTGAAATGCCGCGTCCCCTACCGCAAGGACTTCATCCAGCAATAGGACGTCCGGGTCCAGGTGGGCGGCAATCGAAAAACCCAGGCGAACATACATACCTGAGGAGTATCGCTTCACCGGTACGTCGATATATTGGCCCACGCCTGAGAACTCTATGATGCTCTCCAGCTTGCGACGAATTTCTGTGCGCCGCATGCCCAGCATCGCGCCATGGAGGTAGACATTTTCGCGGCCAGTCAGTTCGGGATGAAAACCGGAGCTGACTTCGACCAACGCGGCCAGTCGTCCGCGCACCGTTATCTCGCCCTGGGTTGGACTGGTGATACTCGAAAGGATTCTCAGTATGGTCGTTTTGCCGGCGCCATTATGTCCGACAATACCCAGAGCTTCTCCTTCTTTGACCTCAAAACTTACGTCACGCAGGGCCCACATATGTTCAGATCGCTTCGCTAAAGCGCGCTTATACCACCGCCTTGGCGAATTGCTGGCGGGGCGAATGTCATATTTCTTCGATACCCGGTCGAACTTCAGGTCAATCATTCTTCAGGTCAATCATTGCGCTGTCATATCACATCAGCCATGGTTGCTTCTGACGATTTGAAATAGGCGTAAGCGAGTGCAAGGCAAAGGATCGTTATGGCACCCGACGTCACCAGGCTGCCAGCATTGGGTGCCACTCCGCCAAGCACGACTATGCGGAAGTTTTCGATCAGTCCCGCGGCCGGGTCGAGCAGATACAGTCTGCGAAACCGCAAGGGAACCGACTGCAACGAGTAAACCACGGGAACGGTGAACATCCACACCTGCAACACAAAAGGCATAGCGAGCCCGACATCACGGAAGCGGACTTGGATTGCCGAAAAGAATAGGGCGATTGCTGCCGCAAAACAGCCGAGAAGGAGCACGATTGGAATCGCGTAAAGCAGATTCCAGGTCAGTGCCAGATGGTAGTGAAGCATCAGGCCAATAAGAATCAGCGAAGCGATGCAAAAATCCGCTAAACCAGCAGCCAGATACGATAACGGGATGATCTCGCGCGGGAAATACATTTTCGTGAGCAGATTAGGATGCAACACGAGTCCCTGCACTGCGCTTGANATTGAGGCGGAGAAAAAAATCCATGGCAGTAGCCCCGAAAATACAAAGACCGGATAAGGNGTTCCGCCGGTCGCGATCGTGGTAACCCGGGTAAAAATCACCGTGTAAATGCACATCAAGGCCAGCGGTTGCAGAAGCGCCCATGACCATCCGAGAACGGACTGTTTGTATCTGACATTCAGACGAAACAAACTCAAGGTGTAGAGGAGATCGGAATATTGAGCCAAAGTCCGCACTCCAGCGAAGATCGTGCTGATCGAGAACGTTGGCGGGCGAATGACTTTAAGCGGGCGTGCCGCGGGTGTCGGTTCCATTGTTGTTGTGCCAGTCGTGGGAAGCACGCTTGCCTCTCCAAGGCGCACATCGACCTGCGAACCCGCCGGTCCTTCCGGAAACGTACCCATTTACTTTTTAACTCCACTTCGCGATGCTCCCAGTGCTTGAGGTTGCGATCGCGCGCTCACTGAGTAGCATGCCCGACTGTAGGGGTAACGACCGCGTTCGATTGCATTCGGCGGACTCTTATTTGTTGTAAGCGGCTGGCAAGTTTTTGCCCGATGATCTGTACATGTGGTAGTCGCAAAACTTCTATATGCTGGCAGTTGATTTCGCAGATTTCGACCCCGCCTTCGGAACGAGTACCCCATCCCATCTCCCGGTCCCGAACGTAGTAATAGGGCTGTCGCAGCCGTTTAAACAAAAGCACAGAAGCCCGGAATCGCGGGGGTTGAAAAGTCTCACTTGGCCAATACGCGCTTGACCATCCACTTCTCTCAGGCACCTGATTTGGCCGCAACAATCGTTTGAGTATCCTCCGCAGTCTGGCTTGCTGCTCCTGCGAAGGTTGACTACGAAAGATGCGAAATCGTTGCAGATAGTAATCGACAGCCCAGAGTGGGCGGATCTGGGAATTCTCGAGGACCCAAGTATCAAAAATCGCGAACAGACCCACCTCTTCGCCCTGCGATTCCAATTCGAGGATCATTTGCTGTGCGATCAAGACGCCCTCGCACATGCCACCCAGGCAATAAGGGCCATGCGGTTGCACCGAACGCATCGCTGCTATGCATTCCTTTGCTAGTTCGCGCAGCTCCTTCTTGGTGAAAGGACGTCCCCAAACCACAGGGGCGAGCGGCTGAAGTTTGTACGTGGACTGATTTTTTCCCATTTGCCGCGCTAAGAGTGCGAATCCAGCCGTGTCAACTCCCGGTGCTGCTACTGCGAAAAATGAAACGCCGCCATGCCCCTCTTGCAACGGCATGGCGACCGGATCGGTCTTAGAGATGGAGTCCTGTTGGAGCAGACGCGCAAAAGATTCAATCGTAGGAGCGCGAAAAATCGCGGACACTGGGATTTCGCGGCCAGTCAAATTCCGTATTTGCAGGATTAGCCGGGCCGCGAGAAGTGAATGGCCGCCGACATCGAAAAAATTGTCATGAATCCCGATGTTTGGCAACCCGAGCACTCGCTTCCAGACTTCGACCAGCATCTTGTGTTCGGAGGCAGCCGGTTGGGGAAATTGGTGAGCCTTCGTGGCGGCGGCAGAAGGCGACGACAGCGCACCAGCGTTCGCCTTCACCTCTGGTTTTGAAGACACCGAATAGTTCGCGACGTCTTTCACATCGGGCACACTTAGGCCACGCAAATCGAGGATGTGCGCTTCAGGATTGCCTGTTACCGCGCCAAGGAGCGTGATGTAGTCGCCGAACATCTGGCGTATGCGTCCATACTGGAACAGTTTTGTGTTGTATTCGATCTGCACCCACCATTCATCGACCCCCTCAATTACCGTCATGCTGAGATCGAAGATTGAAGTACCGATACTGACCACGTACGGAAAGGCAGTCAAATTACCGAATTCGTGCGATCGCACCGCCGACTTGATGGCTGCGAACATGACCTGAAAGATCGGGTTGTAACTCAGGTTGCGCTCGGGCTGAAGCGCCTCGACTATTGTTTCAAATGGGACATCGGCATTGGCGAATGCATTCAGAGTAGTCTCTCGTACCTGCGTCAACACATCGGCAAATTTCGGATTACCCGACAAATCATCGCGTAACACGAGCGTATTGACAAAAAATCCAATGAGTCCCTCGATTTCTACACGGTTGCGACCTGCGACTGGAACTCCTACCAGCACGTCTGGTTGTCGGCTGTAACGGTAGAGCAGAACCTTGAATGCCGCCAGCAGCAACATAAATGGAGTCGCCTGGTAGCGAGCGGCCACCGTATTGATCCTTCCAACCAGACCACCCGATAGGGGCACAGTCTGGCTTGCGCCGTCGAATGTCTGCTCCAGGGGACGTGGTCCGTCCTTGGGTAGCTCCAGCAGCGCAGGGGAATTTTCCAGTTTCTTTTTCCAATAAGCGAGCTGTTGCTGCAGCCCTTCCGTCCCAAACCATTCACGCTGCCACTCCGAATAGTCTCCGTATCGTATGGGCAATTCGTGGAGCGGTGCAGGCCGTCCCTTCGACAGCGCTTCATAAAGAACCGTCAGTTCTTTTGCAAAGATCTGCATGGACCACGCGTCCGTGACGATGTGATGCATCGTGCACAGAAAAACGTGGTCTTCGGGAGTAACTCGAAAGACGCGAGCGCGAAACAGCGGAGCGACACTTAAGTCAAACGGCTCGTCTACTTCCTGACTTGCCAACCGGTAGGTTTCGCCGTAGGGATCCGGCGCGTTGGTGACATCGGTCACGGTCAGACTTGCGGTGCATTTCTGAGTGACAACTTGCAGCAGCTCGTCTCCTTCAAGTCTAAACTCCGTACGGAAGCTATCGTGGCGATTCACTATCTCCTGGAGACTGGACTGAAGTGAATTCAGATCCAGCGGACCCCTCAGCCACAGCCCCAGATACACGTTGTAAGCGGAGGTCCTGCCTTGCAGCTGATCGAGAAACCATAACCGCTGTTGGGTGAGAGACGCGGGATAGGTCTCTGTCCGATTAGCCTGCATGAGCAGATCAGCCAGCAGTTTCTTCTGGTCGGCAATCACTGTCGCAAAATCTTGGTGTTCTTCAAACATGGGGTTGGACGCTCCCCCCTTTTGTCACTTCTCGGTCGGCGAACGAAGTATTGGTTGCCTTTCCGCATGTAATAGCTGCATTTGTAAACACCCTAGCCCATCGGCCGCTGCGGACATCTGGCATAGACGCTCTACGGAAGTAAAAGTAAATGACAGTCACCCGGCGAGCCTGCCCCATATTCGGGAACACCGATGTGGAACCGCGAAAAATGGAAGCTCGGTGTGGAAAGCTGCGGAAGGACCGGTGGCGACGGCAACATCTGCACTCCTAATCGACTTGCGACACCCGGGGAGGTTCGCTTCGGAGCCTCATGCGGAGGCAAAGAAGTCGACTTTATTGATACGTTTATAATCCGATTTTGCGCCTGCCGTCCAACAATTTTTACAGTGCCAAGCGCGCACGTTTCCGTGGCTAGTTTGTCGCACTTCCTAAGTGTGCAACTTATTGCACTTCAATGCCGTAATTTCCTCTGACCCTCCGACGGCGATAACGGAAACAGGTATGATTGTATCTCCCCCAACGATCCGTGCGCAAAGTGGAAAACTTCATCACTGGAGCGTCTCAATCAACGCATGGAGAGAGCCGCGCATGCACTGCTAAAGACCCACACTCCAATCAGTTAATAGTTAGTAGGGAGGTAATCATCTCCGCCACCGAGGGAAAAGAACAAGACTCGAACAGCAATTCAGCCTCCAGTCAACTCCAGCTCATAGAAGTATCTTCCTGCGAATTGAATGGCAGCCCCTTTTTGGGCGGAAGATGGACATCTGATTGCTCCTACGCTTCTTGGGAGAACCATGAGTAGGACTAGTTCACGGAAATGAGCCGCGTAGCCTTTCCAGCTTCCTTCGCCCAACAGAGACTCTGGTTTCTCGATCAACTTGAACCGGGAACAGCAGCCTATAACCTGGCTCGGGCGTTTCGGATCACCGGTCCCCTGGACCCAAATTCTCTAAGTCTAGCGATCGAGGCCGTCATGAGACGGCATGAATCGCTCCGTACGGTTTTTGATTCGGTGGATGGCGACACCAGACAAATAGTGTTATCTGATGTCAATGTTAACGTCCCGATTATCGATTTAACCGGCACCCCCGAGCATAGCCGCGAGGCAGAGGCGCTCCGCATCGCGAGCGAGGAGGGCAAGAAGTCCTTTGACTTAACGAAGGGGCCTTTGTTCAGGGCGGTTCTCCTGCACTTGGGGCCCGACCAGTACCTGTTGGCTCTGGTGATGCACCACATCATTACCGATGGCTGGTCCATTGCCGTTCTTTTCCGTGAAATAACCAGCTGCTACCATTCGATCACCAACGGTCAGGAGTCAAACCTCCCCGAACTTCCATTGCAATATGCGGAGTATGCGCAATGGCAGCGCGAGTATATGACCGGGGAAGTCCTGGCGAAGCAAGTCGGATACTGGAAAAGCAAATTAGCCGGCGCCCAAACCATTCTCGATTTACCGACCGACCATCCGCGTCCAACCACTCACAGCTGGCACGGCGCGACCGAAGAACTGATCCTCGATAGCAAGGTCCTCGCGGAACTGAAAAGATTTGCTCAGAATGAAGGCGGAACGCTGTTTATGGTTGCCCTTGCCGGATTTCAGGCTTTGCTCCGGCGCTACACCATGCAGGACAGTATCCTCGTCGGTACTCCAATCGCAGGCCGCAACGAACTCGAAATCGAAAATGTGATCGGGTTGTTCGTGAACACCCTGATCTTTCGCGCAGACTTTAACGACAATCTGACCTTCCGCGATTTAGTTCGGCAAGTGCGTGCATTTGCGCTAGAGGCGTTCGCGCATCAGGACGTCCCTTTCGAGAAATTGGTGGAAGAACTGGTCCCGCAGCGCCTGGTCGACACCACCCCGCTGTTTCAAGTGATGTTCACATTCCAGAACATTCCGAAACAGGTGCTTGAGATTCCGGGGCTGGTCATGAAAGAAGTACCGTTCGAGACCGGAATCGCCAAGTTCGATCTGTCAGCCGAAGTGTTCGAGAACAACGGTCTCCATTGCCGATTCGAGTACAACACCGATCTGTTTGACCGGCTGACAATTCGTCGGATGCTCAATCACTTCCAGAATCTGTTGAATGCTGCCGTGAAGAACCCGGACCTGCCCTTGCCGGAGATACCGCTGATGAGTGCCCAGGAACGACATCAGGTCCTGGTGGAATGGAACGATACCACCGCAGATTATGCGCGCGATCTGAGCATTCATGAGGCTTTCGAGCAGCAGGTCGTGCGCTCACCCGATTCGACCGCTCTGCTATTTAAGGGCAAGAAATTCAGCTACCAGCAGGTCAATGAGGACGCGAACCGCCTGGCACATCACCTCATCAAGCGGGGATTACAACCCGGTGCGCTTGTGGGAATCGCACTCCAACGTTCGGCTGAAATGGTAGTTGCTCTATTGGCTGTGCTCAAAGCTGGGGCCGCATACGTTCCTCTGGATCCCTCGTATCCAATCGAACGGCTAACCTTTATGCTCCAGGATTCCGGAGTTTGGGGCGTTGTTACTATCTCCGACATCAAGGAGAAATTACGGCACCAGATGAGCAATGTCGTTGCTGCGGATGCAGACGGTGAACTCGTTGGCACGGAGCCAGCGAATAATCCTGCTTCCTCACGCGACAGCGGACAACGTGCATATATCATCTACACCTCCGGATCGAGCGGAACTCCGAAAGGCGTGGAAGGAACTCATCGGGCTGCGGTCAATCGCTTTGCTTGGATGTGGCGAACCTATCCATTCCAGGCCGGCGAGGTTTGCTGCCACAAGACGAACTTGGGGTTTGTGGATTCGGTGTGGGAGATTTTCGGTCCGCTGCTGGCTGGGATTCCGAGCGTGATTATTCCGCAAGAAGTTGTGCGCGATCCCGAGGAACTGCTGCGCACGTTGGCCTTGCACCGGGTGACGCGAATTGTGCTGGTCCCATCGCTGCTGCGGACTCTCTTGGACCAGGCCCCGGATCTTCGGCAACGGGTACCCAAATTGAAGATGTGGTCCTGCAGCGGAGAAGTGCTTCCGGCAGACTTAGCCAAGCGTTTTCTGGCGTCGTTGCCCGAAGCTACCCTGCTGAATATTTACGGCTCTTCGGAAGTGGCGGCCGACGTCACCTGCCACCAGGTAACGGAGCGCGACGGTACGGATTCGGTGCCCATCGGCAGGCCGATTAGCAACACGCAGATTTACCTGGTAGATGCCGCTCTCCGTCCCATGCCCATTGGCGTACGAGGGCAGATTGTCGTGGGTGGG